>Ga0316205_10000040_pt1 | contig 323522 bp, 302 predicted proteins | sample 3monthpyrite_MG_FD_204941 | JGI IMG/M metagenome (GOLD analysis project Ga0316205, IMG submission 204941) | Microbial mat bacterial communities from mineral coupon in-situ incubated in ocean water Damariscotta River, Maine, United States -... | ecosystem: Environmental > Aquatic > Marine >...
CATCTGGACCAGTAAATATCACCATTAATGGAGAAAGAACTATTAAAGTTGGCTCTGGTGGAACTTTATTATCTACGTTGGGAGCAGAGAAAATATTTTTACCATCAGCTTGTGGTGGTGGTGGAACATGTATCCAATGTGAATGTCATGTGAATTCTGGTGGTGGAGAAGCTTTGCCAACAGAAACACCTCACTTTACTAGAAAAGAGTTGAAAGAAGGAGTACGTTTAGCCTGTCAGGTAAAAGTAAAACAAGACATGGATATTTCGATTCCAGAAGAAATTTTTGGAATTAAAAAATGGGAAGCAACTGTTGTTTCAAATTTTAATGTAGCAACATTTATTAAAGAATTTATTGTAGAAATCCCTGAAGATATGGGATATAAAGCAGGTGGGTATATTCAAATTGAAATTCCAGAAACAGAAGTCAAGTATTCAGAAATGGATGTGACAGCACATCCTGAAGATCATCCAGGTGAACCTGATAAGTTTAAAGAAGATTGGGAAAAATTTGGTTTGTGGCCTTTGGTAATGAAAAATACTGAAGTTGTAGAAAGAGCTTATTCAATGGCTTCTTATCCTGCTGAAGGAAGAAAAATCATGTTAAATGTACGTGTTGCTACACCTCCTTTTGATAGAGAGAAAGGTGGTTGGATGGATGTAAATCCAGGAGTTGCTTCATCATATATTTTTAATCAGAAACCAGGAGATAAAGTAACAATCTCTGGGCCTTACGGAGAGTTCTTTATCAATGAGTCTGAATCTGAAATGTTATATGTTGGAGGAGGAGCAGGAATGGCGCCAATGCGTTCACATTTATACCAATTGTTTAGAACCTTAAAAACCAATAGAAAAGTTACGTATTGGTACGGAGGACGTTCTAAAGCCGAATTATTTTACATACATTACTTTAGAGCATTAGAAAAAGATTTTCCAAATTTCAAATTCTACATTGCGTTATCAGATCCGACAGAAGCGGACAATTGGACCGTTAAAAAAGACATCAATGATGAAGGTGGAGATGGATTTACTGGATTTATTCACCAAGTGGTAATTGATCAATATTTATCGAAACATGAATCTCCAGAAGATTTAGAATTGTATTTCTGTGGTCCGCCTTTAATGAACAATGCGGTTCAAAAAATGGGTGAAGATTTCGGACTTGATGATGATAACATTCGTTTTGATGACTTTGGAGGATAACCCAAAAGGCTTTTTATAGAATTGTAAATGATAATAAAAAATCTCAAACACTACATCGTGTTTGGGATTTTTTATTAAAAAAGAAGCATGGCATGTTTAAAGTATTTTTTAGTTTTCATAGTTTCCATTAGATTATACTATATTCTTCGAAAAAATTTAATCATCGTTATCTTTGCTTTTATATTTTTTGTAACCGATAAAATCGTATTGCCAATCTTACTGTTTTCAATACATAACATTTCTAAATAATTGAATCAGATAATATATTATCCGGTTACTCCGTCGCCATCGATGTCTTTAGATAAATGTGTTTCTAGCGCAGCTAAGGTTTTATTTAAAATACTTCTTGTATTTGCCAATTCTTTTTCTAATGCAGCAACTCGTTCTTCAACATTTTTTGCTTCTTTTTCTTGTTTTTCTAATTCGTCTTGTTGCATTAAATCCCAAAAGATTCCCATAATAGTGTTTGATTTATAGTTAGTTTAATAGTTGAGAAATTAAAGATACAGAAAATATAGTCAACATAAACCAACCAATAAAGCCTTGGATAATGGCAAGATAACGTGGTAAACCTTTTATTGGGATTTCTCCAAAACCAAGTGTGGTAAAGGTGTTTATGGAGAGCATTAAAGCGTTCAGTATTTTAATGAAAAGATCATAGGTAATCGCAATCAAGAAGGCGCCGACTAACAAAATAGATTTCCACACACGTTTGTTTTGAGGTAACTCATTCCAAGTACCTTTCATAATATCGATTCGTTTTAAAACACTTGCAGAAAACTTAGTTCCAGAAATAGCCCATTTGTAAAGAGGTAAAGCAGTAGCAGTAAAAAACTTGGGGACCGATTTTCCTTGTTTGTCAACCAATGTTTTAAACTCATTAAATTCTAAGAGTTCTGGTTTTTGGTTTTCTAAATACACTTCATGAATTCCACTTTTCTTGTTCATATAGGTGAAGAAAAATGCATATCTATCCATTATTCGTTTTCTACCATGAGAATCCCATGTATTAGGAAAGAAAAGATAAATCAATGCAAAAAAGAAAATCACATATACAGAAACTACAATAGCTTTAGATGGTTCTGTACCATAATCAGAAAAGAGTTTTAAAAACTGATTTACTTTCCATTTAAAATAGGAACGAAACCCAGGGTTTTTATCATGGATAACTTTGAGTCGTTTGGTTTCAAAATCTTTCAAATCGATATAGACTTTGTTGGCAATTTCAGTATTGTAGCGACTTTTATAGTAACTGTAGAATTGACCTTTTAGGGACATTTCTTCGCTAAACGCTTTTTGATCATGAAACCTTGTTGAATCTAAATATTTAGTAATTACTTCTTTTCTATTGGTTTTTAGATGAACTGGATACCTTTTCGTAGCATTTAGGCTATAGTTCATTAAGCCACTATATTCACTAATCCCATTTTTAAATTGTTCCAATCCAATAATATCATTTGATGAAAATGGATTTTGTGTAATAAAAACGGTACTTGAGTAGGTATTGTCAAACCATCTGAAATTATGAATTGAGTTTAAATTCTTCTGAATGTATTCGGATTCAAAAGTATTTGTTGTGACAAGGCTAAACTCAGCATTAAATATGCCTATATAAATACCCTGATTAACTATCCTATTTCCTGTAAAATAAAAGCCACTAACATCGGAGTTAGAAAGAAAGAATCTGTCAGTATCACTTAGAGATTTGAAACTGTTTTCTCTGTATGCCACAGTGAGCTTATTTAACCCTTCAGTACAAAAAGTTCGGTGGTGAAAGTCGCTAAAATTAGAGAAGGCCACTTCAATTCCCGAGTCAAAGATGTCGTCAATATAACTATTTATATTACAGAATTTAGTTTCAAGGTCAAAGGTCTTGTCAAACCTGCAATAACGTATAAATAAGGTTGACGTGTTATTTAAAATGACATTGTTTTTAAAATGGATGTCCAAAAGAACACCACCTTTGGATCGACCTTCCTCAGTTCTAAAATCAGTTGTTAAAAACTGAACATTATCGAGATCCAAAGATTTTGTAATAATTAAATCATTTTTATACACATAATTACTGTCTTTTGCTTCATAAACATTAGCCCCATTCATTACAAACCTTTCATCCGTTTTCGGATTGTATTTAATAAGAGCATCTTTTAGTTTAAAAACAGTGTCTTTTTCTTTTTCAATTAGTTGAAAGAACTCGGTATAGCTGTATTCTTTGTAAGTTGTTTCTTGAGCAAAGCTGCTGATAGAAAACAAGACAACAAAAAGGAAGAATACTTTTTTGATTACGTCATTGCGAGGAATGAGGAACGAATGACGAAGCAATCTGTTTATTTTCAGTTTTATTTCAAGAGATTGCCATGCTGCGCTCGCAATGACAGCTATTTTTTGTGATTGTTTTTTCATTACTTTATTACTTTATCAATTAAATCAATAACGAGTGTTGTTACAAATATGGATCTTTTAAACGATTAACCATCTCTTTAAAACAATTTTTATCTTTTAGTAAAGCGTTTTGTACTTCAGTTAACATTTTAATTTCAAAGCCTCTGTTTTTTTGTTTTCATTCCAAGTGTTAATCTGCAATGCAATTAAAATTCCAATAACCACAAGAATTATTTCGCCAATTTCGTATTTAAAATATTTAGAATTTTTGTTTTCCATAAGTAAGTTTTTACGAATATGTCTAAAAAACTTAATCATTGGATAAGTAATTGTCTATATTAAGTTTTACAGTTATTAATTTTTCTTTGTCTCTACTTGAAGTTCCATCTAGATTTGCGAGCATTCTCATTCTTGATGCTAAAATGTTGGCAAATTCTTTATTATTTACAAATGCATTTAAATTATTTACAAATTTTAGTTTAGGCATTTTAACGACACTAATAGAGTCCCAAAGATTAGTTACATTAAGGTGTTTATTTAGGTATGGTAATAAATAATTATCCCAATTTGACTTTGCATTTTCATAGTTTTCATCGTAATTTTCAAGGAGACTTCTAATGCGAAAAATATTCCTTTTCAGCTTATTATTTGGCAGGTTATCAAGTACTCCAGAACTTAAAATGTCATCTAAAACTGAATGCTCTAATTCTCTTTTAAAAATTGGCATAAGCTTAGTGTGATACAAATAATCATTATCTACTTTAAAAGAATTAGTATTTAATTCTGTGAGTAATTTTAATGAAATCTTAATATCCTTCCTAGCTCTTTCAATGATTTCATCCATTATAGTACTATTATTTTCTACCTCAATCGATAAAGCTTGCAAGTAATTTTTTGTTTTAATTTCCTGTTTCCTATGTTCATTCCAAATGTTTATCTGAAGTGCAATCAAAATCCCAATAACCACAAGGATAATTTCGCCAATCGCGTATTTAAAGTATTTACCTGTTTTATTTTCCATGAGAAGTGATTTTCTGATATGTCTAAAGAATTTAATCATAATATTGTGTGTCTCCTCGAGCGCAGTCGAGAGGTTATTAAATAGGTCTCGACTGCGCTCGACCTGACAGTTGTAATATGTCTAAAAAATTTAATCATTAATGTAGGTTTCTATTTCTTTAATTACTTTGTTTCCTGTTTCAATTAATTTGTCATAATCTGCTAGCAGATTAACCTGAAAAGAGCTTCTTGTTATTGAAGCGCGAAATGCTTTATCTTCAAACATAGGAACCACTATTTTTTGTAATTCAGTTGGGAGGTCTTGCAGTTGAATGTTTTTGTCTTCTCGCATATAAACTTTCATTAAATCCGACATGTCAAATTTAGAGGTCCATAACACTTCCATATTTTCAACAAATGTGAGATAGCTATTTTCTTCTTTCAACGCTTTATTTAAAATAACATGATAATTGTCTAGTAAACTGTCAACTTTGGTTCTGGTGATTTTTCCGAGATATGAAGAGTTTTTTAAAGCATCATAACCACTTTGATTCGGCACAAAATAAAAATCAATAAAAGCCTCAGCAGCTTTCACATTTACACTTAAATCAAATTTATTTGCGTGAATGTTTCTCACAGCTATTTGGCAATATTCTGATATCTCAACCCTTCGCTTTTTGATCTCTTTTAAGTTTTTGATATCTAACTCAATGTTGTTGCTAATTTTAGCTAAATACTCATGGAGTTCTTTCTTTTGCTTTCTATTATCGTTGTTATTATTGATTTGAAGTGCAATTAATATCCCAATCACCACCAAAACAATTTCACCAATGGCGTAGAGAAGGTATTTAGAGATTTTGTTTTCTTTTACCATGGTTTTACGCAATTTTCTAAAGAAATTAATCATTTTTATATAGCTCTTTATCAATTTGTATTACTAGATTTTCCATTAATGGAAGAATAGATCCAAACATCTCAATTGTTCTTTTAGATCGTGTAGAAGACCAACTTAATAGCTTTATAAAATCTTGATTGGTCTTTATATCAATATTCTTCATTCTAGCATATTTGTATTCAACTTTACCTTGGTTAATTTGAATTTTTACCTGATCTCTAATATTGTCAGAGTGGGTGGTGATATGTTTACCCGAAAATTCCAGATAATGTGTGATAAGACCTGTATGACGAGGGAGTTTAAATTCGTATAAATCAATAATTTTATTTCTTAGAGAATCATTCTTTACCTTATCAATACCAGTAGATTTTAAGGCTTCATAAGGCCCTTTATTGTAAGTTATCTGTAAACCTTTATTCAATCTAGAATAGTAATAATTGACACTATCTTTTTCTATAGTACCATTTATGAAATAGTTTTCAAAGAATTGAGAAGCTTCCTGTTCTGTTTGCATTCTTTTACCAATAAGATGCTCTTTAAAGAAAATGATATCGTTTTGTAAAGCGTTTTTAAGTTCAAACAACATCTTTTGTTCAAAGATTCTAGCTTTTTTGGTTTCGCTGTTGTTGTTAATTTGTAATGCAATCAAAATACCAATCACCACAAGAATTATTTCGCCAATTGCGTATTTTAGATATTTGGATTTTTTGTTTTCCATAAGTAAGTTTTTACGAATTTTTCTAAAAAATTTAATCATTGTTTTAAAAGTTTTAATGTTTCATCTAAAACTTTTGCCATGTCTTGTCTTCTACGCAATAGCAATTGTTGATGACCATTCATTAAACTTAGGGATGACAAAAATGAGTTAGTTATTTCAAAATCAATTTTTTTATCTTTGAATAAACCATTACTAGTCATATAAATTCCTAGACCTAATTCATTCATTAATTTCAATATTTGATTGTTCCAATATTCAACAACATTTAATTCAGTTTTTGAAATCCTGTCATAATTTCGCTTTAAGACTCTGAGTTGTTCGATAAACGTTTCATTTGAAATTAATGCTCTTGAATTTGTGCCAAGTGCATCATTCAAAATAGAACTTTCTATTTTATTAATTTCATAACCAAAAAGACTTGGGATATTTGACACTTTGTAATCGAAATCCTGATTTGAAGCTGCATTTTTTAAGAATGTACTAGAGATTTTAACTATGGTTTGGTTGGTGTTTATTGAAATTTTAAGTTTATCGACATTACTTTCTATTTCTTTAATTAATGAACTAATGAGCTTTTGTTCTTCAATTTTAAGTTTCGTTCTTTCATTCCAATTGTTGATGCTTAAAGCAATAAGAATCCCAATAACTACAAGTACAATTTCGCCAATAGCGTATTTAAAGTATTTACCTGTTTTATTTTGTTCCATAAGATTGTAGCGTATTTGTCGGAAAAATTTTATCATCGTTTTATTTTAAGCTTATTTAGGTTCAATAATCAAAAATACAGCTGTAGTATCACCAATGTTTAAAACTTTATGCGTGGTAATTCCTTCATTTGAAAAATCACTTCCAGTTGGTACATCAACTTCTTTGATGCCATCAGTAGTTGTAATTCTAAATTTACTTCCTGTCAGTGTATACCCAAAATGCGGTTTATGATAATGTTTCTCGTGTCCAACTCCTGGAGGAAACGTGCATTTTAGCACTCTTAATTTAGCGTTGTCTTGTACTATTTCACATACTTTTTTGCCTTTCCAGCCAGCTTCATAAGGATCTTGAAGTGTTGTTTCTTGCTTACAAGAAATAAAAATAAGTAATGTAAAGACAAAGAAAATCTTGTCCTTACCAATGTTGTTTAAGAATTGTATCATACTATTTTGGTTGTTGAATTGAAGAGGTTGTTAAATTTACTATTTTTTATTGAATTAAAAATCAGTAGTTTAGTGCAAAAATTATTTTGTAAATGAATTGGCCTACCATTATTACCATATTTATTACCGTTGTAGCAGTAGTAAGTCTCCTCATTTATTATTTTCAAGAACTATTTTTATTTCACCCAGAAAAACTCTCTAAAGATTTTCAATTTCAGTATGAAAATTTAGAGACAGAAGAGTATAATATAGAAATTAAAAAAGGAGTTGTTATTAACGGATTGCATTTTAAAACACCCAATCCAAAAGGGGTTGTGTATTATTTAAAAGGAAACTCAAAAAGCATTAAAGGTTGGGGGAAATTTGCCATAGATTTTACAATTCACGGTTATGACGTAATTATGATTGATTACAGAGGTTTTGGAAAAAGTACAGGGAAAAGAAGTGAGAATAATATGAAACAAGATGCTTTATTGGTGTACGAAAAAATTAAAAAAGTAGTACATGAAGATAATATTATAGTGTACGGTCGTTCTTTAGGAACTGGTTTGGCAACCAAAGTAGCTTCGATGAACAACCCTAAAATGCTCATTTTGGCTTGCCCGTATTTTAGTATGTCTAAAAATGTAAAACGTTACTTTCCATTTGTTCCCTTAGGATTGGTAATGCGGTATTCAATGCCTACTTACAAGTGGATGAAATATGTAAAATGTCCTGTTAAAATTATTCATGGTACCAATGATAAGGTCATTAAATTTAAATCCAGTATTAAATTATCTAAAGTAAAACCAACACAAACAAAGTTGTATCCAATTATTGATGGAGGACATAAAAATATTCACAACTATGAAAGTTACCATAGAGCGATGAAAGAAATTTTAACATCTGATGGTCCTACTGAAATTGATAAAGAAAATTCTAGTTTCCACTTTACAAGGTCAAAAAAGAAATGATTAAAAGAATTGCTCGTTTTTTACTCTTTTTTCTGTCTGTTATCTTTTTGTTGTTCTATTTTTTTCAAGAAAAATTCTTTTTTCAACCAGAAAAAAAACTCCATAAAGATTATCAATTTACTTTCAAAGAAAATTTTGTAGAAGTAAACTTAACAACACATGATCTTGAAACGATAAACGCACTTCATTTTAAAGTAGAAAAACCTAAGGGAATTGTGCTTTTTTTTCATGGAAATAGAGGGAATTTGAAGCGTTGGGGAACTATTGTGCAGTACTTTAATACATTCAATTACGATGTATTTGTGATAGATTATAGAAATTACGGGAAAAGTACAGGAAGTTATAACGAAGAAGCGATGTACAAAGACGCTCAATTGTCTTATGATTATGCGAAAAGTCATTTCTTAGAAAATGAAATTGTGGTTTATGGACGCTCATTAGGTGCGACTTTTGCCACAAGAGTTGCTGCAACAAATCATCCGAAAGAATTAATTTTAGAGGCGCCTTTTTATAATTTAAAAGCTGCGGTACATTTTAAGTTGTTTTTTACGCCATCTTTTTTGTTGAAGTATAAATTTGAAACCAATAAAGACATTGTAAAAGTGACTAATCCAATTACTGTTTTTCACGGAAATAAAGATGCAGTAACATCATTTAAGGGTTCTAAAGAATTATTTAAATTGATAAAACAAAAAGATAAATCATATGTTCTTTTGCCTAACGGAACACACCATAATGTAATGAGTTTTGAAGCGTACAAACAAAAAATAGCAGTACTTTTAAAGTAAGAAAAAAGACTTGTTTTAACTAATTATTTTAGGTATTCTCTTTAGTAGTGATTTGTTTTTTAAAATAAATTTTACTTTTTTTAACGTAAAAAAGAGTCTCACTATTAGATTTTCCAATCATTATAGTTCTTCAATTTACTGTATCTTTGCCGAAAATAATTTAGATGTCCACTTTTGAAGAGTTGAATTTATCGAGGCAATTATTAAATGCTATTAAAGACCTTGGGTTTGCAAACCCAACACCTATTCAAGAACAAGCATTTTCTGTTGTACGCGCCGGTAAAGATGTAGTTGGAATTGCCCAAACAGGTACAGGAAAAACTTTTGCCTACATGTTGCCTATTTTGCGAGATTTAAAATATAGTACAGAAACACATCCTCGTGTTTTGGTGTTAGTTCCCACAAGAGAATTGGTGATTCAGGTCGTAGAGGAAATTGAAAAATTAGCCAAATATATTACGCTAAGAGTAGAGGGAGTGTATGGCGGTACAAACATTAATACTCAAAAAAGAGCATTGGCTCAAGGGACTGATGTTATTGTGGCAACACCTGGGCGTTTGTATGATTTGGCTTTAAGTAAGGCGTTAAAACTTAAGTCTATTCAAAAATTAGTTATTGATGAGGTTGATGTAATGCTCGATTTAGGGTTCCGTTTTCAACTGCTAAACATATTTGATGTCTTACCAAATAGAAGGCAAAATGTGATGTTTTCTGCAACAATGACAGAAGATGTGGATGCGTTAATTTCGGATTTCTTTAAATCACCTCAAAAAATATCAATCGCAGTTAGTGGAACACCACTCGATAATATTTCTCAAGAATCATACGATGTACCTAATTTTTACACAAAAGTAAATCTGTTAAATTATTTAATTAAAGATAAAGAAGTTTTTAGCAAAGTATTGGTTTTTGTGTCTAATAAAAAAAGTGCAGATCGGCTTTTTGAAGCGTTGGATGAATCTTTTGCTGATGAAATTTGTGTGATTCACTCTAATAAAACACAGAATTATAGAATCCGTTCTATTAATCAGTTTGATCAAGGAATGAATCGCATTTTAGTTGCTACAGATGTAATGGCTCGTGGACTGGATTTGGATGAAATTAGTCATGTTATTAATTTTGATATACCTAGTTTTCCAGAGAATTATATGCACAGAATTGGTAGAACTGGAAGAGCAGAAAAAGAAGGGAAAACCATTTTGTTTTCAACAGAAAAAGAGCAAGAAAACAAAACAGCTATTGAAACATTGATGAAAATTGAAATTCCGAAATCCGTTTTTCCATCCGCAGTAGAAATAGCAGAGCGATTAACTCCAGAAGAACGTCCGATAGATTTTGAACACAACAATCCGACGAAAAGAAAATCAGACGAGTATATTCCTGGACCAGCATTTCATGAAAAAAGCGAAAAGAATAGTAAAACAAATCAAGGAGGATCTTACCGAAGAGAAATTGCTAAAAAATACAAAAAACCAAAAACACGAGGCGACAAAAACTACAATAAGCACAATAAACGTAAATAAGATGCGGATATTAACCGAACAAGAAATCCATAACTTAGGAATGAATATTGTTGGAAAAAAACTCCAAGAAATGGGTTATGAGTTTGTTGCTGTGAATAGCGAATTAAAAAAACATCCGCAATTTGTCTTATTTAAAAAAGGAGAACCAACCATTTTTGTCTTGGTAAAAACCACCAATAATATTCAATCTCCAGATGAATATGATGTGTTATGGATGGAAACTTTTAAAGAACATGCTAAAAAACAAAAAGCTCATATTTGGTTTGCAGGTATTGGTATTGCCAATGCAGAAAGTGTAAATACACCTGTATTTAAAGATCAGCCGTATTATGTGGCTTTTGAAGATTTTATAAAAATTTCAGAATAAAAAAACCGCTCTAATGAGCGGTTTTTTTATTCTGAAAAACTTTAACTATTCTGCTTTTTCCTCTAATAAGTCAAAGAATTGACCTAGTTTAGGAAGAATAATAATTTTGGTTCTTCTGTTTTTTGCTCTGTTAGCATCGTTGTCATTTTCTACAAGAGGAGCATAACTGCTTCTACCCGCAGCAATTAATCTACTTGGTTTTACACCATATTTGTATTGTAAAATTCTAGTGATAGACGTTGCTCTCATCGCACTTAAATCCCAGTTATCTTGAATAAAATTGGTTTTAATTGATCTAGAATCAGTATGACCTTCTACCATCACATCCATAGTTGGTTGTCCATTAACAACTGTAGCAACTTTTTCTAATATTTTATAGGCTTTTTCAGTTACGTTATAGCTACCGCTTTTAAATAATAACTTGTCAGAAATGGAAATATACACTACAGTTTTTTCAACATTAATTACAATGTCTTCATCGTTAAGACCATTTTGTAATTCTTTCTTTAAATGAAAAGCAACAACAAGGTTTAAAGAATCTTTTTTGCTAGTAGCAGCTCTAACTCTATTAATATAAGCATCTTTTTTACTTAGCTGAATTAACGTTTCTTTAATGTTATCATTAGCACCTTTGGTAAGAACCGTTAAATTGTCAACAAATTCTAAGGTTCTTCTCTTGTCCTTTTTTAGTTCTTTAACGGTATTCTCTAAGGTGTTAATTGTGGTTCCGTAAGTTGTAGCTTGTGCTTGATTTTTTTCTTTTTCAATCAAACATTTTGTTAAGTTCGTTTGCACAGCAAGTAATTTTTCTTTTGTTTTTTGATGTGTTGCTTCTAAGGCAGTAAATTCTTTTTTAGAAACACATGAACTTATTAAAGTAACGGCAAATAAGGCAAGTAGTATTTTTTTCATTTTAAGTAAAATTAATGGTTAAACAAATTTATAAAATAGATTGGATAAAAAGAGAGATTAACAAGACTTTATGATGTTTTTGTGATTGTTTTATATCTTACCTTTGCTTTTTTTAAGTTTTCTTATAATGAAAAGATATTTTGCATTTGTTTTTTTTTCTTTTTTGATTTCTTGTGAACAAAAAGAACTTGTAAAAACAACTCGATTAAAGGGATTTGTTTTCGGGACCACATATAATATAACCTATGTAAGTAAACAAAATAAAACTCACCAAAAATCTATCGATAGTTTATTTCAACTAGTCAATGCATCACTATCTACCTATATACCCACTTCTATAATTTCTAGAATAAATCAAGGAGAAACAGATATTGTGGTGAATGAGTTGTTTAAAGAAGTGTATCAGAAATCGAAAAGAATTTTTAAAGAAACAGATGGTTATTTCGATCCAACAGTTGGTAATTTGGTGAATGCTTGGGGTTTTGGACCTAAAAAATCTAAAAAAGAAATGGATACTCTTGAAGTACGTAAAATGATACAATTTGTTGGTCTAGATAAAGTTCAATTAATAGAAGGTAAAATAGTAAAAAAATATGCAGAGATTTTTATTGATTTTAACTCAATAGCAAAAGGTTTTGGTGTTGATGTAGTTGGTCGTTTTTTAGAAAATAAGAATGTAAAAAATTATTTGGTAGAAATTGGAGGAGAAATTAGAGTAAGAGGGAAAAATGATAATGGAAACTATTGGAAAGTAGCAATTGAAAAACCAAACACAGATGGATCACAATCATTTCAAACAACCATTCTGTTAGAAAATGCTTCAATGGCCACTTCAGGGAATTACAGAAAGTTTAGGGTTACTGATACAGGTAAAAAATATGTTCATACTGTAAATCCAAAAACAGGGTTTGCTAAAGAAAGTAATTTGTTAAGTGTATCTGTAATTGCACCATTAGATTGTGCAGATGTAGACGCATATGCAACGGCATTTATGGCAATGGGTTTTGAGAAAACCAACGAGTTCCTAAAATCACATCCGAAACTGAAAGCTATATTAATTTACCTGAATCCACAAGGAGAACTGGTTGAATATACTTCAAAGTAAAACATCGTAAAAATTCTGATTATTGTACTCCTATAATTTTTGGTATATTAGCCTTATCTAAAATAAGGGAGTTCAATTTATATTTAATCTATGAAAAAAATATTGATAACAGTACTATTGATTCTAAGTTGTGGAATGTTCTTTGCACAGTCTAGTAACGAAATAGCCAACGTATATATTAAAAAAGCATCAAAAAATTTAGAATCTTTAGAAGTGGATAATGCTTTTAAAAACTTTAACAAAGCAATGAAGTTATTCGATACTGTTACAACACCTAACGTAGCAAGATTAGGAACTTTAATTAATTTTGAATTGGAGAATTATGCTGAAGCTAAAAGATATATAAAACAATACTTTGCACTGATAAAAAAGAAAAAAACAGAAGAATATGCGCAGCTACTAGATTTGTATGTTACGATTGAAGAAGAAATAGAAAAGAAAGAGTTAGCAGAAAAAAAGCTGGAATTAGAGCGTTTAAAAAGAGAGAAAGAAAAACAAAGAATAGATTCTTTAACGTCAGTTTGGCAACAAAAATCTGATGCCATGTCGTTAAAAATAACATCAATAGCACCTTTTAATAAAAATAATGTTGCGTTATTTAAGAAAGGTGAATTTATGGGAATTGTAGATGATAGCGGAACCGTTTTAGTAGATGCAACAGATTACAGAGCAGCAAAAGCATTTGATGGGTTTATTTTGTTGATGGATCAAAAAAAAGAACCTACGCAAATTTTCTGTTATAATACAAAAACAAAAACAGGTTTTCTATTACCAAGTGTTTCAGAATTTAACACACTTTCTACACATTATGGCAAGGTAATGTTGCCTAGAGGAAATGGACATATTGTTACCTATCCTAACAACTCTTTTAAGACCTATGTTTACAATGCGATTTCTAAAAAATTTATCAATGTAAATGATGAAAAAGCAGTATTTAAAGACTTGAAAAAAGCTAAAAGAATTAGTAAATACAATAAAGAAGGACAAGTTAAAATTGCAAAGGAATGGTATAATTTTGGAGGCCACATTGGCGGAGGAATTTATCCGTTGTATCTTACAGATTATAAATTATATGGATTTTTATGTGGACTTGACGGAAAAGTATTAACAGCAAGTGTCTACAGAAATTTAGGAGCTTTCTATAAAAATAAAATAAATGTATTAGATGAAGTTGACTCTTTTTGGATAAACCAAAATGGAACCAAAGTGAGTGCTCCTGAAAACGAAGCTGGTACTTATGTTGGAGCATCAAAAGTTGTACAATTAGAGAATGGTAGTTTTCAAATTCATCAAAAAATTGAAGGAAAAGACGTGATTGTTTTAGGCAACGAAAAACTCGAAATACTTGAAGATTTTTTAAGAAAGAATCCTTAATCTTTTATTTATAGCAAACAGGTAAAATTTCATCTTTTGATAAACAAAATCGCTCGACTAATTCTGGAGCGATTTTTTTTGTGTACGCTATTTCATTAACGGTAAAACCAGCAACACGTAACTTGTTAAAATAATCTCTTCCGTATACACGTACGTGATCATATTGTCCGAAAATTTTTGTGCGTTTTTTCTGATCAGTAATAGAATCGTCTTCAAAAGTTTTGTCCCTAGATAAATCTTGTGGAATTTGAAAAATCCCCATTCCTTTTGGCTTTAAAACGCGGTATAATTCATTCATTGCTTTAGTATCATCAGAAATATGTTCTAATACATGATTGCAAAAAACAACATCAAAAGTATTATTTTTAAATGGCAAATTACAAATATCTGCTTTTACATCGGCAATGGGCGAATATAGATCTGCTGTAATGTAATCTAGATTTTTTTGTTTTTTAAAAATTGATAGAAAACATTGTTCTGGAGCCATGTGTAAGACTTTTTTTTGTGTAGTAAAAAAGTCAGTTTCTTGTTGCAAAAACAACCACAATAAACGATGTCTTTCTAAAGAAAGAGTACTAGGAGACAATGCATTTTTTCGTTGATTCCCATATCCGTAGGGTAAAAATTTTCGAAAACTTTTTCCATCAATGGGATCCGTATAGGTGTTTCCTTTTAAATAAAAGGCAATAATAGGCCGAACCCAATAACTTACTTTGATAAGAAATGGACGAGGAATGGTATTTAATATGAGTTTAAAAATGGACATTAATTTGCTCTAAACTCATTTTCTTCATCACTTTTAATTCCTAATGCATCGTAAATATATTTAAAAGTTGAAAGTAATTCGGGTTTCCCATTTACGATGGCAACATCATGCTCAAAATGCGCACTTGGTTTCCCGTCTCTAGTCAAGATAGTCCAGCCATCTTTTAGTTGGTTGATTTTATGAGTGCCTAAATTTATCATTGGCTCAATGGCTACAACCATACCATTTACGAACTTTTTTCCACGACCTCTTTTTCCGTAATTTGGCATTTCTGGATCTTCATGCATTTCTCTTCCCAAACCATGACCTACCAATTCCCGTACAACACCATACCCATTTTTTTCTACATAATTTTGAATGGCAAATCCAACATCTCCAACTCGATTCCCAGCTCTTAATTCTCTAATGCCTTCGTATAAACTTTGTTTGGTAATGTCTAATAATTTTTTAGTTTCTATTGCAACTTCTCCTACTTCGAAAGTATACGCATGATCTCCATAAAAACCATTTTTTAGAGCGCCACAGTCAATCGAAATAATATCACCTTCTATTAAAGGTTTGTCATTCGGAATTCCATGTACAACCTGAGCATTTGGACTCATACATAATGTGTTGGGAAAATCATATAATCCTAAAAAACCAGGAATAGCACCTTCAGACCGGATAAATTCTTCTGCGATTTTATCTAAATACAATGTGCTTACTCCAGGTTTTACTTCTTTTGCTAATATTCCCAAAGTTTTGGAGACTATCAATGCGCTTTCACGCATGATTTCAATTTCTTCTAAAGTTTTTATTTGAATCATTTCTGAGTAAAAATTAAAGTGCAAAGATACTTTAAAAAAAAGAATTAATACATGAGTTTTTTTGAGTGCTACTGTAAAAAAAGGAGAATATAAAATGACTTTTAACAGGTTTATTATAAATTTATCGGTGTAAATTTGTAGCATAAAAACAGATGTTAATGTACAAGTCAGTAACGGCAGAAGAAGCTGTAAAAATAATAAAATCAAACGATAGGGTTTATCTGCAAGCAGCAGCAGCAGTACCTCAAGAATTGGTAAACGCAATGTCTGAAAGACACGAAGAACTTAGAAATGTAGAAGTTTGTCACTTACATACTGAAGGAGCTGCTCCTTATGCAGATCCTAAATATAAAGATAGCTTTCATGTGAATTCTTTTTTTATTGGGAAAAACGTACGACATACATTAAAAGCAGGTAACGGTTCTTATACCCCTGTTTTTTTGAGCGAGGCTCCTCGCTTATTTAAAAGAAATATTTTATCTCTGGATGTTGCTTTAATTCATGTTTCTCCACCAGACAAGCATGGTTATTGTTCTTTAGGAGTTTCTGTAGAAGCTACTTTAGCGGCTATAAAACATGCTAAACATGTTATAGCACAAATTAATCCTCAAATGCCAAGAGTACATGGAGAGGGAATTATTCATGTTTCTGAACTAAATACTTTTGTAGAAGTTAATACAGCAATTCCTGAATTAATTTTGACTACACCAACAGAGGTAGAAAACAAAATTGGAGATTATGTTGCGGAATTAATAGATGATAAAAGTACGTTGCAAATGGGTATTGGAAACATTCCGAATGCTGTTTTATCTCGATTAGGAAATCATAAAAACTTAGGATTACATACAGAAATGTTTTCTGATGGCGTTATTGATTTGATTTTAAATGATGTAATTAATGGAGATTATAAAGGCATTAATGAAGGTAGAGCGTTGGCTACTTTTTTAGCAGGTTCAAAACGTTTGTATGATTATGTAGATGACAATCCATTTGTAGAGATGCGATCTTCAGATTATGTAAATGATGTTGCAAATATCAAATTAAACCCAAGAATGGTAGCGATTAATTCAGCAATCGAGGTAGATTTATCTGGTCAGGTTTGTGCAGATTCTATTGGAAGAAGTATGTATTCTGGTGTTGGTGGTCAAATGGATTTTATAAGAGGTGCTTCTTTAAGTGAAGGAGGTAAAGCTATCATAGCACTACCATCAATCACAAATAAAGGAATTAGTAGAATCGTTCCTTTTTTAAAACCAGGAGCAGGAGTTGTAACTACAAGAGCTCATGTTCAATATATAATTACAGAATATGGAGTGGCAAATTTGTATGGAAAAACAATTAAGCAACGTATCAGCGAATTGGTTAAAATTGCGCATCCTAATTTCAGAGAAAGTCTAGAAAGAGATTATTTTGAAGCCTTATAATAAAAGGTTGATTAGATTAATCTCTAAAGATAGAAAAGAACCCGCCTTTTCTTTTAGGCAATTCTGGCTCGTAGTTAAAAACACTTTTATAAACTTCTGTCCAACCTAAAAACCCGCCTATATTTCTGTCATCTATAAAGAGGTCTGCATGTATTTTTCGGCTAATTTTACCATCAAATTCCTCTTCAGGATAGCTACTATTAACTGCGTAAAATTCAATGCCACGTTTTTTACAAAAGTCAATAGATTCTTGTAGTCTTCTTCCTTTTCTGTACGTCCACAAAATTAATCGATGCCCTTCGCTTTGCATTTTTTTCATCGTATCAAAAGCAAAAAGCATTTCTTTTCCAATATCTGGATATGCATTTTCTACAATTGTTCCATCAAAATCGATGGCAATGATTAAAGAATTTCTTGGTATCATAATTTATTGATGATCGTATGAATGTCTATATTTTTTTCCTGTTAAAATTTTAAGCATATCTTTTTCTAAAGACTCTCTTGCAAATTCTACAAAACGCCCAATTTCTTTTCCTTTTTTATAAAAAATAAATGTGGGAACTCTTATAATATCATGTCCTTCTTGTAAATTATTCGGAGTTCTTTTTCCTCTGTTTACAGTAATCATTTTTAAGTTCTTAAGATCAAAGTTTGCAGCCTCTAAAACCTTATAAAACCTTGGGGTTTCTCTTTTGCTATCACCACACCATGTGCCCATAAAAGCTTTAATAGTGACACCTTTTAACGCTTTTTTTAAGTTAGAGATAAGAGCCGCATCAACAGTATATTTATTGAAATTAGTAACAAACCAGTTTGCATATGGCTGTTGATTAAAATCTGTTTTGGATGCATAACCGATCAAATCTCCCGAAAGGTTTTTAGTAGTAGTTGATTTTTGCTGTGCATTAGAAAGGGTCAATGCAAAAATAGCAACTAGGAAAAATAATTTTTTCATGAATATTATATTAATGATTCTTGTGTCATCTCTACAGGTTTTTGAATTCCTATTAATTTTAAAACTGTAGGAGCAATATCGCCCAATATACCATTTTTTATCGATTTTATTTCTGAATCGATTAGTATAATTGGAACAGGATTTGTTGTGTGAGAAGTATGTGGGCTACCATCAGGATTCATCATAGTTTCACAATTTCCATGATCGGCAATTAAAAGGGTTGTGTAGTCATTTTTTAGAGCCACATTAATCAAGTCATTTGTACAATTATCTACCGCTTCACAAGCTTTAATAGCTGCTTCAAAAACTCCTGTATGTCCAACCATATCTCCGTTTGCAAAATTCAAACAGACAAAGTCAACTTTTTTCTTTTCTAACTCAGGAATAATGGCATCTCTAATTTCATATGCGCTCATTTCTGGTTTTAGGTCGTAAGTTGCCACTTTTGGAGAAGGGCAAAGCAATCTTTTTTCTCCACGAAATTCTTTTTCTCTTCCGCCAGAAAAGAAAAAAGTTACATGTGGATATTTTTCTGTTTCTGCAATTCTAAGTTGCTTTTTACCTGCTTTTTCTAAAACTTCTCCTAAGGTATTTTTTATATTGTTGCTATGATAAATAACATTGATGTTTTTAAAAGTTGCATCATAGTTTGTCAACGTAGTAAAATGCAATGCCAGCTTTTTCATCCCAAATTCAGGAAAATCTTGCTGATGTAAAGCTTGTGTCAATTGTCTACCTCTATCTGTTCTAAAATTGAAGAAAATAACAACATCATCTTCTTGTATAGAAGTAATTGCTTGCTGATTCTCATCCAACATGATAATTGGTTTTATAAACTCATCTGTAATGCCATCTGCATAACTTTGCTGAATGCTTTTTGTAGCATTGTTAGAAAAAGTACCGTTATTTTTTACCAATGCATCATACGCTAACCGAATTCTTTCCCAACGGTTGTCTCGATCCATTGCGTAATATCTACCAATTACAGAAGCTAATTTCCCTGTTGTACGTTGCATGTGGTTTTCAATCTCATTGATAAAAAATGCACCCGATTTAGGATCACAATCTCGTCCATCAGTAAAAGCATGTAAAAACACATTTTCTACCTTGTTTTTAGAGGCTGAATCTAGCAACCCTTTTAAATGATTAATATGAGAATGAATACCTCCATCAGAAACCAAGCCTAAAAGGTGTATGTTTTTTTGATGTTTTTTGGCATAGGTAAAAGCGTTTAAAAGCACTTTCTCTTTAGATAAAGAGTCGTCTTCAAGAGCTTTGTTGATTTTTGCTAAATTCTGATAAACAATTCTTCCCGCACCCAAGTTCATATGTCCAACTTCAGAGTTTCCCATTTGCCCAACCGGTAAGCCAACATGCTTTCCGTCAGTCCGTAAACTTGCATGTGGGAAATGCTTATATAACGAGTTGATAAAAGGTGTTTTTGCATTATAAATTGCAGATACTTTAGGGTCTTGAGTAATGCCCCAACCATCTAAAATAAGTAAGATTACTTTTTTATTCATATCAAGATTTATAGTGTAAAAATAAGAAAGATTTTTCGGTTATGTTTAAAATTTTACGAAACCGATATTGTATACATATTAATACTTAAAAATAAAATCAAAATATGTAACTTTACAAAAGCAAAACCGATCAAAAAAATGGCGTTTATATACAATGGAGAATGATTTTATATGGAATAATGTAACCAAAAAGCTCCCACAGCATTTACACAAATTTATTGTAAAACAACCTTATGATGAGTACACGGCACAAAACCAAGCGGTGTGGCGTTATGTAATGCGTTTGAACCTTGATTACTTAAAAAAAGTTGCTCATGAGTCGTATATAAAAGGCTTAGCACAAACAGGAATTTCAGTTGATAACATTCCATATATGGAAGGGATGAATCGAATCTTAAAAGAAATAGGTTGGGCAGCAGTTTCTGTAGATGGTTTTATACCACCAAATGCTTTTATGGAGTTTCAGGCCTATAATGTCTTGGTTATTGCTTCGGATATGCGAACCATTAATCATATAGAATACACACCAGCACCAGATATTATTCATGAAGCAGCAGGACATGCTCCAATAATTTCCAATCCAGAATATGCAGAATATTTAAGACGTTTTGGAGAAATAGGAAGCAAAGCAATTTCATCTGCAAAAGATTATGAAATGTATGAAGCCATCCGGTTGCTTTCGATTTTAAAAGAAGATCCGAATTCTACAGATTCAGAAATTTTATCAGCAGAAAAAGCGGTAGAAAAATTACAGAATAACATGGGTGAATTGTCAGAAATGGCTCAAATAAGAAATTTACATTGGTGGACTGTTGAATATGGATTGATAGGAACAATTAACAACCCTAAAATTTATGGAGCGGGCTTGCTTTCTTCCATCGGAGAAAGTGCTTGGTGTATGAAACCTGAAGTAGAAAAAAGGCCTTATACGGTTGAAGCAGCAACCATTAGTTTTGATATTACAAAACCACAACCTCAATTATTTGTTACCCATGATTTTGCGCATTTAAGTTTGGTTTTAGAGCAGTTTGCTAATAAAATGGCTATAAGAAAAGGAGGTTTAAAAGGAGCGCAAAAATTAGTAAATTCTAAAAGTTTAGGAACAGTAGAATTGAGTACAGGAATTCAAATTTCAGGTGTTTTTAGTCAGGTGATTTCTGATGAAAATAATCAAGCTATTTATATTCAAACTACTGGAAAAACAGCTTTGGCAAATCGTGACAAAGAATTGATAGGTCATGGAATCACCTATCATTCTGAAGGTTTTGGAAGCCCGATAGGCACATTAAAAGGAATCAATATTCCGATTGAAAACATGAGTCCAAGGGATTTAGATGCGTATGGAATTTATGAAGGAAAACAAACGTCTTTAGAATTTGAAGGTGGTGTAAAAGTTGTTGGAGAAGTAATTACTGGAACGAGAGATTTACGAGGTAAAATACTGTTAATTTCTTTTAAAAACTGTACAGTTACCTACAAAGATCAAGTGTTATTTGATCCGTCTTGGGGAATTTACGACATGGCAATTGGAAAGGAAATTATTTCTGCATATTCTGGACCTGCAGATGTTAATTCGTATGAAAGTTTAGGAAAGGTTTCATCGATAAAAACACATAAAATAATTTATACTGCAAAGCAAAGAACGATATATGACTTATATGCAGAAGTTCGAGAAATGAGAGAGACGAATTTGGTATATGAGAAGAAAATTAAATCTATTTTTAAAAAAATTGTTGACCGTTTTTCAAATGAATGGTTGTTGTTGTTAGAATTGTATGAATTGTCATTGAAATACAATTTTCCATTGCAGTCAGAAATTCTACATCAACTTAAAGGGTTACAGCGTAACAAAAGTTACCAAAAACTAATTGAGAGTGGTTTAGATTTGCTTCCTAATACTTAACACTTATAGAATGAGTTTTTTTGGATTTTTTGGCAATAAAAATAACTTAGAGAAAATACAAGAGTATCTTGAGAATAGTGCTGTTGTTATTGATGTAAGAAGGTTAGAAGAATGGAACGTTGGGCATATTGAAGGTTCGATTCATATTGTGCTTTATTTAATTCCACTTAAAATTAAGGAAATAAAAGCATTGAATAAATCAATTATTGTTGTTTGTAAAAGCGGTAATAGAAGTGGACAAGCAGCTCGACTATTATCCAAAGAGGGAATTGATGTGGTTAATGGCGGTGCATGGCAAGATGTAGCAAAATTAATGCATTAACCATAATAATTAAAACCTGATTTTCTTCGACTTTCTACTCGTTTCATAATTCGTATAGATGTTGTAATTTGTTTAATAATAGCAAAAACACCACCTATTAAAGCTCCAGTAAAAGCACCCATTGTTAATGGGTCATAATTTTTACCTGTTATTAAATCTTTAAGAAAAAAGACCACTACTCCAATTAATATAGAAACTATAAATATTTGTAATTTAGATTGCGATAGATAGGCATAAAACCCACATAACAATCCAGTTATAATAGAGGCACCTGTTATTTTTTTCCAAAATAACGTCATAAAAGTTACAGGTACATTAGGGGGTAAAAAAAACAATGTAATGAAAAGTCCTACAAGAGTACCAACAAGAAGTCCGATAAATATTTTTCCAATCATCAATTTTATGGGGGATAAATTACCTTAAAAAGACAAATTTACTAAATTTTTTATAGTTTATATAATTATAAAATTAATTTTTAAATTAACGAATGCCTTTGTGCTTTTATAACATCTTCTTTCTTAATTATGGATGTGTATTTTTCGAATTGTTTTTACAATTTTGTGACTTTTACGTTATCCCTATTATTGATATCTGAAAGCCTATTGAAATAACATTTATTGCGTTTTTCAGAAAGTCATAAATGGAAATTTAGATTGCAGTTTCTCTATTTTTTTCTGCACCGTTTTTAAAAACTGTTGATGTTGTTCTGAATTTTCATGAAAAGGTTTATGCGCCAATCCACGTTGAACGATTTCAACTTCTCGCATGTTCATTTGAGCTGTTTCTGAAATCCAGGCTGTTACAAATTTTTCCCAAACATATTGGATAGCAATAGTATTTGGATGCACTAAATCTTCAGCATAAAAGCGATAATCACGCAATTCATCCATCACAATTTCATACGAAGGAAAGTATCCTTCAGATAAGTTTGATGAGCCATGAATGGCAGCTATTAAATGCGCTTTGCTTTGTTGATTTTCAATAAAACCATCTTTTAAATGCCGAACAGGAGAGATGGTGAATAGTATTTTTAAATGACTGTTTACACTCTTAATTAACGCAATAGTTGCTTCTAAACTTTGTGTGATTTCATCAACAGATAAAAGTTCTTTTAAGAATTTTTTTTGAGGAATTTTATGGCAATTTGCTACGATTGTGTCGGTTTCGATATGTCTATAAACCCAAGAAGTGCCAAGCGTAATAATTAGATGTGTTGCTTCAGTAATTTGTTTTTTTGTTTGCTGAATGGCAGTATTTAAAGTTTTTAAAAGAATTTCTTTGTTTGAAGAGCTCACACTTGAATGTGCCTCAAAAGTATGCCAACGTTCATTGAAAAAAAAGAGCTCTTTTTCAATATATATTTTTTCATTAATAGCATTGGTAATTAAGTTTTCAATAGCAATAGGGTGAAATAAAATCCCTAATGGATTTTGTGCTGATTGAAATTGAAAATACGCCAATTTAGCACCAATATTTTCAGAAAAACAAGAACCTATTAATAATAGTTTAGAACTATAATTGATGGGGCTTCGAGTTTCTTCTTGAATAGAAATTTTGGTTTGTAACTTCATAAATGCGATTAAAAGTTAAAATGGAACAACCGAATGTTTGTGCCTAAATTATTTTAATAGAACGCCAGAATATTCAGCAAAGACACTTTACAAAACAATGTATTCTTTTGCTTTATTCAACGCCTTAGGAATTCCACCTGGGTTTTTACCACCAGCAGTAGCAAAGAAATTTTGTCCGCCACCGCCACCGTGAATTAGTTTTCCTAATTCTCGTACTACTTTCCCAGCATCGTAACCACGTTCATTTGCTAATTTTTTAGAGATATAACATGTCAACATTGCTTTGTCTTTTTTCTCAGAAGTTGCAAAAAATAAAAATAAATTATCAAATTCTTTCCCAAGTGCAAAAGCAAGGTTTTTTATTCCATTTTGATCCAAATCAATTTTGGTTGCTAAAAATTGTACGCCATTTACTTCTTGTAGTTGTTTTCTTAAATCACCAATTAAATTTCCTGCTTTTTCTTTAAGTAACTGCTCAATTTGTTTTTTTAGCGTTGAATTTTCTTCTTGTAAACTCAGAATTGCTTTTACGGGTTCTTGACTATTATTTAAAAGATCTTTAATCTCAAATACAGTCTTGTTGTTTTCATGATAAAACCCTTTGACAGCATCATTAGTAATTGCTTCAATACGTCTAATTCCTGAAGCCACAGCGCCTTCAGATTTGATTTTAAAATGCCAAATATCAGAAGTGTTTTTCACATGGGTTCCTCCACACAATTCAATCGATTGCCCAAATCGAATTGCTCTTACCGTATCACCATATTTTTCTCCAAATAAAGCCATTGCGCCTTGGTCAATAGCTTCTTGCATTTCAATATTTCGTTGTTCTTGTAAAGGTAATTTTCCAGCAATTCTTCTATTGACAAAATTTTCTGTTTCACGAATTTGTTCTGTCGTCATCTTAGAAAAATGAGAAAAATCAAAACGTAAATACTTAGAATGAACTGCAGATCCTTTTTGCTCAACATGAGTTCCTAAAACTTCTCGCAATGCTTGATGTAATAAATGGGTTGCAGTATGATTACATTCTGTTCTAAAACGTTGTTTTTTATCTACAATCGCTTTATAGGTTTCGTGTAAATGTTTTGGTAAGTTTTTTGAGAAATGAATAATTACATTGTTCTCTTTTTTAGTATCTAGGATATAAAGTACATCTCCATTTGGGACTTCTAAATAGCCTTTATCGCCAACTTGACCTCCGCCTTCTGGATAAAACGGAGTTAAATTAAAAACCAATTGATACATTTCGCCATCTTTCTTAGAAATAATTTTTCTATACCTTGTAAGTTTTACATTTGCTTCTAATCTGTCATAACCAACAAACTCTTCCACTTCGTCTTCTAAAAGAACAACCCAATCGCCAGTTTCACTAGCAGAAGCTGCACGAGAACGGTTTTTTTGTTTTTCCATTTCTGATAAAAAAGCGTCTTCATCAACAGCATACCCTTTTTCTCTTGCGATTAGCTGAGTTAAATCCAAAGGAAATCCGTAAGTATCATATAATTCAAAAGTTTTACTTCCCGAAATAATGTTTCCTTGTGTTGTTTCAAGAACTCTATCTAATAATAATAATCCGTTGTCTAAAGTTCTTAAAAACGAAGCTTCTTCCTCTTTGATGACATTTTCAATCAGCTGTTTTTGAGATTTTAATTCAGGAAAAGCTTTCCCCATTTTCTTACTCAATACATCTACCAATCTGTAAATGAAAGGTTCTTTTTTGTCTAAGAAGGTAAATCCATAACGAATCGCTCTTCGTAAAATTCTACGAATTACATATCCTGCGCCCGTATTACTAGGAAGCTGTCCGTCAGCAATAGAAAAAGCCACAGCTCTCACGTGGTCTATAATTACACGAATGGCAATATCAGTATCATTATTTTTGTTATAATTGGTATTTGTAATAGTCTCGATTTCACGAATTAAAGGTGTAAAAATATCGGTATCATAATTCGATTTTACATCTTGTAAAACCATACACAAACGTTCAAAACCCATTCCAGTATCGATGTGTTTTGAAGGTAAATCTTCTAAAGATCCAGTTGCTTTACGATTGTATTGCATAAAAACCAAGTTCCAAATTTCTACCACCTGCGGATGATCCATATTGACCAATTCTTTTCCGTCAACAAGTTTTTTCTCTTCTAAAGTTCGAATGTCTACATGAATTTCTGAGCATGGACCACAAGGACCTTGTTCTCCCATTTCCCAGAAGTTATCTTTCTTGTTTCCTTTTAAAATTCGATCTTCTGGAACTAGTTCTTTCCAGTAATCATAAGCTTCTTGATCTAATGATAAATTGTCATTATCATCACTTCCTTCAAAAATAGTAACGTATAAAATGTCTTTATCAATTCCGTACACTTCTGTTAGCAATTCCCAAGCCCAAGTTATTGCTTCTTTCTTAAAATAATCGCCAAAAGACCAGTTTCCTAACATTTCAAACATGGTGTGATGATAGGTGTCATAACCAACCTCTTCTAAATCGTTATGCTTTCCAGAAACCCGTAAGCATTTTTGACTATCTGAAATTCTATTGTTTTTTGGAACGGAATTTCCTAAAAAAAACTCTTTAAAAGGTGCCATTCCAGAATTAGTAAACATCAGCGTCGGATCGTTTTTTAAAACCATTGGTGCTGAAGGAACAATATCGTGTTGTTTTGATTTAAAAAAATCTAAAAACGTAGATCTAATGTCTTGAGATTTCATACAATGTGAAGTCTTTATTTTGAATACTATTTGTGTTATCTTGCTACTTTAAAACTATGAAAATAAATAGTTTTAAAAATTTTGTAAATTTGTGTGTTTCTTAAGAAGAGCAATTGTGAAAAAGATCTTAATAAAGAAATCAAAAATAGAACAATTATGGCAAAGGTAAAATATTATTATGATGCAGATACATTATCGTATAGAAAGATTGAACGAAAGAAAAAAGACGTTTATAGAAAGACTGTTTTTGGATTTTTAGCTGCTTTTTTACTTGCTTTTATAGGATTTATAGGGTTTAGTCAGTTTTTAATGTCTCCAAATGAAAGAGCGCAGAAGAGAGAATTGGATAATTTAAAGCTGCATTTCGAATTGTTAGATAAAAGAATTAACGAAAGCTCAAGAATACTTTTAGAATTACAAGAAAGAGATAATAACGTTTATAGAGTGTTTTTTGAAGCAAATCCAATTCCCGAAGAACAACGAAAAGCAGGATTTGGAGGTGTAAATAGATACAAGTATTTAGAAGGGTTTAAAAATTCTACCATGATAGGAAATGCAACCAAAGATTTAGATATTTTATCAAAACAAATGGTCGTACAATCAAAATCTCTAGATGAAATTGTATCGTTAGCGAAAGAAAAAGAAAAAATGCTATCTTCAATACCTGCAATTCAGCCAGTAAGTAATGAGCATTTAACAAGGATGGCTTCTGGTTTTGGTTGGAGAAATGACCCTTTCACAAAAGCACGTAAAATGCATAAAGGAATGGATTTTACTTCTCCAAAAGGAACACCAATTTATGCTACTGGAGATGGTGTTGTTATTAGAGCTGATGGTAGAGCAACTGGCTATGGAAGGCATGTACGGATAGATCATGGATATGGTTATATAACTTTATATGCTCATATGACAAAATACGTGGTACGAAGAAGACAAAAAGTAAAACGAGGAGATTTAATTGGCTATGTTGGAAGTACTGGAAGATCAAAAGCACCACATTTGCATTATGAAGTTCGTAAAAACGGACACGCCATTAACCCGATTAATTTTTATTACGGAAGTTTAACTGCGGAAGAATTCAATGCTATGTTAAAAATTGCTGAACAAGAAGGCCAATCTTACGATTAATTTTATAAAAAATATGCACATTGATTTACCCGAAAAAAGATATTATAAAATAGGAGAAGTTGCTAAAGCCTTTCAGGTAAACACTTCATTGGTTCGTTTTTGGGAGAAAGAATTTGAAATCATCAGACCAAAAAAAAACGCCAAAGGAAATAGATTGTTTACACCTGTTGATATTGCTAATTTTAAGCTGATATACAATTTGGTAAAAGAACGTGGATTTACCTTAGATGGAGCGAAACAAAAACTTAAAAAAAATCCAAAAGGAACCATCAATAATCACGAAATAATTTCTAGACTTGAAACTGTAAAAGCTGAGTTGATAAGGATTAAGAATCAATTATAAAAAATACCCTATGTCAAAAAAATATATAGACATTGAAACCCTAAAGTATGTACTTTATGATATTCATAATTTAGAAGAAATGCTAAGCAAAGAAAGGTTTAAAGATCATGACATGGAGTCTTTAGATTTGTTTTTAGATTCTATTAAAGAATTTTCTGATCGTGAATTATTTCCGTATTTAAAAGAAATGGACGAAAAACCGGCCGTTCATAAAGACGGGACAGTTATTGTACATGAACAGGTAAAAACCTTAATGTATCAAGGTGGTGAAATGGGTGTGATTTCTGCTTCGTTTGACTACAAAGATGGCGGTTTTCAAATGCCGTTTCTAGCTCATACAGCAGCGATTTATATTATGGATGCAGCAAACAACCATTTACCAGGTTATGCTGGGTTAACACAAGGAGCTGCAGAGTTAATTATTGAGTTTGCTAATCAAGAATTGAAAGATACTTATGTAGATAAAATGGCAACAGGAAAGTGGGGTGGAAGTATGTGTTTAACAGAACCACAAGCAGGAAGTTCGTTGTCTGATATTGTTACAAAAGCAACACCTACAGAAAATGGATTTTACAAAATAAGTGGGCAAAAAATTTTTATTTCTGGTGGTGATAATCAATTCGCAGAAAACATTGTGCATTTGGTTTTAGCTCGTGTGGAAGGAGCGCCAAAAGGAACCAAAGGAATATCTCTTTTTGTGGTGCCTAAAAATAGACCAACAGCAAATGGAGAATTGGAGTATAATGATGTAATAACTGTTGCTGATTTTCAAAAAATGGGACAGCGAGGTTATTGTACAACACATTTAGGTTTTGGAGATTCTGATAACTGTAGAGGTTGGTTAGTAGGAGATGAAAACAATGGACTAAAGTACATGTTTTTGATGATGAATGCTGCCAGAATAGGAGTAGGAAGAGGTGCGTCTGCAATTGCAATGGCAGCCTATAGAACGTCATTACAATATGCAAATGAGAGACCACAAGGAAGAAAGCTAACAAATTCTGGAAAGAAAAATCCAGAGGAAAATCAGAGCTTAATTATTGAACATCCTGATGTTCGAAGAATGTTATTGCTGCAAAAGTCTGTGGCAGAAGGGTCTATGAGTTTGGTGTTTTTAGCCGCTAAATATTATGATATTATTGCATCGACCAAAGATTCCAAAGAAAAAGAAAAATATAAGTTATTGTTAGAGATGATTATACCAATGGTAAAAACATATCCATCAGAAGCTGGTGCGAAATCTGTAGATAACGGATTGCAAATACTTGGAGGTTATGGTTTTTGTAGCGATTTTATCCTGCAACAATATTATAGAGATATTAGAATTTTTGCTTTGTATGAAGGAACTACTGGAATTCAATCTCAAGATTTATTAGGAAGAAAAGTAACCATGGAACATGGAAAAGGTCTTGAATTGTTATCAAGTGAAATAATGAAAACAATTGCAGATGCTTCTATTAATAAAGATTTAAAAAAACATGCAAATATGTTGACTGAAAAATTACAGCTCACAGGGAAAATAGTACAGCATTTATTGCCGTTTGCTGCCAAAGGAAATTATGAACGTTACTTGGCAGATGCAAATTTATTTATGGAACATTTGAGTATTGTGGTTGTTGGATGGTTGTGGTTAGAAATAGCATTAGATGCCAGTAAACAATTGACAAATGATCAAAGAATGTACTCAGAATTGTTTTATGAAAGTAAAATTAAAACGATGGAGTATTTCTTTAAATACGAAATTCCAAAAACAAATGCAATGGCAGAAATATTAATGAATACTGCAGAAATTACAATAAAAACTGATAAAGAATATATTATTTAATGACAAACATCTCTAAACAATTTAATTTATCAGGAAAAGTAGCGATTGTTACTGGATCAAGTAAAGGAATCGGAAAGGCTATTGCAAAAGGGCTGGCAGAAAATGGGGCACAAGTAATTGTGAGTAGTCGTAATCAAGAAGTTTGTGACAAAGTAGTTGCCGAATTTGAATCTGTAGGATTAAAAGCGATTGGAATTGCTTGTCATATAGGGAAAGAAGAACAAAGAAAGCAATTAGTAACTAAGACAATTGAATTATTTGGAAGAATTGATATTTTGGTAAATAATGCGGCAATTAATCCAGTTTTTGGACCTATTGAAGAAGTTGATCCAGCTATTTTTGATAAAATAATTGATGTAAACGTAAAAGCTCCATGGCAGCTTTCTAATTTGGTATTGCCACATTTACAAAAAAATAAAAATGGAAGCATAATAAACATCGCTTCTGTAGAAGCATTAACACCAGGTTTTGGTTTGGGTCTTTATAGTACAAGCAAAGCGGCTATTTTAATGCTAACAAAAAATCAAGCAAAAGAATGGGGAAGGTATGGCGTGAGAGCAAATGTGATTTGCCCAGGGTTGATTAAAACTAAATTTAGTTCTGCGTTATGGAGAAACGAAAAAATTCTTCAAAAAATAGAAAAAACAATTCCAAGCGGACGAATGGGAAGCCCCGAAGAAATGGTTGGGTTGGCATGTTTGTTAGCTTCAGATGCAGGGCTGTATATGACAGGAGGTGTGTATACTGCTGATGGTGGATATATGATTGCAGGATAATCAATTAACAATAATCAATTACGTATTATCAATGAATGATTAGTCATTCCGAAAGAGTTGTCTCCTTGAACAAACACAAAGAATTATGAATTTCGAATACTCAGAAAAATCATTAAAATTTCAACAGAAACTAACAGTTTTTATTGAAGAACATATTGTTCCAATAGAAAAAGAGTTTCATACGTTTCAACAAAATCCAGAAAATTTGTGGAAACGATTTCCGAAGTTAGAAAACTTAAAAACGAACGCAAAAGAAGCAGGGTTATTTAACTTGTTTTTACCAAAAGAGTATGGAAATTTGAGTCCGGGATTAACAAATCTAGAATATGCTCCATTAGCAGAAATCATGGGAAGAAAAATATGGATTTCAGAAATATTTAATTGCAATGCTCCGGATACTGGGAATATGGAGGTTTTAGCAAAATATGGGAGTCTTAGTCAACAAAAAAAATGGTTAGAACCACTAATGCGAGGAGAAATACGCTCTGCTTTTTTAATGACAGAACCTGATGTTGCTTCTTCTGATGCAACAAATATAGAAACATCTATTGTTTTAGAAGGAGATGAATATGTTATTAACGGGAAAAAATGGTGGTCTTCTGGAGCGATGGATCCAAATTGTGAGGTTGCCATTGTAATGGGAAAAACTAACCCAAAAGCACATAGACACCAACAACAAAGTATGATTTTAATTCCGATGAATGCTAAAGGGTTGGAAGTTGTACGACCCTTATCTGTTTTGGGGTATTATGATTCTCCTGAAGGGCATGCAGAAATTATTTTGAACAATGTAAGAGTGCCCAAAGAAAATCTAATTCTTGGAGAAGGAAGAGGTTTTGAAATTGCTCAAGGACGCTTAGGTCCAGGAAGAATTCATCATTGTATGCGATTGGTTGGAATGGCACAAGTTGCTTTAGAATTAATGTCGCAACGCACCTTAGAAAGGGAAGCTTTTGGTAGAAATTTTTACGATTTTAGCAGCATAAGACAAGAAATTGCTAATTCTCAATGTGATGTTGAGCAAGCAAGATTATTAACACTTTCTGCTGCTGATAAAATGGATAAAAATGGAAATAAAGATGCCAAAGACCTTATAGCGATGATTAAAATTGTTGCTCCGAATATGGCTTTAAAAGTAATTGATAGAGCGATGCAAATTTTAGGAGGAAAAGGAGTGAGCTCAGATACGCCTTTGGCACATTATTTTGCCATTGCTAGGATGTTGCGTTTGGCGGACGGGCCAGATGAAGTACATATGTATCAGTTAGGAAAAAGCTGTATTAAAAAATACGGAAAACACTAAAATGAGCACTCATCAACCAGTAAGAAAAGGAGAGGAATTACCTAAGGAAAAATTGAAAAAATTTCTTCGAAATCATGACTTAATTTATGCTATTGAGAGTGATTTAAAAATTACTCAATTTACACATGGATATTCTAACTTGACCTATTTTTTACAAGTAGAAAATAAAGAATATGTTTTGAGAAAACCACCTATTGGAGCTATGACGAGAGGACATGATATGGGACGAGAATTTAAAGTTCAAAGTGCGTTGCAATCACAGTTTTCTAAAGTTCCTGAGATGTATGAATTTACAGAAGATGAATCGGTTTTAGGAGCTCCTTTTTATATTATGGAAAAAGTAGATGGTATTATCTTGAGCTATAAAGAAGCGCAAAAACGTGCTATTTCTCCAGAAAAGTATAAAATAATTACAAATTCTTGGTTAAACACATTTGTGGAGTTGCATCAAGTAGATTATAAAGATGTAGGTTTATCTGATTTAGGAAAGCCAAAAGGATATATAGAAAGACAAGTGACCAATTGGGGAAAACAATATTTAAAAGCTGCAACAGAAGATGTGCCTGTTGCAATATCAGTAATGAAGTGGATGCGAGAAAATCAACCAAAATATTACAATCATTGCTTGATTCATAATGATTATAAGTATGATAATGTTGTTTTTAAAGACGATTCTTGGAAAGAAGTAACGGCTGTTTTAGATTGGGAAATGGCAACTTTAGGAGATCCATTAATGGATTTAGGAACGTCTTTAGGGTATTGGACAGTTGCAACTGATCACGATTATGTGAAGCAAGGAATACCTTCGCCAACAATTTTTGAAGGAAACCCTATACGAAGTGAAATAGTTGAATTGTATGCAAATAAGTCAGGAAGAGATGTCAATAATATTGTATTTTATTATGTGTTCGGATTGTTTAAAATTGCTGTAATTGCTCAACAAATCTACTACCGATATAGTAAAGGATTAACAACCGATCCTCGTTTTGTTAACTTGAATAAAGCATCAGAATTGTGTTGTAATTTAGCATTAAAAGCCATTAAAACTAAATCAATAGATTAAGATGAGTCAACAACTAAATAATGAAGTATTAGCGCAATTAAAAGATTTTCCAGAGAATCAATCAGTATGTATGTTGAACTATTTAAATTATAAAGAAGTGGTTTTAGAAACAAGAAAAACAGGTAAAGAAACCTATATAGATTATATGAAAGCAGCAATGCCTTTTTTTGAACATATAGATGCTGAAATTATTTTTAAGGGAACACCAATAGGAACTATTATTGGCCCAACTAATGAGCCTTTATGGGATGAGGTCTTGATTGTAAAATATGCGAGTAAGAACGAGTTTTTTAAATTAATGCAAATGAAAGAGTATCCCAGAGAGTTAAGAGCTTCAGCTTTATCAGATTCACGTTTAATATTTTGTAAATAAGAAGATGAAAGTAAAAGATAAAATAGTCATTATTACCGGAGCAGGTTCTGGAATAGGAAAAGCAACTGCCATGCATTTTGCATATCACGGAGCTAAAGTGGTAGTTTCTGATATCAATTTAGAAAGTGCAAAAAAAGTTGCAGAAGCAATTGTAACAAATGGAGGAGAATCGCTACCTATAAAGACAGACGTTACTAACTTTATTGAAGTTGAACAATTGATTCAGAAAACTGTTGATGCTTTTGGACAATTAGACGTGATGGTGAATAATGCCGGAATTGGTCCAAGAAAATTATTAAAAACTGCAGAATATACTTTAGATGATTGGGATTCAGTAATTGCTGTAAATCAAACAGGCGTTTTTTATTGCATGAAATTAGCTTTACAACAAATGATGAAACAAAATTTTGGAAACATTGTAAATATTGCATCATTAGCAGGGTTAAAAGCTTCGCTAAATAATTTATCGTATTCTGCAAGTAAGTTTGCTGTGGTGGGAATGACAAAATCTTCAGCTTTAGAATACGCCAAAACTGGCATTAGAATTAACGCCGTTTGTCCAGGATATACAGAATCTGCTTTGTTAGATCAGTTATTATCAGCAAAACCAGAAATGGACATGCTATTAAAATCCGTCATTCCAATGAAACGATATGGAAAAGCTTCCGAAATTGCAGATGCTGTAGTTTGGTTAGCTTCTGATCAAACAAAATTTATGACAGGTCAAACGATTACGTTAGATGGCGGAACATCTTTATAAAATAAAAACAATTAACGAATATAAAAACAGAGAACACATGAAAAAATGGTTACCACTAATAATTATAGTAATCTTACTATTTATTGGATATAGTTGGGCAAAAGGGATTAACAATACAGCAGTTGTAAATCAAGAAGACGCAAAAGCTGCATGGTCTAATGTAGAAAGTGCATATCAAAGAAGAAATGATTTGATAGGAAACTTAGTAAAAACGGTTCAAGGTGCAGCAGATTTTGAAAAATCAACCTTAACAGAAGTAATTAATGCGAGAGCAAAAGCAACCTCTACAACTATTGATGCAAGTGGTTTAACCGCAGCAAATATGGCTCAATTTCAACAAGCTCAGGCTGGTTTGTCGGGTGCATTATCAAAATTATTAGTATCTGTAGAAAGATATCCTGATTTAAAATCGAATCAAAACTTTTTGGCTTTACAAAACCAGTTAGAAGGAACTGAAAACAGAATTAAAATGGAGAGAGATCGATTTAACGGAAAAGTTAATTCATATAACAAACATATTAAAATTTTCCCAAATAGTTTGTTGGCAGGAATGTTTGGTTTTGAAAGCATGGATCTTTACAAATCAAATAAAGGATCTGAGAATGCAGTTGATGTAAATTTCGATTTTTAATAAGAAGGAACTATGTCAAAAATAAAATCATTTCTTACTTCTAAAGATGAAGAAGCAATTGTTGCTGCCATCAAAGAAGCTGAGAAAAATACATCCGGAGAAATACGAGTTCATATAGAAGCGCATACCGATGATGATCATTATGAACATGCATTGCAAGTTTTTGGTGAATTAAAAATGCAAGAAACCGAGTTGAGAAATGGAGTTCTTTTCTATTTAGCAACCCATGATCAGAAATTTGTGATTCTTGGAGATAAAGGAATTAATGATAAAGTTGCTGATGATTTTTGGGATGAAACCAAAGAAATGATGCAAGGTTGTTTTAGAAAAGAGGAGTTTAAAAAAGGATTGGTTGATGGAATTTTAAAAGCCGGTCACGAGTTAAAAACTCATTTTCCTTATCAAGATGACGACACAGATGAATTGTCTAACGAAATTTCTAAGAGCTCATGAAAAATATAATTATAACCATATTTCTTGGGCTTTTCTTTGTAAACGTTATTCAGGCACAATATAATATTCCAGAAATTCCAAAAAAAGAAACCAGTATTTACGATTACTCAAAATTACTTTCATCAGCAGAAATTAGAAGTTTAGAGCAAAAGTTAATTCGATATTCAGATTCTACCTCAACTCAAATTGTAGTGATTGTTATTAATTCTTTAAAAGGAGAAGATATTAATTATCTCGCTGCCAATTGGGGAGAAAAATGGGGAATCGGTCAGAAGGACAAAGACAACGGAATTATACTGTTGATGGCAAAAGGAGATCGTAAAATAGCTATTCAAGCCGGACGAGGAACTGAAGCACGATTAACAGATTTTATGATTAAACAAATTATTGATTCTCGCATTATTCCTGAGTTTAAAAGAGGTGATTATTTTAGAGGTTTAGATAAAGGAACCGATGGCGTTTTTGAAGTTTTAACAGGAGAATTTAAAGAAACTAGAAAACGAAAAAGCAAGAAAGATGGGAAAGGAATTTTTGGAGTTATTCCATTTATAGTCATCATTATCCTTTTTATTATTTTTAGAAATAAAGGTGGTGGAAAACATGGTGGAAGAAGATCTGGAACAGGTGCTTTATTAGACATACTTATTTTAAGCAGTATGGGAAGAAGTGGTGGATTTGGAGGCGGAAGCTCATCTTCTGGAGGCTTTGGAGGTGGAGGTTTTAGCGGAGGTTTCGGTGGCGGAAGCTTTGGTGGAGGTGGAGCTTCAGGTAGTTGGTAAACTCACTTTATTAAAAAATTTAGTATTAAATATAGTAGGAATCTAGAATTATAAGGAAAGTTATAGATTAGATTCCTATTTTTGTTTTATGAAAAAACTAATACTTCTTTTCAGTTTACTGCTTTTTATTAGTTGTGAAAACTACGGCCAACTACAAGTAAAAACCAAATTACCAAAAGTATTAGTAGAGGTTTCTGGAATTCAATATTCTGAGAAAGAAAATGCTTTTTGGATGCTAAATGATAGCGGAAACAAATCTCGTTTGTATTTGGTTTCTGAAAAGGGAATAATACAACGAGAAGTAAAAATTAATGCAAAAAATACAGACTGGGAAGATATCACTAAAGATGCAAAAGGAAATATTTATATTGCTGATTTCGGGAATAATGGAAACGACCGAGAAGATTTGAAAATCTTAAAAGTAACACCCCAAGATTTGTTAAAGAATAAACAAGTTGATGTAGAGAAAATAACATTTTCATACCCTGAACAAAAGAAGTTTCCTCCAAAAAAGAAACACTTTTTTTTTGATGCAGAGGCCTTATTTTGGCTAAACGGATATTTGTATGTTTTTACTAAAAGCCATGTAAAAAAGAAGATTGGAAAAACATCTTTGTATAGAATTCCTGCTATTAAAGGAAACTATAAGGCAGAATTTGTTTCAGAATTTTCTTCAGGAAATGAAGCAGAAGATTGGATTACATCTGCAGATATTTCTACCGATGGAAAAAAAGTAGTATTGTTAACTCACAATGCGGTTTGGGTTTTTACAAATTTTAAAGGAGATAATTTTTTTAGCGGACTTTCGATGAAATTATTGTTGAATCATAATTCTCAAAAAGAGAGCATTACTTTTAAAAATGATTCAACTCTTTACATTACAGACGAAAGATCTCGTGGAAAAGGCGGCAATTTGTACGAGTTTAAATTGAATTAAAATTGAAATCCGAGAGAAAACGAAACTCGAGCCGGCTCAGACCCTTTAAATACAGAAATGTTGGCATTTATCATATCTGCTGCATTAAAGAAAATACCACCTCCAAAAGAAGTATTCCAATTGTCAGAGACATTGTATGAATCCCAAACTTTTCCATAGTCAAACCCACTAAAAAATCCAATATTTATAGGTACCAAGCTTGTTCTGATTTTACGTAAATTGAAGCGAATATCTGTGTTTTGATAAAAGGCTTTTTTCCCTGTAAATCGTTGATTTCTAAATCCACGTAATCCGTTTTTTCCTCCAATACTTGCCGCTTGATAAAATTCATAACCTGTTCCGAAATTAAGATGATTTTTTAATTTTGTAGCTAACACTACTTGTCCGTTTTCGGTAAGTTTATAATCAAATCTTAGAGAGGTAATGAGGTACCCAAATCTATTAGCATTGTTTGTGTTTTTTTTATAGCCAACCTGTAAATTTGTTTCCATTCCTAAAGTTGGGAATGCGTTGTTGTCATTATGTGAAAAGTGATAGGTAGCTTCTGCTCCTAAGAATTTTTGAGTCTCAAATACTGTGTTAGAGATTTGGTTGGTGACGTTAATAAACCTCCCTAATGTTTTATCTACTTTGTTAGATTCGTAACTTGCACCAATTTTAAAGCTACCTCCTAATTTCCCTCTCCAAATTAGTGAAGCTGCAGTTTTTAAAAACCGAATTTTAACACGGTTGTAATCTTCTTCGTACATGTCATCATCAATGGCATTTAGATTTTGAGAATTGTTTCCAAATCCGAAGAAATTAATAGCATAATTGGGACTTGTAAATTGTATCTCTGCTAAGAGGTTCCAGTTTTTATAAATATTTGAAAATTCTCCGCTATAATTTAATTCATACCCTTTAGTTGCAAAGTAATAGGAAGCTTCTAAAATGTGTTGTGCTGTGAACGGGTTTCTCTCAAACCCAAAGGTTGTATAGGTATTAGTTAGTCCTGTTTTAATACCGTCATCGGGGTTAAAACCAATAGTTGGTAGTATTGCAAAAGCATCATATTTCAGCTTTTTATAATCGTAAACATTGGTTTTATAATTATTGGTTAATTTTTGAATGCCTTTTGTCGTTGTAATGTTGTTCTTTTTACTTTTATAATCGTAAAAGGTTACTTTCTTTCCGTTTTTAATCGTAAAAGTGTCATTGTTTTGCCCTCCAATTAATCGAATTTTTATTGGATTTTTTCCTTTTCCAAAAACAACAAAAGTATCCTTATCGTCCAAACCATAAATCCAAATTTCTTTCGTATTCTCTTTTGTGTATATTTTTTGATGAAATACTGCTTCTTTCTTATTTTTTTTGATACGATACCCTGTAATTTTTGTTTGCCCGTTTGGTAGTCGCTCAACATCAAACCAATCACTTTTATCAGTCCCTTTTATAACAGAGAATTTTGTTAAATGCAAGTAGTATTCATGGGCTATTTTTTGAAGGTTTTTTAACCTTCCTTTGAGCTTTCTTTTGATTTCATTGGTAGTTTTACCTAGAATTTCTTCAGGGAAATGAACAAACGCTTCATCAATAGTACTTGGTGTTAATTTTTTTTGAATATGTTTTACTTGACGATTCCATGTTGCTTTTTTTGATTCATTAATCAAAGCCATGTCTAAAGGATAAGGTTCTAAATTAAACCATTTAGGGCTTTCCATTTCTTCTCCATACGATTGCATTAATCGCAATGCAGGAACAGATTTGGTTACAAAGTTTAGTAAGGCACCATCAGCCATAATAGAAAAGGCTTGATCTCGATCTCTTGGAATCGGTTTGTAAATGGTTTTTGTGCCTTTTTTAAAAATTGCCCAACGCCATTGATCTTCATGTCTGTCCCAATCTCCAATAAGCATATCAAATAGTCGAGCTCTTATGTAGGCATTTTCATCAATTTTAAAATTAGCATTTTTTCGTAATTTTTTTAAAACATCGTTCGTGCTAATTACTTTGTTAGAAAATCCAAAATTCGATTTATCACCATGACCAGAAGCCGCGCGTTCTTCAATCATATACAATTCATTCCCGAAATCTGTATTATATTCAGCCAACGCTTTTTGTTTAGGAACATAATATAATTCAGGTTTTGTGTGAAAAACACCTACTGCTTTTGCAAGCGTTGCAATAACAAAAGGCGCATAAGGATGTGATCCAGTAAAAATGTCTAAAAGCAAATTTTCAGAATAAGTATTTTCAAACTGACCAGCAATATGCTGATTTTTAAAAGCCACCGCCTGTATATATTGAACGGCGTTTTTTCTCAATGCGCGCATTACAAATTCACGACCTTCTTTATCCTCTAATCGCAACGATTTAGATTGATGTCCACCACCTTTTCTAACAGGTTTTAAACCACCAAATAAAGTATCTAAGTCAACATTCTTAACATTTATTTTTGTACCGTAATATTTTCGATACCGTTCGCCCCAAATTTTGGTATAAAGTTTTCCTTTTTGAATTTCTTTGCCTGAGTAAATAGACGCAATTGTAAACGGTTCTTTTATAGATGGATATGTAGTTTTTTTTATCTTTATATCTGGAGGTAAAACTTGAGCCTGAAAAACAATGCTATTGCTTTTTGTACTAAAAAACACCACTTCTGATGATCCGTCAGACAAAATATTTAATTTTGCAAAACCTGGTGATCCATAAGAAAATTCTCCACCTCCAACATTTCTTGTTGGCGTCGTTTTAGAACCGGCACCACTAATTATTTGCGGTAGATTATCTTGTTTTAAATATTGTAAACTATGCTCGTGACCAGACACAAAAATAACTTTTTCATTTTCTTGAGATAATGTAATTATTCTATTTTTAAATTCGATATAACGATTGTTTTGTAAATCGGTATTACTAGCTCCACTTGTTTTTCTAACTAAGTTTATAAATGATCCTAAAAAAGGTAACGGAAATTTATTTTCTAGAGGATAAATTTGCTGTTTCAACGAAAATTGTCCTCCGTGTGGACCATTAGAAAATAGCGGATGGTGTAATGCAACAATTGTTGTTTTTCCTCTGGCTTTTTTTATAAGACTTTCAAACTCATTAAAAAAGGCGACTCTTGTTTTAATTTCACAATCATCATTTATGGTTGGATGTTTGTCCCAGTTAGTTAAAAACCATTCGCTATCAACAGTTATTAAAACAATTTCTTTACTGATATTTACTTTTTCTATTGGGCATCCATTTTTAGGTAAAAAGGTGTTTTTTCCTAATTTTTTTTCAACATATTTTTGTTGTCTTTTTAATCCTTTTAAACCGTTAGAATACCAATCGTGATTTCCAGGAATAAAAATATTTTTTCCTTTAAAGTTTTTTACAATACTTGTTTGAGCGTTTAATTGATGTATGGCAAAGGCTCTATTTTTTGCCCCTTTTTTTGGCAAACCGGCAGGGTAAATATTATCACCTAAAAACAAAACAGTGTTATTTTTAGAGGTGTTTTTTAAAACAGATTTTAGTTTCTGTAAAGTGGGTGTTTTTGTTTCTAAGGGAGAATTTCCGGCATCTCCAACTAAATAGAAAGAGTGTATAATGTTTTTTGGGCTTACTACAGGAGATGATTTTCTTACGTTTTTATATTGTGGTTTGTAAGTTGCGCAATTACTAAGTAGTAAAAATAAAAGAATAAAGCTTAAATACTTTGGACCGTTCATCTATTTTTTTTTTACATTAGTGAAAATAATCTTTTTATGGAGAACCTACTACTAAAAGTCGAGAAATATGTTTTTTCCTTACTTACCAAAAAATTGAGTCATGACTATCTTTATCATAATATAAGTCATACACAACGAGTTGTAAATGCAACAAAAGAATTAATAGAAGGAGAACATATTTCTAAAACTGATGCAAATACTTTATTGATTGCAGCGTGGTTTCATGATGTTGGATATAGTAAAGGGAAAGAAAATCATGAAGAGAAAAGTGTGCAAATAGCCACTAATTTTTTAGAAGAATATAATATTGATGAAAGTATTATTGATGAAGTTAGTACATTAATTAGAGCCACAAAAATGGGTCAGGAAATTGACAGCCCATTAGAGCAAATTATAAAAGACGCTGATTGTTCTCATTTTTCGGGAAAAAGCTATATGGATGTAAGTGATTTACTTAGAGAAGAACTAAGTGTTATCGGTAAAAAAAGTTTTTCAGATGCAGAATGGATACAAGAGAATATTACTTTCTTGTCAACACAGCATCATTATTACACTAAATATGCTCAAAAACATTGGCAACAGGGAAAAGATAAAAATCTTGCGCAATTGTTTAAAGAGCAAAAAAAATTGAAACAAGGTTTAGAAAAGGAACTTGTAAAGAAAGAGGCGTTACGACGTAAAACAAAAAAATCAAACACTCCAGAACGCGGTATAGAAACCATGTTTAGAGTTACTCTAAGAAACCATATTACGTTAAGTGATATTGCAGATACAAAGGCAAATATTTTGTTGTCTGTAAATGCGATTATTATTTCTTTGGCACTTTCTAGTTTGTTGCCTAAGTTAGACAATCCTTCAAATCAATATTTAATAGCACCCACCGTTGTCTTTATAATTTTTACAATAGCATCTATTATATTATCTGTTTCTGCTACTAGGCCAAATGTTACAGAAGGAAAATTTTCTAGAAAAGATGTTGAAGATAAAAACGTAAACTTATTGTTTTTTGGGAATTTTCATAAAATGAGTTTGCCAGAGTTTGAATGGGCTATGGGAGAATTGATGAAAGACAAAGAATACCTATACAATTCAATGACCAAAGATCTTTATTTCTTAGGTCAAGTATTACACCGGAAATATAAAATTTTAAGAATTACTTATATGGTGTTTATTGTTGGGATTATCGTTTCTGTACTTGCTTTTGCAATTGCTTTTGCAATTCAAGAAAAAATGCTTTTAGCAGGGTAAATTACTGTTTAATTTCTTCAATTAATTCTTGAAAAGTAAATGTCGTTTTTTCAAAATCTGTTTTGTAAAGTACTTCCACACGCAGAGCTTTTAAACCAGAAACACCCTGTAAATCTTCAATCTCTAAATCTTCAATTTTTCCAAAAAATTGTTTCGATTGTAAAAAACGGAGATACTTTGCATATTCTCTAGCATCTTTTTCTTGAGAATATACAATGGCAATTTTTCCTGGTACTGTCAACCGGTTTGTAGTGCCTTTTATATGAGCTTTGTCAATTCGTTTTTTAATAATTTCATATCTAATATTATAAGCTCCATCTACATCGAACTGTTTTTCATCCATTCTAAACTTTATAGACAACGAGTTGCTGTGTACTAATATTAAAGAAGCTACCCGAAGTTCGTGTTTCATTTCATTTCTTGCCTGATAGGCAATATTTTCTACTTCATACATCATTTGTAATTGCCACAATCGTAAATTGTATAAATACAGTTTGTTAAAGGGTTTGTTTTGAACTAAAGATTGACCGATATACATGTTGTACTCAACACCGTCAGTTTTATATCGTTCAAAATAATGTGGAAACATCTCTTGAGTTTCTTCTTGTTTTTTGTCAATAAAACTGGTAAGTTTTTCATTTAATAAGGTAACACTGTCTTCGTAGTCTTTTCTTTTTTCATAGACAACATGTAATTTTTTATCTAAACGATTTGAATAGGTAGCAATTTGTTTTGAAAGATCTTCATTTCCTTTTTTAAGGTGACTAAAAACAGGATAAATATCTTGCTTTAAGAAATCAATAATAACAATTTCATCGCCAGCTTTTAATCCGTCGTTAACATTTTCTAAATATTGGTTAACCCGAAATATCAATTCTTCATAAATAGGAAGTTTTTCATTTTTATAAGCTCCATTTAAAATTCCAATAGCCAACGTAAGTTGTATTGTTAAATCTTCTTTTATAGCTTCGTTTCTTGCAATAGAAGACCCTTTAATGTCGCTTTGCCCAAATAAAGGATAAACATCATTGAAAATAATTTCATCTAATGTTGGATTTTCTATACCTTCATGAAGTTCTTTTTGGTATTTCTCTGCAGCTTTAATAAAACGCCATTTAATAGAAGGGTGAATAGAAGTGTAGTGTTCTTGAATCGTTGCTTCAAGAATATTTAAGTGTTCTTCTGAAGATCTTTTTACGGCTGCTTCAAATACAGGAATAATGTCTTTTAATTTATTTTCGTTGATAGAATTTAGCTCAAATGGTCTTGGAGAGGCAATTTCTAAAACAGCCAAATCATTGGTGTTAGGAGTTTCAATGGGAATTAACAAAATACTGCCAATTCCTTTTGCTTGCATTCGTTGATAAAAGAGATTTTTATTTGAGTTTTTTCCGTACTTTTCTACATCAGAAATTGCGATACTTTCCTTTTTATTAAACAATGTGTCTATAGTATCGTCACAAAAAAAAGAGCTACACCTAATTTCTAAATCATTATTTAAAACGAGGCTTTCTGAATTTTTTGTTCGTAATGAGCTTGAGTTTTTTGACGTTAAATCAAAAATTGAAAACCCTAAAAGTAAGTCTTTTATTTGAAAAAATTTTCTTAAATTATTTTGTATATCGGTAGTTAAATTTTGATCGCTCCGCAACAAATTGGTTCTAATATTTGAAATGGTTTCATCTGCAGTTACATCGAACAAGTTCATGATTCCAAATCCTTTATAGATGTAACTATTTGGAGGAAATTTTTCTTTCCAAAGATCAATATTATTAAAATTGTCTAGCAGTAATTTATAATCATCTTCAGTAATTGTTGGCGCATTTTCTGTTGGAATAATTTCAGAAAAATCGTTATTAAAAGCAGCTCTATAATGTTTTATAAATCCTGATTTTACATCAGGAATATCAAAAAAGAAAGGTCTTTTTAAATCTACAACATAACCATGTACTGTTGCTAATATCATGGTACAAGCGTAGATGTATAATGCGTCATCTTCAAAATTTCGGAGTGTTATTTCGTGTCCTTCGTCTGCGTTTTTTAAGATGTTTTCAAAACGTGTAGAAAATTTAAACATAGTAAATGAAAAAGGAATACTTGCCGCTTTAATCTCATTAAGTAATAAAGCTTCCGGAAATAGAGGATTTAAGAGTAAGTCTATTTGCTTGTTGTGTTTTTCTAAAAGAGAAAAATCTGAAAAACCTTCTATTAACTCAGGATATTTCTCTAGTTTTTTAAGTATTACTTTTGAAGATTTATGAAAAGGATGTGTTTCATTTTTCTTAGAAGAATATTTTCGGTATACAGCAAAAACCTTTTCAAAGCTAATGGATAACTGTAAAGGTAAGTTGAGGTTTTCGGTACTTTTAGACTGTATTATTTTCATAATTAATCAACTAGTTTTTGTAAAAATACAAAATGTATTACTATAGTCGATTATTTTAAGAAAACTTGCAATAAGAAAAGCAAGAACTTTATTTTTGCCTAAAATAAATAATGACAGGAACTCCATTAAAATCATAAACTTCTCGCATTTTGTTTTCTAAAAAACGCCTATAAGGGTCTTTTACATATTGCGGTAGATTTGCAAAAAAGGCAAACTGTGGAGTTGGTGTTGGTAATTGCATGCAATATTTTATTTTCACAAACTTTCCCTTTATTGCTGGAGGAGGATTTTGCTTGATAATTTCTAACATCGTTTCATTCAGCTTACTAGTTGTAATACGGTTTTTACGACTTTGAAAAACGGTAACCGCAGTTTCGATGGCTTTAAAAATTCGTTGTTTTGTCAATACAGAAACAAAGATAATTGGAACATCTGTAAAAGGCTGAATTTCTTTTCTTACAGCAGCTTCGTAATCTCTCATGGTATTGGTTTCTTTATCAACCAAATCCCATTTATTGATTAAAATTACCACCCCTTTTTTATTCTTTTCTGCTAGCCAAAAAATATTCTGATCTTGACTTTCAAATCCGCGAGTTGCATCGATCATTAAAATAACAACATCAGAATATTCAATAGTTCTCACAGCTCTCATAACAGAGTAAAACTCTAAATCTTCTTTTACTTTCGATTTTTTTCTGATTCCGGCGGTATCTACCAAGTTAAAATCAAATCCAAAACGATTGTATTTGGTATCGATAGAATCTCTTGTGGTTCCAGCAATATCGGTGACAATATTTCTTTCTTCGCCAATTAAAGCATTTATAAAAGATGATTTTCCAGCGTTTGGTCTTCCAACTACTGCAAATCTCGGTAATTCTTCTGCTTCTAAATCAACTTCTTCAGGTTCAGGCATTTTAGCCGCAATAGCATCTAAAATATCTCCAGTTCCACTTCCATTAATAGAAGATATGGTATAATAATCTCCTAATCCTAAGTTGTAAAACTCAACAGCATCTGCATCTCTCATGGCGTTGTCTACTTTATTTACAGTTAAGAAAATAGGTTTTTTTACTTTTCGTAAAATTTTTGCAACTTCAGTATCCATAGGTGTAATTCCCTGCTCAACATCTACCACAAAAATAATAATATCTGCCTCGTCTAAAGCCAATTGTACTTGTTTCCTGATTTCTTCTTCAAAAATATCATCAGAACCAACAACATATCCACCGGTATCAATTACTGAAAACTCTTTCCCGTTCCAATCAGATTTTCCATAATGTCTATCACGAGTAACACCACTTACAGAATCTACAATCGCTTCTCTTCGTTGAACCAATCGATTAAATAAAGTCGATTTTCCTACATTAGGTCTTCCTACAATGGCAACAATACTATTCATTTGATGAAATTTGCTGCAAAGATAGTGATTAGGTGTTGATTTTTGTTTAATTAGGATGAGTTATTGTGAGGGCTATAAATATTCTTATATTTAGCTTTTTTAAAAAAGTAGCATGAGTACAGAAAAAAATAGCGAACTGTTTTTAAGACCTCGATTTTCAATCGATTTTAAGGGAAGTCAACAAGAATTAGTAGCTAAATTTAAGAGAAGCTTAAAGGATGCAGACTGCAAATATTGTAGCAAGATTGTAGCAACACATGTTTTTATAGATGTTCCTAAGAAAGAGGATCATTTTTGGTCGCCACAACTACATTTAGAGTTTGAAGAGTCTAAGGATAATTCTAGTATTGTAAAAGGATTGTTTGGTCCAAAGCCTCAAATTTGGACATTGTTTATGTTTCTTCATTTTTTAATAGGAGGTGCTTTTATTATTTTTTCGGTAATATTTTACACAAAATGGTCATTAAAATCTGAATATACTTTCTCTTTAGTGATAATGATATTGTTACCATTAATATGGATTATGATGTATTTTTTAGGAAAAAAAGGGAGAGAAATTGGACGTCCTCAAATGAACGAATTGTACCATTTTATGATACAGATTTTAGAAAAAGAATAATCATTTATTGTTCGTTATACCCAAATCGTTTTAGTTGATTTTTATCACTACGCCAATTTTTATTCACTTTTACATACAGTTCCATAAAAACCTTTTTGTCAAAAAAACGTTCTAAATCTTTTCTTGCTTCTGTGCCAATACGTTTTATAGCTGAACCTTTGTGACCAATAATAATGCCTTTTTGCGTTTCTCTTTCTACCATTATTACAGAACGAATTTTAATGATATGCTCCTCTTCGTTAAATTCTTCAGTTTCTACTTCAACAGCATAGGGAATCTCTTTTTTGTAGTGCATTAAGATTTTTTCTCTAATTTTTTCGTTAACAAAGAAACGTTCTGGTTTGTCGGTTAATTGATCTTTAGGGTAAAAAGCGGGGCTTTCAGGAAGCAATTCAATAATTTTTTGTAGCACCACATCTACATTAAATTTTTCTAAAGCAGAAATAATATACACAGAGGCATTAGGTACTTTTTTTGTCCAGTAGGCTAACTTTTCTTCTACTTCTTCTTGAGAAGAAGTGTCAATTTTATTGAGTAATAAAATAACAGGGATTTTACTATGAATAATTTTATTGAAAAAGGCTTCACTTTTTAAAGATTTCTCTCCAATTTCTACCATATAAACCAATACATCAGCATCATCAAAAGCAGACTTTACAAAGTCCATCATTGATTTTTGAAGCTCATATGCAGGTTCTATAATTCCGGGAGTATCAGAAAAAATAATTTGATAATTATCGTCATTTACAATTCCCAAAATACGATGTCTGGTGGTTTGTGCTTTCGAGGTAATAATTGATAGTTTTTCTCCAACCAATGCATTCATCAAGGTAGATTTACCAACGTTTGGATTTCCAATAATATTAACAAAACCAGCTTTATGTGTCATCAGGCAAAGATAGTTTGTTTTTTGACTTTGTATCATTTAAAAAAAGGATATTCTTTACAGCATCTTACTTTGCAGAAATAAAAAACAAGTTTGTTTTGGAAAAAAGAATAAAAGGGTTGTATCTTTGCAGTCCAAATCGCGGGATAGAGCAGTAGGTAGCTCGTCGGGCTCATAACCCGAAGGTCACTGGTTCGAGTCCAGTTCCCGCTACTAAGCTTTTTGCTAATAGAATCAACGGATTGTGTACTCATATCCGTTTTTTTTATGTCTTTTATTTCCTTACTTTTACATACGGTACACGATTCGGTACACACTTTTAACAAAAAATTGAACTACTCAGAACCTAAAATATACACAGGAGGAATTGATATTTCTCAATGGTCATCAATGTCAAAACTTGATCAAAGATCGACCTTATTAAAGAAGTGGTATTTGTATTATTCTTACCGAGACCCAAACACTGGAAAACTAAAACGTCAGATAAATATAAAAGGCGAAGCAAATAAGTTTAAAAGCAAACAAAAAAGACATGCTTATTTGAAGGTGATGCAACAAAGTTTGTTAGAACTTTTAGAAGCAGGGTTTAGTCCTTATCAGGATAATACTGAATTAGAACAAAGAATGTTTGGTGCCAAAATTGAGACTCACTCAAAAGTAGTTTCAGAAGATGTTAAAAAAGTTTCTATAGTAGAAAATAATGATGCTACTCTCACATCTATTCAAGATGCTATACAACTTGGACTCAATACCAAAAGAAGTGTTTTGAATGCGAATTCGTATTCAAAATTTAAAAGCAGAATACATCGTTTTTCAGCGTGGCTGAAAGAAAAAGAACTATACAAAGAGGCAATCACAAGTGTAGATAAAAAACTGGTTATTCAATATTTGAATACTGTATTACAAAATTCAAGTGCTCGAAACAGAAATAATACTAGAACGGATCTTAGTTCGTTGTTTCAAGTCTTAGAAGATAATGAAGTAATCCTTGAAAATTTTATTAAAAAAATTAATGTACTTAAATCAGTTCCTAAAAGAAATAAAACATACACTCCTAAATTGCAACAAGAGATTTATGAATATTTAGATAAAAACGATAAAAATTTATTGCTGTTTGTGAAATTTATATCCTATAATTTTTTAAGACCAATAGAGGTTTGCAGATTAAGAATAGAGGATATTGATGTTGAAGATAAAAAACTGTATGTGAAAGCTAAAAACAGCCCCGTTAAAATTAAAATCATTCCAGATATTCTCTTAAAGGATTTACCTGATTTTAAGGGAGCATATTCAAAAGATTTTTTATTTACACAAGCAGGGTTAATTGGTCAATGGAATATTGAAGAAACAAATAAAAGGGATTTTTTCACAAAGAAATTCAAAAAAATAAAAGATCATTTTGACTTAGGGAAAGAGTATGGGCTGTATAGCTTTAGGCATACTTTTATTACAAGGTTATATCAAAAGCTTAGGAAGTCTAGTTCCCCTTTTGTGGCAAAAAGTGAATTGATGCTAATTACAGGACATACAACTATGAAAGCATTAGATAGTTATTTAAGGGATATCGATGCGGAGTTGCCTGAAGACTATTCAAAATTGTTAAATGATAATTAGCTTAAAAATATTTTTATGAAAAATTATTTTGGGATTATAAAGGGTGATGAATTTGATAGTTTATCACAAAAGGCGCAAAATGAGTTTTTAATTTCCAAAAACCTGTTTCAGGATGAGGTTTCAGTTCCTCTTGTTGCTTTCGGGTCAAAATTAGTACTTCAACACGGTAGCAAAACATTTAAATTAAGTCCTAAAGAAGAAGTGTTGAACGCATTGTACGAATATTTATTGAAACGATTTTCAACTAAAATTGAACTTAAAAGCATTGAATTTTTTGCCAAATTCAATGATGAGATTTTTGGCATGGAAAGAGCATTAGGTTACAATGTTGGCTTAAAACGCTTTAAGGAAAAATTTAAAGAAATCAATCATTTAGATATAGACTTTGCGTATAAGAAGATGTCTTCTAGAGGTGTTCTTCAAATTGAAAATATAAATAAATTTAAGTTTTTGAAGTATTGTCAGCAAGGGATGAAAACTCAGTTAGGAACATTTAAAAATGTGATAGAATTTTTAAAAGGAAACCAAGATTGTTTTGATCCAGAGAAATTTGAAAGCGAAAAGCATTTTAATTCATTTGTTGAATTTGAGTTTCTGCTTCAAGTATTAATTGGACTAAATGATTCATATCAATTTACAGACGACTTTTATTTTAGCGAATCAGGGAAATTAATTGAGAAATATCAACAATATAAATCAATATTTATAAGTAAGGAGTTATTTGTGTTTGTTTATAACAAAATTAAAAATTTTAAGGATTTAAAGATTTCATTAATTGAAAGTTTATATGCTGCATTGCAGCAATTAGATTTAATAGGAGGGAACAAAATTGACTTTATCAATTATATAAATGAGGAGTATGAAATAACGACTTCTAAGATTAGGAAATATAACACACAGGAAAATAGAAAACATGATTTTAGAGTAGTGCGTTATAAGGAAGAATTAAAAGAATTTGTTCCAAAAAAAGACCTGTAAAACAGCAAGAGACAGAATTGTCATTAAAAGGATATAAAAAGACTTCACAGGGACAGGTATTTGACCATTTTTTAAATATATCATTGACTTAATTTAGTTGAACAAACTAATAGAGTTAATAATGAATGCTAAAACAGTATATGATGTAGCAAAAGCATTGCCAAAAGCAGCGCAGAAAGAGCTATTTGATATGTTGCAAAAAGAGTTTAGTATTAACTCTAGTAGATTGAGGAAGAAGAAACTTCCAGTTCTTAGTAAAAAAGAGGCGTACCAATATTTACTAATGAATGTTTTTAACGTAAACAGTGAGATTAAGCGTCAATCTTACGTATAATATACTCAAAATGGAAACATATAAATACACATGTGAATATTGCCAAAAAGAATTTATTCCTACAAGGAGAAAAATACAAAAATATTGTAGTGATAGTTGTCGGTCAACAAATCATCAATACAAAAAGCGTTTGCTATCAAAATCAGATGTTTTAGTGGATGTAGATAAAGAAAAGAATAATTCAATAGAAAGGATTGAAAAGCTCAGTTGGGCAGGAGTTGGAAATTCAATAGGTGGGTCTCTTGTGGCAGATAGATTAAAAAAGACACTTACAAAACATGAGAATTGGCCAGCAACGAAAAAAGATTTAGAAGAGTTGAAAAAAATGATTTCTAATAATGAAAAAACATATGAACGAATATTAAAGATTATTGATAAGGATCTGTTTATTGGGTTTCATCCATAGTTTTTTAACCAAAGATTGGTATAGTCTGTTTTACTGGAGTTATTGCTTAGCTTTATTTTTTCAATACCTAAGTTTAGACACTCTGAAGAAAAAAATAAAGCGGTCTGAACTGGACTTCTAATTCTGAAAATCTTTGATTATATTGGTGGTAAAAAAATATAATTATGTTAACAAGAACAAATCAGCTTAAAATAAAACTAAATGGATAAAAAAGAAAGTAGTTTCGGTCTTTTTGAAGTCATTATTATAGTTTTAATAATTATCATATTTATAGCTTCTTTTGGGACTGAGTATAATTACAAACTGTGCGTACAAGCTTGTAGAGATGTTTACAGTGTTTTACACAGGGCGCCAGTCCTGACCGTTAATTTTTTTATATTTGTATTGTGAGTTATTTGAGCCGTTAGTAGTTGGAGTGAGCTTATAATCAAATAACTCTTTTTTTGTCTTGAAACGTGTTGCTCAAATGGGGTTTTATAATTTTCTCTGGCGATATAATCACCTCTTTTGGATTTACCCCAAAGAGATGCTTGGCTAAATTGCTTTTGGATTATTAATTACTCACTTTCTGAAGTAGTAATTTACAGGTTAGAAAAACACTATTAGTTTTATAATTCTTTTTCTTTTTAAAATTGATGGAGACTAGCTCCCCTAATTGTTGCTCTTCTAAAAACTGAACGAGTTGTAAAATCGGGATAAAATTTCCTTTTACTTCAAAAGAATAGGTAGATAGTTTTGAGTCTTTTGAAGAAAATACATGAGGCTTGTTAAAAGCAATAATTTGTAATTTCTTTTGTTTAGAAAAATCAGTTACTTTTTGGAGTAATACCTGTTGGAAAGAACTGTTAGAAGAAATGTTATAGCTTTTTAGTAGAGAGTCTAAATACTTTTCTTGTTGTTGTAAAGAAGCTATGCGACTAGACACATTGTCTAATAACTCTTTTTCACTGGTCATGCTAATGAGCATTTTTTTAGATTCAAAAGTTTTTTGAATCGCAAATTTATAGGCTATAAATAGCATGGCTAAAAACCCAACAACCAACAACTTGTTTTTAAGTTTATACCCCATTAGTTATCTGTAAAAGTTATTTGATATTCAAAAGAGGTTGTGGTTGACTTCCCTTTTCCAAAGGCAAGGATGGTAATGGATTTAATCCATTTTTTTTCTTTTAACAAGGCAATCCATTTGGTAAAGTCAGCATTGTTTTTGGAGATTCCTTTTACAGTAATTCGATGGATGTTAATAAGCACTTCTTTGTCTTTTCTAAGAGGTTTTAAAAGGGGTTGATAATTTAACGCTGTTAGTAATAAACTTTTAGGAGTAGATTCTCCAATTTCATTGATGTACCACGAAGTCTTAGATGATGAGAGTGAAGTGATGCTTTTTACTAATTTTTCTTTTTTAAAAACACTGTTTTGCAATCGTAATAGAGTGCTTTTATAATTCGTATTTATAGCGAGTTTACTATCCAATTGATTGATTTCAGACCGATGGCTGCTGAAAACCATAAAATTAATTAAGAGAATTAGAAACAAACTCCCTAAAACCACTTTTAAGCTAAGCTGAAAAAAACGTTTATGAAACTGTTTTTGTTGAAGCTTATTTTGTAGCTCTCCAAAGCCTAATTGATTGTTCTTGTAGCCTGTAACGTATGAGATAATTCCAGCTAAAGGCAATACGTATTCATTTGTGACTTTTATATTATTTATAAGGTATTCACTTTCTTTGATAGCTTGTGACTGAATCTCTAAAACAGCATGGTCAGTAATAGAAATAGTAGCATTTGAAGTGGATATTTCATTTTGATTTATAAAAGGCACAATTTGTTGAATACTAAGATTGTGTAGAGAAAAATCTACAATAGAAATTCCATTAGATTCGTATTGTTGTATCAGATGATCAACATATTCTTTTCTACAAATGGCAACAAAAGAATGGCTTTCGTATTGTAAGACTTCGTAGTAAAAATCATTGAGCTTTATACTTGGAAAAGCTTTTTTAACGATGGTTTCTTGACGGCTTTCAATTTCATTAATTTTTTTAAAAAGCACCTGCTGGTTATTGACAACCAAAAATAAATGCTTTTGTAGCTGTAAAGAAGGAAGTAATGCTGCTAAAGAAGAGAAATGACCTTTTGACTCTATTATAAGTTCTTTCTTTTTCTTTTTTAATTGTAAAAATCGGAGATTCTCTTTAACATCTAAACTTGAAGTATGCTCAACAGCGCAAAAGGTGTTTCCGTATTTTAAGGACTGCTGTAGCATGTTGTTATTTAATAATTGTGGACTTGATTAAAACAGATAACTTCATTTTAGAGTCGGTACGACTTCTTTTACTAAAAAGCCACTTAATGATAGGTACTCTTGCTAGAAAAGGAACACCAGAGCCTGAATCACTTTTTATGTTTTCTTCCAAGCCTCCTAAAATAACAACGTCTTGATCTTTCACTCGAATTGCAGATGTAAACTCTCTTGAGTTAATTCCTGGAGGAGCATCGGGGTCAACTTTTTTTCCGTTAAAGCTAGATTGTACCACCTTAATACTTAAAGTAATTGAACCATCTCCAGACACTAAAGGTCTTATTTTGATGGTAAGGTTCGCATCAATGGGAACATAGTTTTTAATTTCTCTTGTTTGCGGGTTTTGAGTTCCAATAATATCTGTTGTGGTAATTGCGTAATAAGAACGTTCTCCACTTGATAGATAGGCTTCGTGACCGTTCAAAGTAGCTAACTTAGGAGTAGATTTAATATCTACATCTCCATTGGCTTCCATGGCTTCAATTTTAGCATAAAAATTAGGGACAACGTTTCCTAAATTTAAGGTTCCAAAGCCTTTAAACCCTCCAATGATTTTGTTAATGGTGGTAGCCCCTAAATCTAGATTTGTATTAGGGTAAATTGCTCCTTTAGTTGTAGTAGGGGTTTCTCCAATTCCCAAAGTAACCCCTGTAGAGACTGTTGCGCTTTTACTAACTTCTAAAATCATTACTTCAATTAAAATAACAGGCACTGGCTTGTCTATTAATTTAATAAAATCTTTGAACTTTTCAATTTGCTGTGTGGGACCGCTTAAGATAAAACTATTAAGTTCTACATCGGTTTTGATTTCTAAACTTGCTCTAATTTCTTTAGGCAATACATCTAGTAATGCCTCTGTTCTTGTTTTTGAGTTTCCAAAACTTCTAGAATTGTTATTTAAAGAATTATTTTGGTTGTTGTTATAATTTCTGTTTTGAAAACTATTTGAATTAGAAGACCCTCTTTGTGTGTAAGAACCGTTGTTGTTAGAGTTGTTTAGTTGGTTTTCTATAGGCTCATCCATAATTTGGATGGACCGATGTAATAAAGGGATAGAAACGGTACTTCTTAAGGAAGTTTGTTTTCTTTTTCCAAAGTAATAAATGTTATTGTCCTTTTTGTAGGAATATAAGCTATCTTTTTCAAAGACATTGTCAAGAAGCGTATCAAAAGTAATGTTGTTTGCTTTAAAAGAGGTGTTTCCCATTTTCTCTAAGGGGTAAGCGGTAAACATATTGATATTTAAATCAAAGCCTATTTCTTTTACCACATTTGCCATAGAAATATTTTCAAAATCAACATCAAGTGTTTTTTTGGTAGTATCTAATACTTTGAAATAAAAATTAGCGCTTTTATAGCGTATTGTTCGTTGTGGCTTATTATTTTTTGAGTTGCTTTTTGGTACAACTGCCTTTTCAAAAAGGTAATACCCATCTTTTGTGTTTGTTACTAATAAATTGTTAGAAAAAGCCAACTTGTCTAGGGCGCTTTCAAAAGATTTATTTTTGATATACCCTGATAATTTCTTGCCACTTAATTCTGGAGAAAATACCAAGTTTTTACCAGTAATATTGGTTATTTTTTTAAATGCAACAGCCAAAGAATCATTCTGTAAGTCAATAGAGAATAAATTTGTAATGGCATCATAAACAATTAAAATATCTCTAGGCTTATAGGGAGTTGCTTTGTTTTTTCGAATAGAAATAATAGAACCGATGATTTGAATATCTAAATCATACTTTCTACAACTAAATACCAAAATGTCTTTTACGCTGACATTTGCGAAGTTTTGTGTTACATAAATGTCTTTTAATGCTGGATCAATACTAATGTTTAGCTTATGCGTATTTGCAATAGCTCTTATAAAGTTTGGAAACTCTGTATTGTTTATGCTAAAGTCTACTTTTTTATTTAATGCAGGAATCGATGCTTGAAGACTATCTAATTGAGCCTTTAAATCTTCTGCTCTTTTATTGATGTCTATTTGAGACTGCATTGTGTAAATACCTGATATCAAAAGAGTAAATAAAATATATCTTTTTATCACAATCATTTTTTTTGAAATTAATTTACGGTAAAAGAATTGGTTGTATAGACTGTTTGATAATCAGAGTTAATAGCTCTAATTCTCCATTGGTAGTTTCCAATAGATAACGCTTTGGTTACAGAAGTTTTAGTGACTAAGGTGTCTAATACTATTTGAGAAGCATTTGAAAAGCTTGGTAAGGCAACTTGCAGCTCATAACTTTCAGCATCTTGAATTTGTTCCCAAGAAAATGTGATATCTCCAGAGCTTACAGAAGAACCATCGCTTGGAGCTAAGGTGCTTACAGTAATGTCAGAAATATTTTCTACAAAAATAGCTTCACAGCTAATCATCAGGATTATTGCAAAAGTTAGGGGAGCAATCTTTTTCATAAATTAATAAAATTAATAGTCTATAAATTTAACAAATAAATTGATTTTTAATACATTTGAAAGGATAAATTGCACAATAATGTTATGAAAAATTCGCAAAAGTTATTTTTAAAAAAAGTAAAGGCTTTCAACTTGCAAGAGTTATTGGTTGTTTTAGTTATTATTGGAATATTAATACTCATTGCCTTGCCTAATTTAATGCCGATGATTTCTAGAGCAAAAAGTATTGAAGCACAATCTCAATTGAACTACCTATACAGTTCTGAGCGTAACTATTTCTATATGTATTCTAAATACACTACAGATTTAAATGCAGTAGACTTTATAGCTCCCAAGACGGTTAAGGATGGTGGTAGGTCTAATTATAGTTATGAAATTATTGAAGCAACCAACACTTCCTTTAAAGCAAGAGCAACTGCGATTACAGATTTTAACGGTGATGGTAAGTTTAATGTTTGGGAAATTGACCAAGATCAAAATTTAAAGGAGCTCATGAAAGATTAATTTTCACTATGGAGTGACTTACTTCTAAGTAGTCAGTTATCTTTTTTTTACTATTTTCGTGAAAAAAGAGAAAATGTCCCCTAGATTCTACGAGAGTAACTGCCATCCACTTATACGCTTTTTATTTACATCCAATATGTTAAGTCAAGAGCAATAATATGATTATAGTCATTGGATAAAACCTTATGCTGAAGGATTTGAAAATATAGAAAAAGTACATAATCGTATACATATTAAAAGAGTCCATGAATGTCTTAACTGATGGAGGTTCTGAAAATAAAGAAGCTTTTAATTTCATTGATGTCAAAATCGCAAACATTTGTGCTTTTTTGTTGCAGATTCAAATAAATGTTGCTCTAATCCTCTGTATACTCCAGTTACATTAGAATAAGATATTTTATCTTTTCAGCTAAACTTTAAAAATGAGCAGGCATAGAATTTAGAAATAAAATAATTCAATTCTTCTTAGATATATTCGAGTTTAAAAAAACTTCTAAAGGTGATAAATACACATTTGAAAATTCCCAGTCGACAATTTTATAGCTTCTTTCTTCTTCCTTTGCCCTTTCAATTCCATAATAAGTTCTAAAATAATTAAAAATCAATCTTTTATCTTCAAGTAATTCGCTGCAATCAATATCACAGAATTCTTTTGAACAATCAACATATTGTTTGTAACAATCAAAAGCTTTCTTAAACTTATTTTTATTAATAATTTTTAAAAGCAATTTTTCTAAATCTCCTTCATTTTCATTATTCGGAAACAGAAATATTTTGAAGTCAAATTTCAACTCATTTTTGATTTTCTCAAAATATTTTAATCTCAATTCTTTCCCCCCGCTTATTGGGTCCTTTTGTGGATTATCTGCATCCTGAATTATTATAATTTTATAATTTGAATCATGATGTTCTTGCATTTTCTTTTTAATTGCATTGGAAATGTTTTTGCCTCCAGTAACAATAATCTTTATGAATAAATCATCGTTAGATAACTCCTTATTTTTTTGATTATTTAGCGAGATTGTTAAATTACTGTTTAAAAAAATCAAATAATCTCTAATAAAAGGGGCATCGGCTTTACCTTCTACTAATATTAAAAATTTCTCCATTATAAATCTCCTCCTCTTATTTCAAATTCGTTATTGAGTTCATACTCAAATTCTTCAAAAGAACGAGTGTAAGCTTTTATGTTTTTATCGGGTAATTCTCTAAGTGTAATTATTCTTGAATCGTTCTGAAAAGACACATATCTATCTTCTTTCAATATTTCAGAGAAATACTTCACACATTCAAGATTATGAGTTGTTGCAAAAATTTGGACATTGTTTTTTTGTGCTACTTCGATTATTATTTTCCAAAAAGTTGCAAAGTGAGAAAAATGAATACCTGCATCAATTTCGTCAATCAAAAGCCGTTTACCTTTTTGTAAAGTTATTTGGACTAAAATTCGAAAAAGTTTATTAGCTCCTTCTCCATATTGATGAAGCGGTGCATATTCTTCTGCATCTCTCTCTGCTATGTCAATTTCCTTTTTCTCAGTATTTGCATTTATATCAATTATGTTAGGGATAAATGCTTTCATAGATTCAATAAATTCTTTTCTATTTTTTAATTTCTTCCATATTTCTTCATAAAAAACTAATGCTAAATCATTTCCAAATCCTTTTCCAAACGGAATCAAAGGGCTTTTTATGCAATCTATTGGGTTGATTTTTTTTATTATTAATGGTAGTTCTACAATTTCAATGTCTAATTTATCAGAAACTATGCTAATATATTCGTCTATGTCAATATTAGTTAAATTTCCAAATTTTTCCTTAACCTCATCAATTGATCCCTTTCTTATTACATAATTCCAAGAATTTCGTTGGTCATACAAATCAAATTTCATTTCATTTGGTTGAGCTCCTTTTTTAACAAATTCTTTGATTACAAAATTAGGTGAGATAATATACTTTTCCTCACTATTAATTGAAATTCTTACGATATCTTTTCTATTAATGTGCGCAAATGCAAGGTTTTCAATGTATTTTTCTTTATTAGGAGTAAATAAAAGAGCTTCAAGTAAAGAAGTTTTTCCAACATTGTTATCACCAACAATTAAATTGTATTTCCCAATATTAGATAATGTGAGTTCTTTAAATTTGCGAAAGTTATGTATTGTTAAATTTTTAAACTGTTCATTCGGTTTCCATTTTAATTCTTTGGGTGATTCAGAAATATTTTGAAGTTCTTCTAATTCAAATTCTTTGTAAATGATATTATGCTTTTTAGAAAACCATAAATATTTATCGTTCAATTTTTCTAGGCTAATATTTTCTTTTTTTAATTTCCAAATACTTTTAGCCCATCTTTCTAATATAAAGACTGCTATTCTATTATTTAACACATCTTCTTCAAGTATTTTTCTATAAAACTTAATTAACTTGCTGTTTTCATGTATGAATTGTGTCTCGATTATTTGCCCTAATTTTGTTATATCAGTACTAGAGGGTTTTTGAATAGCAAAAGCTTTGAAAGCAATTAAGTAGTAATCAGGAGAATTATCATCAAAGTTATATTTGTTGTAGATTTTTATTATTTCGTTATAAATATTCTTTCTTTCTTTTGGAGTTCTAAATTTAATTAGTTCGTTAAGCCATAAAACAGTTTTTTCCAAGTTGTTGTTCTGTTTAGAATATTCAACTTGCGAGATATAATACTTCTCATTATTCTCAAAAAAACCAATTTCATTCCAAGCATCAATAGCTTCCTTATAATGCTTTAAATCAAACCTTATATTGCCTATTTCTTTCCATAAATTTAAGTCGTTTGAATTCGCAATTTCTTCTAAAATTTTAACGAATTCCTTTTTTTGTTCAGATATTTGAACAGTTCTAGCACTTAAAATAAATTGATTTACTAATTCACCTCGCCATTCTAAGTTTTCAATAATTTCAATTAATAATTTTTTATTTTTACTTAATAAATCAATATCTTGCTTCATTATTTTTTCACCGTTAATTAAGCGAGAAATAATAATTCTAATGTCTTGAGATATTGATTTATAATTATTTCCAATTCGTGAAATTAATTCATTAAAAAATCGACCTCTAAATAAGCAAATTGCAGCTTTTTCATACTTTGGTAATTTGAATATTGGATTTAAATAAAAATTTGCTGCACTTTGCCAGTTCTCGTTAATTTCTTCAGCTAGAGCTAGACATTCGTAACCCTCTTCTTTCTTTCCGATTTTAATAAACTGTTTGGCGGCAACTTTGAGCCTTGCAGGATTACTATCATAAAGACCTTGTTTTTTATCTTGTTCTGCATTTTTAATAGCATTTTCCTCAGAACTGGCACTAATTTTATCTTTTATAGTTCCAGGATTGTATAAGATTGTGTCACTTTTATATTCGTTTAAAACTCCCCATTTAGTCGTTGTAATATTAACGTTATTAACAAGTTCTTTCCAAAATAATTCCTTGGAATGTTCACTATCAATTATCAATAATTCTGTTTGAGCTCGTGTTAAACCGACATATAATTTATTGAAAAAGAAACCTCTTTTAAATAGTTCTTCTATATCTGATTTGTTTTTTGAAATATTAATTAATTTTTCCGCAAAATATTCTCCAAAGCCGAATAAAACAACCTGCTCATATTCTGCACCTTTTGCTTCAACTGATGTTTTTACTTCTACGTCATCAATTAAAGACAGAAGATTATGTTTTTTAATATATTCTTCCTTCTCTTGAGAGTTTACTGGTATAATAAAAATTTTATGTTTTAATTTTTTAATTAAATCGATTTTTAATTCCAAATTTGTTTCGATTGAATTATAATTTAAAAAGACATTGAAAGTTTTGTCATTATCAATATTTGGTCGTTTTGCTTCTTGAGGTTTTACTTGTATTATTCCCAAATTTTTCATTCTGTGATATTGAACAAAATTGGCAAGAGATACAACTGGTTGGGCTGATCGATAATTAAAAGAAGGATTATAATTTTGAATTTGATTATTAAATTTAGCAATTTCTTGTAATTCTTCATAGAGCATACTTGTCATTTCTCCTTGTCTAAACCCAGTTGGATTTACTGTTTGATTAGGATCTCCAGCAAATACAATTGGAACTTGGTCTGTTTTTGATAAATCATACTCTAAATATTTGGACAATCTTAGAATAAAACGTAATTCAACCCTACAAAAATCTTGAGCTTCATCACAGACAATGACGCTGTATTTTTTCTTTATAAGAACATTTTCATTTATGTGACGAATAATTTTAAGCTTGTCCCAGTATTCTTCTTCATGTATTAACTTTTCATAAAATGGGAGAACATGTTTTTCAATACCAATAAATTTCTTTATTGAAATTATTTGAGATTTCTTCGGAATTGTTGCAATATAATTTTTACTACATATTTTATTATTTAGATTATATCCATAAACATAAGTGATAATTGTAAACCAAGATTCTTCAGCAGAATATCTGTCTATAATGTGTTTTGGTAAATTAGAATTTTCATATAATTGTTTGAATTTAGAAAAATTTAAATATTTACTATCCTTGAAGCAATATTTATCTCCTTCAGGAAGCATTTCAAATAAAAATTTTTTAAATGAATTGAAGTGGTTATTACTACATTGATTTGCCAGTTCAATAGGTACTTTAAATTCAGAATTATTAGTTAACAGGTCAAAAACCGCATCTTTAGAATGTTTTAATAAACTTTCATTTTCGGTAAGGAATATGATATCCCCTTTAATTTCATCTTGACATTTGTAATAAAAAGTATTTGCAAAAATATAATATAACATTGTTGATTTTCCGCTACCTGCCTGACCATTAATGTAATACGGGAATTTAAAGTTGTCAAAAAAATGAATTTGTTCATTAGTTAATGAAAGATTACTAAATTCTTTACTTTTTTGAATTGGATACCAGTCGTCAAAACTTCTAAAGGTCCATTCGGGGTAAGCTCTATATGCTCTTCGACTAATACTATCCTTGCTCTTAATAAAATCAATTTTGTTAGACTGAATAGTTATTAGAGCTTTTTCCCAATGAGGGTTTTGTTTACTAAGAATAGCACCGTTGAATAATAAATAAACTGTTTCTTCACTATTTAACTCGATTTTGCTATATAAAATTCCTATTTCATTGTTTGTAAATTTGAGGATGGATATTCCTTTAGCATTTTTTAATATTTCGCCTTCTACTTTACCTTCAACAATATTCTTTAGCGCAATTCTAAATGAATCTACTCGATTATCAATCATTCCTTCTGCTATGGAATTATTCAATGCGTATTTAACCCAGTTTTCTGTTTCAAATATTTTATTTTTTGGTTCAATTTTAAAATCATTAAACCAAGAGGTCAATTCTTGTGGTGGATAATCTAAATCTATTTTGACTTTTAAATATTTGATTCTGTATTCTTCGATAAAATTGTCTTTATCTTCTTCAGGTAAAGGGTTGTTTCTAATCCATTCGCCACTTTTTAAAGAAGGGTATATGTTTTTCACATACTTATAGTCGAAATTGTTTTTGGCGAAAATTTCTCTTACAAAAAAAACATTTATTATTTTATTTTCAATCTTTACATTTTGACCTTCAATTATTGTTATTGATTCAGGTTGGTCTCTTCTTAAAGCCCAAATGTTTCCGCCAAAATTAGATAACCGTCTACTTGAATGGTTTAAAGAAAATTGCCCTTTGCTTTCAAATATTTTATTGCGAATAATATCTTCAAAATCCTGACCTTTTATGTTTTTAAGAAATGTATTGCAAAAATGAAGTTCAGTCATATATGATATATATTTATTCAAACAAAAATACAAATAATTCCTTGTAATAATTTCATATGGCTCTTGTTAAATTTTCTTCAATAAAACCTAAAGAAATATTTATAGTGCCATCATTATCGGAATGATGGTTTTAATAAGCTAATTTTTTTTCAACTTGTAATTATTGCATTATGAAGTGTAATAGCTTTACCAGGTGCTCTTTTCAATGTAAAATACTTTAAATGATATTGAAGATCAACTTCTAGATTAACTGAAAAAGCACTTTATGTATTAGCATAAAGTGTTGCGTAAATTTATTATTAAAAACCGTACTTACAAACAGGGAAAATATCTATTTTTTAAGAGTTAATCTCCTTTTTTTAATTTATAGAATACAAATTCTCAATAAGCTCATGTAAATTTTCAAGGTCATCTTCAAGATATCGTTCAGTTGCTCCTCCAATTGTAACCAAAATCACAGCAAGAACCGTTGATTTTCCGCTTTCCAACAGCATGTCTGAAAGTACGCACAGTATTTATAAAACAGAATTTTTAAAAGGACTACTCTCTAGAAATAAGAAACTGCATCTAGAAAATTTGGATGCTTTTGTTGACTATTATAATCATCTTCGACACCCTGCTGATTTATATGGACTTACAATTATGGAAGTGATAAACGGTAAAACCCCTGATAAGGATTTCTTTAAAAATCAAATTTCTGAAGCCAAAATGGATAGAGTTATCACCAACAGAGCGTTTAATAAATGTGCTTTTATAGGATGAGTTGTGTTTTATCATCACAAAAAAGCATGCTTTTTATATCTTTTTACTGTTTTAGGTTTGATTTTGAACAATAATCAATTTTCTCTATTTTTATTTTAAACTGCAACTTAATTTTAAATGAAAAGACTTCTATTTATTTAAAAATAGAAGCCTTTTTCTCATTGATGTCAAAAGCGCAAACATTTGCGTTGTTTTGTTGTAGATTCAAATAGATGTTGCTCCCCCTTATTATTACTAGAAGTTCCAACATTGGAACCCTTTTGTCGTGGTTTCCGATAGCGAGTGCCCTGCCTACTAGCAGCCCATTGCCTACCAAAATGGATTAAAATATTTTTTCTCTTTTTTCTTAATTTCAAGCTTATAGTAACCTACAAATATCATTATTAATGAAGCTAATAGGTAAAATTTATAATTAAAAAAATAATAAGATAAGAAGTCTACTAAAATTCCCAAATGGATATATATATAGATACTAGCTCTTGATCTAAAATCCTTTTCATCAATTAAAAATTTCCCTATTGGATGGAGATATTTTTTATATAAAGACCAACTTTCTTGTTTGTTTAAAATACTATAATCCAAACCTTCCAATTCATCGTAATAATTCATTAGTAACATTTTTAAAGAATCAGCTTTTTTTGTTTTCATATATTTGATGCCATAGGAAAAATTTATTACTGTTCTAAAGTGGAAAAGTTTTTTTTCCTTTAAGGTCTTGCCTTCTATTTTATCTAAAAAATTTTGGGTTTTATTTATTATTATTTCATGATTCATTTTATTCTATTTAAATGGAGCATCTAATGTAGGTGCTTTAGATAATTTATTATAAAAATAATTAATAATAATTGCTGACGCATCTATTTGAAAATTACTGTTATAAACTCGAGTGTATTGAAAAACCCCTCTGCTTCCTGTTAAAAAATTCCCTAACTGATTGCTATACCTTGCGCTTAAAGTCATAGAAGCGGAAATTGTTCCCCCTGCCCAACTATTAAAAGAAAAATAAGCATTAAGCATTTGATAATCAGAATAATAGTACACCTTAGCCAATTTCGAACCCGAAACTCCAATACTCCCAAACGCTGAAACACCTGATAATGTACCAAAGAGCATTGGAGCTCCAATCGCCACTGCTGAAAAATTCATTAAGAAATTAGCTGTACCATTAGGATCCATTCCATTCCACCCTGCATCCCATCCAGGACTGAACCCAGCATATTTTCCTTTTTCTGATAATTTATGGTAATCTCCATTTTTATAATTATTGTTTATAGAATAATATAGGCTTGGTACGTTTTTCTTAAACCAATTCAGCATATCGAAATCTGCTTGAGTTGGTTCATAACCACTCCTGTTATTTGTTTTACCTGATATATTAACTACATCCAAAAGAATTCGATCATTATCTGCACCAGTCCCGCTGCAACAATTGGGTTGCTCAGGTTTTTTACCCCCTGTACTACCAGTTTCATCACCAGGTCCTTTATTTCTAGTGCTTCTTGAAGCACTAATGTTTCTACTTCCAAAAGAGCTAAATATAACATCTTCTTGTGATATCGATCCACCAGTCATTAATGCTCCACCTATGCCCCCTACGGGTTTCATCCCATCAGGATCTATAAAGAATATTGGGTTATCAAAAGCATAGTTATAAGGAGAATGTCTTCTCATTTGTTCAGCAAGTGGGTCAATGTTCATCCATCTACCCAATGCAGGGTCGTAATTTCTAGCTGTAATGTCGTACCAATCTAAACTACTTCCTCCAACAACATCGTCTTGTAATTCTTTTCCGCCAAATAGATACTTCTGCGCGGTAGCATTCCCTCCATTAGTTATGGTGTTATACCCTTTATGTTTCAATCCAAAGGGATAGTAGTTAGATTCTTCAACCAACTCGTTAGTATTAAGATCTGAGCTTACCAGTATACTTCCATTTCCATTCTTGTCAGAATACGATAGTCTCACATTTCCTAAATGGTCTTTATATTGATATACATAAGAAAAAGTACCACTATTATTTTGCACATACCCTTCACCGTGGTTAAAGAATTGTAGGATGTTATTTTTATAAATATAATTCCCTGCATAGTCGGTGGTATTTCCACTGACAACTTTTCTAAGTTTTACCCCTGTTGCATCGTAGGTATATAAAATATGCTGTCCATTAATAGTAACATCAGTAGGTAAGTTTAAATGATTATATAAAATGCTTGTAATGCCTTTATTGGCATCTTTTATCATATTCCCATTATCATCATAATTAAAATCGTCGTTTCCGCCTCCGTTACTATAGGTGCTATCAGAACTATTTCCATCATTAAACCCAGTAATATACCCAGAAGAGTCTGTTACCGAATGTAATTGATTTCCGTTGTAATAATAGCTTAAATTATCAATTGTATTAAATGCTGTAGCTGCAACAGTCGTATGTCCTTTTCTTTGTAAATTTAAGATATTTCCATTTTTATCATAACTAACAGAAGTTAAATTATAATGATCTGTATCATCTATACCTGATGTAACCCTATTAAGTGCATCATACTCGTAAGTGTATTGATTGCTGACCGTATTTCCTGTATTATTTATGGTTGCAGTTTTCCAATTGGTTTGACTAATGTTTCCATTAAAGAGTTTTTTACTGGTAATAGAGATATCATTGTATTTTAAATTAAAAGCAAATAAATCTGTCCCAATATTGCTAACATCATTAATATTTGTAAGCCACCCTCTAACGTTATAGGTATAGTCTACAGTTTGTAATCCAGACTGTGCATTGGTTCCTCCCACTTTTTTAGAGGTAAGTTGTCCTAATTCGTCATAGGTATTGGCAACAATTACTTCTTCTACATGAGTTCCTGTGGTTTGCTTTTGAGAGAGTAACCTCCCTGCATGGTCATAGGCAAATTTATCAATGATACTAAATGTAGCCAGAGTACTGTTAGTATTGGTATGGGTAGTTGTAGTTTCTTTTACTTTTCCAACAAAATCTAATTTACTCTCAATAAGGTCTGTTGTGTTTAAGAAGGCGTTAAATGAATAGATATATATGGGTCTAGCTTTGTCATCATAGTAAGATATTGTTGTGATCCAATCAATTGTGCCTAGTACTCTTACTTTACTTCCAGTAGCCAACCCTTTTACATTGGATGTTAAAGTTTTTCCATAAATAACTCCAACACTTGCAGGTTGTACAGAACCAGCTAGGTCAAACCCGTAATCATCATAGTAATTAATGGTATAAAGCTCTGTAATATTTGCTGTAGGAAATGCCGTATTGTCATAGTAAATGGTAGCTCCTGCAATCGTATTAAGTCCTTGTCTAGATACATATTGAGAGCTTGTTGCTGTAGCATTAACCTGTAAGCTTGTTCTTGATATATTTTGAGTCATCAGACCTTTATAAGCTGATCTTCCCAACTGATCATATTTTATAAATAACCATTGTGCTTCTGGTTGATTATTAGAGTTTTCATGATTTCTTTGATTGACATCTTGTGTCAATATCGGTCTGTCTAGTTTGTCATAAACTATATATTCCCAACCTTTTCCGGGTATTTTCTTCTCTACGAGTCGATTTTTGTTGTCATAGATATATTGATAGGTTAATTCAGAGAGCTCTGAAGTACTCACTCCATCGGATGTTACTACTTTTGGAGGTAGTACGTAGGTTAAATTTCCGTAACTATCATACACGTAGTAAGTGTTATGTGCTACCGAATTATTGTACGTTCTTTTTAAGACTACTTGTCCTTGTTTGTTTTTAAACTCCTCAGTAGTATGGTCTTTAATATGGGTTTGTGTATTTGTCCAATTTTCATCTTTGAGAATAGTTTTAGCTAAAACATTTATTGAGAAATAACCATCATCTACTAGTGTAGGTGTATAGGTGTTGTTAGCAAAGCTCAATGAAACACTATATTGTTTTACCTCAGAAGCAATATTAGTGTCGTATTCAAGCTTAATGGTGTGCCCATCAGAATACCCTTTGGGTAAAAAAGTAGTTCCTATTTTCCAATCATTTCCAGGAGCTGTTTGCTCAAATACTCTACCTAGTGGTGATGCTTCAACAGTTTTTTGAGAATATGGATTTAGGGTATTATCGTATTTAGCAACATTGTAAAAACTATTAGTACTATCGAGTGCACTAGTCCGATATAGCCCATCACTTCCTGAAGAAGTAGGCACATAAGGTAAATAGGTTTTTTCTAATTGCCCTAAACCATTGTATTCAATATGAGTGATGATATCTTTACTAGTAGCACTTTGTTTGATAGCAATCGATTGCTTAGCTCTTCCTAGTCCATCAAAATACGTGATATTTCTTATTACACTATCACTTGAGACTAACTCAGACATGTTTGTAGCCTCTTTTTGGGGAATGATTGTGTATATATAATTTTCATCACTAAGTACGGTTCCCCAGGGACAACCATTATTTGCTGCGGGACCATATGAAGTTGGACATTGATCAGAATTATTGGCCACATACCCTGAGGGTTGAGTACAACTTGTTATTGTGACATTAGGGTCTCCTAATCCATCATTATCGGTATCTGCGTACCATAGAGTTCCTCCAATAGTTCCTAAAGTAAGACCGACAGATCCTGAAGAAGCACTCCAAGTTCCTGAACTATTATTTCTTGCTCTTATATAATAGGTACCTGTACTAGTTGCACTGTAGGTACTAGTTTCATTGTTTGCAGTGCTGGTTCCGCTACTATTAGTTCCTTGCCAGTACCAAGTCTCTCCGCTAGGAGCTGAGCCTGTACTTTGTAATATGGCGCTAAAACATCCTTGGCTTTGTATGGTAGGGTTTGAAGGCGCATTTGGAGTAGATCCTGCTGATACGGTGACACCGTAAATAGCAACATAAGCTCCAAGTGAAGTACTCGAAGTGTGAGTAACCGTTTGAGGCCCTGATGTGTTCCATAAAATAGTGGCACTTGTTGTACTTTGACTTTGGATGGTTCCTCCGGTAACAGTCCAAGTTCCACTAAAAATGGTAACTAGTCTACCTGGAGTAGCGGTATACACTTCTACATCATTTTGAGTTACTGTTGAAGCTCCACTAATGATAACAACTGGAGCGTTAGCTCCTGTTGATGCTTGAATAGTTAAGTTTGTTAATAATACTAATAAAATTATTCCTGATATTTTTATAAAAGACTTTTTCATAGCGGCTTAGTTTTTATAATTATATTGGTTATTACTTAAGATTTTTCCATCATCATCTTTTACAAATTCTAGTCGATTAAAATCATCATAATGATAATAGATGGTTTTTCCTCGTGGGTCTGTAATACTGGTAACTCCAATGATTGGATCATAGGTGTAAGTGGTGACCATTGCGCTTGATAAGTTAGAATTATCTCTAATGTTTTTAAGCGCTGTTCTTAGAGCATTTTCTGTAGAAAGATCTACATCACTATTAGAAGCTGTTATTGCAGCACTAACTAAAGTCTGTATTGCAGTAAACTGAGCTGATGTAAGGTTCTCTATTTTAGCGATGGGTTGTGTGTCAAAATAACCCCAAATATAGAAGATATGTGTTCCATTTTTTTGACTTACTTCTTTTAGGTTTCCACTCAAGTAATAACTGTGAAATACTATTCTATCATCTAAGGTGTTTGTACTTGAATTATAGAGCCCCTTTATGGTTTGAATACTTGTTGGCATTGTTCTTCCACTTCCCCAATCTTTAAAATTTGTTCTTTGGGTAGAATGCAAGACATTGCTTCTGTAAGTTTCTGTTTGTATAGGGCTTGTTAATCGGTTTTTTAAAACTAATTTATCAATCCCTGTTTTCTCAATAGTTGTTAAATCATTATGGCCTAAAGAACTTACAGAAGTAACATCACTTGGGTAATACATTTTTGTTTTTGTACTTATCCCTCTACTATCTGTACTTTCTTGTTCCCTTAAAAGGTACCCGATAGTTAGGTCATAGGTATAGGAGTTAGAAATTGTCCTTGTTCCCCCTCCATTGTAATAATCGTAACTTTTTGTGGAGGAGACATTTCCTTTTTTTCCTTGAGCATAGGTTTGTCTGGTGCCAAGAGTAGAATAGTTTAATATATCAAAACAAAAACTCCCCGAACTATTACAGATTGAGGGTTTTCCGACCCCTACTTGTGAGCCATTTATTATAGTATATATCGCAGGTTCATAATATATGTCAAATTGTCCGGCAGAAGGAGTATATATTCGAACATAATTATGAGTGTTTAAAGGGTTGTTATGAATGTAAAGTGTTGATTTTCCAAAAAACACTGGATTCACATACTCAGTGGTGTCTTTCTTTATTAGATTATTATCTATGTCAAAAATATTTGTCACACTCGTTTTTCCGTTTTTATATTCATTAGAATAATAATTAGCTTCTCCGTTAGTGGTAATTCCGTTTTCAATTCCTGCATTAAAATTATGTTCAATATACCCATCATTTAAAGCTCCCTTTTTTTGAATTTCATATACTCTTTCATAAGCGACATGAGCAGTGCCTCCACTTGACCATGAAGTTGGTCTTGATAATACTTGTTTGTCAGATATTGTTGTTCCTTCCAAAACTTGAGTTAAGGTTGTTTTAGAAAAATCTGGCACAAAGAGTCTTTTCCCTGAAGAAACACTATTTGCATAGGTAGTAGTGTATTTGTATTGTTTCTCTAAACTAACGACTCCTGTTTTTTCATAACTTTTTATAGATTTCACTCTAATTCCAGCACGATCTACATCAATAGGTCCTGTACTCTCTTCTCTCCATACTTGCAACTTTGTATACGCTGAAGTGTTACCCGGAGTCGGTGGTTTGGCAATTGTAATTTGATACGTTCCTGTGTTTAAATAAACGATATCATCGTTTGAGCCTATGAAATTTGACCATTTTATTTGAACAAGTTCATTACAGTTACTTTGGTCAATGATATCATCATAATCATGCGGGGTTGCATAGTTTTGTTTATACGACCTTTTTAACAAATATGCTTCTCCATCCATTCCTGTTCGCTCATATAAGATTTTATAGTTTCCAGCCTCGGCAATATTAAAAAGGACCGTATTTATGATAGGAGTAGTTCCGTATTGATCTAGACAACAGGTGCCACAAGATGAACTGCTTCCTGTACCTCCAACAACAGTTAAAGTCCCATAGGTAACATCACTTACTGTCCCTTGATTCTCTACACTTCTATGAGCTTCATACTCATATTCAGTAAACCCACCTGTTGGATACGTTACTTTTTTTAGCGTTCCATAGATTGTAGTGCTGTAAACAGAATTACGATTTGCTCCAGATAGTGTAAAAGCACCTAAGTTTTTCGAAGGGTATAAAACAGAGTTAGATATTCCATTGTAAAACCCTAAATAATCTCTGGAGAGTGAATTCCTTGAAGGGACATTAGAAGGGCTAAAATAATCAAACGAATATGTTTTTAAGGCGATATTCGCAGAAGATGTTTCTTGAAGGCTGTCTAATTTTAATCTTTTATCAAACGAATCTTGAGAGGAAGAATTTCCAAAATAACTGTGATTGAATTTGATTTTTTTAACTGTACTTAGACTGTCCTCTAGTTTTATGATTTCAATATTATCAATTGCCGAATTTAAATTAAAATCACTTCTTGTTTTATAATTTATTTTGACAATAGGTCTTCCATTGTATTCTATTTTAGTCAAAATTGATTGAGAAATAGTATATTCTGTATTGTTTTTCACCAATCTTCCTGATCCCGTAACTTGAGCTTCTGTTCCTCCAAGAGTGTTTGTCGCTGAACCATTTACTAATAGAGGTTCTGTGTTTGACAAACCTAAATCAGTATAGAAAAATTCATACGTATCTTTTGTATTGGCAGATACAATTTTTGTTAGTAACCATGAAGAATTATATTCTCTGACCAATAATGCATTTGCATTAAGATCATCTGTTTCTACATGTGCCTTTTCAGCTTGGGTAAAATAAAAAATTGTGCCGTCATCAGTTGTAATAGTCCAATCTCTAATTGAGTTAGGGCTATCATAAAACACACTTGCCTTTGTGTTTGGGTTGTCTAATGGTTTAAATGCCGATGTTCCTATCTCATTGACAAAATTATTACTATGACCCAAGGCATTGAAAGAAAAGAAATCTGGCTGAGTATCTATTTTATTGTCACTGACTTCTTTTAAAAAATAAAAATAATCTTTTGCAGCTTGTAGACTAGTAAACGTGGAAGGAGGATTTAAATAATCAGAAATAAAATCAGGTACTTTTTTAGTAGTAGTTACTCCATTTAGAACCACAAAGGATGTGCTATTAATAGTCTGATAGCTGTTTGAAGAAGACAAGTAATCGTCAGGCAACCCATTAACCGTTCTGCTAACTCTACCCCCGACATTCAAATTCCATCCTAACCCTGCTTGAGATGCCAACTGAGCCACTTTAATTCCAGATGCATCATAGGTTAAACTAATGGGTAAGTTTATTTCTCTTCCCTTAAAAGTGTAAATTGGTATACTAATATTAGGTGTTCCTGTATAATGGTTTGCACTGATATCCCCATACTTTGTAAAAGCAGCTGCCTCTGGAGTGTTTGGAACTTCTACCGCTTTAACTAGTTCGTTTTGGGTATTAAAAGTATTTTGTGAATTAACTGTAACTGCGCACAACAATAGCGCCACTATAAAGAGTGATTTTTTCATAAAGAGTGATTTTTTCATAAAGTAAGAGATTAAAAAATTAGCAATTTGTCTTGTTCATTAGCAATGAATGATTAAAGGTATGAAATTTCATAGACAAAATACCTCACGGTAAATGGGGTTTTTTACCTCACGGAAAACCGTGAGAAGGAAGATTAAAAACTGTTGTTTTAGAATGATTGTGGGACAATCTTAATTTTTGTTTAAAAAGAATTAAGTTTTTTAAAAAAGTAAACAAACATAGATTTTATAAAATTAATAGCTAGGTTTGTTTAAAATTGATTTTAAATTGCTAGTATTTTTAAACGTTTTAATGATTGGTGCTTTAGGGGTTATAACCTATCAAGATTTTAAAGACAGAAAGGTAACTGCTTTGTTGTTTTTAGTTTTGGGTTGTATTGGCGCAACTCTTTTTTATCAAACACAGTTTTTAGAAGCGTTTGGAATCAGTATTGGAATCAATCTTATTTTTATTGCTGTTTTATCTGTTGTGTTACTATCCTATATACGGTTTAAGATGAAAATAAAAGTAAGTCAAGCGATGGGTTTTGGGGACTTTTTTTTCTTTTTAGCACTTGCGGTAAGTTTCCCTACCATTACTTTTTTAGTATTGTTTTCGTGTTCGTTGATTTTTTCATTACTTTTATTTTTGATTCTAAAACCGAGACTAAAAATTAAAACAGTTCCTTTAGCGGGATTACAGGCGTTATTTTTAAATTTAATTTTTGTTTTCAATTGGTTTTTTAATCTAATAAATTTATATGCTATGTAATGGAAAAAGAACCTATTGAAATATCAACAGAACTATTACAATCTATATCGTCAGAACAGGCATATCAATACCGTATCATTCCTTTTAATGTATTGAAAAATGGTTATGCATTTAAAACAGATGCAGATAATATGAACTCTTTAACTCAAGAGCTGCAAATAATTTTAGGAAAAGAGGTGGTTTTAGAAAAAGAGACTTCTGAAAATATTGATTTGTATTTGCGTATCAATTATCGAAAAAGAGAGGTTTCGAGGTTAAATACAAGACTACATTATTCTGAGGACTTTTTATTAAATATGATTCATGAAGCTAAAGAAATTGGCAGTAGTGATATTCATTTTGAGACATTTGAAAAATCCAATAGGGTACGTTTTAGAATTGATGGGAAGTTGTTAGAGAAGTATGTAATTTCTATAGAGGAGTACCCTAAAATAGTCAATAGGATTAAGATTATGGCGAGTCTGGATATCTCTGAGAAGAGATTGCCACAGGATGGTCGTATTAATTTGAGCACAGAACTAGAAGATTTTGATATCCGTGTCTCTAGCCTGCCTACTTTGCATGGAGAAAAACTGGTATTGCGGATTCTTACAAAAAACAATTTGGTTGTTAACTTAGACAGCTTGGGTTTTTCTAGTCAAGAATTAGAAGTCTATAAAAACTCTGTAAAAAAGCCCAATGGAATTGTATTGATCTCTGGACCGACAGGTTCAGGAAAAACGACAACGCTCTATGCTACCTTAAAATTATTAAATACGGTAGATACAAATATTTTAACCATTGAAGACCCTATTGAGTACACGCTTGAGGGCGTCAATCAAGTACAGCTAAAAGAAAATATTGGATTGGACTTTTCTAGTACGTTGAGAACTTTTTTACGTCAAGACCCAGACATTATTATGGTTGGAGAAATACGAGATGCCAAGACTGCTAATATGGCAATAAGAGCGGCTTTAACAGGACACTTGGTGCTTTCTACAATCCATACAAATTCAGCTTGGGCTACAGTCTCTAGACTTTTAGATATGGGAATACCACCATTTTTAATTGCCAGTACTTTAAATGTAAGTGTTGCACAGCGCTTGGTTCGAAAACTATGCTCTGATTGTAAAAAAGAAGAAAAAATCGTGACGGGAGTTTTTCCAAAAGGATTTAAATCACCTAGCGAGCTAAAGTCTCATTATACATCCACGGGTTGTGATACGTGTTATCATACAGGGTATAAGGGAAGAAAAGCGATTTATGAAATTATTCCAATTACCAAAGAACTCATTGATAACATTGAAACAAAAACAGTGGAAATTGACCATTATTTAAAAGAGCATAAGATAGCGACACTAAAAGACAATGCTGTTTCTTTAGTGTCTAAAGGTATTACCTCAATTCAAGAAATACACAACCTGTTAAATGACTAAAAAACAAAAAACATATCTATTACTAACCCTTGTTATTATCATTTGGGGGTTTATCGGAATTTATATTTACAAGTATTTAAACCCTGATATTCCACTTGTAAATGCAACAAGTAAGGTTAAGTTTACTCCCAAAAAAGTAATCTCTAAACAAACTACATTTACGATTTCAAAGTATAGGGATCCTTTTTTAGGAAAAATAGTAGCTACAACACAAAAAACAGGGATTTCCAAAGATCAAAAAGTTGATTTCCCTCAGGTGATTTATCATGGGAGTATAAAAGGCAATAGAAAAAACGCTTACATTATCAGTATCAATAACCAGCAAGAGATTTTAAAAGTTGGACAATCTTTCCAGCAAGTAAAATTGTTGCAAGCCAATAGTAAACGAATTATTGTTCGCTGTAAAAGTATAACGAAGTCTATTAGTTTACAGCAGTAAATGGATTTTTTTAAAAAAACAAAAGCAAGCGCTTTACAAATCGTAGTTGTAGTTGCAGTTATCATTCTACTTCTTTTATTTGCTTTTATTTCATTGTTATCCTTGCAACAAAGGCTAAAGGCTAAAAACAATAATTTTAAAGAGGCTGTCTATACCACACAAGAGGTGTTTGATTATTTGTCACAGATAAAAAACGCTCAAGCACAGAAAGATTCTCTCGCTTTTTTTTCTACAAATAATAAAAAGGTGACCCTAGCTAAAAAGCAATGGGGCTTGTTTGATTTACTTACTGTACGCACTCAAATTAAAAAGGAAGTATTTCAGAAGACAGGATTGTTGGGAGGCTCTAATAGTAATAGAAAAGCTTTGTATTTACAAAACAATAACAACTCTTTAATTATTGTAGGAGGCACAAAAATAACTGGAGATGTACTACTGCCTAAGTTTGGAGTTAACAGTGGAAATATAGCAGGAGTTTCTTACTCTGGAAATCAATTTATTTATGGAGAAATCGGACAAAGTGAAGCGCAAATTCCTAAGATATCAAATATAGAATCCGTTAAAGTATTTTTGTCTAATTATGAAAAAGACACGCTGAGTTTTCTAGATATTGAACAAGGAACATTTAAAACACAATTTTTCGCAAGTAAAACCGTAATTCACAGGCGTAATGGAGCGGTTGAACTTAGAGGTGCTATTTTAAAAGGAAACATCATTATTGAATCAGATACGCTGATAAGAGTCTATCCTTCATCAAAGTTAGAAGATGTGATTTTGATTGCGCCTAAAATTGAAATATTAAAAGGAGTACATGGCAGCTTTCAAGCATTTGCCTCACAGAGTATTGTCGTTAAAGAACATTGTCAGTTGGCATATCCAACATCACTTATTGTATTTGAGAAGAAGGACAACATAAAAAATAAACACATCTCTATTTTAGCATCGAGTCATGTAAAAGGAGTTGTTGGTTATATCTCTGACAAAGAACAAGCCAATTATAAACCTCAGGTGTTTTTAGATACAAATGTGGTTGTTTTTGGAGAAGTGTATTGTCAAGGGAATTTAGAATTAAAAGGAACCGTTAATGGCTCTGTTTACACCAATTCATTTATAGCCAATCAATCGGGAGGTGTTTATATCAATCATATTTACAATGGAGTAATCAATTCAGAGAAGCTCCCTGAGCAATTTTCTGGATTATTTTTCAAAGAGAATCGTAAAACTGTTGTCAAATGGATAGAGTAAAAACAGCTTATTTCTTTAAAAAGCTAAGGAATGTATTGCTTAAAAAACAAGAAGCTTCTTCATTAACGGAAACCATTGTAGCTACAACGATTATTTTAATTGTTTTTGCAATCGCTACCCTTTCATTGAACAATATATTAGAAAATACCATTCAAAGAGATACATCTGAAATAGAAAGTATATTAGATCAATATGCATATAAGTATATGCATCAAAAAATTAAAATCCCTGCTTCTTATGAGCATGGAGATTGGTTTGTTAAGATTGATAATGATAAAGCTAAGACAGAAGAGATCCATATTGTTTTAATAGAGGCAACAAATAAGAGAACCCAGCAAAAGGTTTTAAAAAAAATCATAGGAGATGAGAATTAAAAAAATTAGCGCCTTTACCTTGAGCGAGTTGTTAGTGGTCTTGGTAATCTCTAGTATTGTTATTTCTCTAACGTTTGTCATTTTAGGATTGGTGCAAAAGCAGATAGCTGTAATTCAGTCAAACTTTAAAGACCAACAAGAGATACAACTCATAAAACGACTTTTATTAAGAGATATCAATTCTCATCAAGCTTTTTATGAAGCAGAAAAAGGAGAATTGTTACTATTTTCTAATAGGGATACTATTTTCTACCGATTAGAAAAGGAGTATCTTGTAAGACTGAAAGACACGATGCGTTTAAAAGTTATAGAAAAGCAATTTTTCTTAGATGGAGAGAAAGTTAAAAAAGGTTGGATTGATGCGATACAGCTAGGGTTTAATCAATCGTACACAAGTAAAAAAATATTTGTATTTAAAGCCAATGATGCGGCTCATTATATGAACAATTAAGACCGATGGGATTCCAATTAAAGAACATACAAAAGGAGAAAGTATCAAAAAAATCCTTTGATATTGATGCTATTTTAAAAAAAGAAATTACATTTTTTGGTTCTTCTTTTTCTAATAAGAAGAAAGAAGCGTTTTATACGGAATTAGCTGTTTTATTAGAAGCTGGATTAACCTTAAAAGATGCATTGGTTTTATTAGCTGAGGAACAAAAAAAGGAAGAAGACAAAAAACTTCTAGCAACCATTGTTGAGAGTTTGATAATGGGGAAAAACTTTTCTCAGGCTATAAAAGAAAACAATAAGTTTACTACATATGAGTATCACTCACTAAGAATAGGTGAAGAGACAGGAACCCTTCAAAAGGTAGCTAAAGAATTAGGGCTGTTTTTTAAGCGGAAAAATGAGCAACGAAGAACTATTTTGAGCGCAATTTCTTACCCTGTGGTTGTATTATTTACCGCTTTCTTGGCAATTGCTTTTATGTTACAATTTGTGGTGCCAATGTTTGCTGATATTTTTAAACAAAACAAGGTAGAACTTCCTTGGGTTACCAAACTAATACTGACTGCTTCGAATTCCTTTCAAGAAAATTATTGGATTGGAATACTCCTTGTAATAATCATTTTTGTTTTTGTAAAAATATACAAGAAAAAGGTCTGGTATCGAAGGTTATCAGCTGCCTTTTTATCAAAGATTCCGTTTGTTGGAGAGTTTACTCGGAAGGTTAGAATAGCACAATTCACCCAAGCCATCACGCTGCTAACAAGTGCTAAAGTCCCTTTGTTAAATGGGATTCAATTGACAAAAAAAATGGTTGATTATTACCCTTTACAAATTGCTTTAGAACAGGTAGAAAAAGATATTCTAAAGGGGCAGAGTTTGCATGAGAGCTTAAGTAGTCATAAAGTTTTTGATAAAAAAATGATTTCTTTAATTAAGGTTGCAGGACAGACCAATCGAAATGAAACGATCTTTCAACGATTAACAGATCAATACAATCAAGAGATAGATTATAAGTCAAAAATGATTAGCGCCACTATTGAGCCATTAATTATTTTATTTCTGGGAGGAATTGTAGCAATCATCTTAATTGCAATGTACTTGCCAATGTTTAAGTTGAGTACTGTTATTGGATAAATAAAAGATAAGAGTTATTAGAATAAATTTTATATATTTATAGTAATAAAATATTGTTTAATCGCAGTACACGATTCAGTACACGGTTTTATTAAAAAATGACATTTTTAGCGGTATTCTTGGGTGTTTTTTCGAACTCATAACCCGAAGGTCACTGGTTCGAGTCCAGTTCCCGCTACTACGTTGATTCAAGGAAAGCAGTTTAGTTTACACTAAACTGCTTTTTTTATGCCATTAATTAATACTATTTTAGAGCACATAATTAAAAATGAACACGATTTGAAAAATAAACTGTCTAGTCTTGAAATACGGCTACAGGTTAAAATTAAATTTACGCTGTCATTTTTATACATATACTTGTTGTTTAGTGTATACATATTTCAGGACGGGTCAAGTTGATACTTGTTGTGTTTTCCAGTGCTAAGTTCGGCTAAAATTTTTAATTTGAAAGGTTCGCTGTAACGTCTAGTTACTCTGTCGTTTTTGTACATAATGTTTAGAATTATGTAGCCTTTATTCAGGACGAGTCATAATGGTTACCAACGGTTGGGCTATGGTTTCGTTGTGGAATTGTCCGCTAGGACCATTCCGCGAGAACCAAGCGATGATTTAAAGGTAGGAATTTTCCGTAGAAAATTCCGCCACAATGAATTATAGCCGTTGTTGTGTACAGTTTTTATTAGTTTCGTATTACTTTATCGACTATAAGCTTTATAATCAAAGTAGAGTCAGGAGATACATTATCAGGATAAAACTTTCTTTTTGCTAAGTAATCCGGAACGATTAACAATCGGACTTCACCAGATTTCATTCCTATTAATCCTTCATCAACACCCTTTGTAACTTGGTCCGCACCAACCTTTATTTTTATAGGATTTTCTGAGTTTTCATTTGAGTATAATTCCGTTCCATCTCTATAACTTGTAGTCTCGAATAATAACACTTCATCTCCTCTTTGAGCTTTAATTCCATTACCCTCTTTCAGTATTTTATACTGTAGTCCAGATTCCGTCTTTGTATATTCACTTTTGACAATTGTGCTCTTTTCTTCTTGTTTTTCTTTACAACTATTGATTGCGAACGAAAGAAGTATTCCGAATATTATGAGTGTTTTGTTGTACATACTAAATGTCATATTGATTAAGGAATTAGGTTCGTTATATTGTACACAACGTGTTTGTGTAAGGAAAGTTGCGTGGTTTAAGCACTAAAGTTAGCAAATAAAACACAAATAGAAAATCCGTGAGGATTTTCGTAAGTAGGCTAGCACTAACAATGGATTATATACGTTGTTGCCAGCAGTGTTTCTTTCATTCGTTAATCAGTTTGTTATTTTTTTCTGCAAGAACATTCGTGATTCTTGTCAATGTACTTAATTGATTCAATGCAAAGTTCGTGTAAAGCCGGAATGTTTATATCCTCAAGTTTTTTTACATAAATACAAGCTTTTCCCATTTTGAACTTCCCAAGTTCGGCTAAAAGTTTTTTGCTTCTTTCCGTTTCAGAATATACATATAGTGAAAACGCTACTTTTCTTGGGGAAAATCCGAGAATTGGTGCATCTCCTTCGTGTCCGCTTTCATATTTGTAGTGATAGTTCCCAAATCCGATAATAGTTGGTCCCCACATTTTGGGCTTAAAGCCAGACCATTCCTGCAATAATTCTATCAAACGAAAACTGTCTGCTTTTTTCTGTTCCTTGTCAACATATGAATTCACAAAATTCATTACGTCTTTCCCTGTGTACGTAGTTTTTGTTTTAGACATTATTCCTATTATTTTCTTAAGAGATTTACTTTCTTTTTCCTTGTTCTTATTCGTTATGCAACTTTTCTAAATACGAAATTAGCCTTTTGATGGACTAAAAAGTGTCGTAATTGAACGGTTTCTTACATTGCTGGCAACGGTCTTGTATATGGCTCGTAGCTTGTAAATCAACGATAATCTTCGGATCAAGCACAAGCCAGATTTTTAAATTTTACTATTTATCTTTTTATTTGAAATCGTCAAATTTAAAAATTTGGCGACTTTCCAAATATGCCTAAATTTTGGGTTAAGCAACTACCCAGCTATGAGCTATATACGTTGTTGTAAAACGTTTTTTTATCTACTTGTTTTGTATAAATTCTCAATGTTAGTCAAAGGTCTTTCAAATATTATTTCTGCTTGTTTTTTCGCTATTTCAATTTGTTCTTTAGTTAATTTCTTTTCAAGTTCCTTAATTTCTTCGATTACGGATTGTTGTTGTATTACTGAAAAATCTCTTTTAAACTCGTTGAAAATTAAAAACCAAGAATAACTTTTTGATAAATCCATTTTTACATTTCTTCCATCTCTATACATATATGCTAAATTCAGTCGAGCAGAAGTTATTTTTCCACTTTTCATTAAATTTTCAGGATTTTCAAGTATTCCTATTTTAATTGCCCATTTCAACATTTCGTTCAAGTCTTTTTCTGTTCCTAAACCATCTTGATATGCTCCAACAATATTAAACATACAAGTAATGTCATTATTTTCAGCACATTTCAAACCGTATTTAAATGCTTTTTCATTACTCTGTTCAGCACCAATTCCGTTTGCGTGAGCCATCATCATTTTGTAAAGTCCGTCATTCCAACCTTGTTCTGCGGATTTTTTATACCAAACAAATGCAGTATCAATATTTTTTTTAATTCCGTATCCAAATTCAAGTGTTACTCCATAATTGTATTGTGCTTCTGCAACTCCTAATTCCGAAGCTTTCTTTAAATTGGGAATAGCCTTCTCAAATTCTTGAGATTTTATAAATTTATTAGCTTTTTCATTAAATTCTTCAGCCGTTTGTCCAATCGAAATTGAACTAATTAAAGTTAAAAATAGAAATGTTAAAATTCTGTTCATTCGTTTTTTTTAATGTTTTACAACGGTTTTGTATATGGAAAGTTGCGGGTTTGCGTGCGAGGATTTTCCGAAGGAAAATCAGACGTAGCAAACGTGCAACGACCATAGAATTAAGCGCAAAATAGCAATTTTTTATATACGTTGTTAGCTTTTAGTGCTTTTTTGTCCGCTTAATAATTCATTCCGAATTTTCGTTTTTTAGTTAATTTATGTTTTCAGAGTTTGAGTAAATTCCGCAATATTTTTAATTCAGATTTGAGTGAGCATTTCCGCAACTTGCTAAATTCCGATTGAGTGAGATTCCGACTTTTCCATTCAGTTTTCGATTCCGCAAACGAGCTAAAAAGTCAGACGCAATTCAATTCAGAGTTTGAGTTATAATTCAGCGTGTTTTTCAAAATTCGGCAACATAATTTTTCGGTTTTTACTTTCTTAAAACTCAAAAAAAAAATCGAAAAACAAACAGGCTTTTTTCAATTCCGCAAACTTGCTCCAGCATTAAAGCTAACGGTATTGTATAAGCAGAGTAGCGGACATAGAAATTCTAAACTTTCAATATTCTAAAAGCTCAATAAGAAATACCGATTTTGTTGTTTAGTTCTAAACCCGCTATTATGTTTATACGTGGTTATGGTTTGTATTTAGTTCTTTGTTGACCATTCTCCACTCCAATAGACTTCATATTTTACAATTTCAGTTTCAGTTATTTTCTCGACAAAATATATTTTCTCAAAAAGGTGATGTTTGAACTCATTATTTGCATAATATTTTTTTAAAAGATATTTTAAAGTGACAATTTTTATATTCTTTAGTGCTTTTACTGAGCAAGTATCGGTTTTTGAAACTCTTTTTGTGTATATAAAATCTTCATCACAAATGCTAAAATAAATTTTATCCTTTGTTATCTTTTTTTGAAATTTCTTTACTTTTACGGAACTTCCGCTACCATTTTCAATGAGACATTTTTCGTTCTTGTTTTTATTGAATAACAAGAATACTATTTCCTTTTTACTTGTTTGAGATGATACAAGCAAAGGAATTAATATGATTATTAAAATTAACTTTTTCATTTAGTTACAATTTTCATTTTTATTATTATCTATGTATGAAGAGATGACCCCTTTTATTCGGTCTTTTTCTGGTTGAAGCAAATTAGTCCAAGTATAAATGGCATTTGTGCCTTTTTCATAAATCAACCCTTCCCAAGCTAAATCCATGTATAGTTGAGAGGGTTGTTGATTGTTAGGTACAGGGTATCCAGTATCATACTCCTGCATTATTCTAGCAATAGCATCTCTATAGTGTGTTGCCATTTGTTGATGTTGCCAGTTTTTATGACGCATAAAGTAATCGTACATTCCTGGGAAGTTACCATCTAAAGCATCAAGTATATCTTGTCTTGTTACACCAGAAATATTGCCACCATTATCTAATACCGATAATAATTTTCGATACATTTCGGCATGAATAACTTCATGTGCAATCGTTTTAACAGTCATCAAATTAGGTCTATAGTCCACTCTATGTTTATTGGAGTTGTTGTTTAATGTGATTGTAATCACATAATCAGGAGAAGTGTTATTTCCGTTAACACCATCAGGAGCATCTGTTGTTGCTCTTGTATTTCCTAAATCTCCCATTTTAAATTTAAGGTGTGCTACAGGAAACTCAGGTTCAAATTTTTTAATAGCATTATTAAAACTTGTGCTTAAAGACTCTATATCATTATAAATACACAGAGCCTTTCCTGTAAGATTATTGAAAATTTTTTCCACAAAATCAACACTAGCATTAGGGTTAATTATCCAATAGCTAACTGCCAATTTAGCAAACTCTTCTCCACTTTGTTGACTATTTTCCAAAAAGTCAAAAATCTGTACTCCTTGACTAATATGACTATTTAGCCAACGGGCTTCATTAGAGTTAATATCATATTCTAATGTATTGATAACCGATTGCACTTTTAGCTCATCTGTTGAAACGTTATTTGTCAATGCTTCAATTGCTTGTGCTCTTAATCTTTCGGTTACTTGTTCTGCGTGGTCTAACGCCTCGTAATGGTAATCATATTGGTCTTGATACAAATAGTAATAATTTGGAGCAATAGATGCTGGGTATTGCGGGTCAAAAATGGAAACACCACCACTTCTCTGGCTTTTGGCAAAGGTTTCAAGATAATCGGGTGTTGCATAAAATCGTAGTTCTACAGGGGTTATCATTACCAGAGGTGTAAACGACCTTAAATGGTTTTATATAAATTTGCATGAGATTTAACTTTTCCCATAAATTATATTTATTATAATTTTGTAATTGAGAATTTAATAGAGCGTTTAGTAAATAATGATTGTAATCGTTTATATTACCCATTTGAACTAGCTTCTCATAGGTGTATTTATCATTATGTGTATTCAAGTAATTATTTGAGAATAAATTCACTTGATGCCCCCAATGTGTTCGCAATTGATTAATGTCAGTTATTTCGCTTATAGGAGTACCATTATAATTTAAATTAGTGTAGGAGGAATTATAAATATGTCCTGAAATAATTTCATTTTCTCTTAGTTTTAATAGTTTTAAGCTTCTTAAATATTTTTCCTGTTTTCTAAACCCCTCAGCTCTTTTAGTCGAGTAGGTACTTTTAAGACCTCCTATATTTCGAAGAACGTTATCCCATTCTAATTTTTTAAAATAGGTATTTCTTGCTTCTAAAAAATTAGGAAAAGTTTGCCCTAATTGTTTTTCAATTTCATTTTTTAGGATACCCTCCTGTCGATCTCTCCAAGCATTTAATCTGTCTTCAAATGCAGATATTATTAATTGTTGGGCATATAAAGCCGAAGATAAACTATAGCTAAATGTAATATCTTCCATGGTTTCAATACCACAACAAGTACTTAAGTCAGAGGTAACTTTTCCTTGAAAGACTTGAAAATCGTTATATTCATCTTTAGCTTGTAAGTCTTGAGATTGAACAGAAAGCACGTTAAATAAGAATAATACTATACCTATATATATGTATTTTTTTTTCATTTTTGTATAGCTTTATTTTTTTAAAATTAATTTTGTTTTTTGTATTCCGTCTACAGTTATAGTAACAATATACATCCCTTTTTCTAAACTTCTCCCATCAAAAAAATAGCGATGTTCTCCTTTTTTTTGATTATTCCCTTGTTCTATAACCGTAGTTTTAGAAGTAGTAAAATTGGTTATTTTTAGTTGGGTATAACTTTCTTTTTCTAAAGTATATGCAATAATTAAATCACTTACAAAAGGGTTGGGATATAGTTTTATGAAACTGCTTTTTTGATTAGATAAAGCCTGTAAAATCTCTTCGGGTATTTCTTGATTATTATCTGACAAAATACCTTCTCTTTCCAAAACCAACTGAATAGGAGTTCCAGGTTCTTTCCAATCGTTAATGGTACTTTCTACTAGAGCAGTTAAATACGTTTTATTGTTTACTGTTTTTAGCTCAAAAGTAGAAGAGAGTATTTGGTACTCTAATTCTTTTGCGATTTTAGCGTTAAAAGCAATGTTTGGCAATGTTATGTACAACTGATCATTATAGATAGTTTTGTCGTTGTAAAGAGCAGTATCAATTACTAGATTATTGTTAACAGACCAAGTTGTTTTAATGGTTTGGTCATCTGTATTATATGTTATTTCTAAAGTGATTGAAATTTGCTGTTCTGTATGAGTTGCAGACCAATCTAATAATAGCAATTTTCCTTTCCATTTTCCGACGAGTTCTTGAGGTGTAAAGTTTTTGTTTATGACAACTTCAGAGAAATTGGTTGTGTCATTTTGTGAATTGTTATCTGTTGTTTGGTTTGATATATTTGTTTGATTGCTAATAAAATCTTTGGTTTCGGAATAACTAACGCCTGAATTTTCATTTAAATATTGTATAGCTTTTTCTAGGTTTTGTGTTACTCCATGACCTTTTAAATAAGAAACACCTAACCAATAATATGCCATTGGGTCGCTACTTTTTTCAAACCACTTTACGGCTTTCGTATAATTTTGTTCTGTAGTGCCTAACCCTTTATAGAACATATAACCAATACTATAACTTGCTTTTTGATTTCCTAATTTTGCAGATTTTCGATACCATTTTAAAGCTTTTTTATAACTCAAGTTACATCCTTTTCCATATTTGTATAGTGTTGCTAATTCATACATAGAAGTTGCTTGTTGTTGTTTTGCTGATTTTTTTATCAGTTTGAAACCTTTTCTATGAAGTTTTTGTTTTGAACTGTTTAGATATATTCTACCTAAAAGTAATTGAGAATTAGCATCTCCTTTTTTGGCACAGGTTTTAATAATTTAATAGCCTCCTTTGAATCTTGTTCTGTGTAATTTTCTTTTTGCAATAATTGAATTGCATCTTTCAAATTGTCGTTACAGTTTAACTTTTTATCTTGTGCTGCTATCTTTGTGTTTTGAAAAAGCAAGAGAACAATGATAAGTATGTATTTTATTCTATAATTCATTTTCGTTTTTGTTTAATTTTTTTCTATTTATTTTCTGATGTAAGTCTTTTTTAGGTTTTCATAACGTTTAAATTTACTTATTAATATTCAACTTTTTTAAATAAGTTGTAATTTTTAATCAGAGTTCCAATCTGATATAAACCATAACGTGTTTGTGTATGATTTCGTTGCGTGGTTTAAGTACTAAAGTTAGCAAATAAATCACAGATAGAAAGTCCACGAGGACTTTCGTAAGTAGGCTCTAACCAGCAATGAATTATACACGGTGTTATATGCTTTTATTTTTTACTTTTAAGGTTTTCATCAGTTTGTCCGTTTATATAATTCCCCACCAAAGCAACTGTTTTCCCTTTTTCTGATATGAACTTAATTCTAAATGTGGTTAAACCGTTAAGTAGAAACTCTGTATTATTTATGGGGATTAATTTATACTTTTTTCCGTTATCTCGTTGATAATACAAAGTGTTTTCTTCAATGCTAATTACTCTTGGACCATAAGTACCCATATATTTCTTAAGAATTGATTTTGGGACAACTACGGGATTTAGCTTAATGCTTATAGCATCCATTTTCCATTTATAATTTCTTTTCTGTATAGAATCTTTGCTTGTGTTAAATAATAGTTCTAATGATTTAAGATGCGCAACTTTCATAGCTCGACTAGATTCAACTTCAATATGTGGTACAACACCGATTCCTTCCCAATTAGTTTTTGTTATTGGATTTATTGCACGTCCAGAAGGTAACCATATAGTAAACTTATCCGTTGCTGTAACTTCTCCACCAGGATGAGCACCACCTCCCGAAGTTTCACCTATTAAAGTTGCTCTTTTTAAATGTTTTAGGTTATAACTAAATTCTTCGGCTGCAGAAAAGGTATAATTACTTGTAAGAACATATACAGGTGTATTTGGACTTCGAGTTCCTTGTACGTGAGGAAGAGTCCATGTTTGAGTATTTGTATTTGTTGGTCTCCAATAAAAGTTATTTAAGTGTACAGGTTCATCAAATAAATAACTGGAAATAAGTTGTATCATTTCAGGACTACCACCACCATTCATTCTCAAATCAATAATTATTGCATCACTATTGCTTAAAAAATTCATTGCTGAAACTGCTGTTTTACCAGCATATTTAACATCTGAAAAACTCCTTAAGTCTAAATAACCAATATTTCCATCTAATATTTTCAATTCTTTAAAGCCAAAATTGCTACGTTTTAAATTATTAATATATTGGTTTAAGTAATTTAAACTATCCTCTACAGTTTTTTGGGCAATAATTCTTTTAGGATTATAATTTACGCTAATATGCTTATCATGACTTATTGATAGTAAATCTTCTGTTAGTCGATTTGCAAATTCATCAGGTTTATTGATTGAATTATAGTCTCCTTTTTTTATGTTATTTCTTATGAAATCAGACATTTTCTTTGCTGTTTCAGGAAAAACATAAGAACTCATGAGTTTATTGCTGATGGAATCTACTACTACCGCTTTATCTTGTTTAGTAAGTGCAATATTTTCATTTTGTGCACGAACTTCATTTACAAAAATATTTGAAAAAATAAATAGTGCTAATAATCCTAATTTTACTAGTTTCATATAGTTTTTCCTTAATTGCATATAACGATTTTGTATAAGAATAGTTGCGGTTTTGTGAGCGGCAGATTTTCCGATAGGAAAATCAGACGAGGCAAAACAGCAACTAACTTTGGTTAAGCACTAAAGTAGCAATTATTTTTATACGGTGTTGGCTTTTAGTGTTTTTTCCGCTTACTATTCTTTCCGTTTTTCTTTTTTCGGTCGGTTTTTAATTCCGCAATTTATGTTCCAGTTCAGTTCCGAAGCTTCGGAAGAGTAAGTGATTCCGCAACTTGCTAAATTCCGAAAACGAGCTAAATATTCCGCTGTGGTTTTCATTCGCATTTGAGTGAGAATTCAGATATTTTTTCTTTTTTTAGTCAGTTCAATATTCCGCAATTCATTTTTAAATTCCACTTTAACTGACTTCTTTTTCCAAGCCGAAACTTGGCGGTTTTGCAATGTCCTCCAGCATTAAAGCCAACGGTTTTGTATATGGAAAGTTGCGGGTTTGCGTGCGAGGATTTTCCGAAGGAAAATCAGACGTAGCAAACGTGCAACGACCTTTTGATTAAGCTAAAATAAGCAATTTTTTATATACGTTGTTACCTCTAGTTATTACTTTTTAGTTCTTGGTTTTGTACAATTCAATTCGGTATGAGTTAATTCCGATTGCTTTTCATTCCACAATTTTTTCAATTCCGATTGAGTAAACAATTCCGAAAGTAGCTCAATTCACGCACAGTTTGGTTTTAATAAACTTTCTAAATTCCGCAAACAAGCTAAAAAGTCAGCAGTTAGAAATTCACGTTTGAGTGATAATTCCGCAACTGGCTAAAGTCAGATTTTGAGTGAGAAATTCAGCGTTTTATTCGGCTTTAATTCCGCGATTTTCAATTCAGATTTGAGTGAGTTGCGTAATTAGAGGTAACGTGTTTGTGTATGATTAGTGGCGTGTTCCACGCACCTAATTTAGTAAATAAAAACCGAATAGAAAATCCGCGAGGATTTTCGTAAGTAGGCGAGAACCAGCCATTAATTATACACGGTGTTCTACGCAGTTTTTTATTCCGTTTTGTTTTTTCCGCACGAGTCAAATTCCGCTGTATTTTTAAAATTCCTTTTTTTCTTTTTTCCTTAAAATCTCAAAAAAATCGATTTTCATTCCGCAATATTTTTTCGTAAGTTTTGCCGTTCTAATATTCAGCACGAACCTTTGGTTTTCCATATTTTCCTCGTTAAAAAACAAACTTTGGGAAATCCATTTTTCATAAAGTTCAGCCGAACGTTTTGCGGTTCTGCTATTCAGCCGAACTTTTCGGTTCACTAAATTTTCAATGCGAAAACTGACTTTGGGCAAGCCGAAATTCAGCGTTATTTTCCGCAATATTTTTAATTCCGTTTGAGTGAAATTCCGTTTTATTTTTCACAATTCCGCTTTTCATTTTTCTTTTCTTAAAAATCCAAAAATTTGAATTAAAGCACAATTTTCGTTGATTTGGTCAAATTGCGTAGAACGAGTTTGTATAAGATTTGTGCGGTTTAAAAATCGGAGATTTTTCCACCGTGTAAATCCGTTTGTTAAAATGTTTGTCGTTTCAATTTTAGTTTAAATGTAAGCATAAATTTTATACGGTGTTGTAACCAGTTTTTAATTTTACTCAATTTCGAAATTCGCCCAAATCAAGACATTGAATTTGATATTCCTATAAACTGAATTATCAGTCTTGTCAAACATCAATTCTATTTTATTCTCATTTTTGTCAAATCTCACAATCCAAGGAGAAGCAATTCTATCAGTCAATTCTATTGATTCTAATATTAAATCATTCCTATTCTTAAAATCTCCTACAATTTCAATTCTATACGAATTTTCGAATTTCTCGTACTTGCTGATTTCATATTTCTTTTCATAATCCAACGTTTCACAAATCAAGTCAGCGAACCTTTTCCCTTTATCAATCGAGTTTTGATTTTCAGTTATTAATGTTAATCTAAACTTTTTCATTTCCGAAATTTGTTATCCATTTTTGTAATCAGTTACTTTTTCTTTGATCGTTTTTGGTCATTAAATTCAGGTAGTTTTCCGAATTTTTCAAGATAATCGGCAAATCTGACATATTCGTGTTTTACACAATTTCCTTTTTGTTTCCAGTTAAAAACTTCATCATCAGTTAGAACAAATGATTCTACAGAAATAAAAGTATCTTTAAAAAACAGGTTTTCATCAGAATGTTTAAACTTTACTCTTTCAGCTCCGCCGTGAATTCCTATTTTTCCTTTCATTCCTCTTTCAAATTGTTGTAATCTTCCTTTTGTCCCTTTTTTGGAGATTGACATTCCGATATAAACAATTTCTCCAGTGATAGAAAATTCATTTTTTGTTAAATCTTTTTTTGAATGAGTTATAAAATATATTCCAGGTTCATTAAGATTCGGAATAGAGTTTTTATCAATCCATCTTTTCCATTTCATTTTATTTCGCAATTGGTTACAACGTGTTTGTATATGGAAAGTTGCGGGTTTGCGTGCGAGGATTTTCCGAAGGAAAATCAGACGTAGCAAACGTGCAACGACCTTTTGATTAAGCTAAAATAAGCAATTTTTTATATACGTTGTTACCTCTAGTTATTACTTTTTAGTTCTTGGTTTTGTACAATTCAATTCGGTATGAGTTAATTTCGATTGCTTTTTATTCCACAATTTTTTCAATTCCGATTGAGTAAACAATTCCGAAAGTAGCTCAATTCACGCACAGTTTGGTTTTAATAAACTTTCTAAATTCCGCAAACATGCTAAAAAGTCAGCAGTTAGAAATTCACGTTTGAGTGATAATTCCGTAACTGGCTAAAGTCAGATTTTGAGTGAGAAATTCAGCGTTTTATTCGGCTTTAATTCCGCGATTTTCAATTCAGATTTGAGTGAGCTGCGTAATTAGAGGTAACGTGTTTGTGTATGATTTCGTTGCGTGTTTCAGCATCCAATTTAGCAAATACAAACCGAATAGAAAATCCGCGAGGATTTTCGTAAGTAGGCAGTGACCTAGCAATTAATTATACACATTGTTGTGCTTTCGTTATTTTATTTTCTATAATCTTCTATTGCTTTCATGATTTCATCGCCTTTTGCAATCAGGTCATAGCGGTGCTTACTTGCTCTTTGTGTTACTAATTCATATCGAAATAAAAGATATAATAGCTCATCATTTTCCATAATTTTTAAAAAATCAAAATTTGGATTATTAAATTCGGGCGTTGTTTTATATCTGTTTTTACGAAATGTTTTCCAAACAGTTCTAAAATATCCATTTCCAGCAGTAATCATTTCCATGTATTCTACCGCAGAGTTTTCTTTTATTTCAAATGTATTTAGTGTATTAGAAATCCGTAGATATGATTTGATAAGATCTCTAATGGTTTCCATCTGTTCGTGTTCAAATGCGGAGGAACTTATAACCTTTTCAATTCCGTTTTTATTGATTTCAAAATTTCTTTCCGATAGAACAGGATAGAGTTTATCAATGAATTCATTTTCGTCGACTTGAATTCGATCTTCATAATTATCAATTAAAAAACCAGCTCCATTTGATACTTCTTTCCGTCTTTCAATGAGATTTAATAACTGTAGTTTATTACTTTCCAAATCTTCAATTAAGTTTTCAAAATTACTCATCATCTTGCTTTGAGCCTGATGCTTCTCATTCCAATTGTTAATCTGTAATGCTATCAAAATTCCAATAACCACAAGTATAATTTCTCCAATAGCATATTTAAAATACTTGCTAGTTTTGTTTTTATTCATAAGGTCGAAGCGTATTTTGCGAAAGAATTTTATCATTGGTTAGCGGTTTCTGATAATGAAGCACAACGGATTTGTATATGGAAAGTTGCGGGTTTGCGTGCGAGGATTTTCCGAAGGAAAATCAGACGTAGCAAACGTGCAACGACCATAGAATTAAGCACAAAATAGCAATTTTTTATATACGTTGTTTGCTTTTAGTGCTTTTTTGTCCGCTTAATAATTCCTTCCGTTTTTTTAATTCCGCAAACTTGTTCTTCCGACGTTTCGGAACCGCAATATTTTTAATTCAGATTTGAGTGAGCAATTCCGCAACTTGCTAAATTCCGATTGAGTGAGATTCCGACTTTTCCATTCAGTTTTCTATTCCGCAAACGAGCTAAAAAGTCAGACGCAATTCAATTCAGAGTTTGAGTGATAATTCAGCATATTTTTCAAAATTCGGCAATACAATTTTTCGTTTTATACTTTCTTAAAACTCAAAAAAAAAATCGAAAAACAAATAGCCTTTTTTCAATTCCGCAAACTTGCTCCAGCATTAAAGCTAACGTGTTCGTGTATGATTTGTGCGACTTAGAATCCGCAGGATTTTCAGTTTTAGCAAATCAGATGATTAAAGATATAAATTTAAATTGAAGTAGGAGCGAAGCATGAAATATACACGGTGTTGTGGTGTCGTTTTTTATTCAAACTAATTTTTCAATCATTTATCCTTTTACTTTTATTGAAAAAGAAGCTGTTTCTTCATGGTTTGTCACATTTATCTAACCAGTTGAAAAAAATCCATATTAGTAACTTTTTCATTGATGATAAATAATTCCATTTTTCAATGTAAAATGAATCTGACTTATATTTCGAATATCTTCTACTGGGTTCACATCGTACACAACAATATCAGCTTTTTTTCCTTTTGAAATGGAACCATGACTTTCTTCTATCCCTAATAATCGAGCAGGATTATATGTCGCGCTTTTTAGAGCAGATTTAGTGTCAATTCCTGCTTTTTCGACCAAAGTTATTAGCTCATCGTACAGTGCAATCTTTCCTTCATTCCAAAAACCTTCAGAATCTGATCCAGCTACAATTGGGACACCCATTTCGCTAGCCATCTTAACTATTTGTGTTGAAAATATTGCTCTTTCTGAATCTCCTCCATAGTATTTGTAGTACAATTCCAAAGTTACATCGAAGTAAATTTCATTTTCAATCATTTTTTCAAATATGCCCTTGACTCTAGTTGTGTCAATTTTAGTCCTGTTTTTATCAACTTCATAATTTTCTGAAATCGTATGACTCAACATTTCTGCATGAGAAATACTGTTTAATTTTAAACTAACAATATCTATGCTTTCCATAAATTGTAAATGAGCATGCGACCATACTTTTAGATTTTGCTTTTGTGCTTCTCCTACAATAGTACTAACCCAATCTGGCTGAAGAGATGCATATAATTTAATTCCAGTTGCTCCACTTCTTTTTGCTTTTGCAACTGCTACAGATATGTCTAGGTCAGCATCGATTATTTTCATCCAGTCTTCTTGACCGGGATTATCACCAAAATCGCGATACTTCTGTAATCGCTCATCCACATTAAAGAATTCTTGTCCAGCAAAAAATGAAGAAGAATAAATATTTGGTCCTATCACTTGCCCAGCATCAATTTTTTTAGTCCACTCATTATAACTTGGCACTCTTCCAGCCATATTTCTGATTCCAGTAATGCCTGCAAAAACCAATTTTTCAAGTTTAATTTTGGTAGTATCCCATGGTTCATTAAATGTTTGATGACCATGAGATTCAATGAGGCCAGGACTGATTAATCGACCTTCCAATTCAATTATTTTTACATTTTTCGGTGTGCAAATTATTGAGTCAGGTGCTATATCATAAATAATGTCATTTTTAATTAGAACAGAATGGTTATTGAGTACATCCTCACTAATCCCATCAAATATGGTAGCATTCTTTAAAAGAGTGTAGTTGCCAGTATCAAAAGATTCTTTCTTGCAAGCATCAGTTGAATTCTTGTTTTCACAGCTGGATAAAAAAAATAAAAGTAGAATACCTATGTAAAGTTTTATTTTCATAATTGTTTATTGCTGTTAACTTGTAAATATGTTCATCTTAAATGCACCACAACGTGTTGGTATAAGAATAGTTGCGGTTTTGTGAGCGGCAGATTTTCCGATAGGAAAATCAGACGAGGCAAAACAGCAACTAACTTTGGTTAAGCACTAAAGTAGCAATTATTTTTATACAGTGTTGGGTTTTAGTGCTTTTTTGTCCGCTTAATTTTTCTTTCATATTTTCTTTTTTCGGTCAGCTTTTTATTCCGTAAACCTGCTCTTCCGACGTTTCGGAACCGCAATGATTTTCAATTCAGGTTTTGAGTGAGCAATTCCGCATACAGTTCGGTTGATTTTTTTAATTTTCATTCCGCAAACGAGCTAAAAAGTCCGACGTGATTCTGTCAATATTTCGATTCCGCAAACTTGCTAATATTCGGCAGTTTGTTTTTCCGCAAGAGGCTTAAATTCCACGTAAATATTTGTCAAATTCCGATTTTTCCAAACTTAAATTTTAGCCGAAACTTTTGATTTGGAACGGAATTCCAGCATTAAACCCAACGGGATTTTATAAGATTTGTGCGACTGGAAAATCGGAGATTTTTCGGTTGAAGCAAATCGTTTGTTGAATGTTTGTCGGTTCCTTATTTAGGTTAAATGTAAGCATAAATTTTATGAGTTGTTGTACCCAGTTTTTAATCTGTATTTTGTTTTATTTCTTTCTCCTATTTTCTCAAATATTCCAATTTCAAGTCCTTTCTTTAAATCTCTACTTGCGGTAGCAGAAGAAATGTCTTTGAAAATATCCATATAATCTTTCCGAGTAAACTCGGACTTATTCAATGAAATGAAATAGTCAAGTCTATCTTTTTCATTCAGTGTTCTATTATTATATTTTAACAAATCACTAATTGAAGTGTCAATGACATTTAACATATACTCAATGAATTTCGTTGATTTTCCAGATTTATCACTTTCAGATAATGCTTTATAATATTTTTCTTGGTCTTTACTGATAAGTGTCTCAAAAGGAATATACTCAAAAACTGGATATTTTCTCATTAGTATTAAAGTTTGCCATAATCTGCCCATCCTACCATTTCCATCAAGAAAAGGGTGAATAAATTCCATTTCGTAATGAAAAACACAACTTTTGATTAATTCAATTTCCTCTGATTTTTTTAGAAATTGAAATAAATCTTTCATTAAGTATGGAACGTTTTCATATGGTGGAGCTAAGTGTTCAACTTTAGACCCTTTAACAATTCCGACTCCTTGTTTTCTGTACTTTCCTGCATTTTCAACAAGATTATTCATTAAACTAGAATGTGCTTCTAAGAATGATTTTTCGTTATATGGATTGAATTTTTCTAAGTTTTCGTAAATTTCAATTGCATTAAGTACTTCTTTAATATCTTTTTGAGGTCCAATCACTCTTTTGTTTTCTAATAAAGCAGTTATTTGTTCCTCAGTTAATGTATTTCCCTCAATTTTTAATGAAGAATGAATAGTTTTAATTCTATTCTGTTTTCTCAGTGTAGTGGAAGGTTTATTTAAATAATTAGCATTAATTTCTCCAATTTTTTCTGATATAGAAGAAATTAACTTTAAAATATTTGGTGTAATGTCATAAGGTGGTTTCATAGTAATACTATCATTTGATACTATCAAAGATAATATCTTTTTTTCTTATTATGTATTTCTAAGGTTCTTTTTTAATTGGGTACAACGTTTATGTATAAGAATAGTTGCGGTTTTGTGTGCGAGGATTTTCCGAAGGAAAATCAGACGTACCAAAAGCGCAACGACCTTTGATTTAGCACAATGTAGCAATTATTTTTATACGGTGTTGTGCGTAGGCTTTTTTCTTTTCAGATGACTTCTTTTTGTTCAATCAGCTAAAAAATCCGACGCTCCCGATACTTCGGGATTATTTTCAGTCAATTTATTAATTTTTGTTCTAAAATCTCAATTTTTTTTCCGTTTTATATTCCGAACGTTTTGCCATCCAGTTTTTCAGCCCGAACCTTTTCGGCTCGCTGAATTTTCGATGCAAGGACGAACCTTTGGCAATTCCTTTCAGCGCACAGTTCAGCCGCAATGTTTGTCGTTCCAGTTATTCAGCCGAAACTTGGTAAAAGCTAAATTTTCGATGTGCGGACCGAACTTTGGATGGCACAATTTCAGCGTTATGTTCCGCAGAGTTTTCAATTCCGTTTGAGTGGAAAATTCGGCGCAATCATTTTCAATTCCTTGTTTTTAAAAATCAAAAAATTTTCGATGTATTTCGGGTTTTCTTGGTTTGTTCAGCTTACGCACAACGGTTTTGTGTATGGTTAGTTGCGTGTTTAAGCAACTAATTTAGTAAACAAAAACGAACGCGAGAAAATTCCGAAGGAATTTTCCAAATAGGCAACGACTAAAGCAATTAATTATACACGGTGTTGGCATTAGTAATTATTCCTTTAATTTTAAAACTTTTTCAATTTTCACCAATAATAAATTATAAGCTGTTTGCTTTATTTTATCAAGTCCTTCAATTTGTGTTTCTGCAACAAGTTTTGCTTTTAAATCATTAAGAAAACCTAACTCTTCCGATAAATTATTATTTATTGAATAAGCCGTAAATCTCCTTTCTATATGATAACTAAACATAATTAGTAAGTCATTGCTAACTTCTTTTAAAGAAAGCCAAAATTCTTCTAGATCGAAATTATTATACAAAGGACTGTGAATGTATTTCGATTTGCTACTATCTTGAATTTCATCTACAAAATCATCTATATTATCCTTAAAAGCTTCAAAAAGTTTTTTAATTTCATCCTCTTCATTAGTTACTTTGATTGCATCATTGATTTGCCAGCAATATTCAATAATTTCTTTAGTTTCATCGGGAAATTCTGAATTTCCATCTAATGTCAAATGAAATCTAATACTACCTGTAAAATCGAAATTGTCTTTACCAACTCTTATTCCATCTTTTATTCTTTGTACTAATTCAGGTATATCATAACCGATAACGTTGTTAAATCTAGTTGCGAAGTGAAAAATAACAGGGTATTTTACAAGTCCAAAAAGGCCTTCATCAGCGTATTCCAGCATTTTATTAGTTGCATCAATATATTCAGCTTCTTCTAGGTTTATACATGACCAATAACCTAATTTATTTATTAATTTCTCATGTTCAGGCAAGTTCTCTGAACTATGTGTGTATATAAGTTCTAATTCTTTAATTAGGTCATCTATTTTAAAGGATGATTGGCCAGTTAGGTAATTAAAAATAGAGTCATGATATCTTCTGCTAACTCCTTCTATAAAATATTTTTCTTCATAAATATCCTCATATGATTTTTCTTCTTTCTTATCAGCAACTTTCATTGAGGGTCTTGAGTCTAGGAAATCTTCAATGTTAAACCTTAATCCTTGATGTATTTTTTTAATTTCCTCAAAATTGTTTGGGTTAAGTCTACCAGACTTATACTCAATAGAAATAGGGATTGTAAATGAAAAAGCATACTCTAAAATTTCACTTCTGTATTCTTTTAATCTTTCATTTTCTTTGAGTTCTAGTTTTTTAGACAATTCTTCAAAAACTATTTTAAAGTGTTCAAGAAAAAACAGAAGGTTTCGAATGTTACCGTTATTTTGATTAATTCTTTCAATTACTTCTTTAGAATTTTTATTTAAAAAATTAAAATATTGTGGCAATGAAGTTTTATATTTTGTAGTAATAATTTCATTAAATATGGTTTCTACTTCGTTCCTGAATTCATATGTTACACCGATAACTTTTTCTTTCAGAACTTCATACTTATCTAATTGCGAATCAAATTCTTTTCTTAAATGGTCTTCATTAGCTACAAGTAAAATTTTCGCTCCATGATTCTCTACAAGCTCATTTACAAAACCAAATACTTCTTTTAAATTTAAATCTTTACTCTTTCTATCTAAATCGTCTATGCACAATAGGATTTTAGTGTAATCGATAAAATTACCTGAATTTGAATCTGTATTTGTCAATAAATCCTTGAATTCTGATTTAGAAAAATATCTGTAAAGTGTTTTACCTAATCCTGCTGCAATTTTAACTCCTTTCTTTTTAAAGAATGGATATAGTTCGGCGAAAATTTGGTATTGAATATCATCAATTGATTTAGTTCCAAAAAGTGATATTAAAATAGGTATAAAATTGTCATTTTCTGTAGTGCTTTCATTTCCAAAAAATGATTTCTTTTTTTTTGGGGTAGAACTGTTGTTTGAATTAATGGTTCTGACTATTGGAAATAATTCTTTTTTTAAATAATGAGTCTTTCCAATTCCATAATCACCATTAATAATAATAGCATAACTGGTTTCAAGTTTTAAATATTGTTTTATTCTATCAGTTAAATCTGTGTTCATACTTTTATTAATGCCAACGGTTTTTGGTATGGAAAGTTGCGCTTTTGAAAACGTAATTTTCCGATGTTTAAATTTAAGTTATTTATATTTTAGAAACATTCTATTTTGTTGAATTTAGCAATTTTTTATACCAATTGTTGGCATTAGTATTTTATTTTTGAAAAGCTATTTTTTTGGATAAATTTTAATTTTACTAATTTCATCTGCTATTCCATCTTCCTGAAAGTTTAATTCAATAATTTCAAATCCAAAAAAGTCTTCAGAATCAATATATGTATCAGTTTTATCTAAAATTGAGTTTTCATAATCATAAAGAATACACTCAATATGCATATTTGTATTAATTGATGTACCACTAATAGGATGTACTTCACATAATATTTTAACCCATTTTTCCTCGTCTACTTTGACAGTGAAATTTTCTAAACTTATTTGCATTCGTTCTTCAAATGCTTCTATTGTTTCAATTTTTTTCTTCAATGATTTCCCAGTTTTTTTGTACATATCTATTCTGTTTAATGATAGCAATAGTGTGAGTTATTAACTTAATTTTATTGACTCATAATAATTTTCTGCTATTGCAGTCATTTTAAAACTTTGTTCACTTCCTGTAAGTTCTATAACTTTTTCTTTAATTTCTAATAAATTAACTTTAAAAAATTCTTTTCTCCGATTTATTTTATTGACTCTTTTAATATAAAATTCTCTATGTAATTGAGTTTCTAAAGCAGGAGCATCTTCACTATAAATCATTGCGTGTACATCAAAAGGAAATGGAACACTTGCGCTTCCAAGTTCTTTTACTCTATCTAGAGGCTCTAGCCGTCTTGTAAGTCCTATTTTATAAATATCATCACCAAACGAACCAATATTGCTTATAATATATACGTGACCTTTTCTAGTTTGTTCTGCCATACTTTTGGCTCTAATTCCACTTTCTTCAGCTTCTTTAAGTTGCATTTCAAGAACGGCTATTTTAGTTCTTAATTCTGCTTTTTTAGAATCATTAGCTTTTGTTAATTCTAATCTAGCTTTTTCAAGTGCAAGTCTATAAATACGTTCTTCATTTTCGGCTTTATCAATAGCTTTTTGATACTCTTTAATAGCTTTTTGTTCTTCTCTAATTTGTTCTCGTATTAGATTTTGCTCTATTCTTTCTTCTTCCTTTTTTAATTTATATTGATATTGAAATTCACATTCTTGATATTTCAATTTAATATATTCAATTTCAAATTGACATTTTAATTCTACCGAAGCTTTCTCTAAATCAGTTGCTGTTCTATTTATTCGCTCCAATATTTTAGCATAGTTACTTGGTTTAACTAATGACATCAAGTTGTCACACTCATTGTTAAATGCTTTTAACATAAGTTTAGCTTGTCCAGTCAAAACTCGTTTAACATAAACTTTATTGTCTGTCATAGCTATTGAATATGGGAAAATTATGGCTTTATGATTTCTTATAAGGTTTTTTTGCTCTTCTCTAATAGTTTTAATTTCTTCTTTAAATCTGTCGCTTGTTTCAAACAAATATTCAGGTTCTTCGAAAAAACCAATATTTGCTAAATCATAAATCGGTTGATATATTGATAAATCAGTTTTTAAATCTATTAAACTATTTGAAATTTCTTCTTTTTCTTTAGTTAGGGTTGAAATGGTATTCTCAATTTTTGTAATTACTTTTTTAAGATTAACTTCACTCTTTTTAAGTTGCTTTTCGCTTTTTTCAAGTTCTATTAAATGTGCTTTTTCAATATTTAAATTCTCGAGTTCAGTTTCTTTATTTTTTAAATCTAATGTGATGTCTTTTAGTTCTGTGTTTAAAGTTTTACTTTTTGTTTTTTTTAATTTTAATTGATAAAAAAAGTATAATGTAGAAATTAAAAACAGAATTGATGTAGATAAAAAAATAATTGGATTTTCGAATAGGTTCATATCGTGTTATTATTTAATAAAAGTCAAACGTAAATTATTTCTTGTTTTGAATCTGCTTTCACAGTCTACTTTCCCTTTATCCCATTCTTTTTTAACTCTATTATTGTAAGCCTTTAATTGTTCTTTTGAAAGACGAATTCTTTCTCTTGTCTCGGATTTTTCTTGTCTGACTAATTCTCTTTCTATTTTTTTTTGTTCACTAATAAATTCTCTTTCTCTTCTAGCACTTTCTCTTGCAGCTTGTTTTTGTGCTCTAATTATTCCACGCACTATTGTTGTTGCTATTCTAGTTCCACTCATAATTTAGAATCATATTAATGCCAACGTTGTTGTGTAAGGAAAGTTGCGTGGTTTAAGCAGTGAATTTACTAAATAAAACACAAACCAAGAAAATCCGCGAGGATTTTCGTAAGTTGGCTAAAACCAGCAATTTTTTTTACACGGTGTTGGCATTAGTTTTTTTATTTTCGTTTTTTGGCTTCTTCCTCAAATAATGAATGATAACTTTCTATAAAATCATCCATATCTTTATTTTCATAATTTGAAATTTCAGGATACATTAATTTTCCTTCATTAGTTAATTTAGCTTCTAAATCATCTACATTTAAAATATCGTGTGCAAGTTCGTGATACATTAAAAAATATTTCATTGGTTTATCAAAATTTTCCCAAGATGATTTGTTAATATAAATTTCTATAATATCATCATTATCAAATCCAAAAGACAATCCGTGTATATGAGTTGTATTTCCTATTTGGTCTAACCTTGATAGCTTAATAATTGTTTTTTTCGGTTTTTTTGGATAAATTCCATAATAATTTATGTCTCTATAGAATTTATCTACATACATTTCAAAATCTTCTTCTGAATTGTACGAATTTTCAACAACCGAATTATAATCTACTTCGTTCGATTTTTTTAATTTTTTAAATACTATAAGAAATAAAATAATACCAATTAATATTCCAATTAACCATTTAGTTGAGCTGTAAATGTTATTTTTATTATTTCCTTTTTTTATATTAATTGTGTTTTTTTTAATTTTTAATTCATTGATTGTAGGTGGTGGAATCGAAAGGTTCAATTCATTTAGAGAATCAATTTTTGATATTTCAGTCCAGTCATTTAATCCATAATACCAAACTTTTGTATTTCTTGTTATTTTCTGTTCTAAAAGTTCATTTTTTGAAAATGGTCCAAACTTTTCTTTTCCATCTGTGTAGTAATATTTTTTCATAGTTTATTATTCAAATCTCTCTGGAAAGCTAACAGAATTAACAATTAAAAAAAATAGTCTTTCAAAAATTTTAAATTCGGCATTATCTATACCTCCAGCATTTAATACAATTATTTTGTCTTCATAAAATATATACCATATTTTAAAAGTACTTGGAATATTTAAACCTAATCTTTCCATTTCGCCTTTAAATTCCATTTCAAAGGTTGGATATGAGCCAACAGTAATAACTTTTTTACTTAATACTTTTGGTTTATTTAAAAAAGATGATGCATCTTTAGCTAAATCATTTAAAAATTCTTCATCTTTCAATAAATCTTTACTTTGATTTCTTGAGGAAAAAGTAATAAAATCTTTCACTAATATTGAGAAAGTAATATTTTCAAAAACAAATTTTTTTACAATATTTGGGCCATTTCCTTCTTTAATTTCCCAATCAATTGGTTGGCGAATTTTTAAGTTTACACCTTTTGCCTTTGGGTGATTTTTAGTAGAAATATAGTCTCCTAATTTGAAATTATATGTTGATAATTCGTGAGATTTGATGGATATTTTTTTATAAATCGAATTATTTTTGAAATAATAAAAATCAACATTTATATTGTTTATAAAATATTGCTTCCCTGCACCAGTTTTTTTCAAGTTTGAAATTAATAAGTTTTTACTCTCATTATCTGAAATCCAATTATTAGGAACACTGTATTGAAAAATTAAAGTTCTACCAACTGAAAAACAACCTTTGCCTCTTACTCCATCTCCAATATTTTTCCCCTTTAATTTATTATTAATTTCTTTAGCTAATTTTTCAATTTGTAATTCAGACAAAGTTTGGGAGAATGAATTAAAAGAATTTAATAAAATAAAAAAAAATACTATTCTTACATACTTTTCCATATTGCAGTGCTAAAAATTCCGATTATTATCATAACCCAACCTATTGTTTTTGTTTCTTTATCATATTTACCAAATGCGTAATTTCCACCTATAACTATACCTAAAAAACCACCTAAAATAGAAAATATAAAACCTGCAATTATCCAGCCTGTACTTCCTTTTTTTAATTTTGGAGTTTTTTTAACTTCATTATTTGTTTTTTTGTTTTCCTCCATTGGAATTGGTGGTGGTTTTAATTCTAAAATACTTTCTAATTCTTCAACATTCTTTGCAGGTATCCAATCTTCTAAACCTTTGTACCAAATTAATGTTTCTTCTTCAATTTCTTTTTCTTTTAATTCTTCAAATGAAAATGGTCCCATTTTCAAACTATTTTCTAAATAGTAGTAATTTTTCATTGTTTTTTCAGTTTTTAATTAATGCCAACGTGTTTATATATGGTTTGTTGCGTGGTTAAGCACCTAAATTAGCAAATAAATCACAGATAGAAAGTCCGCGAGGACTTTCGTAAGTAGGCTATAACTAGCAATGAATTATACACGTTGTTGCCAGTAGTTTTTATTTAACTTTAATCAGAACTACATATTCGGAAATGGATTTTATTTGTTCTGTAACAGACAAATTTTCCATTTCACGACTATTTGGTAATTCCAGTTTTTCGTCTATTGAGTCAATTAGTAATTTTAAGTAACTCGTTTTAATTGCATAGTTTGCATTTTCTGCTAAATCTAATTTTTTATTTATTCCAGATGATGTTATACCTACTAAATTACCTTTTTCGTCAAATAAAGGACCTCCACTATTTCCGCTTTGAATTGGAACTGAAATTTGATAAGTAGTAATATCTCCTTGAAAACCAGATTTTGAACTTATTTTACCATCTGTGAACTTTATTTCATTTCCCATTAATTGAGTTAATGGATAACCAAGCGCAAAAACGGAAGAACCTACATCTTGTGTTTTTGTATCGAAATTGTAACTTAATGTTGAAAGTGGTAAAAAGTCAGTATCATTTATTTTTAATATTGCTAAATCATTCTGCTTATCAACACTTACTATTTCTGCATTATATTCAGATGTTTTTCCATTTTTAGTAACACTAATCTCAAAAGTTTTTCCATTCTCGACAACGTGATGATTAGTTACTAAATAACCTTTTTTGTCAATAAAAAATCCAGTACCTGAACTTTTCCATTCAGAGCTTGTAGAGTTGTTAGTTTCATCATAAGTCGGATAAGTTTTAATATAAATATCTTTATCTCTACCAGTTTCTGAAATAAAACTCATTGTGGCATTTTCAAAAGTTATAATGATGTCATTGTTGAAGGATTTGTTTAGCATAAACCAATTTGCCTTAAAAAGACCAAATGTGGCGGTTTTTTGTAAAGTTGCTTTTATATCTCCTTCGTTCCAACTTGTTCCATTTGCTCCATCTAAATAGATGATTTTATATTCATTATTTTCTTTTAAAACCGCTAATTCATATTCCAAAGTTGTTCCTACTTTTTCATAAATTCCTTCAATATCTTTAGAACCATTCGCAGTCCAATATTCTTTTAATTTCTCTTGTGTCCATTCTGTGTCAGGTTTTCGTGAAGTATTATTATCTAAAACACCAACATCAGACATACTTACAAACCTGTCAGATTTTAATTTTTTAGATTTTATTGGTTTTTGAAGTTGGTCTAATCTAAATCCTAATGCTCTTGGTGTTCTTGCTTGTGCATTAAAATAATAAGTTTGTCCTTTTCTTGGATTTAGACTAATATCATCTCTATAATTTTTTCCATCTGTAACAGTTAATTTAGTTCCGTTTGTGTTGAAAATTTTTAATTCTAAATGACCTCCATTTTCCAATTGTGTCATATAAACATCATTAAGAAGTATTTTAACATTACAACCAATACAAAATGCCTTTGTTCGATAAATATTTATTGTAGCAAAATCATTTTGAGAATACACGATATTTGCAAGTAGGATAAATATTAAGGTGCTTAAAATATTTTTATTCATTGATTTTTCTTAATTCGTTTAAATTTGTTAAAAGTAGATTATTTTCCAAAAGTATTGTTGTGAACTTACCTGAATTTAAAGACATTTTTTTTCCATAAAATTCAGATAGACTATTAATTTTGCCTTTTGTTTCTTTAAAAAGTTCAAGTTCTGCCAACTCATTGTTTCGCTCAATTGTTCTTTCCAAAAATTCAATAAATTGTTCTTGGTTCAATTCCGCAATTGATTCCAATTCCGATTCGTCACTTTTGAGTAAAACGGACTTAACTCTTTTCCTTATATGTTCAATGGTCATCTCGATTTTTAAATTACTGGCAACGTGTTGCGTGTATAGTTAGTTGCGAATATAGGTAAAAGTACTTTCAAAATTAGCATTACACAAGGTAAAGAAGCCATGATTGAGGTGTTGCAAAGAGCAGCAATTAATTATACACGATGTTGTGCAAAGTACTATTCAAATGAAAGATGTTAATGATTCACTTAGTTTAAGTATTAATTCATATTCAAACCAAATTAAGGATTTAATTCCTAAGTTAATTACAAGAATAGAATATAATAAAATTATTTCTTCAAGTTCATTTGATATTGATTCTAAATTAGAAAAATTAAATGATTGTGAAAAGCAAACAATTACCTTCTTAAAAGAGTTAGAACTTTTTGTAAATATTCATTAAGTATTTCTTTTTCAGGAGAGTTATTTTCTATTAACCTCTCTAATACTATTTGTCTTGAAACTAACATTCCGACAGATAGTTTTTCTGATATACCACTTCTTATAATATCTAATAAAGTTATTTCGTAAGAATACATTTCAGATTGTTTTAATTCGAGAGTCATATAGACAATTTCACCCATACTTTTATCTTTGTATTTATTTACAAATCTTTGAAGTCTTAATTCTTCTTTTTCCGATTCATTTAATCTACTTTCCATAGCTACTGTTTAATTTATTATATATGAGTACTATTATAGCTATTTTTCTGGGTATTATTGCTACACAAATTTTAATTCTAACCGAAGATTATTTTAAAAATTTATTCCTTAGATTTAGAAGATTCATTGTCAGATATAAGAATTGATTTTAATATATCTTCTTCATTCACAATCGTATTTTTATTACCCATATCTTTTCGTATTAATACAAGTATTTTGAAAAACAACTTCATATTTTCCTCGGTACTAACCTCTTTATTGTCTATGTTTTCGTTCCATTTCAAAAATTTAAGCAAAACTTCATCTGGTGCATAAATAAACATTTCCTTTTTAATCTCTAATAGTTTTTCAACCAATTCTTTTTCAGCCTTTTGGATTTTATTTTTATTGGTTTCTTTTACGTCTTTAATTAGCTTGAAAAATACAGAGTATAAGGAATTATAAAGGTTATATTTTTTGTCAGATAACTTCTCCTTTATAGATATTAATTCGTCATTTTTCTTTCTTAATCGATAATATAAATATCCAATCACCAATGTAAAAAATCCGATTATGTAGTCTTTATAATCAATTAAATAATTTACCATTTCTATTTCCTTGCCAGTTATTTGCAGTTTCTAAATTTTTCATTTTTCTTCAAGACATAAGTTAAATTCACTCATTATTCAATTCACACGTACTGCTTTGGTGTTTTGCACAACGGTCTCGGCTATGAGTAGTTGCGTGGGTTAGCACGTAATTTTGCAAGTACACACCAAACTGAAAATCCGCGAGGATTTTCGGAAGTAGGCGAGAACAAGCAATTACTTATAGCCATTGTTGTGCTTAGTGCTTTTTGTTTTTCATTTTCACATCGACTTTGACTTTTCCGTCTTTGTCTTTTGTCGTAGTTCTTTTCGTATCAGGTTCTAAATTACCTTTCAGAACTTCTTTTACGTCATTTTTTAACTTCTCAAAGTCAATATCCTCTTTGTAAGTATAAGCGTATAAAGTTCCGCTAACGTCTTCAGTTGCTGTTTCCAACCGTTTGTCCATTACATAATCAAAATTCTCATTATTTCCGTGAAACATTAAAACGTGTAATCGGTAAAGTTGGTCTTTATCCGAACCATCGGGATTAGTGCTGTATACATAGTAAACAACTTTTGTGAAACTACTCGAAAATCGGTCTTTTGGTAATTCAGCGTACCATTCATAACCCCAAATATTTTTATCCTCGAATTTAAAAAAGTCAAAATTAAAGTTTTGGTCAATTCCTTCTGGAAGTTGATTTTGTTCTTTGGCTTGATACATTTTTTCTTTCCATTTTTTACCTTCTTCGAAATTGCCTAATCCAAAGTTTGCTACCATTATATTCTTAACCATAAAGAACTTTCTTTTAGCAAATTCCTCATCAAAGATTTCTATACCTTTTTCAATTCCGTTAAGTGCTTCTTTAGCGTACTCAAGAGATTCCGTAAAATTTTCTTGATAACGATAAATTTCCTGTAAATGCGTTGCAGTTGCAACCTTGTACCAAAGAGCATATTCATACAACGTATCGTTTTTCGGAAGGCTCTTCTCTAATTCATTAAATTTCACAAAAGCAGAATCAATTTCATTGGTCTGTAAAAGATTTTCTGCTTTCTGATATTCGGATAAATAATCGTTTTGACCAAATCCAATTATTGGAATTAGTAATAAAATCAGAATGTTTACTTTTCTCATAAATGTTCGTTTCGGCATTAAGCACAACGGCTTAGTATTAAGATTTGTGCGACTTAAAAATCGGAGATTTTTCGGTTGTAACAAATCGTTTGTTAAATGTTTGGTGTTTCAATTTTAGTTTAAAAGTTAGCATAAATTTTATACATTGTTGCCCGTTTTGGCTTTTCATTATTGTGCTAAAAAATCGTACCGTTCCAACTTTCAAATCCGTTATGATTGTAAAAGTCGTAATTATTTTCTGTTTAGTTGTAATTTCTCATATTAATCTTTCATTTTCTCATTTCTCCGTTTTTGTGCTAAAATCGAACCGTTTTATTGCTCAAATCGGTAATGATTGGAAAATCTATCCGTTTCAATTTTAAATTCCGTAATTGTGCTAAAAATCGTACCGATTCAATTTTTTTCGTTTCAACTCTAAAATCCGAATACGAACTAGTCTGACGACTACTTTTAGTTCTTAAAAACTATCATTTGGATTTCAGACCTGAAATCCGCCATTACGGGCAACGGTTTTGTGTATGATTAGTGGCGTGTTTAAGCACCTAATTTAGCAAATAAAAACCGAATAGAAAATCCGCGAGGATTTTCGTAAGTAGGCGAGAACCAGCCATTAATTATACACGTTGTTGTAAGTAGTGCTTTTTTAGTTCACTTACTTAATTTCAAAATCCGAAATGCTCCTTGAATTACCAATGCAAAAACAATTGTTCCGATAATCAAATCAGGTTTATTAGAACTCAAATAATGCACTAAAATTCCTGCAATAATTACTCCCAAATTGATAATCACGTCATTCGAAGTGAAAATCATACTCGCTTTCATATGTGCTTCTTCTTTGCTCTTTGACTTTTGCAAAATATAAAGACAAATTCCGTTTGCAATAAGTGCAAAAATCGAAACTATAATCATTGTTGAAAAATCGGGAAGTTTCTCGTTTCCGAAAAATCTTCTCAAGACTTCTACAAATCCAATAATCGCAAGTATTATTTGAAAATATCCAGCAAGTTTGGCAATCCGTTTTTTCTTTATTACTGTTCCGCCAACCGCAAACAAACTAATTCCGTACACAAAACTGTCCGCAAGCATATCTAAACTATCGGCAACAAGTCCTATAGATTTTGAGATAATTCCTGTTGTCATTTCAATAATGAAAAAAGCAAAATTTATGGCAAGTACAGACCAAAGTAGTTTTTTCTGATTTTCGTTTTCTTTAAATTCCGTTTGGTCGGTTTGTTCCGTTGAGATTTTTTTTCCACCTAAATTCAATTCGATAACGGACTTTTCGATTTGGTCAGATTCTCCGCTGTGAAAAACAGTCAGTTTTCGGTTTGGAATATCAAAGTCCAAATTCGCAATGCTTGAAATTCCGTCCAATTTCATTCGGATAAGATTTTCCTCTGAAGGACAATCCATTTTGGTAATTTCAAATATTGTTTTATTCACTTGGTTTCTGGGTTTTTCGGCATTACTTACAACGAGTTTTTATAAGATTTGTGCGACTGAGAAATCGGAGATTTTTCGGACGAGGCAAATCGTTAGTTGAATGTTTGTCGGTTCGTTATTTAGTTTAAATGTAAGCATAAATTTTATGAGTTGTTGTAACCAGTTTTTTAATAATTCCAGACTCTTTTTACATTTCCATTTTCAAAATATTCAATCGACTCTCCAATTAACTTACCGTTCTTATAATTCCACTCAATTTTCTTTTTACCGTTTTTATAATATTCAGTTGAAATTCCTTCTGGAATTCCATTTTTATATCTAAAGTCAGTCTTTTTTTCTCCAGTTGGAAAATATGCGATTCCACTTATTAGAATATCATTCTTAAACTCCCAAATTGTTTCTTTTTCTCCAGTTTCATAAAATCGAATAGCCGTTCCGTTTCTTTTTCCATCCTTGAAAGTATATTCTTGAAGAAGTGCTCCATTCTTAAAATAGGATTTCCCCTCTATAAGTTGTCCATTTTCATAATTCCATTCAGAGTAAGTTCCGTCTTTGTTATATTCTTTTGAAACTCCATTTAATTGGTTGTTTTTGTAATTCCAATCAACTTTTAAATCTCCGTTTTCATAGAACTCTTTTGTAATTCCGTTGAGTTTATTTTCAGGATTTTCATTTTCTTTAACTCCTTTTGTCGAGGAACAAGAAAAAAAGATTGTTAATAATAGTAATAATAGTATTCTTGTGTTCATTCGTTAAATTGGTTACAACGGGTTTGAATATGGCTAGTTGCGGATTTGAAACCGAACTTTTCATAGCTTGTTATTTTTGTTTTAAAAGTACTCAAATTTTTCTATTTAGGCAATTAAGCAATTTGCTATATGCGGTGTTAGCATATTTGGCGAAACGATTTGCTGATAATTGAATTTTTCTATTTTCTGAGATTTATCTGTTGTGGATTTTTCCGTTCCAACTTTTAAATCCTGCGTTTTAATTATCACGTTCATTTGGCAAAAAATCGGCAAAATTATCTTTTTGATTTATTTGTCTTTATTAATTTTTCCGTTTCAACTTTCAAATTCGTTGTTGTGCTAAAAATCGTACCGTTTTAACTCTCAATCCGATAGAGTAGAAGTCAATCTAAAATTTGTCAGAATTGTTGAATTTGTCTCTTTTTTTAAATCGTACCGTTTCAATTTTTCATTTCTCGTTTTGCTCAAAATCTTAATGTTTTAAATGACTTTTTCCAGTGTAATTTGTCGGACGAAAAAATCAGTCGAGCCATTTATGCTAACGGTCTTGTATAAGATTAGTTGCGTGGTTTAAGCAACTAATTTAGCAAATACAAACCGAATAGAAAATCCGCGAGGATTTTCGTAAGTAGGCTTGCACTAGCAATTAATTTTATACGTTGTTGTAGCACGTTTTTATTTTTCGTTCAATTGATATTTATACTCAAATATTTGTTTTTCAGTTCCGTCAATTTTAATTACTTTTTCTAAAAATCCAACGTTATTGTATATAAACTGATAAGATTTGTTTTTACCAGTTAATATATAATCCTGTGATTTGTTTATTAAAATCGTATCATTCCTGTATTCGTAATTTTCTTTTTTCCAAAGTCCGTTTTTTATTGAATAATAGTCAGAAGAGATTAATCGGTTTGCAGAATTGTATTTGTGTTCAGACACCTTAAAATCGCCAGAATAGTTAATGATTGTATTTCCGTTTTTGTCAATCACATCATTGTCTAATATTTTAATTGTCTCGATAATTTTTTCTCTGTTTTCAGGGTAGAATATTTTGTCCTCGTATTTTTCTCCGTCTTTTGAATAATAGATAAATTCTCGGTTTAATCTGCCGTTGGAAAATTCCTGTTTTTGTTTTAATTCTCCATTTGCATTAAATATTTCTATTTTTTTAGAAACAATTTCTTTGTCGGCTCCGTAATCGATGGAAATCTTTTGGTTTTTGTCTTTTAAAAAAACGTCTTTGTTTTTAAGTATTCTTCCAGGATTTTCATAAGTCAGTTTTGTGTCTTCCAAGTATGTATATTCATAACCATATTTAAAATTTCCATTTGGTGAATAATGTGATGTTTTGATAACTCTCCCTTTTTCATCGTATTGATATTCGCTTTTGTTGATAATTGTGTTATCATTCTCAATTTTGGAAATAACATTTCCGTTTTTGTCAAAGTTGATGTCGGATGAAGTCAGTCCATTTCTAAAGCAAAGAAGTCGTTTTAGGTTATTATTTTGTGCGAAGTCAGTAAATGCTAAATTCATATTCCTTGTATTTTGAGGAACGTTTAAAGTCGCTACAAATAATTTTCTTGGTTCGTGTTGAATCGTTTGTCCAAAGGAAAAATTAAAGGCAAAAAATATGATGATTAATAGTCTGTTCATTGATTTGTCAAATGTGCTACAACGAGTTTGTATAAGATTTGTGCGACTGAAAAATCGGAGATTTTTCCGCCAGAACAAATCGGTTTGTTAAAATGGTTGTCGTTTCAATTTTAGTTTAAATGTAAGCATAAATTTTATACGGTGTTGTAAACAGTTTTTTAATATTTAGAAATTCTATATTCATCTTCTAGTTCAACACAACTGTAATTTCCTCCAAAATTTCCACCTCCTTTGATTTTCTTAAAGGTCAGCCCATTAAAATATCCAGTATTAAAATTATGAGTAAATTCTATTTCGCCAAGTTCAGAAGAATGATAAGGATATTTATATTCTTTATTTTTAGTCAGTCTATTGATTTGTGATTTTTGGATTATTTTTTTAGGCATACTTATTCACTATCTTTTTTGAAAATCATTTTAACCTTGCCAAACTAAAAAATCAGTTACTGTCCCGTTTTCACTAAACTTAATTGTTAAACTTCCAGTATTAATTCCGCGTTTTGACATTCCTAAATAATATCGGAAATTGAAGTTTGTTTCAGAATCTGGTTTTCCCAATAAATGTATTATTTCCGTTCTCGTTTTTCCGTTCAGTTCGTGATTATTTCTCAAACTGTTCATCATATCCCAACGCAATGATAATTCCGCTTCTGATTCCGTCCAGTTTTTCCACTTTTCAGAGTCAAATTTTTCGTGAGTTATATTTCCTTTCAGAGCAAATCCGATTAGAATTATTACTCCGAAAATCAGAATTCCATATTTAGTTATTCTTTTCATTTTTCCGCTCCTTCTTGACTTCTTTTTTTAGTTCACTTTTGCGAACCCATTCTCTTAATTCAGAATTTGGGTCTTCAGCCTGTTCATCCAGTTCCTTTTTGGTTAAACCCTTAAAGTTCTTTTTCGTAATATGAATGCTTCTCGACATTTCTTAAATTGTTTACAACGTGTTTGTGTATAGTTAGTTGCGATTTCGTGAGTGCAGATTTTCGATAGAAAATCAACCGATTGAAAGCGAAACTAAGTTTTCAATTTTTGTTTAAAGATAGCAATTAATTATACACGTTGTTGCCAACTGTGTTTTTGTTTTTAAGCGATTCCTCCAGAAAAATATTCCGTTATTTTCCACTTTCCATTTATTTTTTTAATCTCAATGTTATTGTCCCAAGCACAACCAATTCCGCAAATAAATTGAAAATACAAATAACCTTTTGTAAAATTTCTATTAAAAACTATTCGAGAAATGAATAAATAACCAAATTCATTTTCTTTAGTCTCAAAGTTATTTAATTCTTTGATTTTTATTCTTTCAATTAATTCAACCTTTAATTTTTGGTTTTTAAAAGAATAATTCAAACTCCTAGTTTTTATCTTTCCTTTTTTTAAGTCATTAAATAAGCTTTCTTCTAATTTATATTTTCTTAAATCTTCTTCAAATCTATTTTTGTTTTTTTCAATTCTTTCTTTTGAATAATAAATTCCATTTGTAGCGACATCATATCCAGTTGGTTTTATTGTCGAAGCTGTTGTTGTGTCTAATTCTGATAATATATAAAGTTTAAGTTTTTTGTCTCCGAAATTATTCAGCTTATTCATTTTTTCAAACTGTGTAACTTCAAGAATTATATCATTGATAGCTTTATTCTCCATTTTGATATATTTTTCGCTTTCATAACTCTGGCAACTTAAAAATGAGAAAATTATTAAGGTTATTATTGTAAGTCTATTCACTTTCCAGATTTCGGTTTAGCATTGTTGGCAACGTGTTTGTGCATGATTTGTTTGCGTGAATTTAGCGAATAAATAGTTAATAATTACAAGCCTTTGAAGTCCACGAGGTTTTTCCGAAGGAAAAACTTATTAAGCAATTAATTATGCACGGTGTTGGCTGCTGGTTTTTATTTTTTTTTATATAAAAATCTTTCTCCAGAATCTGGGTCTCCAATGAAATTCCAAATAATTATTCCGACATCTTGTAAATACAAATCGTATGAAATTGACATTCCGTTTTCATACAAGTTACTTTTGTCAAAATTCATGTTCAAAACCCATTTCTCTCCTTTAAAGTCTTTCCCGATTTTCCACGTTCCGCTTGTATTAACAAACTTTTCCTCGGTTTGGTCAAACACATTGATATAATTCGGCAAGTTTGTTATTTCAAAAGTTTCGTTTTGCTTTAAATTCAATTCAATTTTTTTCTTTTCATATCCGTTTTCCTCATTTAATTCATAACTGAATTTATCCACTTCCCAAATTCCAATCATTTCCGTTTGAGTAGGTTTTTTAGTCAAATTTTTAGTTGTGATTCCATTTACAGGGCTTACATTAAAATACCTGCAACTTGATAAAGTCAAAATAATAAGTAGATATAATATTCTCTTCATTTCAGTTTTTCAATTCGTATTCTGCTCAGGTCAACTTGCTGCCAACGTGTTTGTGTATGAGTTTTTGCGTTGATTAAGCGACTAATTTAGTAAATACAAACTGAATAGAAAATCCGCGAGGATTTTCGTAATTAAACTTGAACTAGCAATTAATTATACACGGTGTTGTGCGTAGTTATTTTTCCGTTTGCTTATTTATCCAATCCATTAAATCATCTTTATTTATTTCATTCCAAGTTGTCTGTGTATTCCGATTTTCGGATTGATTATATTCTGGTTGTAAAACAATTAATTCCGTATTTTCATTTCCTGCAAGTTCTAATTCAGCTAAAAACCCAACTATATCAGTCGAATTGTTTTCATATAAGGTTCTGTAGTACTTTTTTAGTCTATATTTTATTTTAGGCTCAATATAAGCTCTAACAGCATAATTTTTGTAAAACTTAACATTTTCATTATTTTCATCAGAGTAGCTATAAGTCGAGAAATTGTGGTAATTATCTTGGGCAGTTTTGGGCGTGCCTTTCAAATTGGTTTCCAACATAAAATTCATAAATATTGGCTCCCAAAGGTCAATTCGATTGATTTTTATATCTCGTTTGTGTTGTTGCCATTTTCTTATCCAATCTAATGTGAAATCACAAATAACAACTCCTTTTATGTTAACTTGAAAATCATAATCTCCCTTTTTGATAAATTCAATATATTTCATCGCTCTATGTCCTACTAAACTTGCACCTAAAAAGAAAATGTTTTCATTAGCTAAATTATGTTTATTAAACACCTCTTGAATTAAATTATGAGTAGAATTCATAGATGATTTAGAAAAGTAAAAGTCTAAAGGGATTTCAGTTGAAATTGACAATACAGCAAAGTTATTTTCAGATGCTTGAGCATACATCTGCTCTGAACTAAAATTCTTTTTGTCATACTTTGAATCTTCGAGGAAAATAAGCACACCTTTTATTTCCTTATTTTCAGGAAGCATTAGAGTATAACCTTTTTGAATAAAAGGCAAAAAGTCATTTTCTCCTATTCCAACTTTTAGGCTATCATTTTTTACTGGCTCGTAATATTCAACTATTTTCTGTGAAAAAGATTTCGCACTAAAAATAGTCAGGAAGAGTAAAAATAATACCTTAAAAGGTGTTTTCATTATGGTTTGTTTTAATTACGCACAACGTGTTTGTGTATGAGTTGTTGCGTGTTTAAGCGACTAATTTAGTAAATACAAAACCAACTAGAAAATCCGCGAGGATTTTCGTAAGGAAGCAAGAACTAGCAATTAATTATACACGGTGTTAGGCAACGTTTTTTATTTTCGGATTAATTCTTCAATATCTTTTTCAATTTGTACTGAAAACCCGTGATATTCTTTTTGAATTATTCCATTCTTGTCAATTAAAAAATATCTTGGCCAACTATTGACACTAAATATTTCCTTCAATTCTTTGTTCCCAATTAAATTCAAAAAAGTAGTTCCTTTTTTATTAACTAATTTCACTGCATTTTCTTTGTCTTCTGATACTATTCCGATAATATTTAAGTTAGTAGAAAATTTATTTTTTAAACCTTCAACTTTTGGAAATGATGCAATACAAGGTCCACACCAAACTTCCCAAAAGTCAATAAGTGTAATTTTGTCTGTTTTTATCACAACCGTTTCATTTTCGTTAAACAAGTTTTTTAATGAAATTACAGGTAATGGTTTTTTCAGAAGTTTGTTTGGTTTAGCTTCTTCTTCTTTTATTAATTCTAATTTATTCAAGTCTTGAATATATTCATTAATATTTTTTTCAACTTCTTCATTGATTTTTAAATTATCAAAAACATAAACTGTAGTTTGTGTATTTCCTAAACTTGGTTTTAGAGAAGTAGTGACTTTTTCTGGTAAATACGTTTTCTTATTTAATTCTATTTTTTTTGTTTTCTGTGTTATTTTGTTTTTAATGTCATCTTCAAATTCATAGTTTATAATAAAACTATTTTCTGTTTCTGAAATCTCAACATTTGTGTAATTGCTATCTAATTTGAAGAAATCTTTATAAATCATTTGTCCTCCTGGACTTCCTAAGAAATGTAAACCGCCTTTTTCTTGTTTAAAATTATTTTTTTTATTTGAGATTTGAAATCCAATACCATCTTTGTAAATGGATGATTTATTAATGTCATTTCTTATTCCGTAAAATGAAAAACCAAAAATTGAGTCAGACGGTTTTTTTTCAAGAACAGCAAAGCCTTTATTGTTCCAAACATTTCCGTCTGAAAATGTCATTATATTCTTTACATTATATTGAACTCTATCAATTTTTTCAACTCTTTCATTGAATTTTTCTGATAAATACTCAATATTTATTTCTTGTTGATTTTTACAATTTATAAATGAAATTGACACTAAAAATATTATTAAAATTCTCTTCATTTTGTTGTGTGTGTTCAATGTTGCCTAACGTTGTTGTATAAGATTAGTTGCGTGTTTTAAGCACTAAAGTTAGCAAATAAATCACGGATAGAAAGTCCGCGAGGACTTTCGTAAATTGGCTAAAACCAGCAATTAATTTTATACGGTGTTGGGCATAGTTAATTTTAATTCTTTTTTTCAATATATTTTTTCTCAATTTCTTTACTAATCAAAATTCCATCTTTGTCAAATGTTCGGATTATTGTTTTTCTTTTTTTATTCTCGTAAAGCTCATATTGATAAATTTCTCCATTTTTATTAAAATAATTAACACGTTTGAAATTTAAAGTCAAATTTTCGTAAAAACTCTGCGAAAATAATTCCCCATTTTCCTTAAACTCTTTTAATTCAACTGGCTTTCCGTTTTTAAAATTTCCTTCAATTCTCTTATTTCCGTTTTCGTAAAAGTCAGTTTCTATTCCTTCACAAATTTTTTCACAATTTAAGTAATTCCACCGTTTTGAATGCAATTCATTTCCAAAGGAAAAAAGGATTTTCGGAATTTTAATTGTATCAATTGATTCTCTATTGAGCATAGTTGAAGAAAAAGCTTGAGAAATCCAATCTCCACGTTTTATATAGTAAGTTAATAGTCTTCCATTTTTCAAACCTGCAATAGTGTCAATTTCTATTTCAGGTTTTATAAAATTATTAGTGCATTTGTCAAAGAAAACTAAATTCAGTTTTTCCCTTTCGTTTTTTTGACTAAAACACGAAAAGCTGATTAATAGCAGAAAGATTGATTTTTGCACTGTCTTCATAATTATGCCCAACGTTGTTGTGTAAGGGAAGTTGCGTTTTTTGTGAACGAGGAATTTCCAAAGGAAATTCAGAAGTTTGCAAAAATGCAACAACTTTTAGTTTAGCTAAATATAGCAATTTTTTTTACACGGTGTTGGCAGTAGGTTTTTATTTTTCAGATTAATTTATTTCATTTGATAGTTTCCAATTTTATTTTCTCCTAATTAGATAAGAATTGAAGCCTTTTATTTCTTTCGCTTGTTGTTGCCAAAATAATAAAGGTATAATTATACTTACTGTTCCGATTGCTCCAAAATAAATCCACAAAAATATTGTTGATAAAATTCCGATTCCAGCTCCGATAAGTAAAACCGTTTTATTTGGTTCCGCTTTTATGTCATTCACGTGTTTTTTTTCCACTTTTCCGCAACTCTGGCAATTCACGTTAAATTCATCTCCTTTTTCCATTTGTAAATCAGGTCGAGTAGAAGCACTTGATTTTATTTTAATATCCTTTTTACAAGATTTGCAATGCGTGTATAAATTCATTTTTCAATTTAGTTTTCACTTTATAATCTTTTTTAAAAATCTAAAATTTTGAATTTCAAATAGATTTTCGTGGGTTCGTCAACTTACTGCCAACGTTTATGTGTAAGGAACGTTGCGGTTTTGTGTGCGAGGATTTTCCGAAGGAAAATCAGAAGCTAGCAAAAGAGCAACGACCAAACGATTAAACTAAAATAAGCAATGTTTTTTACACGGTGTTGTGCATAGTATTTTTATTCCTTGCATATTATTCCGTCTTGCGAAATTTTTTGTCCGTCGTTTGTTGTCATAGTTGCTGTATAATACAGACATTTATTTTCAATTTTTGTTTTCGAAACTACAATTCCGTTATTAACATTTACCCATTTTTTTCCTTCATCCAATTCAGATTTAGATGAGTCATAAGTTAGTCGGTAAGTACAGTCGTCTATCCATTCAATGATTTCGTATTCAGGATTTCCATTTCCAATTCCGTTTTTCCATTCCACTTGAGTGTTTTTAGCACGAACAACAATGTATTTACTAACTGTTAAATCACGTTCAGCGGTCATTTCTTTAATACTATCATTTGATATTACAGTATATTTTTTCATTTCATCATCGGTAGGAATATAAAATTGTCCAATTTTAAAATCAGCACAAGTCAATTCCTGCGCATTGATTTTAAGTCCGATTAGAAGAAATATTGCGATTAAGATTGTAGTTTTTTTCATTCAGGGTTCTGTTTGTCAATATTATGCACAACGGTCTTGTGTATGAAGCGTTGGGCATTTAAAAGCACTTCATTTTCAGTTTATCGTAAATTTTATTTATAACTAAAATCTTCGTTTTAACTTCTTGTTGCCCAATGATTTATACACTTTGTTGTGCGGTCGTACTTTGTTTTCAGTAGCGTTGGCAAAGACATACTTATTGACAAGTTTTGGCTTGTGCCGTTGGCTTTTTCGAGCGACTTGGCAATGTGTATGGCTTTATGCATTGGCTAATAATTTTATTCTATACTTATCAATTTCTTTTTCCCATTCAACAGATTCAATTATACTTTCTATTGGGTTTTGTTTCATAATTGGTTTATAGTCAACATCATTAATTTCTTTTCTATTTACTAGATAAATCCAATATTCATTTTTTTTCAATTTTGCCACATTATATTCATTTCTTGACCAATAAAAATATGGAGTATTGCCATCATAAGATTTTACTTCTATAAATCTATTAGGCTCATTATCAGATTCAGAATTATAACTAGCAATATCATATCCTTCATTCACAATATATTCTGCAACCCAATCAATTTCTTTTTTTTCATTTAGTCTCAAATGCTCAAATTTTAAAACAAATTTTTCAGCTTCTTCTCCAAATATTTGCTGCTGTTCCATTTTTCTCTTAAACTCTTCTATCCCAATTTTTCGTTTCTTGATTTCTGGAAGAACCGTTTTGTCAAATAAAGTTTTATACCTCTGATTTATTATAAAACTATTAAATAGTTTTGTAGGATGTTCATTTAATATCTTGAAATCAATAAGCAGTTGTTTGAAATTTGTAAATTTAAGTCCGAATGCAGAGTTGCTAATTTGCAATGATTTATAAATAATGTCGTGAGATAAATACCTTGAACTAAAAATTGTAAGAAAGTCTGCATCTTCTTTGATTGCCTCAAACAAGCAGATATTAAATTTGTCGTTCATTTGATTAACACTATTTAAATATCCCTCAAAAGAAGAGTTTAATAGGACAAAATCGTCATTCAATTCTAGTATTTTTATCTTAAATGCTAACTCTAAGCAACCATCAAAAATTGAACGACCACTTATTATCTTATTGTAAAAAAGACTTTCCAAATCTTCTTTCCTCCAATTTACTTCCTTGTTATTTTTGATATTATTGAATAATTCAAAAAAATATTCAGGAGTTCCTAGATTTTGATATTTTCTAAGATCTTTGAGCATAGTTTGAAATTAATTCTTGTATAATATCCGTTTCATCCGTATCATCAATACTACTGAATAATGGAATATCGTCATCAATGATTTCTTCCATTCTTTTGACCTTCAATTCAAGTCGATGATTTATAACTTCATCTATTGAATTAGTAGAGATAAAATAGAAGTAACGAGTCAATTGGTTTTTATCTAAACCAACTCTATGGATTCGGTCTTTTGATTGTAAGAAATTTGAACAGTTATAATCTCTTTCCATATAAATAGCATTATGACAACCCTTATGTAGTGATATTGATTCAGCAACTGAAAATGGATTAGCAATAACTACTTGAAATTCTAGATTTTTAGGGTCATTAAATTTACTAATAGTTTCTTCCCTAATGTCCTGTGGTATTTCTCCGATTAATAATTTAGAATTGATTTTGTTATCCAATAAATATTTTTGTAATTCCTTGGCGTTTTGTATGAAAATTGTCCAAATGATAGCCTTATTATCAGAAATTATTATATCATTTTCTAACAATTCTTTAATCAAAACAAATTTTTTCGGTGTTTCAAGCTTTGGATATTCACATATTTTTTTAAAAAATTCTGAATCATTTATGATAACATCTGAGTCTGTTGTGAACTGCGAATTTGGATCATATTCCCATTCGTCATTTGCTAATGAATCTTTTAATGTTTTAGATAACAGAGCAGGATTAGTAGATGCTTGTCTTAGGCGAATTAACTTTGCTTTATTTAAAATATCTTTTACTGTCGCTGAACTATCCTCTCTAAAATCTTCAATATACCTAGTTTCAATAAAATCATAAATCTCTCTTTGATATGGTTCCATTGAAACAGGAATTATGTTTTCTTCAATTTCAGGCAACCCCAAATCAGATTTCTTAATTCGAATAAAATATGGAGAAATATTGTCTTTTAGTCCTTGAACCCTTGTGGATTCTGGTTGACTATTTACAGTCATATCTTCCAAATTATGATAATGTACTCCTAATATTTCTTTAAATTTAAAAGGGTAAATAAACTTATATAGGTTGTAAATATCTTGATAACCATTTGGCACAGGTGTACCCGTGAGAATTACCCTAGATTTTGCTTCTTTTGATATTTCAGTAACACTTCTTCCCCAAACACCATCAGGATTTTTAATTCGATGAGCCTCATCAACAACAACCATTGTTTTGTTTCTTTTCAAAAAATCAAGAATATCATTTTGAAAACGATCAACTCCTCCGTGAAAAATCAAAGTAAGTTCTGCTGGAGATGGAGAATATAAATGTTGTTCTTTTAAGTCTTTTGTTATCTCTGAATCTCCAGACATTCTAAAAGTTTGAACTGAACGTCCAAAACATTCTTTGTATTCATTTTCCCAAGGAGCAAATGAAGATAAAGGTCCTATAACTAAAATTTTATCTACTCTTTGAGGATGATTTACAGGTAAAGATTTTAAATAAGCATAAGCTCCATAAACTATTGAAGTTTTACCTGCTCCAGGAACAGCAAAGTTGCAAGAGTTTTGTGCAAATGCCATATGAAATGCCGATAGTTCCTGTAGTGGATAAAGTGTTCTGACTAAATCACGTTGTAATATTTCGTGAAATTCAGTAAAAAGTTTATATAATTCAGGGTTCTGTTCAAATTCGCTATTTCTTATTGTTCTTGCTTTTTCTGTAAAAACTGCAAATTGTTCATCTTCTCTTTTAAAACTATCAAGTTCAATATTTGTGTTTTCACTATATAAAACTTCATAATTGAACTTTTCTAAAATTCGTTTTAATTCTTGAAAAGATTTAACTTGAGATTCTTGTCGATAAGGTATAAGGATATTATCATTTTCTTGCGTATATCCAAGTCTTCTAAAAGACAAAAGAAGTCTTCTATTATTTAGGATAGAACTTATATCTCCCGATAGTAAAAAAGTTTTATCATTGGCATTTATATCTATAGATATTTGCATTAAAGACTTTTATTTATTTGATATCCGATTTGCTGTATCCTTTTTGTTTGTTTTTTCACATCTTCTAATTCGTGTTCAGGGATTTTTTCAACATCAATACTTTCAAATAAATTAATGATATGATTTAATACTCTTAATGGAGATTTATTCTGTAATGATTTTAATACTTGGTCACCAAGTTCTTTTACAAGATTTTGAACTTCAGGATTTGCGAATGATTTATGCCCAGTTTTAATAGAAGCAAATGCTTGTGATGCTTTTTTAACAAGCTTTTCAGGTGCATTTCCAGCCCTATTATATTCTACTTGGGTTTTATTATGTTTTAGGTTTTCAAGAAACTCACTTTTGTCTGAATTTATCTTAGAGCTTTCAAAGAAAATTTTATCTCTTTCGTTTAAGTGTTTCTCAAGATTTTTTGAATTAAAATCTATTTCGGGTTCCTCTGGTAATAAATTGAGGATTTCAGAATGTTTTTTAGAAAATTCAGTCCATATTTTTTTATCTCCAAAAAAGTGATTTTCTTTTTGACCTTCTGCTAAATTTCTAAATTCTTTTCCATCATATTCATTCCTAATCCTTATAAAGTCGAAAGCTATATCTCTTAAATTATCTACATCATCATCCCTATATCCATCAAACCCCTTTTTACTTGATTCACCATAAAATGTCTCTAGCCATTTTGCTAATGATAAAAATTGATCCTCTCTGCCATCTAATTGTGTATAAATTCCATCATAGCCAACGTAGAAAAGATAGTCATCCATTATAAGCATTGTACTGAGATATTTTTTAATCTCAGATTTACTTTCTCCCATCCAATCTGCAATTTTTGTAATTGCAGTACTTTCTAAGTTATTTAGGTCTATTTTAGTTTTCGAAGTAAGTCTTTGGTATAGTTCTTTTGCTTTTAAATATTTTTCAGTTGGATTATAACCTAATTTCTGATCTTCTCCCATTTGAAAAGAAGTTTCTAACTTTTCTATTTCTAATGGGTTTTCAAGAAGTGTTACAGGTAAAACAACAGCTTTGAAATAATCATATTTTTTATCATATTTTTTACCTGATATAGCTCCATCATTCTGAATATCATTAAGCAACATTGCTCTTCTGTTTCCATCAATGATAATTCCGTCACGTGTAATTATTCCAACTTTTTGTTGGCCAAAATCAGCAATATTTTTTTGTGTCTTTTTATTTCTATCAATCTTAGAACTCCATAATAGTTGTTCAATTAACTTTTTGCCTTCTTCACTATATTCATCAATAGTATGATTTTGCTTTTCTAATGACTTAGTACGACTTAAAATACGACCATTATATTTATTGTAAACAAGTAGATTTAATGGGATTTTATATACATTCATTGTTGTTAGGTCATCTTCCCAAGGAATTTCTTGTTTACCAAATGGGTTTGAACTATCCCTATCAATGATTTCTTGAATTTTTTTGATTCTAACTTCTTTATTCATATTATTTGTTATTAGCTGTCGAAGTAATTTTGTTTATTCCGTATAATGCAAAAAGTTGCTTTAAAGGAACTGTATCTTTATTCTTAAATACTTTTATATCATTTTGTTCTAATTCTTGATTTGGAACATTTAATGATTCTATAATTGATTTTAATTCTTCAATTAATTCTGTTGGTTCTAAAAGGTCATTCCTTGATATTTGAAGCTCAAACATATTTTGAAGTTCTTTTTTGGAACCTATTTTTTTAGAAAAGCCATTATTAATTATTTCAATAAATTGATTGCCAATTTTATGTTTATTTAGAAAAGGCTCAATTTTCTTGTAGGTATTATCATTTATTTTTTGAGATGGGTAACCTTCTCCAGTTCCATATTGAATACTAGTGTACCATCTATTTCTAGCTTTTTTATCTTCTCCTATTTTAAAATTTGATAAGGTAACCGTTAAGTTGCCTTCTTTGAAAGTATGCCACCTACATTTTGCCCCTTTATTCTTTATTGGAGGTTTATCAAATGTTTTTAGTTTAAAAGTGTTTAAGTTTTCAATACCATCTAAATATATTTTCTTTTCTAAGATGTAAGTATTAGGAATATTAAGCTCTAATGTTTCAATAACCGTTTTTGCAAATGTTCTGCTCACTGTTGAGCAAACAGCATTTCCAATTAATCTCCACTTTGTATATTCAGATCCATAAAACTGAAATGTTATAGGGAATCCCATTAAAATAGCAGCTTCTCGAATTGTTGGTAAACGATATTCTCCATCACCATTTCTATTTATTTCTGACTTGTAAATAATAGACTCTCTAGAGTTTGCAATTCTTGTAGCGGTGATTGTTCTACTTGGTTTGTTTTCGTTTTCAGGAAAAGACATTTTCCCCATATATGGATGGTTTGTTTTCCAATGTTTTGAAAATTTACTATCAACTGCATAAATACCAGTGTCATAATAATGATCAGTTACTTCTGTTTGTTTGAGTTTAAGTCTGAACTGTGGGTCTTTGACAACTTCTTTATTATTTTGTTTTGAAAAAGGACTTGGAAAATTACTCCTCATTTCAGAAATTGTCTTGAAATTAGGCAGTTCTCCTTTTTTCTTTGGGTCTTTATGAGTTGGCTTTGGAACTATTAATTTTTTCTTAGATAAAATCTCTCCTGAAATAACTCTTTTTCTTGCTTGCAGAGATCCATATTCAGCAGAATTTATAATAGTTGTATTGTCTGTTAATTTGATTGCAATTTTTAAAGGACTTATTTTATTTTCTCGAGCCCAATTTTCAAGGTTTAAATCTTTAAAGGTGTATTCAGGTTGCAAGTATCTTTTTGAATTAACAACATTCTCCATAAACCAAGCCTTTAGCTTAGAATTTTTTTGATACTTTTTTACTGCTACAATTCTTAGAAAACATTCTGTTAATTGTACACCTAAAGATTTATCTGCTTTTCCTGACTTATTTGAACTTGAAAAAGAAACGCAAGGAGGTGATCCAATGATAATATCTGTATTTTCTAAGGCATTAATTTCCTCAATAGAATCTTTGAAATCAAGAATATTCTTTACTTTAGAATTAGTTCCAAAATTGTGGTTAAATGTATCTATTGCTGGTTTCCAATGGTCATACCCTTTTAGAATTTCAAATCCCATTTCTCGGAAGCCTTCTGAGAACCCTCCAGCTCCACAAAAAAAATCTATTACTGTTAATTTACTTTCTTTCACAATTCAAATTTACTTCTTTTTTTTCTGAGCGTTGGCTAAAAAATAGCTCTTTTGGTTTTTTCGGGTTTGCCAGTGTGTCGGCAAAAAACCAAATGTGCTATTTGTGCGTTGGCTCTTTTTTCGTATGCCGCACAACGTGTATGTGCTATGATTTGTTGCGTAAATATAGCGATTAATTAATAATAATCACAGACTTTAACGTTTGCGGATTTTTTCGTAAGAAAAAATTGGTAAGCAATAAATTATGCACGGTGTTGCCAAATAGCTGTTTTTTTATTTCCACAATTTATATTTTTTCAGATTCTAACAATTCCTTTTTTTTTATTTTCCATTTTCTGAATTTTTATTTATAACTAAAAATTCTCAAATTTTGAGTTTTTCACGTTTTAATAAATTCCGTAAACTAGCTAAATTCAAGTTTTGAGTGAGTTTTCCGCCAAGTTCAGAATTCAACATTTGAGTAAATAAGAACAATTCAGGTTTTCCGTAATTTGCTTTTTTCCGCAAACTTGCTAAATTCAAATATTGAGTGTGAATTCCATTTTCCCCATTTTTAAACTTTTAGTAATTTCTCCATTATTTGTAATTTTAAAATTCTCAAAAATCTATATTTTTTCTTTTTTTAGAGATTATTCCACATTTTAAATTTTCTTTAAAAACTCAAAAATTTCATACTTTAACTTTTTCCAGAGCTGAGTGAGAACAGTTTTTGGCAACGTGTTTGTGTATGATTTGTTTGCGTTGATTAAGCGACTAATTTAGTAAATACAAAACCAACTAGAAAATCCGCGAGGATTTTCGTAAGTAGAGTAGAACTAGCAATTAATTATACACGGTGTTGTAGGTAGTTTTATTTCGTAAATATTTGTTCAAAATTATTATTGTTTATATCATTAAATATTCGCATAAACACTTTGCTTTTTTGAATTTTTCTATCAAAATATTCACCAACAGATTCTCCGACTTTCATATCCATTCCAATTCCTTTTTCATCTTGTTTTTTTGCAATTAAACAAGCCTTTTTTAAATCCTCTTTTTGATTTAAAATATATTCCTTATGCTCTGATTTTAAATGACTATTGTATAATGAGTTTTCTTTTTCAATGCCTTTAAATACTTCTTTAAATTCATCGTATCTGCCTTGAAAACAAACACCTAAAAAGAAATGGTAATCAGTTAATAGATTTGTGTCAATATTCTCAAGTTTATAGTTTTTCTTATAATAATCACTCAAATTCATATTGTACATTCCTATTTCTTGTTTCTCAAATTTTGGATTAGGTTTACTTGGCTCTGAATTGATTATTTCTTTCGTGTTTTCATTAGTTTCTTTTCCAGTTAATAGAACTATAATTAGGAATGCAAGAATTCCTGCAATAATGTACCATTCATTTAATAGACAGATTATAATGAAAAGTGAAAAAGTTATTGTTCCAAGAATTTTTTTTGTTTTCGTTTTCTTTTCCATATTTCTGGGGCAAAATTACCTACAACGGTTTTGTATAAGATTAGTTGCGTTGTTTAAGCACCTAATTTAGCAAATACAAACCGAATAGAAAATCCGCAAGGATTTTCGTAAGTAGGCTTGCACTAGCAATTAATTTTATACGGTGTTGTACACCGTTTTTTATTCATTTATTTCTATTCTATTATTTTTAAATATCCAAATTCCTATAACTATTGTCAAGGAATATATTAACACCCAAATAGTCTGTTCAGACCATCGTGTTACAAATCCATTATCTACTATAAAAAATGTAATCCAAACTGATAAAAAGGCATAAAGTGATAATATAATTTTCTCTGTCAAGTTCGAATATTTACTTTTTAAACTTCTTTTAATAAACCAAAAAATCACCATTGCAGGTATTGACGAAAGAAAACCAACAATTATCATTACAAATATTATTTCATAAGAATTCAATATACTGTTGAAACTAGAATTATTAATAATAGCACCTAAAATTAATGCTATTAAAAGCGGTGAAATTATTATTGTAAATAACCAAACTTTAATTATATATTTCATTTACTATTCAGTTGTTTCTTTTCCATAAACAAGATAAAATTCAGACACTTGTCTCACAGTTTCTGCGTCCATTTTTTCTTTCTTTTGGTCGATTTGCTTAACTAATCTAATTCCGTCGTAATAGTATTTACTATTCACAATTGTGTCTGTTCCAGTTTCATTAAATTCCACAATTCTGGCAAAAGTCAGACTGTCTTTTTTGAAGTAAAATTCATAATTCGCTGGCGATTGATTTGGCTGTCCAACTTCTGCGATTATTCTATAGATTTCTCCATTGTCGTCAGTTAGTTCATAAATTGAAATTCCACCAACAATTTCGCCATCCAAGTCCTCTGTATTAAATTCAGTTATAGATTCCGACAAATCTTTTCTGTTATCAATTTCAGTTACGTATTTTTCAATTTCAGATAATGTATTGTCATTTCCACAACTGACTAGAAATCCGATTATTAATGCTATGTAGATATTTTTTCTCAAATGGTGTACAACGGTTTTGTATAAGATTAGTTGCGTGGTTTAAGCACTAAAGTTAGCAAATAAATCACAGATAGAAAGTCCGCGAGGACTTTCGTAAGTAAGCTAAAAACAAGCAATTAATTTTGTACGGTGTTGTACAACGTTTTTATTTCTTTATTTTAAATGTTGCGTTACAAAGATTATAAGTTTTCCATTTTCCTTTTTTCCATAATTTCAAAATTCCTTTTTTTCACTTGAGTTATACTCTTTTTCATAACTTTCAATTAAAGTTTTTTATTAGAATTTAATATTTGATAAAGATTAGTTTTAGGTTTCAAATAGTTGTTTCCTTTAATTTATAATTACAGCTTTATCTATTAATTATTACGCAACATTTGTTGAACAAGAGGACTTAAAAGGTTTTTAGCTCTACTCCTTTTTTTTATACTATATTTTTTTGGGGAAATTTTTTTCCTATTATAACTTTTTGAAGAAATTTTTTCACCATTCCTATATGTAATTGTATATTCTAACTTACCTGTATAAACATTGTACGATTTCCATACCCCATCCATCTTATCGTTATAAACACTACCTCCCCAAGATTTCTCTCCATCCTCATAATGTTGGCTTCGAATTAATTCATCATTTGAATAGAAATTCGTAAGCTCGATTATTCCTTCACTGCTATAATTCGACCACTCACCTGTTCTAAATCCATTTGAATAACTACCTTTAAATTTAATTTTACCATTCGAGTAATATTCTTTTTCTCTAATTTTTTCATCATTTGAAAAGGTGATTTCTAGTTTTAACACACCATTAGACCTAAAAATTTTACATACACCATTTTTTATGCCATTAGAGTAATTAAATATCGATTCTAGATTTCCATTATTATGGTATGATTTCCAAACCCCATCTTTTTTACCTTTATCATATTCTCCTTCAATTTTTTTAATTCCGTTAGAAAAATAATTTTTTTCACTAATTAATTCACCTTCAAAAAAAGTTTTTATAATTTCTACACCTCCTTTAGAGTTATAATATTCCCATTCACCAGTTATTATTCCATAAGTAAAATTGCCTTTACCTTTAAGAACACCATTAGACAAATAAAGACTTGTTTCACCATGAAATTGATTTTCGCTAAAAAAACCAGTAATTTTGTAACCTTTAGAAATTAAATGTAATGTGCCTTTACCATCTTTTTGCCCGTTTACAAAATCCCCTATATACTTATCATTATTTGCATTTATAAATGTTCCGTAGCCATTTTCACAATCACCTGAGATACATCCAGATTCTTGGGCACTTAAATTTAGTTGGGTTACAATAAATATTGTAATGAATATTATTTTTTTCATTTGTTAATTATTTTAATTTCTTTTAAAAAAAAATAGCCTACTTCTACAATTTAATTCTAGCTTCAAATATAAGGCATATTTTCATTCTATGTTGTACAACGTGTTTGTGCATGATTTGTTTGCGTGAATTTAGCGAATAAATAATTAGTAATTACAAGCCTTTAGAGTCCACGAGGTTTTTCCGAAGGAAAAACTTATTAAGCAATTAATTATGCACGGTGTTGTGTGTAGTATTATTTCAGTCCGTTTTCTATTGTTATTTTATATTCAACTAATCTTTCAGCTACTATTTCATTTTTTTCTTTATTCATGGTTAACCCCATTGATTCAGTTTCAATATTGCTTAAGATTTTTGTAATTCTCACAATATCTTCCGTCAACGTATACTTTAGTATTGTCATTGTATAGGAACTATATTCTCCTCGTGCACATGGTTCATCAGATACTCCAATAGGATCCCAAACATAATAAAGAACTTCATCTATTCTATTTTCTAATTCTTTAAGTTTCTTTTTGTTGTTCATTTTAAGTTACAAGTAATTATTTTTATTCGTCATATCCTAGACCAATTTTCAATTTAATAATTTCTCCTGATTTTAATTCAATAGAATCTCTTAGAGTATAATATCCAAGATAACTTGCTGTAATTTTATATTTTCCGGGAGCAATATTTTCAAAATTAAACTCGCCTTTATTTCCACAAGGTCTATAATATGATTCCTCTTTGTTTTCTAATTTGATTTGAGCTCCTTTTAATCCAAATTTATCATAATAATCGAGAATTTTCCCACTAACTTTTGCAGGAATTGTATCTCTAATACCTATTTTCTTTTTAACAAATAATAGTCCATGTTTTCCATTTGGAATAGACGCGCAACTATAAATTATAGTTAAAATTATTAATGTTTGAAATGTTCTTTTCATATTACACACAACGGTTTTGTATAAGATTATTGTGGGAGGTAGACAATGATTTTATTGTCAGCCGAGCCACAAGCTTATACTTATTTTATGTTTTTTCTTTGTCGATTTAAAAATACTCAAATAAGAATAAGCGACACAATAAAAAAAGACAAAACTTTGGAAAAAGACAAAAACCCCACATTAATTTTATGCGGTGTTGTAACCAGTTTCATTCAGTAGCAGTATTAAAAACCGTTAAATTGTGTCCCAAAATATTAGAATTATAGGTAACTCAATATTTTTATATACCTATTTCTTTTGGATTTACACCGTATTCATTTGTATTAGAATTACTTTCAGTAAACATCAAAATTAAGAGCCAAATTTCACCAATAATTGGAATAAATGATACTAATATCATCCATCCGCTTTTTCCAACATCATGAAGTCGTCTTACTGTAAGTGCCAAACTAGGAATTAATATTGCTAATATATATATTCCAATAAATGATCGAAGTAATTCTACAAGCCCATCTTTGCTATCAAAATCATTCATTATATACCTTAAGAATAATATCAGTGACATTGTTATTAAAACGAAAATCGTATTGAATAGTATAAACATCCAAAATTCTTTTCTTCTTGCTCTGCCTTTATAATCAAAAGACTGTTTCATTACTTTTATGTACCAATTCATTTGTTTTTGTTTAATATTAATTCATAGTTTAGTTTAATTGTATATTTCCTATCATTTTTTCCCAATCTTGTATAATGTAATATTGAATGTGATAGTAATTGTTTTTGTACTTAAAATTTTGAGAAGCAACGTTGAAATTTTTATCTTTTAGGTTTATTGAGAAAACATCTGTTAATGATTTTTGAGCTTTAAATTTGGTACTTAATCTTTCTAAAAATTTTATATTATTATCAGTGTAGTTTTCTAAAATACTTTTTTTTTGATAATCTGCAAAGTTATTTAAGTTTTCAAATCTTTCCCCTTTCATTGACATTACATAAATTTCATTTTGACCTTTATTTATTGTTAAGTATGAAACAGAAATAGGATTTGCACCATTATCGTATTTATGAATGTTCCAGTCAAAAGTATTTATACTTATATCACGGACTTTCTTAAATTTATTTTTTTGGATTAAACTACTAGAGTTAATAGCTTTTTCAATTTTCTCTTTGTTTTTGGGGTTTTTCCAAAATTCATCAGCTTCTTTTTTCGCATTTTCTCCTAAAATTCTAATTGTGAAAAATGCAATAATTCCCGAAACAACGAGAGCAATTAGAATGAATTTCGGAAGTATTTTGGTTAGTAAAATCTTAGTTTGTTGTTTGTTCATTTTTGTTCGTTTTAATTGGTTACAACGTTTATGTATAAGAATAGTTGCGGTTTTGTGAGCGAGGATTTTCCGAAGGAAAATCAGATGTAACAAAATTGCAACGACCTTTGGTTAAGCACTAAATTAGCAATTATTTTTATACGGTGTTGGCAAACGTTTTTTTCTTTTTAAATATCAGATATTGAATGATTAACAATATAGTGGATAGTAAAATCAGAATATGTGGTGTATAACTTGGCCAAGCATCCATTAATATTTGCACAAGTATGTAAATAGACAATGAATTAAAAACTACTATCAAAAATGAAACTATAAATCCGAAAGCTCTTTTTCTGATTTTGGTCAGATATACAGAAACTATAATTTCGAAAACTGCAATAATAATTGGAATATAAACGTAAACAATTATTTCTAAATCCATTGTTTTAATACATTGCTACTGTTCCAAGTTCAAACAGAATTATTAATCTTGTATTCATTTTCAATTCCACTTTCTCAATTTTCTCTTCGTTATTTCCGATAAAATTAGTCGATATATTATAGGTTCCAGGTTCTACAATTAGTTTAAAAAATCCGTTTTCATCAGTTTCAGTTTCAAACTCGTTGATTTTTACTTTTGCAGATATTGGAAAATCTTTAGTGTCTCTCGAATATACAAATCCAGAAATGAGACATTTACCATCGAGACTATTGTCAGTCCCATTAAAAACAATTTCTGTTTTTCCTTTTATTTTATATCCGTCTTTTGTTTTTCGGTATGATCCGCAAGAAACGGTTATTAATAAAATTAGAAATACTAAAATGTGTTTTTTCATTTTTTGGTAATGTTTGCCAACGTGTTTGTATATGGTTTGTTGCGTGTTTTAAGCACCTAATTTAGCAAATACAAACCGAATAGAAAATCCGCGAGGATTTTCGTAAGTAGGCTAGAACTAGCAATAAATTATATACGGTGTTAGGCACAGTATTTTAATATTTTTTCTTTTCCGATATTTTCAAATTAGTTAAAGAAATCAGATAATCGCAAGCATTATAGAAATTCCCTTGACTTGGCGAGCAAACAATTACTGTTCTATAATTAGTCTGATTTACACCTTCCATAATCCATTCAGAACCATCTGTTCCAATTGAGCTACGACCTAAATCCATATTCCAAAAATCCGCTTTTCCGATAAGTTGGGTAAATTCAGTCCATTCTTTTGCGGTTAGTATTTTCAGTCGTTCAATTTCTATTTCGCCAGGTTCGTATCCACCAGCGCCATTTAGGACTTTCCAATAAAGAATATATCTGTCATTTCTTTTTTCAAATCTAAAAGCCATTGGTTTGTCAAAAGTCCTAAGCCAAGTAAAACGATAAATTTCTTTGTCAATTTTTCTATTAAACAACAAGGGTTCTTTCATTGCGTGAAGATGTTTTGAATACCAATTCACAACAAATTCGTCATAAGTTCCTTCTATAATTTTTGTTTTAATTGTATAGCTTGAGTCATTTTCCTTAATCCAATCAGTACTAACTTCAGGAAACATTTCTTTCGGAAAGTAAGGTTGTTTTAAATCAGTCGGAACATTTAAACTATCAACTTTTATTGTCGAGTCGATAAATTTTTCAATCGATTGACTAAATCCGATTTGAGTCAGAAGTAATGTCAAAATTCCAATTGATAATATTTGTCTCAAAGTTTTGTTCATATTGTGCCTAACGTGTTTGTGTATGGTTAGTTGCGTGGTTAAGCAACTAAGTTAGTAAACATTTACGAACCCGTGAAAATTCCGCAGGAATTTTCGCAAGTAGGCTAGTACCAAGCAATTAATTATACACGGTGTTGTAGTGCGTTTTTAATTCCACATATATTCTAATTCAATCTCGTTTTCCTCAATTGATTTCACAATGAAAGTCGCTCCATAATTCGCAACTGAAGTATATTTTTTTCCGTTTTCTTCTCTGGTCTTAAATCCACCACTTATTACTAAATAGGTTTTTCCCTCATCAACGTCCCAATTGTAACTTTTCGAAAGTTTCAAGTCAAGTAAATTCGAGCAATTGTCTTTAAATTCTTTTTGGCTCGAAAATTCCCAATAGCAATCTTTATTTAATGCTTCTGATTTGCTTTTTGTGAGTTTTAATAATTCTCCTCGTTTAAATGTTTTCTTTATAGTTTTTGGGTACCAAATTCCATTAAGTTTCTTTGATAGTTCTTTTTCTAAGTCATTTCTTTCAGATTTTAGATTCTTAAAAAACTCCGAAAAAAGAACTTTTTCTATATTCTCATATTCATAATCTTGCCAATCACAATATCGGTCAATTTTTAATGTATCTAAATCTTTAATTATTGTGTAATCTTGAATTGAAGAACTCCAATATTTTTGCTTACAAGAATCTTTGAATTTAAGAGCTTGATTCCAAAATTCATTTAGAAGTTTAATCTTGTCAGAGTTCAATTCTGAGTCTCCTGAAATCGCAGTTCTTTCACTAATTTTATATTCAGGTCGTATTATTTTTCCAAATATTTTATTTTCTTTTTTAGTGAATTCCATTCTTTTATTGACATAAGCTTCGTCTCCAGTCCAATAATCGATTATGAATTTGTCAAATTCCGGATTTTGGGTGTTTTCTTTTTTTCCGCTACAAGAACAGAATAAAATTAAAATCAGAATGATAGATGTTATTACTGTTCTCATTTCTCAAATGCACTACAACGGTTTAGAATATGGAAAGTTGCGTTTTTGAAAACGAAATTTTCCGATGTATAAATCTAATATATTTTTGTTTTAGAAACATTCTATTTTACTGAATTAAGCAATTTTTTATATGCATTGTTAGGCACTTTTAATTGCTGTTCTTAAATATTCTAACTCTGTAAGAAGATTTTTGTACATTGATTTTTGAAATCTAATTAAATCTCCAATTTCTAATTCTTCAATAGCGTTTTTTCCTGTGTATTTTTGATATATTCCAATAATTATTTCTTGTTTTGATTTTATTTTAGTTTCTTTTCCGTGTTCAATATCGTGGAAGAAATCGGTTCTCAAATGTTTGATATCGAAAAATATAGAATCATCTAGCAAAAGCTCATTTGGAATTCTGGATAATGATCCTGATCCTTCATAGATGAATTTATAAAGACTATCTATTAATGTTTTGAAATTATCTGAATCTGTAATGGGTTTAGATATTTTTAGAGTTCCCTTAAGATTTTCATTTGTATTTTTAAATAAATCAATATTATTATCAGCTTTATAAATTGTATTTATACCAACTATTTTTTCTATTAATTCATCGGATAAGCTTTTTATTGTTTCTTTTCTTTTTAGTTCAATTAATTCTAATTCATTATCTAAAAGCTCAAAATATTTTTGAAATTCTGGGATTTTTGAAACTAATTTTGTTCTAACAATTGAAAGTCTTTTTTTTAAAGCAGTAATACTATCAGCTCCTTGTGTAACATTAGATTGATATATAACAAATTCAGGGTTTTTTGATTTAGAACCTTTCTCAATTTCAATTCTTAATTGTTCTAAAAACTCAATATAAAATTTAGATATTTTTGTTTGATTCTCTTTTTTTGATAAGTTGAAGTTATTATTTTTCATTGTATTTAATAATGAAAAAAGGGTAGTAATAGATGCTTTATTTTTAAATATTTTACTGTTATCCGAAAAACTTTTATTTAAAAAATTAAGAATTTCACTAATATTTTTACCTTGAACAGAATTTTTATTAAAATTTATATTTGAGGAAAATAATGATTTTATATCTTTAAATTTAAGATTCTCAACACCTTTAATACCTAAAATACATAATTGACCGGCAATACTTAAATGTGAATGTCTCGTATTTTTTAGGCTTATTGTTTTCTTGAAGAAATTAGTTTCAATTATTTCCTTTGCGAAATTTCTTAAATTTCCGTGAATAGCATTTAATTTTTCTCCTGAATTAAGAGCTTTTCCTAATTGTAACCTTGCAAATAATTCTTTTAATTCAGATTCTTGAGCATCTTCAATTAATACTAAATCCAATTCGTAATCATCGAATATATCTTTAATCTTATCCGGTAAATCCTCATAAGTTAATCCACCGAATTTTTTGGAGTATTCATCTGATAGTTCAATTTCACTATCGTAAAATTCGTAAACAGTTGAAAGTCGTTGTTGACCATCAACAACTTCATAGTTCTCTTCATCAATAACGTGCAAATAAACTTTAGGTATATCCCATTCATTTAAAATTGAATCTAAAAGTTTTTGTTTATCATCTTTTGTCCAAACTTTATCTCTTTGATAATCTGGTTGTAAATCATAGCGGTTTCGTCTTGTATATAATTTATCTAATGGTTTTTTTTCTTTCAGAATTCTCATAGTTTTTTTTTAATTGTGCCTAACGTTTATGTATAAGAATAGTTGCGGTTTTGTATGCGAGGATTTTCCGAAGGAAAATCAGACGTAACAAAAATGCAACGACCTTTGGTTAAGCACTAATTTAGCAATTATTTTTATACGGTGTTGTAGCCAGTTTTTTTATCTGTCCCAACCATCAATCACGTAATTTTTTTCAGTTAATTTTCTCTCAATTTCCGTACTTTTAGGTTTAAACCATAATTCAAATCGAACAGGATAATAGTTTGCAAAAGTTCCTTCATAAATCAGTGAATTTCCAATGTAAAGTTTATAATCCTCTCCTAATTTTGTTATCTCATTTTCAGTCCGAGTAATTAATTCCAATTCCGATAATTGTATATTTTGAGTTAATTCAAATGCTTTAATATATAATTGCCCTTTTTCAGTTGGTTTATGCCACATATAAAAATCGTAGCCACTATATCCATTTCCGATTACAACAATTTTTTCATTATTAACTTTTATCTTCCTCAACGAATCTATTTGTTGCTTTGTTAAAAATTCAATCGGTTTTTCAAAATTCAAATTCTCGGGAATTTCAATATTGTAAAATTTTTCGTCTTCTTGATTTTCATTTACAACTTCAAAATATAGCCAAAAGACAAATCCTGTAAATAGAATTATAATTGTGAAAATTCCGATAAAAATCTTTTTAGTTAATGTCATTTCTCAAATTGGCTACAACGGGCTTTTATAAGATTTGTGCGACTGGAAAATCGGAGATTTTTCGGACGTAGCAAATCGTTTGTTGGATGTTTGTCAGTTCGTTATTTAGTTTAAAAGTAAGCATAAATTTTATGAGGTGTTGTAACCAGTTTTAATCAATTTTTTTAAAGTGACTTTTATAATCATTTTCTGTCAAATCACCTTTTTCTATCAATTTTTTATATGCTCTTTTTTCAAATCTCTCATAGAATATATTAAATAGAGAATCATTTTTAGAATCTATTTCGTGATAAGTCATTATCGTTTTATCTATTTTTCTCAATGTGTCATTCTGAGAAATATTTTTTAAAATAATCAAGGAATCTGTTATTTTCTCTACTTTAAATGAAGTATTAGAACCAATAAATAAAGAGTCATTTAGTAATTTATATTCGATTAACCCTAAGTTTCCTCCGTAATGAGAAAACATTCCAATTTTGCCATTATCAATTTCAAATTCCATATATCCAGCATCTTTCGATAATGTACTCCATTTTCCATTGATATTAATCTTTTCGTTTGTCTTTATACAAGAACTCAATAGAATTAGAGCAATCAATATGATAATAATCTTTTTCATTTTTGTTGTTTGTCGTAATTGGTTACAACGTTTTTGTGCATGATTTGTTTGCGTGAATTTAGCGAATAAATAGTTAATAATTACAAGCCTTTGAAGTCCACGAGGTTTTTCCGAAGGAAAAACTTATTAAGCAATTAATTATGCACGGTGTTGTACATAGTACTTTTATTTCCACTTTTTTATTAATTCGTTCACTCCATTTTTTATTCCGATGAAAAATTCGCCGTTTCTAAATTCAGGAATTATTGTTTTTTCAATTATTTCATTACAAACTTTGTCTGTTAAAATCAATTCGGTTCCTGTTCCAGTTGCAATTCCGATTTTTCTACAAGGATTACAGACAACAATTGTAAGTCCATTATTTTTTTCAGCAGTTCCAACTCCCCATTTATTTCCTAAACCTGTTGCGTATTTTTGGATCTCATTGAATGGTTTAATACTGTTTACTGTTACGACAACTATTTGTCTTGTTGTTTCAATATTGTAATCGTAAAGAATTTTCGTTAATTCTGTTTTTTGTACTTCAGTAAACACTTTTCCATAATCGTTTATTATTCCAATTGCTTTCGGGAAAATACTGTTTTCAATTATTGATTTTTTTGTTTCCTTTTCTTGAGAAAAACTTTGATTTGTAATAAAGCTTAAAGTAAAAAATAGGATTAATATTTTAATTTCGATTTTCATTTTTTGTATTATGTACAACGTGTTATATGCAATCAAATGTATTGCTTTTTGGTTAAATTTTCCGGGATAATAAAAGTTTTTCCTTTTCATTATCCATTTTGTTTAGCTTTTGTAAAGCCACATCTAATGGGTTTTGAATTTCCATTAAATCTTTTCGCTTTACATGTGTGTATATCATTGTTGTTTCAGGTTTTGCATGTCCTAACAAAGATTGTATATATCTAATATCTACGCCGTTTTCTAATAAATGAGTAGCATAGCTATGTCTTAAAGTATGGGGTGTAACCGTTTTAGCTATTTTTGCTTTTAAACAACTCTTTCTTAAAAATTGTCTCACACTTTCTGCGCTATATTTCCCTCCATTTTTCCCTTCAACAAAATAAGTGTTTGGTTTATAAGAATAATAATAATTTGATAGGAGTGGTAAAAAACTATCTGCTAAACTAACATATCTATCTTTCCTTCCCTTTCCGTTTTTTATAATTAGCTGTTTTCTTTCAATATGAAAATCTACCAGTTTTAAATTTATCAATTCGCTGATTCTTAACCCACAAGAATAAATTAATGCCAAAACAGCTCTATGTTTTAAATTTTGTGTGGATCTAATAATATCTAACACTTCTTCTTGTGAAAGTACATTTGGTAGCTTTCTAGATTTTTTTGGTCTTTCTAAAGTTAAATCGTTAATTTGTGTGTGCGGATAAAAATGAATAAAAATCTTTAAGGCACTAATAAATTGCCTTTGCGAACTCACAGAATAGTTTCGTTCTATAAAAATTTTTTCAATAAAAAGTTCTACACTTCTGTTTGTTAATTCCTTTAATGGAACTTTAGTGTAAAAATTTACAAAATCCGCAACAAAGAATGTATATGTTTGGATTGTACTTTGACTATACCTTTTCCCTTTTAGGTATAAATAAAAATTATTGAGTAACACTTTTTGATCCTCTGTTAAAATTCTTTTAAAAAGATTTTTTTTTGAGAGTTCACTAGAATCAACATTTGCAATATCGTTAAAAACCTCAAAAATTAAATCTAAGTTTTCTTTACTGTCATTAACATACCAAGCTTTTAGTGTGCTACTCCATTTGGCACCTTTAATTTTTCTTATAGATTTGATTAAAGAGCTTTCGTATTCAAACGTTACAAGAAGTTGAGACTTTTTTCTATGAACCTTTTGTTTTAAAAGAATGTTGGGTAAGTTTTTCAATTAGTTTCTTTTTAAGAGCATTTAAATATATGGAAAAAAATGAAAAGTTAGACTAGAAATATTTTTTTTACAGAAAGTTAATTGTAAATCATCGTAAACAGTATCTAGACGATTTTGTGATAGTAAGTATAGAAAAGCATTAAAATTAATAGAATTATTGAGTTCATACTTCAAAGACTACTGGTTCTAGTCCAGTTTCTGCTGCAAAGCCAAAAACTTCACTTAATTGGGAAGATTTTTTTATCATCAGAAATTAACAACACATTGCTTAATTGAGAAATGTATCATAATTTTCTACGGCTTCTATAATTAACTTTACCGCTTTTATGTAAAATTGCTGATTGATGTTTTCAAAAGTATCAGTGTCTTTATGATAATCTTTATGATCTTCTACACCGAAATAAATAAACGGAATTTTTTCTTTATGAAATGAGATGTGATCAGAAGAGTTTGTCCAATTATCTTGAGTCTTGTCTTTTGAATTATCGTGTCCAGAAATTAAATTAAGGGTAGAATTTACCTTAGTTAAAGGCTCTCTAAGATTTGGGTAATGAAATAAGCCACATGCATACAATTCATTATTGTCATTATGAGCAATCATATCCATATTTATATTCAAAACGATATTCTCTTTTCCCAAAGGAAAATTCTTTACCAAATAACGAGAACCTAACATTCCAGATTCTTCTGCATCTACCGTTGCAAAAACCAGGGTGTGATTTGGTGTTTTGTCTTTAAAATAATCTGCTATGGCAATTACTGCAGCTGTACCAGAAGCATCATCATCAGCGCCATTATAAATATTGCCTTTTCTAATTCCTAAATGATCATGATGCCCAGTAATTACAATTACTTTGGTAGATTTTCCTTGAATCATTCCAACAACATTTCCGCCAACAATTGTTGTGTCTGAGATCGTAATATCATTTTTTTCTTTTCCTTTTATAGGAAACATACGTTGTCTTTTTTTACCTGTATAGGTATGATTAAAAGATTGAATGTAGCCAGAATCTAATACCGTTTTTAATTCTAATCGTTTAAATTCGCTCGCAATTAAGGCTTGAGCTTTTCTGTTTCCAGGTTTGGTAAAACCTCTTCCTTCTAAAGAATCGCTTGCTAAAATTTGAATATTTCTTAGCATTCGACTTTCGTCAATTTGAATAGAAGAGGTCTTTTTAGTAGTATTTAAATTCTTAGATTTTTCTGTTTGATTAGAATTACATGAAGTGATAATGAATATGGTAAAAAAGAGTGTTGCAATTTTCATTTGGTAGCTATTGGAATTAAAATTTGTTAAAAATGTAGGTCAATCACTTTAAGCCTGCATAATTAATATCGGTTAAATAATGCATGTCTCTATTAAAAGTAGAAAGATCTTCGTGATTAAATTTTGTTACGTTATCATATCCACAAGCGCGTGCTACTACTTTTATTAAATCATTGGTTGCTTCAAAGTAATTTTGTAGTTGTTTTGCAGAAGAATCTATAATTAATCTACTGCGTAAAGATTCTTTTTGAGTAGCAATTCCCACAGGACAATTATTGCTTCCACAAGCACGCATTCCTAAACAACCAATAGCTTGTAATGCCGAATTTGATACTGCAATAGCATCGGCGCCTAACATCATAGCTTTTGCAAAATCTTCTGCAATTCGTAAACCACCAGTAATAATTAAAGTAACATTTGTTGCTCCAACAGTGTCCATATATTTTCTAGCTCTTGCTAATGCAGGAATTGTAGGTACATTAATATTGTCTCTTAAAATAGTTGGTGCAGATCCAGTTCCGCCACCACGACCATCTAAAATGATATAATCAACACCAACATCTAAGGCAAATTGAATATCTTTTTCAATATGACTTGCAGCAATTTTAAAACCAACAGGAATTCCTCCAGTATGTTTACGGACTTTATCAGCAAATATTTTAAAATCTTCAACGGTATGAAAATTAGGGTTTGCTGCTGGAGAAATAGCGGTTTCACCTTCTTTTAATCCTCTTACGCTGGCAATTTCTTTACTCACTTTATTCCCAGGCAAATGTCCGCCAGTTCCTGTTTTTGCACCTTGACCTCCTTTAAAATGAAAGGCTTGCACATGGTCTAATTTATCCCAAGTAAAACCAAACTGAGCAGATGCTAGTTCATAAAAATATTTTGAATTATTAGATTGTTCTTCTGGTAACATACCTCCTTCACCAGAGCAAATTCCAGTACCTGCTAATTGAGCGCCTTTTGATAATGCTATTTTGGCTTCACGAGATAAGGCTCCAAAACTCATATCACTCACAAAAAGTGGCATCTCTAAGGTTAATGGTTTTTTTGCATTTGGACCAATAACAACTCTGCTTGACACTTTTTGATGATCTAATAATGGTCTAGATGCTAATTGTGCGGGCAAGAATTGAATATCATTCCATTTAGGAAGCGTATTTCTGTCAACGCCCATAGATGCTGAAAATCCGTGATGACCAAGGTTCTTCAATCCGTTTTGAGCCAATTCTTTTATATAGCCAGTATACGGTTCTGTCTCTTCAGGATGTGTGTCTGCATAAGCTCCTAAATATTCATCGCGATTAAAAGGTTGTGGACTATTGGCTAAATATGTATCAATTTCAACAGTATCTACGATTAAATCGTCTCCTTCAATTTTGGTAGAAAATTTATGAAGAACTTCTTTATTATTATATTCAGAAACACCAGAATCTACACGGTAATCCCAGCCATGTACACCACAAATAAGGTTATGACCATCTATGTGACCATCAGACATTAGTGCTCCTCGATGCAAACATCTTCCGTAGAGAACAGAAACATCTTCATCAAATTTTACAACAACTAAATCTAAACCGTTTACCAGAGCATGTTTAGGTTGTTTATTTTTTAGAGTACTTATTTGGGCAATTATTACTGGCTGTTTCATAGGTGTAATTATGCTTGTTTTTAAATGTTATATACCTGTTAATCTCGTAAAAGTAATGAATTTAATGTAGGTGAAACTTTGCTAATTTTAAAAAAGGTCTTTAAATAATTTCTTTTTTTACATTCAATTTTACCAAGCACATACCTCTATTTAAGTGCCATTTTTATAAAGTTTTTACTCATTGTTTAATAATAACGATATTTTTTTTTTGTCTTTTTAAATGAAGGAAAAAATGAATTATTAATTTTTTTGTTTATATTTATTCTAAATTAAAAACCCCCGATATGATACATAAAGAAAGTGAAATCAAATTTAAAAAATTTAAAAAAGCAACTATTGCTGCCATCGCTATTAGTTTTATTGGGTTGCTACTTAGTTTGGTAAGAATTTTTAAAATTCATCAAATTTTAGAATTATTCCCAACATCAATAGAGCATTTTTTTGACGAAAAAAATGGAAGTCTATTTGGGATAAATATAATTTATTTCTTTACCAATTTTTTACTACTTATAGGATGTGTTTTACTATTAAACAAAAAAATAATAGCATTAAAATTCTTTCAATTTTCAATGGGAGGATTATTAATAATACTTGTTGATAAAGTTTTTATTAATAAAGGGGTTGCTTTTGTTGATGTGTTAGAGTTGATAATCGTTTTCTTATTTTATAGCTTTTTGTTTTATCACTTTTTGCACTTAAGAAAAAACGGATGGTTTTCGCCCTTTTTAAAAAAGAAATCAACAGCGATTTTAAAAGTTCAAGAAGGTTGTAATAATAGCTGTACACATTGTACGGTTCCTTTACGTCATGGACCATCTAGAAGTAATACATTAGAAAGTATTGTAGCCTATGCAAAAGTATTAGCAGAAAATGGCATAAAAGAAGTTGTGATCTTTGGAGACAATGTAGGTGATTTTGGCACAGGAGAATTTGGAGACTTAGAGCATGAACATACCTTTTTAGATTTGTTAGAAGCATTAGATAAAGTAGGAGAGATTGATCGTTTTAGGTTTCAATCTATTTTAACGCCTTTATTTAGTAAAAAAACCTTAACTTTTTTTAAAGACTCTCTTCGGTTTACGCCACATTTTGAAATACGAATGCAAAGTGGGAGTAATGAAATGCTAGAAAAAATAAATAGTCCATATAAGAGAGAACCCTATAAAGAATTATTTGAAAACATCAAAGAAATAATGCCAGACGCATTTATTTCTGTTGATATAATGGTCGGTTTTCCAGGAGAAACAGAAGAGCTGTTTTTAGAAACGGTTAATTATTTGTCTGATCTTGATATTTCGTATGTAGATGTAAAATCATATATAGATAAACCAGGCACAAGTGCCTATGAAATTAAAACAGGAAAGGTTTCTAGAGCTGTAAGAAGTGAAAGAAAAAAGATTCTTGTTAAATTGTCAAAAAAGAAACGACAGGCATTTTATACAAAACAGCTAGGTACAACGAGAACTGTTTTGTTTGGAGATAAAAATAAAAATGGGTTTATTAAAGGATATACAGAAAACAATATAAAAGTTAAAACATACTGGGATCCAGAGTTGTGTAATACGTTGCACAAAGTTAATTTGAGAGAAATAGACAAAGACCAATTTATGTTATTTGACTTTGAAAATGATAAAATTACTGGAAATCATCGTCTTCGTATTTGATAGAATATTAAAAAACCGTATCTTTCTCCCTTTCTGTGAAAATCTCCCCGTTTTATGCGAAGTGTGAAAAAAGAAAAAGTGATTCCTTTTAGAACAATTTGTACTCTTATAGTTGTTCTAAGTGTTACGTTTATAATAATTGGTGTTGCACGGTTTTTTAAAATAGATTTTATTTTAGACTTACTGCCAGAAATTACAAGAGAAGTATTACACGAGTCTCCTACTTGGGTGTATTATGTGTATTTAATTACCATTTCAATCAATTCATTGGCAGTGGTTTTATTGTTAAGGAGAAATATATTTACGGTTCCTTTAAATCAATTAGCCGCTGGAGGAATGGTTCTCTTAATCTTATACCATTACTTTTCAACAGAGGTTTTGTATGCCTTTACTGCTGTTGAAATGCTTATTACACTTGCTTTTTATATTTCTTTGGCTTGGTTTGCTTCTTACGCAAATGAAACAGGGCATCTATTAAAATCAACAGAAGAAAATACTACCGTGTTGTTAAAAGTGCAAGAAGGATGTAATCATGCATGTGCATATTGTCCAGTTCCTTCCCGTAAAGGAAAATCTAGAAGTAATTCTGTTCGAAACATTACACAGGATGTATGGCAAATGGCAGAAGAAGGCATCAGAGAAGTTGTGATTTCTGGCGATAATGTTGGTGATTTTGGGACAGGAGAATATGGAGATTTAGACCACGACCATACTTTTTTAGATTTACTGAAAGAATTAGATCCTATAAAAGGCATTGAGCGTTTTCGGTTTTTATCTGTTACAACTCCTATGTTTAGTAAAAAAACATTAAAGTTTATAAAAGAGTCTTCTCGGCTTTCTAACCATTTTAATATCCGAATGGATAGTGGGAGTAATGAGATGCTAAAAAAAATGAACCGCCCTTATTTATTGGCGCCTTATAAAGAATTGTTTAAAAATATTAAAAAATTGATGCCAGACGCATTTATTTCTGTAGAGATACTTGTTGGGTTTCCTGGAGAAACAGAAGACTTGTTTATGGAAACCTACAACTGTTTATCAGAACTTGATATTTCATTTATAAGTACACAAACTTATGTGGACAAATTAGGTACACCAGCATTTAATATAAGAAAAAATGTGGTGCCAAAACCCGAAAGAGCAAAGAGAAGAAGGAAACTTATTGAGCTCTCAAAAAAGAAATTACACACATTTTATGAAAGTCAAATAGACAAAGAAATGATTGTCCTTTTTGAAAATAAAAATAAGAAAGGATATATTTATGGCTATACTGATAACTTTATAAAAGTAAAGACCGCTTGGAAGTATGAGTTAGAAAGCGCATTAAGAAAAGTGAGATTAACAGAGATTAATGGCAGCTTTATGTCATTTGAATATTTGGAAACTGAAAAAATTATTGAAGAACAACATTTTAGTATTTAAAAAAACAAAATTTAATAAAGATAAACCCCTAATATAAATTCCTTAAATCGTATAAATTGTTAGTGCTAGTTTAGTGATAACAAAGCCTGCATTAAATTTAAGAAATAGAAGAATTAAACAGGTTCTTATTTTTGACAATAAATTTAAAACAATACAGTTTTATTTGTTGTTAAAAGCAAATATATATGTGGTTCATTAAGTGATTAATTATATATTTGGAATCGTTATTTTGACGTAGAATCTAACTTAGAATATGAAAATAGTTAAACAGAGTCTTTTTTGCCTAGTTTTTACTTTGTCTTTTTGGTCGGTTTCTGGCCAAGAAACATTACCAATTTACGCTGATTATTTGTCAGATAATGTTTTTTTAATACATCCTTCTGCAGCAGGAATTGGAAATTGCGGGAAAATTAGACTAACAGCCAGAACTCAATGGCAAGGTGTTCCGAATGCTCCTTCTCTTCAAACATTAAGTTTTCATAATAAATTTGGAGAAAAAGCAGCTTTAGGGGTTGTTATGTTTAATGATAAAAACGGGTTTCATTCTCAAAAAGGAGTACAGCTAACCTATGCTTTTCACTTAGAAATGGGAGATGGTTCTCGATTTGAACAATTATCATTTGGGCTTTCAGCTACCGCAGTTCAAAATCAATCAGATCAAAGAACTTTTATAGGAGACCCAGCAGTTCAACAACTCATTCAGAGTACGAGTTATTATAATGCAGACTTTAGTGTTGCTTATCATAGAGAAGGGTTGTCGTCTTATTTTACTGTAAAAAACTTACTACTTTCTGCTAAGAATAATTTAAATAATAGTTTAGAACCTTTAGATTTAAGGAACTATATTTTTAGTTCAGGATATTATTTTAAGGTTAACGATGCGTTTAAAATAGAACCTTCTATGATGTTTCAGTATCGAGAAGGGACAAAAGAGAAAATTGTTGATATGAATATTAAAGCATATAAAGATTTTAGCCAGGCGCAATTATGGGCTGCTTTGTCTTATAGAAGAAGTTTTGATGGCAAATCAATTGAAGATCTTCAATATGTGACTCCTATTGTTGGTGTTAATTTTAATAGAATGATGTTTTCTTACACATATACAAAACAGTTAGGAGATATTGTTTTTGCAGATACAGGATATCATCAAGTTACCCTTGGAATGAATATTTTTTGTAGAACTGCAAGAGCTTCTGCTTGTCCAAATATCAATGCAGCATTTTATTAATTTGATTTAAAAATCGAGGATATTTATTTTTACATTCACGTATTCTTTCAACACAACAGACAATGTAGCAAGGTCTTTATTAGAATAAAATTGATGACTTGCAGTATTTGTAGTTAGATGTAATAATTGATTTTCTTTTAGAATTTTTTTTGTCTGTTTCGCAACTGCTTCTCCAGAATCTATAATTGTTATTTTGGATCCAATAATTTTTTTAATTTGAGGTATCAAATATGGATAATGAGTACAGCCAAGTACTAAACAATCAATATTGTTTTTTAAAAATACAGAGAGATGGCTTTCTAGTAAAGAAAACATTTCTTTAGAGTTTAGTTTTCTGTTTTCAATTAGTTCTACCAATCCTTCACCTACTTGTTCTATAATTTTAATATCCAAATCTAAAACAGTAGATGTTTTCTCAAATAAAGCACTATTTAAAGTGCCTTTTGTTGCGAGAACTCCAATAGTATTGGTTTTTGTTTTTAACGCAGCAGGTTTAATGGCAGGCTCAATTCCAATAAAAGGAACAGTGTAGGTTTTGCGTAAGTGTTTTATTGCATTTGTTGTTGCAGTATTACATGCAACAACAATAAGTTTACAATTTTTTTCTAATAAAAACTCCGTATTTTTGACAGCAAGTTGCATAATTTCATCTTCAGACTTGAGTCCATAAGGAGCATTTTTACTATCTGCTAAATATATAGTATTTTCTTTTGGTAGTATGGTTTTTAATTCTTTCCAAATAGAGGTTCCGCCAATACCAGAATCAAAAATGCCAATAGGTTGTTTTGCTGTAAAATTCATTGAGTTGTAAAAATAAAAAAACCTGCTTTTAAAAGCAGGTTTTTCTTATGTTTTATGAAATTAGATTTTTTAGAAGCCTAATTTAGCTTTTACAGCATCATAAATATCAACGCCTTTGTCAAAAACAATAAGGCCTTTCCCTGCAGATGCATCAAAGATGTATGCAAGTCCTTTTTCAGCAGCTACCTCTTTAATTGCTTTTTGAGCTCTTTCTAAGATAGGTTTTAATTTTTCTTGATATTTTTTTTGCATCTCTTGAGTTGCAAATTGCTCAGCTTGTGCCAATCTTTGTCTTTCTTGTTGAACCTCTGCTTGCCTCTTTGCATTTGTTTCTGGAGTTTGAGCTTTTTGCTCCGCTCCATACTTTTTTAACTTATCCTCGTACTTTTTTGCCAAAGTGGTAAGATCGTCTTTATACGTTTTTTGCATTTTCTCCAACTCTGCTTGCATGGTTTTAGTAGCTGGCATATTTGCTATTAATTTGTCTGTTTCTATATGGCCAAATTTTTGCGCATTTGCAACACCACTAATACTCAACGTAAATACAGCTATTAATAATAACGTTTTAAAATGTTTCATTTCCTCTTGTTTTAATTTAATTATTGTTTTTCTTATCCTCTTTCTGCTTTTTTAAAGCAGCTTTTTTGTCTTGTAATAGTTTTCTTTTTGCTGCTCGTTCTTTTAATTTAGCCGCTCTTTTTTCTTCTATTGCTTTTTTCTTAGCGGCTTTTTTATCTAGTTTCGCTTTTTTTAAAGTAGCAATTTTAGTTTTTGTTTCTGTCTTTTTTATGACCGCTTTTTTACTAATATTTTTTGTTTTTCTTCCTTTAACAATACTAGATAAAACGAGTTCGCTAATATCGTATTTTTTATTGGAATATAACATGACTAATTCACTAGATTTATCAAACACAAAATCATATTTTTTTCTCTTAGCAATATTTTGAATTGCATTGTAAACTTGGTCTTGTACAGGCTTAACTAAACGCTTTCTTAGCATAAACATATCTCCTTTAGGGCCAAAATACAGCGATTCTAAACGTGCTAATTCTTCTTCTTTTAGAGCAATATCTTCTTCCCGTTCATCAATTAAGTCTTTGGTTAAAATAGCTTTTTCGTTGGCTAAATCTGTTTTTAAAACTTCTATATGCCTTTCTAATTTTCTTAGATTCGCTTTCCACTTTTCCACTTTATCATTTAAAGTATTTTGAGCATTCAAATATTCAGGAACATTTTCTAAAATATATTCCATATCAATATATGCTAATGTCTGTTTTTTTTGTGCATTAGAAATTTGTACAACACATAAAAGAGCAATTATCCATACTGTTTTTTTCATCTTTATAACTGTTTACGGAAAAATCATGCCAAAAAATAAAAAGAATTATTTTTAAAACTGTCTTCCTATGATAAAATGCGTTTGCCAACCTGATTTAGGAGCATTAGGCACGTTATTATAAACTGGTAATGCATCAAACCCATGTCCAAAATCAATTCCTAATAAACCAAATGCCGGCATAAAGATACGAATACCTACTCCTGCAGATCTTTTTAATTGAAACGGATTATAATCACTAAAATTGTCGTAAGAATTCCCTGCTTCTAAAAACCCAAGTGTGTAAATTGAAGCAGAAGGCTTGTCTGTAATAGAATATCGTAATTCTAATTGAAACTTATTATAAATAATACCTCCATTTATTGAGGATAGTCTATTGTTTTCATATCCTCTTAAGGCTATGGTTTCTCTACCATCTAACTGATAAGACGCTAAGCCATCTCCACCAACAAAAAAGTGCTCAAAAGGAACAGGGCCTAATTCATCATTATACTGCCCTAAAAATCCTCCTTCAGCATTGGTCATTAATACCAGTTTATCTGTAAAAGCAGTATACCATTTTCCTTTAAAACTAATTTTATAGTATTCCATCCACTTATATTTTTCAGCCAAACCTAGATTAGAATAATCTTTTTTACTGACTAATGAATAAGGGAACGTTAGTTTAAGTCCTAAGCTAAACTCAGAACCGCGTGTTGGAAATATGATACTTGGCCCCGAAGAGTTTCTACTTAAAACAATATTGTAAGACAAGTTGTTTAAACTAGCATTGTTAAGGAATTCATTTCCTATTCTAAATCCGTAATTATTTAAACTTAGGTTTTGGTAGCTAATAGATTGTGATAATTGAAAGAAATCATCAGGCCATTGCAAACGTTTTCCAAGACCAATTGTAGCTCCAATAATTTTTAAACTTTGACTTTTATCTACAATACCCGTTTGAAAGTTAAATTGATATTGGTTAGAATTATAGATAGAAAAAGAAAAAGATTGTGGTTTTTTACCACCAAGCCAAGGCTCGGTAAAAGAAAAGCTATAAGTGCTGTATGTTCTACTTGCCTGCAAACGTAAAGACAATTTTTGTCCATCACCTGTTGGTAAAGGTTTGTATGCTTCTTTTTTGAAAAGATTTCTAATCGCAAAATTATTAAAAGATAATCCTAGAGTTCCTATAAAAGCACCACCACCATAACCACCTTGTAGCTCTATTTGACTACCACCTTTCTCAATCACTGTAAAATCAATATTTGCAGTTTTGTTTTGGTAATCTGGAACTACATCAGGACTCACATTATCATCAAAAAAACCTAATTGACCAATTTCTCTAATAGATCTTATAATTTCTGATCGACTAAATAAATCTCCTGGTTTTACACGTAATTCTCTGTAAATTACATGGTCATTGGTTTTGTCATTTCCTATTACTGTTACTTTTTTGATGACAGCTTGCTCATCTTCTCGAATTCTAATTTCAACAGTAATGGAGTCGTTTTGAACTTTTGTTTCTACGGCATTTATTTGTGAAAATAAAAACCCGTTGTTATGATATAATGTTTGAATATCTGCTGACGAGGGTGTGTTGTCTCCAGATACTCGTTCTTTTAAAACAGCGCCATTATACACATCTCCTTTGCTAATTCGTACTATTTTTTGAAGATGTTCATCAGTATACTTTTTGTTTCCAACAAATAATATGTCATTAAAATAGTATTGTTTTCCTTCTTCTACATCTATTTTTAAAGAGATGGTATTGTCATCATTCCAAATTAATTCGTCGCTAATAATTCGTGCATCTCTAAAACCTAACCTGCTATATTTTTCTATAATATTTTCTAAATCTTCTTTGTAATCGTCTTCAATATATTTTGAGGATTTCCAAAACCTACCAAACATTTTTTGCTTGGTATTACTCATAGTTCCTCTTAGGTTTCTGTCAGAAAAAGCCTTGTTTCCTGTAAAAGAAATATTTTTAATTTTTATGCGGTTACCCTTATCTATATGCACAAACATACTAACCGTGTTAATGTCGGTAGTGTCTTTTTCTGTGTTTATCGAGATTTTAGTTTTTAAAAACCCTTTGTCTGTATATTTCTTTTTAAAATAATTAGTTGTAGTAACTAACAAGTTGTCAGTTATCATTGCTCCTTTTTTAAGCTCAGTATCTTTTTGTAGTTCTCTAGCTTTCGATTTCTTAACACCAGAAATGGTTACATTGTTTAGTTGAGGTAATTCATTTACGTCAAATTGTAAGTACACTGCGGCTCCATCTATTTTAGATAGATATACATCAACATTACTAAATTGTTTTGTTTCATAGAGTTTTTTAATAGCGCTTGTCAATTTGTCACCAGGTAATTTAATAAGTTGCCCAATTCTTAAGCCAGTAAATACTTTTACAGTTTCTTCACTAAATTTTTTCAAACCAGTAATTGTCATTCCTCCTAAAAGGTATTCTTTTCCTTTTTCAAAAGAAACAGGAAGGTTGTTTTTTATAGGAGTTTTAATTTTAGGAATGGTGTCATTGGTATTAATAACAGCTGTTTTTTTTGCACTTTTAACCTCTTGTGCATTGATGTTAAAGGTTAAAAAGCTACTAATAAATAGTACTATTAATATAGTATGTTTACTCATTTGATGTTTCAATTTGATCGCCTGTTTTACCAAAGCGACGTTCTCTATTTTGATATTCAATTATTGCGTCAAAAAAATCGCTTTTTCTAAAGTCTGGCCAAAGTACTTCTGTAAAGTAAAGTTCAGCATATGCTGCTTGCCAAAGCAAGAAATTACTAATACGTTTTTCTCCACTCGTACGGATCATTAAATCAATGTCGGGCAAATTAAATGTATATAAATGATTATTAATAATTTTTTCGTCAATTTCTTCAATTTGAAGCTGGTTATTAACAACTTTTTTAGATATGTTTTTGATAGTATTAACAATTTCTTCTCTAGAACCATAGCTTAATGCAAAAGTTAAAACAATTTTTGTGTTGTTTTGTGTTGCGTTAATCACATTTGTAAGCACTTTTTGAACTCTTTTTGGAAGACTGTTGATATCTCCAATAGCATTTATTTTTGCATTTCTTTTTTGAAAGTAAGGCAACTCTTTTTTTAAAGTTGAAGCCATAAGGCTCATCAAAGCGTTCACTTCTAGTTTGGGGCGGTTCCAGTTTTCGGTAGAAAAAGCATATAAAGTGATGGCTTCTATATTTACATCTATTGCTGCATCTACAGATTCTCTAATGGATGTCATTGCATTTCTATGACCAAAAATCCTAGCCATTCCTTTACCTTGAGCCCACCTTCCATTACCGTCCATAATAATGGCAACGTGCTGAGGTGCTTTTCGAGAAGTTATAAGTAGTTTTTTATCCATAGATTATCTAAATTCTGAATAACAAGCAGGTCTCCCAAAAGTATATACAAATGAAATCCCTGTAAAAACATACCAATCATTCGATTCTCCTCCAAAATCAAGAGAAGGTATTTTACTTGTTGTAAAGTCTAAATTATCTTCAAAAGTGTACCTCACTTTAGTTTCTATTGCAACGGCAATATTGTGTGTAAGTTTTGTTTTAATTCCTAGCCCAAAAGGAATGGCAATTGAAGTTTTACTTTTTAAAGCATATTGATTTGGAGCAGTTTCTGTAGTAGCATAACGATAACTAAAACCAGCTATTTCTGCTAAAATATACGGAGTAAACGTCTTGTCTGACGATGAGATTTCATACTCAAAAAAATTATATTCTATACCTACAGCCAACTCGTATATGGTGTTTTTAAAATTAAAATTTCTATTTTGTCTTATACTATTTGTGGCATTTTCGTCATTGGCTTCAATGGGCAAATAACTAAATGTTCCTCTTAATGCAATTCTTGGATTTAAATTGTATTTATAGATAACTCCAGCTCCTATTTTGTTTGGTAAAATGTAATTTGTTTTTCCAATGTCACCAATATAATTTGTACCTCCAATAAAAAATCCAATTTCATTTATTTGTGACCAAGAAATACTTGTAATACAAATAAATGCAATTGCTAAAAGTTGCTTTGTCATCTTAAAAAATAGCGTGCAAATATAGTTAAATCAATTCGCTTTATAAAGTTAATAACTGGTCTTTTTTGAATAACAACTATTTTGGAGATTTATTGTTGAAAGAATTTAGATATTTGACTTGTTTCTAGTGTCTTCTCCCCATAATAATTTACTTCGAAGAGTCTTTAAAAACGATTGATTATTAAATAAAATACTCTTAATAGTAAAAGGAGCTTTTTCAATAAAAAGCTGTGTATTTTCATGAATTGTTGCAATGCGAGAATCCAAAGACATTAAAAAAGTGTTTTCACGACCACTTATTTCGAGCCTAATTTTTGTATCATCAGAAATAATTAATGGACGCGCATTTAAATTATGTGGTGCAATAGGGGTAATGATAATGCTTTTAGAATTTGGTAAAACAACCGGGCCGTTACAGCTTAGAGAATATCCTGTAGAACCTGTTGGTGTTGATATAATTAATCCATCAGCCCAATAATTTGTCAAGTATTCATCGTCTAAATATGTTTTTATGCCAATCATAGAAGTAGTGTTTTTACGAGCAACAGTAATTTCGTTTAAAGCAAAATCTAATTCTATCGTTTCTTCGATTTCTGGATTTGTTTTTACGTGTAATAAAGTTCTTTCTTGAATGTTGTATTCTTTTTTTAAAAGCAGTAAAATAGCATCATTAATTTGTTCTTTTTGGATGGTTGCTAAAAAACCCAACCTACCTGTATTGATGCCTAATATTGGAATGTTCAAATCTCTAATATAGGTAACAGCTCTTAAAATAGTTCCGTCACCTCCAATGGTAAAAAGCAAATCAAAAGAATTGTTTAAATCATTAAAGTGAGAAAAAGTAGGATATTTTTTTGGGAGTAAGTTTTTTTTGTTAAACAGGTCGTAAAACTCTTTTTCAAAAAAAGCAACAACATTGTTTTTATGAAGAATATCTAATAAAATAATGACTTCTTTTAGGGCTTTTGAATTGTATGATTGTCCGTAAATAGCTATTTTTTTCATAGGTTAGGTATTTAGGTATTTTTGTAAATAATCGGCTCTGTTTTTTAGTTCCTCCAAATAAAAATCATCTGTATGATCTGTTATGATTAGGTAATTATAGCGTCTAAAGGTTTGAATGATTTCATTGATTTCTTCGGATGAAATTTTTAAAGTCAACTCTACTTTTTCAGGAGTCCTTTTTGAGATAAAACAGCCTAATAAAACAGCATTGTTCGATTCTATTATTTGAGCAGCTTCGCTCATAGAATGTTCTTTGCTGTTTTTTTCTACCACTAAAACAAATCCGTTAGCACTTAAAAATGGGCTTGAAGAAAAAGCCTCTAAAACTACATTCAGCTCAAAATATCCAACATATTTATTTTTATGAATAACGGGAATAATATTTGTATCGTTATCAGCAAAAACCTTTAGCAACTCTAAAACTGAAACGCCATTATTGGCGTTAAAATGTTCGAATAAATCAATAAATTCAAAAAGTTTTTGCTCCTTATTTTCTAGTGATTGTATGTCGTTTTGAGAAAAACAACCTATTAAAATAGTATCGTTTACAATGGGTATATGGCTAATAGTATTTTTTTTACATAACTTTTTAGCCATATTTACCGAACTCTGTAAGGTTAAAGGCTCAAAATCATTTAGAATGTAATTAGTAATGTTCATTTACAACGAATATAGGGTAAAATGCCGAATAATTTTATTGAAATGAGTACTTTTGTGTTTTAGATTTTTAAGATGACAAAGTTAAGTGTAAATGTAAATAAAATTGCAACATTGCGTAATTCACGTGGTAGTGATGTGCCAAATTTAGTAAAAGTCTCGAAAGATATTCAACGATTTGGGGCAGAAGGAATTACCATTCATCCTAGACCAGATGAACGTCATATTCGGTATCAAGATGCATATGATTTAAAGCCTGTTGTATATACAGAATATAATATTGAAGGAAATCCAATTCCAAAATTTATAGAGCTGGTTTTGGCAGTAAATCCTACTCAAGTTACATTGGTTCCTGATGGAGTTAATGCGTTGACTTCAAACGCAGGCTGGGATACTATTAGCCATCAATCTTTTTTACAAGAAGTGATTGCTGAGTTTAAGCAGAATAATATCAGAACAGCTATTTTTATTGATACGAATTTAAAGTTAATAGAGGCAGCAGCAAAAGCTGGTGCCGATAGAATTGAATTGTATACAGAAGAGTTTGCAACTCAGTTTGATTTAGGAAATCCATTTGCAGTAAAACCATATACAGAATCCGCAATTTTAGCCAATGAGTTGGGTTTAGGAATTAATGCCGGACATGACTTGAGTCTTGAAAATATTCAATTTTTTAAAGAAAATATTCCGAATTTAGCAGAAGTCTCTATTGGACATGCATTAATCTCAGAATCGCTCTATCTTGGATTAGAAAATGTGGTGAATATGTATTTACATCGATTACAATAAAATGCAACGAATACATTCAAGAATTATAGGAGAAGGATTGCCATTACTAATTGTACATGGTTATTTTGGTATGGGTGATAATTGGAAATCTCTCGGTTTAAAGTTTTCTAATACCTATGAAGTTCACTTAATTGATCAACGAAATCACGGACGTAGCTTTCATTCAGATGAATTTGATTATGAGTTGTTAGTAGAAGATTTGTACAATTATATTCAGGATCATCAGTTGCAAGAAGTTTTTTTAATTGGTCATTCTATGGGAGGAAAAACAGCTATGTTATTTTCGGTGAAACATCCAGAAATGATTAAGAAATTAATAATCGTAGATATTTCTCCAAAAGAATACAAACCACATCATGATGAAATTTTAAAGGGCTTAAATTCGATTGATTTTTCAATTCAAAATACCCGTAAACTGGTAGACGAAAAACTAGCTGAAATGATTCCGATTGTTGGTGTTCGTCAGTTTTTGTTAAAAAATGTATATTGGAGAGAAAAAGGGCAATTAGATTTTCGATTTAATTTGCAATCACTAACAGAAAATAATTCTGAAGTTGGAGAAGGGTTGCCTTCTTTTACCACATTTGAAAAACCAACCTTATTTTTAAAAGGAGAAAATTCGAATTATATTTCTTTAGATGGAGATCCATTAATACGTGCCCATTTTCCAAACTCACAAATAAGTGTAATTAAAAATGCAGGACATTGGTTACATGCAGAAAACCCAACTGATTTTTATCACGAAGTTTCAACGTTCTTAAAATAAATAATATTAAATTGTATCTGTCTGCCAAAAAACATGTAATCAACTACTTTAGCTGTCATTTTTGCAGAAAATATTAATTGGTATTGTTTTAGTTGTTAGTGTTTTGCTATTATGAAATAGCGAAATTTGATAAATTTTAAAACAAAAAAAATGAAATTTTTATTAAAATTATTACTAACAGCAATTGCCGTAGTTGTGTTGGCAACTTTCTTACCCGGAATTTATATTGAGAGCTATACAACTGCAGTTTGGGTAGCTTTTATTATTGCTGTTTTAAATATGTTCGTACGCCCTTTGTTGGTGTTATTTACATTGCCAGCAACCATTATAAGTTTGGGCTTGTTTTTATTTGTAATCAATGCAATAATTATTTTGCTAGCTGGTAATTTGATAGCAGGATTTGCCGTTAACGGATTTTTTACGGCATTGCTATTTAGTATATTACTATCAATTTTTAGATCGGTATTGTTTGCCTTTGTTCGAGATGATTCTAAAAAGAAATAATAGTGATTTAAAATTACTGAAATAGAAGTATTTAAACCTTTGCAAAGTTGATGAAAATCACTACTTTTGCAGCCAATTTTTTAAGAATAATTGACACCATGAATATTACAAAAGAAAATGTAGACGCATTAAATGCAGTTGTAAAAGTTGATATAATTGCAGAAGACTATCAACCAAAAGTAACCGAAGTTTTAGAAGATTACCGTAAAAAAGCAGACATTCCAGGATTTAGAAAAGGGCATGTACCAATGGGAATGGTAAAAAAGCAATACGGAAAATCGGTGATGATTGATGAAGTTAATAAATTATTGCAAGAGTCTTTAAATAAGTTTTTAACAGAAGAAAAATTAGATATTTTAGGGAATCCAATCCCTAGAATTCAAGAAGATTTTTCTTGGGATACAGAAGCTTTTTCATTTGAGTTTGAATTAGGACTGGCTCCTGAATTTAAAGTAGATTTATCAGCAAAGAAAAAAATAACACAATACACAATTGTAGCTGATGATTCTTTGATAGATAAAGAAGTTGAAAACTTACAATCGCGTTATGGAAAAATGAATGCGTTGGATGCAGTTACAGAAGAAGCAAATGTTACAGGTACTTTTGTAAATGAAGAAAAAGAAATTAATAAAAAATCAACGATTTCTTTAAAAGATATTAAAGGAAAAGCAACCTTAAAAAAGTTTATTGGAGCAAAAGTTGGTGATGTAATTTCGTTAAAATCAAAAGGCTTGTTTAGTGATGATCACAAACTAATGGGAGCTTTAGGATTGTCACATGATGAAATTCATGGATTATCAATAGCACTTGCCTTTACAATAGAAGAAGTTACAGAAACAGAATTGGCTGAACTAGATCAAGAATTGTTTGATAAATTATTTACAGACGGTAGCGTAAAGACAGTTACTGAATTGAGAGAGAAGATTCAACAAGACGCAGAAAAGCAATTTGAGCAACAAGGCGATCAGCAATTGTTAAATGCAATTACCGAATATTTAGTAGAAAATACAAAGTTTGATTTGCCAGCAACCTTTTTACAAAAATGGTTAGCAACAGCAGGAGAAAATCCAATATCAGAAGAAGAAGCAGTAGCAGAATATACAAAATCTGAAAAAGGATTGCGTTATCAGTTAATCGAAGGAAAGATTATGATGGATAATGACATCAAATTAGATCAAAAAGAATTGACAGATTATGCAAAAGGATTTATCAGAACACAAATGGCTCAGTTTGGGAACTTAAATCCAGAAGAAAAAGAATTGGACGATATTGCAGGAAGAATTTTAGGAAATCCAGAAGAAGCTAAACGCTTACAAGAGCAATTGATTAGTCATAAATTATTGACTTTTTACAAGGAAAACATCACGTTTAAAACTAAAAAAGTTTCTTACGAGAATTTTGTCAAAGAAGTGTATAAATAAGACAATGCTACTACAATTATTTAAAACTCCTTTATTATTAAAGGAGTTTTTTTAGTCATAAACTGTAACAAAATATTAACTTAATAGTTCTTATATTTACAGTTCAAACAATAAAAATATTCAAAGAATGGATTACGGAAGAGAATTTGAAAAATATGCAACAAAACATCACGGAATAAGCAGTACTTATTTAGGTAAAATTACAAGTAGTTTAACGCCATATATAATGGAAGAGCGTCAAATGAATATTACTCAAATGGATGTTTTTTCTCGTTTGATGATGGATAGAATAATATTTCTAGGTACAGGAATTAATGATCAAGTTGCAAATATTATTCAGGCGCAATTATTATTTTTAGAAAGCGTAGATTCGTCTAAAGATATTTCAATCTATATCAATTCACCAGGTGGTGGAGTATATGCTGGTTTGGGAATTTATGACACCATGCAGTTTATAAAGCCAGATGTAGCTACTATTTGTACAGGAATGGCTGCATCTATGGGAGCTGTTTTAATGTGTGCTGGCGCAAAGGGAAAACGCTCTGCACTACCACATTCTAGAATTATGATTCACCAACCTTTAGGCGGTGCTCAAGGGCAGGCGTCTGATATTGAAATTACTACCCGTGAAATTTTAAAGCTAAAAGATGAATTGTATGAAATTATTGCAAAGCATTCTGGGCAAACTGTAAAAAAAGTGCATACAGATTCTGATAGAGATTATTGGATGAAAGCAGATGAGGCAAAAGCCTACGGAATGGTTGATGAAATTTTAGCTAGAAAATAATATTTACGTTATTGTGATTTCTAGAGTTTATGAGTAATCTTATTTTTATGTTAAGATTATTTCGTAGTTAACAGCGTAAGTAATGACAAAAAATAAAGAAAGATGTCAAAAGAAGAAAATTTAGAATGTTCATTTTGCGGTCGTAAAAAGACCGAAACAAATTTGTTAATAGCTGGTATTGATGCACATATTTGCGATAAATGTATTGAACAAGCAACAGGGATTTTAGAAGAGGAAGTAACAGAGATAAAAACAAAGGGTCTTTCTAAAGATTTAATGCTAAAGAAACCAATCGAGATTAAGGCTTTTTTAGACCAATATATTATCGGTCAAGGAGAGACGAAAAAATCAATGTCAGTTGCAGTTTATAACCACTACAAAAGGTTGCTACAAGATAAAGACGAAGAGAACGAAGTAGAAATTGAAAAGAGCAATATTGTTTTAGTAGGAGAAACAGGAACCGGTAAAACATTGGTTGCTCGAACCATTGCAAAAATGTTGAATGTGCCGTTTTCTATTGTTGATGCTACTGTTTTAACACAAGCAGGTTATGTTGGAGAAGACGTAGAAAGCATTTTAAGTAGATTATTGCAAGCTGCAGATTATGATGTTTTAAAAGCAGAAAGAGGTATTGTTTTTATTGACGAAATAGATAAAATTGCACGTAAAGGAGACAACCCTTCTATTACAAGAGATGTTTCTGGAGAAGGAGTACAACAAGCATTATTAAAACTATTGGAAGGTTCTGTAGTAAATGTTGCTCCGAAAGGAGGTAGAAAACATCCTGATCAAAAATTTATTGAAGTAAACACCAAAGATATTCTCTTTATAGCAGGTGGAGCTTTTTCAGGAATTGATAAAATTATAAGCAAACGATTAAACATGCAAGCTGTTGGCTATAGTGCTTCAGTTGCAGAAGATAAAATAGATGAAGACAACTTATTACAATACATTATTCCGTCTGATTTAAAAGCTTTCGGGTTGATTCCAGAAATTATAGGAAGATTACCTGTGTTAAGTTATATGAATCCGTTAGATGCAAAAACATTAAGAGCAATTTTAACAGAGCCAAAAAACTCAATTATTAAACAATATGTAAAATTGTTTTCTATGGATGATGTTTCTTTTGAAATTGAAGAAGATGCATTAATGTACATTGTGAAAAAAGCAGTAGAATATAAATTAGGAGCTCGTGGATTGCGCTCATTGTGTGAAGCTATTTTAACAGACGCCATGTTTGAGTTACCAAGTTCTGACGAAAAAGAGTTTCATGTGACAAAAGAATACGCAGAAGCAAAATTAACGAAAACAACTTTAAAGAAGCTAAGAGCAGCTTCATAATCAAACTAAAAGGAGTCTCAAAAGATGATGTTTTTTTGAGGTTTTTTGTACCAACTAAATGATATCCAAAGAAACCATAGACCGTGTTTTTGAAACTGCTAGAGTAGAGGAGGTAATTGGTGAATTTGTACAATTAAAAAAAGCTGGAAGTAATTTTAAAGGATTAAGCCCTTTTACAGACGAAAGAACGCCTTCTTTTATGGTGTCACCAGTAAAGCAAATTTGGAAAGATTTTAGTACAGGTAAAGGAGGGAGTGCGATTTCTTTTTTAATGGAGCACGAACATTATTCGTATCCAGAAGCAATAAAATATTTGGCAAAGAAATATAATATTGACATTGAAGAAACAGAGCAAACCGACGAACAAAAGCAACAATTAAATGAGCGAGAAAGTATGTTTTTGGTATCTAACTTTGCTAAAAATTATTTTCATGATTTAATGCTCAATTCTCAACAAGGTAAGGCAATTGGACTCTCTTATTTTAAAGAACGAGGTTATATAGAAGAAACTATTAAAAAATTTGAATTAGGATATTGTAAAGATGAATGGGATAATTTTACCAAAGCAGCTTTAGCAAAAGGATATGATTTAAAATATTTAGAATCTACAGGGGTAACAATTGTTAAAGGAGAAAAACAGTTTGATCGATTTAAAGGACGTGTATTGTTTCCAATTCATAGTATGTCTGGAAGAATTCTTGGTTTTGGAGGTCGAATTTTAACCAATGATAAAAAAGCCGCAAAATATTTAAATTCACCAGAGAGCGATATTTATCATAAGAGTAAAATCTTATACGGAATTTACCAAGCAAAAAAAGAAATTGCAAAACAAGACAATTGCTTTTTGGTAGAAGGATATACAGATGTAATTTCTTTTCATCAATCTGGAATTGAAAATGTAGTAGCCTCTTCAGGCACCGCTTTAACATCTGATCAAATACGGTTGGTAAGAAGATTAACACAGAATATTACAGTGCTTTTTGATGGTGATGCAGCAGGATTAAGAGCTTCTATTCGTGGAATTGATTTGATTTTAGAACAAGGAATGAATGTGAAAGTAGTTTCTTTTCCTGAAGGAGAAGACCCCGACAGTTTTGCCAAATCACATTCAGATGCTGAATTAAAAGAGTATTTAGAAAACTCAGCACAAGATTTTATTAGTTTTAAGGTTTCTCTATTGATGCAGGATACTAAAAATGATCCTGTGAAAAAAGCAGGATTGATTCGAGATATTGTTACAAGTATTTCTAAAATTCCTGATACAATTCAACGAGAAGTATATGTGCAAGAATGTGCACGAATTATGGAAATTTCTGAACGTGTGCTATTTAGTGAATTGGCTCAAATAATTTCTAAAACGACAAAAGAAGAAGCCAAAAAAAACCAAATAAATCAAAAGGCATTTGAGGTTGTAAATCCAAAAGCAACTCAATTAGAAGAAGTCAATCAATTAGATATTCTAGAAAAGGAAATTATTAGAATTTTACTATTGTATGGAAATGAAGAAATTGAGCTTGTTGCTTCTATTGAAGTGGAGGACGAAGAAGGTAAAATTTCTTATAAAAATGAGCCTTATAATATTCAAGTTTCAAAAGAGCTGTATCTAAATTTACAAGAAGATGAAATCGAATTTACCAATGCAACTTTTAAAACGGTGTATTATGAGTTGATACATCAATTAAATCAACAAGAAAAAATTACGATAGATCAATTAATTCATCATAAAGATGCCCATATAGCCAATGAAGTTACTGGAATTTTGATGGATGAAGAGAGGTATACTTTGAGTGATTGGGAACGAAAAGGGATTTTTATGACTGAAATTCAAAAAATTCTCCCAAAGTTAGTAACAGAAGCGGTTATGAACTTGCGAAGAATATTAATTGAAAAGAAAATTAATGAGATTATGGATACTGCAAAATCTCAGCAATCTAATTCTTTAGATCTAGAGTTAATTACTGAATATACAAGGCTTAAGAAACGATTATTTGAAAAATTAAATAGAGTGATTTAATAGTTTTTCGATTTGTATAAACAAAGATTTATGTTTTTTTTTGTACATTAGCTTTTGCTAAGAGAAAAGATATGAAAAAAGTACTTCAAATATTAAAGATTATTCAGTTATTAATTATTTTACCATTTTCAATTTCTAATGGTTCTAAAAAAAGAGCTTATAATAGAATTAAGAAAATGATGATTTCTGCAAATTTATTGTAATTTTTTTGGGATTTTACATATAGGAATGGGTAGCATTTTGTGTTGATTGTTTTTGTTTAAGTGTAAATATATAGTAAACACTTCCAATTCTCTTCCGCTAAAATCTACTTCTTTTTTACCTGTATTTTGCATAGTCATTGCCCATTCTAATTCGTCATAAGAAGCACCTAATTGATCTTCATCTGTTCTGCTATCTCCAAAAAGACCATCAGTTGGTTGTGCATTTTGAATGGATTTGGGTACATTTAAGTGAGCTGCCAATTCATACACTTCAGATTTTAATAAATCTGCAATTGGACTTAAATCTACACCACCATCTCCATATTTTGTATAGAATCCAACGCCAAAATCTTCTACTTTATTTCCAGTTCCAGCAACTAATAAGTTCTCTAATCCAGCAAAATAATATAAAGTTGTCATTCGCAATCTAGCACGGGTATTTGCCAGAGGTAAATCTACTTTTGTAGAATGCTTAGTTTTTGGAACAACCATTTTAAAGTTTTCAAAAGAACTTGTTAAGTCAACATGTTCAGAGCCAACATTTATAAAAGTACTTTTTAACTGTTTAATATGTTCTTTAGCTCTAGATACCTGATTTTCTGATTGATGAATTGGCATTTCAACACATAATGTTTGCAATCCTGTTTTTGCGCATAGGGTTGAAGTGACAGCAGAGTCTATTCCTCCAGAAATTCCAACAACAAAACCTTTTACATTTGCCTTTTGCGCATATTCTTTAAGCCAATTAACAATGTGTTCTGTTACTTTTTCTGTGTTCATATACAAACTATTTTAGTATTTTTGTCGTTTTTATATTAGAAACGAATATACAAAGATAATGCGGAACTCTTTTTTGATTTTTTTTCTTTCTTTATGGCTTACTTCTTGTGGTTTTTCATCCAAAGAAAATATTGATGTGAGTGTGATTGAGGCAGAATTTTTAGTGTCTAGATTTGATATTGATTTTTACAATACAACAGCAAGAACACTTAAAGAAATCAAAAAAAAGTATCCTTTGTTTTTTCCAGAAAATGTACCTGATAGTATTTGGATTAGTAAATTAAATGACAAAGATGAAAGAACTTTGTTTCTCGAAACTCAAAAAGTATTTCCTAATTTTACTGAAGAAAAGATACAACTCACAAAGTTATTTAAACATATAAAATATTATAATTCTAATTTTACATCACCAACTGTTGTTACACTTTTAAGTAATATTGATTATGAGAGTAAAGTGATCTATACAAAAGAATTATTGTTGATTTCTTTAGATGTCTATTTAGGTTCTCATCATTTTTTTTATGAAAATTTTCCAAAATACATCAAGCAAAACTATCACAAAAAACACATTATTGTAGATGTTGCAAATGAAATTATTAAAAGACAAATTCCTGTGTCAATTGATAGAACTTTTTTAGGAAAAATGATTGCTGCAGGAAAAAAGTTGTATATGCTAGATTTATATCTGCCTAAAGTTACAGATGGAGAAAAAATTGGCTATGAAGCAAAAAAACTAAAATGGATACAACTCAATGAAAGTCAAGTTTGGAAATATTTTATTGAAAATAAATTATTATATAGTACAGACACAAAACTGAATAAACGTTTTATAGATGATGCACCTTTTTCGAAGTTTTATAGATCAGAAGACAACTTATCTCCTGGAAGAATTGGAACTTGGTTTGGTTGGCAAATAGTGCGTTCTTTCATGAAGCATAATGATGTATCTTTACAGCGTTTATTAAAAACTGACACAGAAGAAATTTTTAAAAAATCAAAATACAAACCTAAAAAATAATGGCAATAAAACACACATCAGAAATTACATTTGAAGTTGGTTTAGATGAAAATAAAATACCTGAATTAATCCATTGGTCCGCAGAAGATGGTGGTATAAAAAATGCTGAATCAAAAGCAATTATGCTTTCAGTTTGGGATTCTGTAAAGAAAGATACCTTAAGAATGGATCTTTGGACAAAAGACATGCCAGTAGATGAAATGAAGCAATTTTTTCATCAAACTTTAGTAGCAATGTCTTCTACTTTTGAGCGTGCTACAAACGACGAAAAAATGAGTGCAACAATGCGCGATTTTTGCGAATATTTTGCAGAAAAGCTTGAATTAAAAAAATAAGTTTAGTGATTATTTATAGTGTTGATGATAAAGTGATAATCATCAGAACTGTTTACAAAATCTAATTGAGAGACATCAATAATGAGTGTGTTTAAATTTTGTTGTGTTTTGATAAAATTACTATAGCCATTGTGAATTTTCTCTAAATAATTGGCAGAAATGTTTTGCTCATATTCCCTACCTCTTTTCTGAATATTTTTCATCAACCGATCTGTGTTTTGATATAAATATACATATAAATCGGGTTTGGTAATTTCTTTATACATTAAGTCGAACATTTTTCGATATAACGCATATTCTTCTTTTTGTAATGTAACTTGTGCAAAAATTAAAGATTTAAAAATATAATAATCAGAAACAATAAGGTTTTTAAACAAGTCAAATTGTGCTAAATCATCAGTTAATTGTTGATATCTATCTGCCAAAAAACTCATTTCTAAAGGAAAAGCAAAACGCTCTTCGTCTTCATAAAATTTTGGTAAAAAAGGATTATCAGCAAATCGTTCTAATACTACTTTAGCATTAAACTCGTCTGACATCATTTTTGCCAAACTCGTTTTGCCTGCTCCAATATTTCCTTCAATAGCAATATAATTGTATTTTTCTGTTAACGGAATTGGCCGAATGAGAGTTTCGTCAATTTTAGTGATTTCAGAAGTGTCAATACAATTATCTAGACATTTTGAAATGTAATTTTTTTCAATAGGATGTCTCACGTCTTTTGCAATTTCATTCAACGGAACCAGAACAAACCTACGATGTAACATTCTCGGATGTGGCACGATGAGTTCTTGTGAAAAAATTATTTCATCATCAAACAGCAAAATATCTAGGTCAATTTTTCGATTTGAGTAATTGTGACTTTCGGTTCTAACTCTACCTAGGTTTTTTTCAATTTCACATAAACTAGCAATGAGCATTTCGGGAGGTAAATACGTAGAAACCTTTACACAAGTGTTTAAGAAATCATTCCCTTTAAAACCCAAAGCAGGGTTTTTATATACCGAAGCAATTTTTAAAATTGCACCTATTTTATCCGCAATTAGATTAATTGCATTTTGAAGGTTTTCAAGTTTATTTCCTTGGTTTGTTCCTAAAGATAAATATGTAATTCTTTGAATTTTCAAATATGATTTTTGTAAGATTTACACTTAAGAAATCTGTTGAATGCAAAGAAACAAAAAAGCATAAAAAAATCGCCAAATAACTTTGGCGATTTTTAATATTAATTTTAAAAAAGAATTTATTCTTCTTTTCTTGGTTCTCTAGGTTTTCTGTCATCACGTCTATTGTCACGTCCACGGTTATCTCTACCGCGATTATCACGTCCTCTATTGTTGTCTCTTGGAGGTCTTTCTACAAAACCTTCAGGTTTTGGTAAAATAGCCTTACGAGATACTTTTTCTTTACGAGTTCTTGGATCTAAACCAAAGTACTTCACATCAAAAACATCTCCCATATTTACAACATCACTTACGTTTTCTGTACGTTCCCAAGCAAGCTCGCTAACATGTAATAAAACTTCATTTCCTGGAGCTTCTACATATTCTACAACAGCACCAAAATCTAACATTTTAATTACTTTTACTTCGTAAATGCTATCTTTTTTAGGTTTGAATAATATAGCATCTATTTTTGCCATTACAGCATCAATACCTTCTTTTCCAACACCTAAAATTTCAACGATACCCTCTTCTGTCACTGGATCTTCGTTAATAACGATAGTGGTCTCAGTTTCTTTTTGCATCTCTTGAATCACTTTTCCTCCAGGGCCAATTAAAGCACCAATAAATTCGTTAGGCACTCTACGTGTAACCATCGTTGGCGCATGTTCTTTAACACTTTCAGCAGGAGCAGCAATCGTATCTGTTAATTTGCTTAAGATGTGTAAACGACCATCACGAGCTTGTTTTAGTGCATTTACTAAAATCTCGTAGCTTAATCCTTTTACTTTAATATCCATCTGACAAGCAGTAATACCTTCAGAAGTACCTGTTACTTTAAAATCCATATCTCCTAAGTGATCTTCATCACCTAAAATATCAGATAATACAGCGTATTTTCCAGATTCAGCATCAGAAATTAATCCCATTGCAATACCAGAAACAGGTCTTATCATTTGTACACCAGCATCCATTAATGCCATTGTACCAGCACAAACAGTTGCCATAGAAGAAGAACCGTTAGATTCTAAAACTTCAGAAACTACTCTTACTGTATAAGGACAATCTTCAGGAATCATCCCTTTTAAACCACGTTGCGCTAAATTACCATGTCCAACTTCTCTACGAGACGTTCCACGGATTGGTCTAGCTTCACCTGTACAAAAAGGAGGGAAGTTATAATGTAAATAGAAATTTTCTTCACCTTCATAAGATGGCATATCTATTTTATTTGCGTCTCTAGAAGTTCCTAAAGTAACTGTAGCTAAAGCCTGAGTTTCTCCACGAGTAAAGATTGAAGAACCATGTACTGATGGTAAATAATCTACTTCTGACCAAATTGGTCTAATTTCATCAGTTTTACGACCATCTAAACGTAATCCTACATTTAAGGTTAAATCTCTAATTGCAGCTTTTTCGGCTTTACGATAATAATCAGAAACTAAACCGCCATAATCTGCTAATTCTTCTTCAGAAAAAGCAGCTTTAATATTTTCTTTTATTTCTTTAAATGCAGCACTTCTTTCATGTTTAGCAGATCCAGCTTCTGCGATAGCATATACTTTATCGTATGCCATATCATGAACCTTTTTCTCTAAACCTGTATCTTCTCTTGCGCCTTCATATTCACGAACTTCTTTCTTTCCGAATGCTTCTGCTAATTTTATTTGAGCAGCACATTGAACTTTAATAGCTTCGTGTGCAAACTTAATAGCATCAGCCATTTCTTCTTCAGAAATTTCATCCATTTCACCTTCAACCATCATTACAGAATCAGCTGAAGCTCCAATCATCATATCGATGTCAGATTCTGCTAATTGTGCTCTAGTTGGATTGATAACGAATTCACCGTTTATACGACCAACTCTTGCTTCAGAGATTGCGCATTCAAAGGGGAAATCTGATAATTGTATCGCTGCTGATGCTGCTAAACCGGCCATTGCATCTGGCATAACATCTTCGTCATGAGACATTAATTGAATCATCACTTGAGTTTCTGCGGTATAATCTTTTGGGAATAACGGACGTAAAACACGGTCTACTAAACGCATTGTTAATACTTCACCATCACTTGGTCTTGCTTCTCTTTTGAAGAAACCACCAGGATATCTTCCTGCAGCAGCAAATTTTTCTCTGTAATCTACTGTTAATGGTAGAAAACCAAGATCTTTTTGTTCGTAATTGGAAACAACTGTACACAACATCATACATTTTCCTGATTGCACAACAACACTACCATGAGCTTGTTTTGCCAATTTTCCGGTTTCGATAGAAATTTCTCTACCATCACCAAGGTCTATAACCTCTCTAAATACTTTTGGAATCATAAAATTTTAATTCTAAGTTTATACTTTGTTTTTTGTTGTGTTGTTGTTCTGTTGTTGTTTTACTTCCAATGGAAAATCAAAATTGCTGTTACTAATTTTGAATTTTTATATCTAAATTCTAGTTGTTAAGTAGAATATGCTTTAAAATAAAAAAAGAGGCACGTTTATAGAGCCTCTTTTTTGTTAGGTTTTATTTTCTAATTCCTAATTCTACGATAATCGCACGATATCTGTTGATTTCAGTTTTCTTTAGATAATCTAATAAGCTTCTGCGCTTACCTACCAATTTAACTAATGAACGCTCAGTATTATAATCTTTACGATTATTTTTTAAATGCTCAGTTAAGTGGTTGATTCTAAAAGTGAACAATGCAATTTGTCCTTCTGATGTTCCAGTGTCAGTTACTGACTTACCGTGTTTTGAAAAGATTTCCTCTTTTACTTCTTTTGTTAAATACATGCCAATATTAATTTAAATGATTTTTATGTATATCAATGATTTTTTCATTGAAGCTGCAAATATACACTAATTTTTATTTTTTTACTTACGGAAGTATTCAAAATATATTTCTTTTTTTAGGTTTAATATATTGATAGAATGTGATTTAAATAAAAAAGAGTCATATGGCTCTTTTTTATTTTCTGATCGGTAAGTTTTGAATTAAATCAATGTATAAATTGATTTGATTTTTTAAGTTTTTACGTTCGTAAATTCCATCTAAAAAACCATGTTCTAATAAAAATTCTGATCGTTGAAATCCATCAGGTAATTCTTTACCTGTTGTGTCTTTAACAACTCTTGGTCCTGCAAAAGCAATCAGCGCATTTGGTTCCGCAATATTAATATCTCCCAGCATTGCATAAGAAGCAGTAGTTCCTCCTGTTGTTGGATCTGTACATAAAGAAATATATGGCACTTTAACTTCTGCTAATTGTGCTAATTTTGATGAGGTTTTTACCAATTGCATTAATGACAATGAAGCCTCCATCATTCGGGCACCACCAGATTTTGAAATCATTAAAAAAGGGATTTTGTGTTCAATAGAATAATTAATTGCACGTGCAATTTTTTCTCCAACTACAGATCCCATTGATCCACCAATAAAAGTGAAATCCATAGCAGCAATTACAAGATCTTTTCCTAAAGATTTTCCAACAGCTGTTCTTACAGCATCATTTAAGTTTGTTTTTTCTTTTGCTGCTTTTATGCGATCTGAATATTTTTTTGAATCTTCAAACTTTAAAGGATCTAAAGAAGTTAATTTTGGGTTTAATTCTTTGAATGTATTATCATCAAAGAAAATTTCAAAATATTCTGCACTTCCTATTCGAACATGATATCCATCTTCTGGACTCACATATAGGTTGCTTTTTAATTCTTCAGTATCAATAATTTTACCACTAGGTGTTTTATACCACAACCCTTTCGGAGTGTCTTTTTTGTCTTCTGTAGCGGTTTGTATTCCTTTGTCTTTACGTTTAAACCAAGCCATTAATTTGTTGTTTTAAATTTTGTAAGCTATATACTTATTACGGGGCTAAAATAAGCTATCTAATTGATTAAGCAAGGGTATTTATATTGTTTAAATCTTCAAAAGCAGATTTTAAACGTTCTTTAAAAGTATCTTCTCCTTTTCGTAACCATCCTCTTGGGTCATAGAATTTTTTGTTAGGAGAATCGCTTCCGGTTGGGTTTCCTATTTGGGACTGTAAATAATCAGAATTTTTAGAAAAATAATCTCTAATGCCTTCCATAAAAGCATATTGTAAATCGGTGTCAATATTCATCTTTATAACTCCGTAAGAAATACCTTCTCTAATTTCTTCTACGGAAGAACCAGATCCTCCATGAAAAACAAAGTCGATAGTGTTGTGAGGAACTTTGTATTTTTTAGATATATATTCTTGAGAGTTGCGTAAAATTTTTGGTGTTAATTTTACATTTCCGGGTTTGTAAACACCATGTACATTTCCAAATGCTGCAGCAATTGTAAATTGTGGACTTACCTTTAGTAATTCTTCATAAGCGTAGGCAACTTCTTCTGGTTGTGTGTATAATTTTGAAACATCTACATCAGAATTATCAACACCATCTTCTTCTCCTCCTGTAATTCCAAGTTCAATTTCTAAAGTCATTCCCATTTTACTCATACGAGTTAAATATGTTTTGCAAATTTCAATATTCTCTTCAATTGGTTCTTCAGATAAATCGATCATATGAGAACTGTATAAAGGAACACCTGTTTCTTTAAAATGTTTTTCACTAGCATCTAGCAATCCATCAATCCAAGGTAATAATTTTTTAGCCGCATGATCTGTATGTAAAATCACTGGTACACCATAAGTTTCTGCCATTTGATGTACATGTTTTGCGCCGGCAATACCTCCTGCAATGGCTGCTTTTTGACGTTCATTAGATAAGCCTTTTCCTGCATTAAAGTGTGCGCCACCGTTTGAAAACTGTATAATCACAGGTGCGTTTAATTCTTTTGCAGTTTCTAACACCGTATTAATTGTATTAGAGCCGATAACATTTACAGCTGGCAATGCAAAACCATTTTTTTTTGCGTAATTAAAAATTTCTTGAACAGCATCACCTGTAGCTACTCCGGGTTTTATATTATGGCTCATGTACTTTTATTTATGATGAAAAAATGTTAAAATCAAAAGTAATCATTTTTTAAATGAACAACTACGGGAACAATAAAAAATAACGAAAACGATATCGGGTTTTAACAATGTTATTAGAAAGGGTAATTGATTCCAATATTATAAACCGCGTTTTGAAAATCGTAGTTTTTAAACCATTTCCCTCCATTTAAATAAGGCTCGTGGGTTTTAAAACCAATATCTAAACGCAATACCAAAAAGTTTAAATCATACCGTACACCGAAGCCAGTTCCTACAGCAATTTGGTTGATAGATGATACACCATTAAATTTAGCATCATTATCAATAAAGCTAGAATTTGTAATATCCCAAATGTTTCCTGCATCAATAAAAAGAGCACCTTTTACGTTTCCAATTAAATCAAATCGATACTCTAAACTTGTTAAAAATTTTAAATTACCCACATTGTATTCTAATCCAGGTGCTGTTGCTCCTGGACCTAAATCATAAGTTCTCCATGCTCTTATGTCGTTTGATCCACCTGCAAAATAACTTTTGGTAAATGGAATGTCAGAATCTCCATAAGGAACAATTACTCCTAAAAAAGATCGAAATCCTAAAACCGATCTACTGGTAACATCCCAAAAGCGTTTGTATTCTATATCGGTTTTAAAATATTGTGCAATAGGTGTTTTTGCTAAAGTTTTTAAACCTTTGCTGTTTTTTTGATTACTTAATAGTGCTACAAAATTTCCTGAGTTTGCAATACGTATTTTAAAGAATGCAAAATTGTTGTCTTTATAATTTGTTTGACTGTTATAACTGTATGAATACGCTATTGTTGGAATGATAAAATTAGAAGTAATAATGTTGTACCGATTGTTAATATTGGCATTTTCTTTAAATTCTAAAGGGTTACTTGCTTGAAAATTTGTATCATTTGAAACGGTATTCATAAACGCTAACGCAGTTTCGTTTCGTGTTTCATCGTTTGGGAACTCAAAATTAGGATTATTCTCGTAGATTTTTGCAACGTTAGTTAGGTTTGTAAACTCAGAATTGTAAATATTGAAATATTGACCGACATTTAAATTCCGAATATATTGTGCATTAAACAACTCAAGATTGATGGTCTTTTTTTTGTTAAATTTCCACTTATAATCGATAATTGTGGTAATGGTTTGTTTATCTAAACCAATGTTTTTTTGAATCCCAGTTCCAATAGAAAATAATGTTTTTGGAGACATGCTTTTGGGAACCAATTTATGTACACCAAACGGAGCCACAAATCTTGGAATTTCTAAAGAAAGGTCTGCTCCAACTTCCCAAGCGTTAAAAAAACTTGAACTTCCAGATTCTGCAGAAGTGTTGAAAAACGATCCTAAAAAAGAGAATTTAAAAATTTCTGCGCCTTTAAAAGCATTTCTATTTACAATAGAGAACTTTCCAGAAATACCTGCCTTTCTTAAATTAGAATAGGTAAGCTCAGTTTCTGCACCAATGGTAAATTTCTCGGTTGGTGTTAAAAAAATATCCGCTTCTAATTCGTTATTATTCTTTTGATTATATCGAATGCTAACCGCTTTAAAATTTTTAAGAGAACGTAAATGAGCTCTTGTTAAATTTCTAAGCGTGTCACTGTAAGTCTGATTGTGTTTAATAAAAATAGATTGCGATAAATATTTGGGATTGTATTTAACTTTTTTATGTGCAATAAAATTAATGCCGTTATATTTTAAAGTGTCTAAATATGGGGCTAATCTTGTGCTATAAATATAATCTGTGTACACGTTTATTTTTGTTATTTTTTTGATGGTAAAAGGCTTTGAAGTGTACGTCCCATTTTGTTCTAAAATATAATTGTTAGAAATAGTTAGTTGAATATTGGTTTTAGAATCTGTTCTTGTAGAGTCAGCTTCAAAAAACATCACATCTTCATTTCCAGAAAAATTATAAATTCCTGCATTTCTAAATATTTTTGTAATTCTGGCGGCTTCTTTTCTAAAGTTTTGGTCATTATACTGTTCTCCAGATTTTAAAAAGGTATTACTAGAAGTAGCGTTATAAATTGAATCTAAAATAGGCGAAGAGATTTTACTTGTAATTGTGTCTAAAAACAATGGTTTTCCTGTAGTGATATAATAACTGATTTTCCCTTTTTTATTACTAAAAGTATCTTTTTTTACGGCTACTTTGTTTTTAAAATAGCCTTGAGTCATATAATATGCGCTTAAGTTATTTGCTGTTCTTTTGGTTTTTCTATCATCAATAATAATAGGTTTTTCACCACCTTTTAAGTACCAGTTATTCAACCCAATAAAAGCATTGGCAAGTGCAATGCTTTGTTTTTCAGAAAAAAAGGTTTTTATAAAACGATATGATTTAGGGTTTTTAAATCCCCATTCTTTTGGTGTTTTAGGATTTTTGGGTTTTCCAAGGTTGTAAAAATATAATGAAATTGGAAATCCTAATGAAGTAGAATTGGGCTTTTGAACCAAATAATCATTTAAAACCTTGTTGTTGTTTTTCTCATTGTCAACATAAATAGTGTTCTTTTTTAATAAATACTCATTATCTGTAAGTCTTTTTACTGAATTACAGGATACTGTGATTAAAATTATTAAAAGATAGAAAGAAACTTTTTTCATTAGCTTTGTACAGAGAATAAGTTTATCAAAAGTACTATTTTTAGACGATTTTTCTAATTTAAAATTAAGGAATGAATTTATCAAAGAATCATATAAAATTAATAACTAGTTTACAACAAAAAAAGTATCGACAGAAACACAAATTATTTATAGCTGAAGGGCTTAAAGTTGTTAATGAATTATTAAATTCTTCTGTTGTTTTAGAAAAACTATTTGTAACAAACGATTGCGAACTGAAAGTGCCTTCTGAGAAGAAAGTAATACTTACATCTGTAGAACTCAAAAAAATAAGTCAATTAAAAACACCTAATAAAGTTCTAGGATTGTTTCATATTCCTAAAGAAAAAAAAGCAGCATCAAAAGGCTTAATTGTTGTGTTGGATGCAATTAATGATCCTGGGAATTTGGGAACAATTATACGATTATGTGATTGGTTTGGTGTTTTACAATTGGTGTGTTCTAATGAAACGGTAGATTGCTATAATCAAAAAGTTGTGCAAGCTTCTATGGGGTCTTTAACACGAATTGACATTGTGTATACTGATTTGAAAACCTATTTAAAAGAAACGAATTTACCAGTGTTTGCTGCTGATATGAATGGAGAAAACATCTATACTTTTGATTTGCCAAAAGAAGCCATTTTAATTATGGGCAATGAGGCTAATGGTATTTCAGATGAATTGATGAGTTTAATAGCTAATAAAATTTCAATCCCACAATTTGGAGCATCGCAAAAAACAGAAAGTTTAAATGTAGCTACAGCAACAGCAGTTTTATTGAGTGAGTTTAAAAGAAGATAAATAAACGTTACTCAAAAGAAAAATTCAAAAAGAGTCCACGAGTTCCTAAAAATTTGATAGGAGAAGTCCATTGGCTATTTGAGTCTGCATCATATTTTAATTCATTGTTTAAAGCAAAAACTCCACGAATTGAAGGAGAAAATTTAAAATAATATAGGTAAATATCTACTCCAATACCCAATTCGTACATGAAATTATTCGTTTTCATTCTAAACTCTCCGCCTGAATTGTCATTAGCATTACGTTCGTTGCTAGAAAAATTATAATCATAAGAAATTCCCGCCAACAAGTAAGGTCTTACATTGTCCATTCTGTTGGTACTGAATTTTAGTACGAGAGGAATGTGTAAGTATGTTGATCCAATTTCCCGAATACTATCATTTTGGGAATTGAGATATGTAAAAGAAAGTGTTTTAGAGTTGCTAATTAATCCAGGTTCAAAACGTAAATTGATGTTTTTATGCAGTCTTAAATCAGCAATTAAACCTACGTTAAACCCACTTGTAGGATCTATTTTAATTTGTGCATTTGCAAAATTACTAGCCTTATAATCTAATTTAAAATCGTTTTGATTGAGCCCTAAATAAAAACCATAATGAAACTTGTGTTTGTCAAAACTAGGTAAGTATTCTACCCGATCTCTTTGTGCAAATAAAGAGCTCGATATGATTAAAAAACTTCCTAAAAATATGATTTGTATTTTTTTCATTACTTATTTTGTAGCCGTATAAATTGAAGCGACTCCAAAAGTTACAGGCATGTCTGTTGCAGTACTAAACCCGTTTTTTAGTAAAATATTGTTGAATTTTTTTCCGAAGGGAAAAGAATTTGCAGATTCTGATAAATAAGAATATGCAACCTTATCTTTAGAAAATAATTTTCCAATAATGGGAAGTATTACAGAGGTGTGAAAACGATATCCTTGTTTGTATGGAAATTTTGTAGGCACAGAAGTTTCAAGTACTACAAAAGTTCCGCCAGGTTTTAAAACTCGTTTAATTTCTTGCAAACCTTTGTCTAAGTTTGCGAAATTACGAACGCCAAAAGAGACTGTAATTGCATCAAAAGTATTGTCGTTAAAGGGCATGTTTTCAGAATCTCCAACAATCATTTCTATCATTTTTGATAGATTTTCTTTGGCGATTTTTTCTTTTCCAACGTTAAGCATTCCTTCAGAAATATCTAATCCGATGATTTTTGTTGGGTTGGTTTTGGCTAACATAATTGCCAAATCACCAGTTCCGGTAGCAATATCTAAAATTTGCTTCGGATTGTTTTTTCCAATAATTTCGACTACTTTTTTACGCCACTTTACATCAATCCCAAAAGAGATTACACGGTTTAGTCCGTCATAATTTTCTGAAATGTTGTCAAACATTTGAGCAACTTGCTCTTTTTTTCCTTTGTCTGAATCCTTGTAAGGTTTGATGTGTTCTGCTGACATTTGATTATCCATTTATGGCAACCACTTCATTAATTTGATTTGGGAGCATTTCTTTTAACATCGTTTCAATTCCATTTTTTAATGTAATTGTAGAAGAAGGACAACCACTACAAGCTCCTTGTAAAATTACACGTACAATTTTTTGCTCTTTGTCATACGATTTGAAAGCGATATTTCCTCCGTCTGAGGCAACAGCAGGTTTTATGTATTCGTCTAAAATAGCAACAATTTTAGTAGAGGTTTCGTCTAAGTTTTCTACAGCGGTTTCTTTATTTCCTGTAGCTGCTTTTTCTTTTTGAAGAATTTGAGTAATAATGATTTTGTTTTCTTGAATATAATTGCGAATAAAAGATCTTAATTCAGGATAAATAGTTTCCCATTCTACCATATCAAACTTTGTTATAGATACATAGTTTTCTGAAATAAAAACTTCTTTCACAAAAGGAAAATGAAATAAGGCTTGTGCTAATGGCGAAGTTAAATTTGCTTCATCAATGTTTTTACACTCAACATCTGTGCTGGTTAAAGAGGTGCTTGATCCAAATTTCATTACAGCAGGATTTGGAGTAACTTCTGCATACACTTCAATAGCTCTTTTTTTTGTTATTTCTGCTTCTGTAATAATCGTATTTCCGTTTTGTAAGTACGCTTCAATTTGAAGCCTTACTTCTTCCTGTACATCTTCCCATTCTACAATATCATACTTTTGAATAGCAATAAAATTTGCTGTGATAAACACTTTTTTTACAAAAGGCAAGTAGAATAATTGTTGTGCTAACGGAGCATTTTTTGCTTCATCAACATTGTTAAATTCGTAGCTTCCTCCGTTGATTAAAATAGAAGAGCTTACAAATTTTATAATGGCGTTATTAGTGGTGTTTTGTATTGTAATCTGACTCATAATTTAGTAATGTCTACGTATTCTGAATGTATTTTCAGTAGGTTGTTCGTCGGCAAAATTACTGTAAAAAAATGGATGCATAACAAAGACCACATAGAAATATATCAATAAGGAATTTGTGTATATGTTAGAAGTGTTATAGATTAAATGTAAGGGTTGCACTTAATACACGATTATCTATTGTTAAGTCTGAAGCATTAACTTGATTGTATTGTGGATAAAAATTGTACAAATCTGTGTTTGTGTATTTTTGATAAGAAAAATCTAAGCGTGTATTTCCAAATTTATAACCAGCTCCAAAAGAAAATCCAGTACTATTGTCAGATTCAATAGCGTTTTTATACGGACTTTGTTCATAATGATATCCGCCTCTTACACTTAGTGATTTAAATCGCCATTCAGAACCTACATTTACAGTATGTGTATCTCTTAATTCAGTTGATAAAAATTGATTCTCGGTTGAGAAATCTCCGTTAGAAAGCTTTGTTTTTGTGTAGCTCTTATAGGAGTAGTCAATACTAAATAATCCATTAGACCCAAAAATATAAGCCAAACTAGCAGTCGTTTTTGCAGGTGATTTTAATCTGTACGTATATGTTTGAATTGGAAAATAATTTCCTGAAGTATTTGAATATGTTGTATTGTTTCCTGTGATAGAAATTTCAGTATCTCCAAAAAAACCATCATTATCAGTAATATTTGTTTCTTCGTTTATTTCTGTAAACCAAATCGGAGTTTGGTAAGAGAATCCTAATCGTAATTGTTTTGTTGCTTTATAAATAAACCCTGCACTTAAAGAAAATCCTGTTCCAAACGTATAATTTTCTTGATAGAATTCTGCGTTTAAAACCGTTCCGGCACCATCATTATTTTGTTCTTTCAGAAAAGCTTCTTGTTTAAAGTTTAGATCAAATGTGTTTATGGCAAATCCCACATGTAAATCGTTTTGATAAACTCCTGAAATGGCAAAATTATACTCAGAAACTTCTCCTTTATAAGTGTTTATAAATTGTTGTGATTCTGAGTTGTTGTACTGATTTTTTGGGTTTCCAAGATCTAAAGGATATTCATTAAAACTAGAAAAACCACTATTTCCAGTTGCCATATAGCTATCTTTAAAATCATTTCTAACATTAAAGTTAAAGCTAAAAGCAAATTTAGACCAATTAGTGTTTGAAAAATTATTAAAAACAAAAACAGCGCCAGCTTGAGAAAAGTTAAAATACTCATCCGAAGTTGTGTTGTTGTTTCCGTAATAACTAGTAATAATATCGGTACTTCTAGAATTTACAGTACTAGAAAACAAGCTGTTTTTAAAAACAGATGCTCCTGCCGGATTAATTTTTATCGCTGAGACATCGCCTCCCAACGCTCCAAATGCACCACTCATTGCATTAAACCTGGCTGTTCCTGAATTATTTTCTTTAGAAAAAAGTAACGCCAAATCTTGATATCCTAATGATTGTGAGGTTGCAGAAAAAGTGAATGCATATAAAAATGCAAATAATATGATTTTTTTCATGAGAAAATAAATTGTTTTTTAATGATGTCTTCTAGAGCTACTTTTTTTAGAACTGTTACTTCTAGAACTACTGCTTCTTGATGAAGAACCAGATCTTCTGCTAGATGAATTAGACCTTTTCGAAGAACTTCTTTTTATTGGTGTGTATGTTTTTTTTCTAGATGAGTTTGTGTTTCTTGTCGAATTTGTAGGTCTTCTAGTAGATGAATTTATTTTGTAATTTCTGTTTGAATACGATGAATTTCTTCTGGTTGAAGAAGGAATTCTTATGCTGCTATTGTAATTTCTTCGTCCGCTTGTACTTCTTCGCCCACTTGTAGTAGAGCCTCTTCTGTATGTGCTATTGGAGTAGTTTCGTTTTCCATAAGTATAGTTTCTGTTGTTTCTATACGTATTATATCTATATGGCGAATAATAATAAGGAGGATAGTAATAAAAACTATAAGGCCCGTAATTTTGGTAGTAACCATCATAAAAAGGACTATATACATAATCACCATAATAACCATATCTAAATCTCCATCGGTAACTCCAATAATCATTATATCCATTATAAGAATTCCAGTTACCCCTATTGTTATGTCCTTGGTTAAGGTGAATAACAATATCATTGTCTGTATATTCCCAAGGATCTTCATCGTTGTATGTAATTCTTGTATTGTAGTTGATATTGTTAATACTGTCAATTTCTTGTTCTGTATAATCAGAATCTCTATAAGTTTGATAATCATTTATATTAGAATTCTCATTCCGAACACGGTCAAGTTCTTTTGTAAAATAATTTTCTGTTCTTTTAGTATATTTTTTTTCAGGTTTTTCAGTCACAATAATTTTTTCAACAACAACGGCTTTTTCATTGTTGTCATAAATACCATCGTCGTTATTGTAAACACTTTGATATGTTCCACAAGAAATAAAAGTCAGAATAACCAACGATAAAAGAGACGATTTTTTAATTGAGAAGAAAGGTTTCATACTAGTTGAATTTGTAATGACTTGCAAAAAAATTAAACTTTGATTGGGTCTAAAGTCTTTTTGCCTTAGTTTTGTGCTGGAATTAATTTCCAGAATAAAGATAACAAGATTTATGCCAAACTTTTGATTATGAGCAAGAAGTTAACAAAGAGAGAAGAAGATTATTCTAAATGGTATAACGAATTGGTTGTGAAAGCCAATTTAGCTGAAAATTCAGCCGTTAGAGGATGTATGGTGATAAAGCCCTACGGATACGCTATTTGGGAAAAAATGCAAGCAGAGTTAGATAGAATGTTTAAAGAAACAGGTCATGAAAATGCCTATTTCCCTTTATTTGTTCCTAAAAGCTTATTTGAAGCAGAAGAAAAAAATGCCGAAGGGTTTGCTAAAGAATGTGCTGTAGTTACACATTACCGCTTAAAAAACGATCCTGATAATAAAGGAAAATTGATTGTAGATTCCAATGCTAAATTAGAAGAAGAATTGATTGTAAGGCCAACTTCTGAAGCAATTATTTGGAATACCTATAAAGGCTGGATTCAATCGTACAGAGATTTACCTTTATTGATAAATCAATGGGCAAATGTGGTTCGTTGGGAAATGAGAACGCGATTATTTTTGCGAACAGCAGAATTTTTATGGCAAGAAGGTCACACGGCACATGCAACAAAAAATGAAGCTGTTAAAGAGTCTAAAAAGATACAAGAAATATATGCAACTTTTGCAGAGAACTTTATGGCAATGCCTGTTGTAAAAGGTTCGAAATCAGAAAGTGAACGTTTTGCAGGTGCTGAAGAAACTTACACAATAGAAGCTTTAATGCAAGATGGGAAAGCGTTGCAGGCTGGAACTTCACATTTTTTAGGGCAGAATTTTGCCAAAGCTTTTGATGTAAAGTACACGTCTAAAGAAGGAAAACAAGAATATGTTTGGGCTACTTCTTGGGGAGTTTCAACCCGACTTATTGGCGGATTGATTATGACACATTCAGATGATTTAGGATTGGTTTTACCGCCAAAGCTAGCTCCGATTGAAGTAGTAATTGTACCAATTTATAGAAATGAAGAGCAACTTTCTGAAATTTCTAAAAAAGTAAACACGTTTGTTACAGCATTTAAAAAGAAAGGGATTTCTGTTAAGTTTGATACTAGAGACACTTTTAGACCTGGAGCAAAGTTTGCTGAATATGAACTTAAGGGCGTGCCTGTTAGAGTTGCCATCGGAGTTCGTGATTTAGAAAGTAATACGGTAGAAGTAGCACGTAGAGATACATTAGAAAAGCAAACAATATCACAAGATAATGTGGTTGATTATATTGAAAGCTTATTGAATGAAATTCAAGATAATTTATTCAATAGAGCATTAGCATATCGAAATAATCATATTACTGAAGTTTCAAACTTTGATGAATTCAAAGATGTAATAGCTAATAAAGGAGGATTTGTATCTGCGCATTGGGATGGAACAGAAGTTACAGAAGATCAGATTAAAGAAATCACAAAAGCAACGATTCGTTGTATTCCGAATGATAGTAAATTTGAGTCTGGAGCTTGCGTATTTTCAGGGAAACCATCAGTCGGTAAGGTGCTATTTGCTAAGGCATATTAAATTACTAAAAAAAATAAAAAAAGTATTGCAGAGTTTTAAAAACGTTGTATATTTGCACCCGCAATCAGCATAAAGATTGTAATGGTCCGTTCGTCTAGGGGTTAGGACGCCAGGTTTTCATCCTGGTAACACGGGTTCGATTCCCGTACGGACTACAAGTTTTAATTAAAAACTAAAAACAACAATTATGGCAAATCACAAGTCAGCATTAAAGAGAATAAGAAGTAACGAGTCAAAAAAGTTAAGAAACAAATATCAGCACAAAACAACAAGAAATGCTGTTAGAGTTTTGCGTACTTCTGAAGATAAAAAAGAAGCAGAAGCGTTATTGCCTAAAGTTATTGGAATGCTAGATAAATTGGCTAAAAGCAATATCATTCATAAAAATAAAGCAGCAAACTTAAAATCTAAATTAACAAAGCACGTAGCAGCTCTTTAGTTTTAAGTTTTTTCAAATAGTATGTATATAAAGCGTTCTGATTTTTCAGAGCGCTTTTTTGTTTTACCAATCATAACTTTTATGCGCATCTAATCGGATAAAGATAAATAGTAATAGTGTAAATCCCCAAAGAGAAGAACCACCATAACTAAAAAAGGGTAATGGAATACCTACGGTTGGAACTAGTTGGATGACCATGCCAATATTAATAACCATGTGAAAAAATAAAATTGATGCTAAGCTATAACCGTAAATCCGTCCAAATTTATTGGTATGTGAGTCTGCTAAGTAAATAATTCGGTAGAGGAGAAGCATAAATAATATTATTACAAAGACACTTCCTAAAAAGCCCCATTCTTCTCCAACGGTACTAAAAATATAATCAGTATGCTGTTCTGGAACAAAATCTCCTTGAGTTCTATCACCTTGTAAATATCCTTTTCCAGAGAAACCTCCAGAACTAATTGCTTGAATAGACTGATTGGTATTGTATCCAATTTTTTTGATGTCAGTAGATTTTCCTAATAGAATATCAAAACGATCTCGATGATGTTGTTCAAATACATTATTATATACATAACTAGTGCTAAAAATAAACAGGCCAACTATAACATACATACTTATTGCTTTGTACCAATTAAACCGTAAGTAACTTTTATTTTGTTTGATAAAATAAAGGACAAAAAAGGTGATAATTGTAAAAGCAATTAGCATTACCCATGTGGTACCAAATAATAAAGTTAAGATAAATAACACCAATAAAATAAAGCCAATTAAGATATAAATTGTGGTCAGTCCTTCTCTATTTAATACAAAGAAAAAAGCAAGATATATAATTGCAGAACCAGGATCAGGTTGTAGTGTGATTAAAATTGCTGGTAAAAAAATGATAACAAATGCCTTAATTTGATTTTTTATCAACTTCAAATTGTATTGCTTATCACTTAATAGTTTTGCAACAGCTAGGGCTGTAAGTGCTTTCGAAAATTCAGAAGGTTGTAAGCTCATGCCCCCGAAGTTATACCAAGACAATGCTCCGTTAATGTTTTTACCAAATAAAAAGAGCCCAATTAGAGAAAAGATGGAAATGAAATATAAAATGCTTGCAAATTTTTCATAGAACTTCGAATTAAAGAAAAGGATCACAATAATTAATGGAATACTTAATAAAATCCATAGTAGTTGTTTTCCGTATTTGGTAGAAAAATCAAAAATATCATTTGCTTCTTCTGTCATAGAGGCTGCATAAATGTTCATCCATCCAAAACCAACTAATAATATGTATAACATGATTAAGCTCCAGTCAAGGCTGTCAAATATATTGTTCTTTTCTGTTCTCAATTTTTTGGAGTAGTTAAAATTATTTTTTGATCATAAATATCTTGTAAACTCAAAGAAAGCATTCTTTTTTCTATCCATTTTCTGCTTTTACTAATTTCTTTCTTTATATATTTTTCGATTAACAAGCTTGTTATTGGGGCAGCAATGGTAGATCCAAAACCTCCATTTTCAACAAAAACAGCAATGGCAATTTTAGGGTTTTCTTTTGGTGCAAAAGCAATTAAAATTGAGTGGTCTGCCAATTGCTTTCTGATACCATCTATACGAGTAAAATTTTCTGCAGTTCCTGTTTTTCCACTAATTTCAATATCTTTTATACGGGTCCAATTGGCGGTTCCTGTTTTAAAAACTTCCTGCATGGCTTCAATAACTGGTGTATAATGCTCTGTATCTATGGAGGTTTTTCTTGCTTTTGTAAAGGCAGGATTTTTGGTTGGAATTTTAGCTACTTCTTTAAGAATATGCGGTGTGTAAAAATACCCTCTATTAGCAATAGCAGCAGTAGCATTTGCTAATTGAATAGGTGTCGTAATTATCTCCCCTTGTCCAATTGCGTTTGAAATATTTGTGGTTGCTCCCCAAGAATAGGTATATCGATCATCGTAATATTTTCCATCCGGAATTAACCCTTTACGGCCAGAAGGAAGATCGTAGCCCAAATAATCGCCCAAGCCAAAACTTTTTACATGGGTACTCCACGCATCCATTCCTTCGGATGGATTTGGGTATTTTTCAATAATTCTTCGATAGGTATTAGCGAAATAACTATTACAGGATTTAGAAATTGCAGTTTTTAGCCGAATAGGTTTTCCGACTATACCACAATGACATTTCATAAATTCATGTTTACGCTTACCGTACCGATATCCATGGTAGCAATAAAAAAAAGTACTTTCATTAATTACACCTTCTTGCAATCCAATTAAGGCATTAATTATTTTAAATGGTGACCCTGGAGAATACGTTGCTTGTAAGCCTCTGTCAAACATTGGCTTATTATCCGTATCTCCAAATAAACGAACAGAATTTATAGAACGTTTGCGCCCAACCATCATATTAGGGTCATAAGTAGGAGAAGATATTAGTGCTAAAATTTCTCCAGTTTTTGGTTCAATTGCTACAATTCCACCACGTTTTCCTTTCATTAATTGCTCACCATATTGTTGTAGTTTACTATCAATAGTTAACGTAATATCTTGTCCGTTTGTAGCTGAAATATCTTCTGTACCATTTTTGTAACTTCCAATTACTTTATTAAGGCGATTTCTATGTAAATATTTTTTGCCTTTAATTCCTCTTAAAATAGAATCATATTGTTTTTCTACACCACGAGTTCCAATTAATTCTCCTTGTTGATATTTACTATTGTTTCTTGTTTCTGATTCATTTACTTCGCTAATATATCCCAACACATTTGCGGCTGATATAATTGGGTAGTCTCTAATATTTCTTTTCTGAATATAAAACCCTTTGTACTTGTGCAATTTTTCTTGTAGAAAAGCAAAATCATCTTTAGCCAATTGCTTTAAAAAAACAGAAGGAAGCCATGGAGCATATTTTTTTGCTTTATAATATTTTTTTATAAAATCGTCTTTATTGATTTTTAAAAGAGAACAAAATTCTAAGGTATCTAATGCCTGTACTTGATTGGGTATAATCATAACATCATAAGAGAGTTGATTGGCAACTAGTAAAACACCATTTCTATCATAAATATAACCTCTTTCTGGGTAAGTATATTCAATTTTTATTGCCGCATTGTGTTCTAAGTTATGATCTGTCCCTCTAACAATTTGGAGTTGAAAAAGCCTTCCAATCAACAATAAGCTAACAATGGTTATTATAAAATATAGTAAAAAACTCCGCTTCATTTATTTTTTCTTTCTGATAATATATGTTCCTAGGAAAAACAAAACAGCTGTAAAAATACTTGAATACAATGTGTTGATAAGTACTTCAGAAAAGTTTTGAATGCTAAAGTTAGCTAAAGAAAACAAAATAAAATGATGAATAACAATTAAAATAATGACATAATTAAAAACCTTTCCGAAAGGTTCTGAATCTAACCTAAACAATAAAAAATCTTGTGATGTTTTTTTTAAAATGATACGAACAAAAAACAGTCTCATATAAGCAATGATGAGTAAAGAAAATGCATTAATTCCTCCAGAATCAGAAAAAAAATCAATAGATAATCCTAAAAGGAAAGATAGAAATAAAAAGGCTGTTCGTTCTTTACGTAACGGATAGAAAATAACAAAAGCGACATATAAGTAAGGGTTAATATATCCAAAAAACAAGATGTTGTTTAAAACAAAAACTTGTAAAAAAAGTAAAGAGAAAAACAAGAATGCGATGTAGAGATTTTTATTCATTCACAGTTTTTTCTAAAATGTTGACCTCAATCTTGTCTAAACTTTTAACAATATATACATAACCAATATTACTCATGTCATTAAATAACTGAATATCAATTGTGTTTGTCGAAGTAGAATTGTTAACTTTTTTTACAACACCAATAGCAATACCTTCGGGGAATATAGTAGATCTTCCTCCGGTTATAATAGTGTCTCCTATAGTTACTGAGGTCTGCCTTGGAACATCTTCAAGTTGAACAGTATTATAATCTTTTCCGTTCCATTTAAGTGTTCCATAATGAAAACTATTTTTTAAACGAGCATTAATTTTACTGTTGCTATTTAAAATGGATTGAACCCTAGCATAGTTTTTTGAGGTTTGGTCAATAATCCCAACAATCCCTTTGCTGTTCATAACTGCCATCTCTTTGGTAACTCCTTGGTTTTCGCCTTTATTAATAGTGATGTAGTTGTTTTTTTGATGGTATTGATTTTTTATAATTTTGGCACCAGAATAGCTGTATTTTTGATGAAATTGCATACTATCTACAACAATAAAATGAGTGATAGAATCTTTTTTTGACTGTAAAAATTCTAGCTGGTTTTTAAGTGTAGCATTTTCAAGAATTAATTCATTATTATACATTCTCAGATTCAAGTAATTTGAAAATTGAGAAGTTTTTTCGTAAAAACCACCAGTAATTTCATTGGCAGAACTAATAAATTTACTTTTATGAAAGCGAGTATTGTTTATCGTTAGAAATAATGAAATTGAAGCTAACAGTAAAAAAAACAGAAAATATTTATACTTCTGAAAAAAATAAATTATCTGTTCCATAAAAAGAGATTAAATAAGAGAGTTATTTCATTAATACACTCTTGTATTTTTGAATTTCTTTTAAGGCAATGCCGGTTCCTCTTACTACTGCTCTTAAAGGATCTTCTGCCACATAAACAGGTAAATCCGTTTTGCGAGACAAACGTTTATCAAGGCCGCGTAACATAGATCCACCACCCGCTAAATAAATTCCAGTATTGTAAATATCTGCAGCTAATTCAGGTGGAGTTTTAGAAAGGGTTTCCATTACGGCATCTTCTATTCTTAAGATAGATTTATCTAATGCCTTTGCAATTTCTCGATATGATACTTGTACTTGTTTGGGTTTTCCGCTTAACAAATCTCTACCTTGAACAAGCATATCTTCTGGAGGCGTGTCTAGATCTTCAGTTGCGGCTCCAATAGTTATTTTTATTTTTTCTGCAGTTGTTTCTCCAACATGCAAGTTATGCTGAGTTCGCATATAGTACATAATATCGTTGGTAAATACATCTCCGGCTACTTTTACAGATTGATCACATACAATTCCAGCCAATGCTATTACAGCAATTTCTGTAGTTCCTCCACCAATATCAATAATCATATTTCCTTTAGGCTCCATAATATCAATGCCAACACCAATCGCAGCTGCCATCGGTTCAAAAATTAAATAAATCTCTTTGGCATTCATATGTCTTGCAGAATCTTGTACAGCACGTCTTTCAACTTCTGTAATTCCAGACGGAATGCAAATGACCATACGCAAAGCAGGAGGGAATATTCTCTTTTTGATAGAAGGAATTTGCTTGATAAACTCTTTAATCATTTCTTCGGAAGCTTGAAAATCTGCAATTACCCCATCTTTTAAAGGACGAATGGTTTTAATGTTTTCATGTGTTTTTCCTTGCATCAAGTTAGCTTCCTTTCCAATGGCAATAATTTTTCCAGAGATTCTATTACGGGCAACTATTGATGGACTATCAATCACCACTTTGCCATCATGAATGATAAGTGTGTTTGCTGTTCCTAAATCAATAGCAATATCTTCCGTCATAAAATCGAAAAAACCCATAAAATATCTTTTGTTTGTTGTTTTTGATGTATCCTTACAAATCTACTAAATTTATGTATTTAAAACATAGTTAATTTTAAAGTTCTTTTTTAATGTTTAAAATGACGAATCCCGGTTAAAACCATAGATATGTTATTGTCATTACAATAGTCTATGCTTAATTGGTCTTTGATGGATCCACCTGGTTGAATTACACTTGTAATTCCCGCTTTATCTGCAATTTCTACACAATCAGGAAATGGAAAAAAAGCATCACTCGCCATAACAGCTCCTTGTAGATTAAAACCAAAATTAGTTGCTTTTTCTATAGATTGCTTTAAGGCATCAACTCTACTTGTTTGTCCTGTACCACTTGCAAGTAACTGTTTGTTTTTTGTAAAAACAATCGTGTTAGATTTTGTGTGTTTACATATTTTTGAAGCAAATAATAAATCTTCTAACTCTGTATTTGAAGGTTTATTGTTGGTTGCACAGGTTAAGTCTTTTAAAGTATCTGTTTTGGTATCTTTTTCTTGTACTAAAACCCCGTTTAAACATGTTCTAACAGTTGTTTTTGGCATTTCAACCTCTTTTTGAACCAATAAAATTCTGTTTTTCTTCCCTTTTAATATCTCTAATGCTTCTGATGTAAAAGAGGGTGCAATGACAACTTCACAAAATAATTTATGAATTTCGTCAGCAGTTATACTGTCAATTTCTGTATTGGCAATTAAAACGCCACCAAACGCAGAAGTTGGGTCGCCAGCTAACGCATCTAAATAAGCTTGTTTTATGCTTTTTCTTTGTGCAAATCCACAAGCATTGTTGTGTTTTAAAACAGCAAAAGTGGGCGCATCTCCAGAAAATTCATTCATTAAGTTTACAGCTGCATCCACATCTAATAAATTGTTATAGCTTAATTCTTTTCCATGCAACTTATCAAACATTGCTTTTAAATCTCCAAAGAAAACCCCTTTTTGATGAGGGTTTTCTCCATATCGTAATACAGACCCATTTTTTTCACTGATTTTAAGAGCAAAATCTTCGTGGTCATTATTAAAGTAATTAAAAATTGCGGTATCATAATGTGATGAAACATTAAATGATTTTGAAGCTAATTTCTTTCGATCTTCAAGAGTAGTCGTTCCATTGTTTTTTGAAATGAGATCTAAAAAAGGATTGTATTGTTCTCTAGAAGAAATGATTGCAGTATCCTTAAAGTTTTTTGCAGCGGCTCTTATTAATGAGATTCCTCCTATATCAATTTTTTCTACAATATCTTGTTCAGAAGCTCCAGAAGCAACTGTTTTTTCAAAAGGGTATAAATCAACAATTACTAAATCTAATTGTGGAATTTTATATGCTTCCATTTCAGAAACATCTCCTTCGTGATCTTGTCTGTTTAAAATACCTCCAAAAACTTTAGGGTGCAAAGTTTTTACACGTCCACCTAAAATGGAAGGATATGAAGTTATATCTTCTACAGGAATTACATTGATACCTAAGTTTTTGATGAATTTTTCTGTGCCTCCAGTAGAATATATGGTAACGTTTAGCTTGTCAAGCTTTTCTGCGAGAGGCTTTAAGCCATCTTTATGAAATACAGAAATTAATGCGGATTTGATTGCTTTTGGACTGCTCATGTTTTTGTGTTGTTAAACACACAAAGCTACTAAAAATAGTAGTCTACGTAGCAGAGAAAAATTAAAAAATTATGCGTCTAATCTTACTTTGAAGTTTTGAACTAAATTTTCGTAGTTTTGAGGTTTTCTTAAACTAGCATGACTCCTTTTTTGTCCAAAAAATAATTTGAAGAGCTGGTAAAAATTGTTATTTTGTTCTTTCATTGTGGGGGTAATTGAATAATGTTATAAATATACTACAAATATATTAGATAATCTAAAGCAAAACAATACCCATTATTGGGGTTTTTTATCTAACGGTTTTCCGTGAGGGAAACTTCAAAGTATTTTTGAAACTTCAAAACAAACAAGCTCTAAAAGTTTTTCATCTTTTGCTGTAAAAGCATTGACAGTATGGGAATCAATGTCAATTTGTCCAATATTTTTATTGTTTACAAAAATAGGAATTACAATTTCTGATTTCACTTTCCATCCGCAAGAAATATAATTGTCTTGTTCAGAAACATCCTGCACTACAAAGTTTTTATCACTAACCGCTACTTGCCCACAAATTCCTTTTCCAAACGGAATTATTTTATGTTCTGTGGGTTCTCCAGTAAATTGAGCTAGTTTTAATTCATTTTTATCACCGTTTATAAAATAAAAGCCAACCCAATCATAATATGCAATTTCCGATTGAAGAAAATCACAAATAGCTTGTAATTTTTCCTCTAACAAAAAGCTACTGTTTGCAATTGTTGTAATTTGGCTCTTAATATTTTTCACGTCTATGTAATTTTTTCTTGATAGAAATATTTATATTTGTTTTCTGACATCTTAATGTCAAACAAAATAAATCAATTTTATTGTGAATAGGTATAAAAATATTACTCTTTTTTTAGTTAAATTTTTTGGAACCTATCTTTTGTTGTTTTTATTTTATGCCTTTTATATAAGTAAAGCTCAACAAAGAGAAAACATCTTTAAAAGCTCTTCGTTGACAGAAAATGTAGCGAACCAAACAGTAACTATCTTAAACTTTTTTGGATATAATGCACAGAGTTTACAACATGACAAAGAAATGTCTGTAAAACTGTTAATTGATGATGTTTATACAGCTCGAGTTATTGAAGGTTGTAATTCTGTTAGTATTATTATTTTGTTTATTGCTTTTATTATTGCTTTTCCTGGTTCTAGAAAAGCAACGATTTTATATGTTTTTGCAGGAAGTTTAATTATATATATAATTAATATTCTACGAATTGCTTTTTTAACTATAATGTTATATAAGTATCCTGGAGAGCAAGAATTATTACATAATTTAGTGTTTCCTGGAATTATATATGGAACAACATTTTTACTTTGGATTGTTTGGGTGCAAAAATTTTCAAACTATAAGAAATGAAAAATATTCTAAAATACACGTTGTTATTGATTCTTTTCTCTATGCTGATTTTGATTAGAGCTTTTGAGACAGATTTGTTTTATGACCCGTTAATAGAGTTTTTTAAGAATGATTATTTATACAAGAGAATGCCAGAAGTAAATGACTGGGAATTAATTACCAATGTTTTGTTTAGATATATTTTAAACTCATTAATTTCATTGGCAATAATCTATGTAATATTTAAAAATAAGAAGCATCTAAAATACGCAGGTTTTTTTCATATGTTTATGTGTATAATTTTAATTATTATGTTTATGTACTTATTAAGAAACCGGTTTGAATCTGGATATTTAGTACCTTTTTATGTTCGTAGGTTTCTAATTCATCCAATTTTTTTATTTTTATTACTACCCGCTTTTTATTATTATCGATTAAAGAGAAAGGCATAGTTAATGAATTATGAGGAAAAGTTTAAATCAACATATCTTAGAAATTCTTCTTCTTCTATTTTTGACAATATCACTTTATTCTTGTAAGCAAATTACTAAAGTTTCAGCTAATGAAATTGTAGAAAAATCGGTAGAGTTTCATGGAGGATTAAAGTTGTGGAAACAAAATAATTCGTTAAAGTTTGATAAAAAAATAATTCTATACACTCGTGATGGTACTATTGAATCTAAACAGATTCAATATCAAAAGTTTGACTATAAGAACGGTTTATCAGGAGAATTAAAGTGGTTGAAAGATCGTAATAAAATATCCATTAGATATAAAGAAGGAAAGGTTTTTAAAAGAATAAATGATTCGATAATTACATCAAAAGAGGAGTTAAAATCGGCAGAGAATGCTTTTTTTTCAGCACATTATGTCGTAAATCAGCCATTTAAATTATTAGAAGATGCTGCAATATTGTCTTATGTTGGATTAGAAATAATTGATAATAAAAAAACACATGTTGTGCAAGTTGGTTATGTAAATGATACAGAAACATCAGATAAATGGTTTTATTATTTTGATTCAAAAACGTATCAATTAATGGCAACAAAAGTAATTCATGGAGATACAGTAAGTATAATAAAAAACATATCTTATGATACAAGTACAGGGTTGTTATTTAATCATCACAGGAAAAGCTATTTTTTAAAGCCTTCTGGCGAAGAAGATTATTTAAGAGCAGAATATTTTTACACGAACTTTCATATAGAATAAAGAAACCACGGAAATTTCCGTGGTTTCTACTTTATCTAATAAAAGATGATTTTTATATATAGCAGAATGCCTATTACATCATGCCTGGCATTCCACCACCACCCATTGGTGGCATTCCTGCAGGAGCTTCTTCTTTAATATCTATTAAAGCACATTCAGTAGTTAAAATCATTCCAGCTACAGAAGCTGCGTTTTCTAATGCAACACGAGTTACTTTTTTAGGATCTATAATTCCAGCTTTTAGCATGTCTACATATGAATCTGATTTTGCATCAAAACCAAAATGTTTATTACCTTCTAGTACTTTGTTGATGACAACAGAGCCTTCTCCCCCAGCATTTTCAACAATAGTTCTAAGAGGTGCTTCAATAGCACGAGCAATAATTTTCAATCCAGTAACTTCATCTAAATTATCGGTTGTAATTTTTTCTAAGACCTTAATAGCTCTTACAAAAGCAACACCACCACCGGCAACAATTCCTTCTTCAACAGCCGCTCTTGTAGCATGTAAAGCATCGTCAACTCTGTCTTTTTTTTCTTTCATTTCTACTTCAGAAGCAGCACCAACATATAAAACTGCAACTCCGCCAGCTAATTTAGCTAAACGCTCTTGTAGTTTTTCTTTATCGTAATCAGAAGTTGTAGTTTCAATCTGAGCTTTAATTTGGCTAACTCTAGCTTTTATAGCAGAAGCGTCTCCAGAACCATTTATGATTGTAGTATTATCTTTATCAATAGTTACAGTTTCTGCAGTTCCTAATAAATCTAATGTTGCATTTTCAAGAGAAAACCCTCTTTCTTCAGAAATTACAGTTCCACCAGTTAAAATTGCAATGTCTTCTAACATTGCTTTTCTTCTGTCTCCAAATCCTGGAGCTTTTACAGCGGCAATTTTTAAGCCACCTCTTAATTTGTTTACCACTAGAGTCGCTAATGCTTGTCCGTCAACATCTTCAGCAATAATTAATAAAGGTCTTCCAGATTGAGAAACAGGTTCTAAAATTGGAAGAATTTCATTAAGATTAGAAATCTTTTTGTCGAATAATAAAATATATGGATTTTCTAAATCAGCAATCATTTTATCTGCATCTGTAACAAAATAAGGAGATAAATACCCTCTGTCAAATTGCATTCCCTCAACAACATCAACATAAGTATCCATTCCTTTTGCTTCTTCAACAGTAATCACACCCTCTTTGCCAACTTTAGAAAATGCGGTAGCAATTAAATCACCAATAACATCATCATTATTAGCAGAAATTGCAGCAATTTGTTTTATCTTTTCTGATGAATTACCAACTTTTTGAGATTGTTTGTCTAAATCTGCAACAATAGCAGCAACTGCTTTGTCAATTCCGCGTTTTAAATCCATTGGGTTCGCGCCTGCAGCAACATTCTTTAAGCCTTCTTTTACAATTGCTTGTGCTAATACAGTTGCAGTTGTTGTTCCGTCACCAGCTATATCGTTGGTTCTTGAAGCAACTTCTTTAACCATTTGAGCACCCATGTTTTCTAATTCATTTTCAAGCTCGATTTCTTTTGCAACAGTAACTCCGTCTTTAGTAACAGTTGGGGCACCAAATGCTTTTGAAATAATTACATTTCTTCCTTTTGGACCTAGTGTTACTTTTACTGCGTTTGCTAATGCATCAACTCCGCGTTTTAATCCGTCACGTGCTTCAATATCAAATTTTATGTCTTTTGCCATTTTTTATTTAGCTTTTTGCTTTAGGCTGTATTTAAAAGCCAGAAAGCAGGTTAATTATTTTAATTTTTGTTTTAATGAATAAATTTTTCTCTTGATTGCATTTATTTCTTCATTTAAAATGATAAATGAATTTTCGTTAATATAATTTTAATCATTAGAAAGAATTATTAAATATTCAACTTCTGAAGCGGAACTTAAAGCTATTTTATATAATTGCTAAAATATCGCTTTCTCTCATTATTAGATAATCTGAACCTTCCAATTTTAATTCAGTTCCTGCGTATTTTCCATATAAAACAGTATCTCCGATTTTCACTGTAATAGGTTCGTCTTTTGTTCCTTTTCCAGTAGCAACGACAATTCCTTTTTGCGGTTTTTCTTTTGCATTGTCTGGAATTATTAATCCTGAAGCTGTTGTTGTTTCTGCTGCTGCTGGTTCTACAAGAACTCTATCAGCAAGTGGTTTTATGTTTAAAGTCATTTATGTTTAATTAAAATTCTATTTATAATTAGTCAGAAATTATGCCAATTAAAAAATACTGCCAATTTTTCTAATCTGTTAATGTTGATGAAAAACAAAGGTATAAAAAATGCCAACGTGTCATTTGCGTTGGCATCTTTTATAGTTATAGGGTTACTCAATATTAGTTTACTGTATCTTTTGTTGTTGTAGGTACATTGTTTTGTTGAGTAGTAGTTTGTACATTATTCAATGTGTTTTCTAACTGTGGGTTGTTATTACTGTTTGCCCTTGGGATTGCAAAATTTGCTAATAAAATTAAAGCAAATAAAGAAATTGCCAATGTCCAAGTAGCCTTGTCTAAAAAGTTATTTGTACTTTGAACTCCTCCCATAGATTGTGCACCACCACCTCCAAATGAAGAAGATAATCCTCCTCCTTTAGGGTTTTGAACCAATACAATTAATATTAGCGCAGCGGCTACAATTAATATTAAGACTAAGAATAATGTATAACTCATGATTAATTTTTTTGTAAAATTTTAATTCTTTTTATTTGGTCTGCAAAGAAACCACTTTTTTCTGGATATTTCAAACTTAAAATCTCATATGCTTTGATAGCATTTTCATACTTTTTTTGCTCTAAATAGACTTTTGCAAGGGTTTCGGTCATGATTGATGACTCTGAAGTGCTTTCTGTAATTTTTAAAGCATATTCAGTGTGTTTGTCAATTCTACTTATTTTTGGATTTTGTTTGATAAACGTGTCAATAAGTGTTGCTTTGTCTTGTTTTTGATGCTTTTTAATTGGCGTTCTTTCAATCTTTTTAAAGGTTGATAATTGTAGCCACTCATTAAAAGAATGTGTTTCTTGTTGCGTAAATGCAATTGGTTTTCCAATCGACAACTTATTTTTAATAATAACGGGATTTTCTATACTAATTTTTTCTGTAATTTGATGATGCGTTTCTTTTGCAGTATTCTCTTTTATTACTTGACTTGAAAAAATAGATGAAGTAATAAAATCAAAAAGAATGGTTCTATCAGATGTGTGTGCAGCAGTAATTTTTAATTCAGAATTGTACTTAAAACTCTCTTCGTTCTTTAGTCCTTTTAAGTAAATTGCTCTAGCCGATTGAAAATACGGATAGGCATCAATAACAGATTTTAAGACAATGTTGTCTTCTTCTTTTATCTGTTCAGGATGTTTTAATAGCGTTATGAAATTGTTTGTATTCAATCAGTGAGTTGTTGTATTGCTTACCATTTTGCAACTGATGCATTAAAAATATCTTGTGTTATGCGTTCTATAATTTCAGTAAAAGCAGTTTCTAACGGACTTCCGATAAGTTGTGTGTCCGCAGGATAATCATAATAAAAAGAGAACGATTTTTCAAAATTGTCTTTATCTATAAATTTGTTAAAATAACGAACATTCACGGTTACTGTCAATCTGTTTTGCGCTGCTGTTTGTTGTGCTGTTGCACTCATTGGGGTAATTCTATACCCTGTAATTTCTCCTTCAAAATGTAAATCTCCGTCTGAGCTTACCAAGCTTAAATTGGTTTGTCTTAGAAATAAATCTCGAAAATCTTGTGTGAATTTCTGACTTAAAGAAGGTTCAATTAACGAAGCATTATTTCTAAAAAAATCTATTTGCAATGTTTTTGCTTTACCTGTATCTCCACCAGTAAAGGAATATATGCCACAGCCAATACTAATACTTGTAAGTAGTGTAAACCCAATAATGTAAAGTGCTTTTTTCATTAAAAATTGTAAAAGAGTAAAGATACGTAAATCAGCAGTTAAATAAAGAACAGAATTTACAAATCATATTGTTTTATTTTTCGGTACAAGGTTCTTTCAGAAATCCCCAATTCTTTAGATGCTAGTTTTCGTTTTCCATTATTTTTTTCTAATGATTTTCGAATCATCTCTACTTCTTTGTCTTGTAAAGAGAGCGATTCATCTTCTACAATGGTTTCTGCAAAATCATATGCATTTGTATTTTCAATAGTTGTTTGTGGAATTTGAACTACTTCTACATTCCCCGTTTCTATTTCGTGTTGTTCTTGATAAATTTTCTCGATAAGTTTGTGACTTTCTTTTTGTAATTCATCAGAGTTGCCATTCTTTATAACATCTAACGTTAACTTCTTTAAATCATTGATGTCGTTACGCATATCAAATAATATTTTGTACATAATATCACGTTCATTTGCAAAATCAGAATTTGAGTTGCCACCAATTATAGCAGGCAAGTTACTACGATTTGTAGGTAGGTAATGTACAAGTTTGTCAGCACCAATCAATCTATTTTCTTCTACTACAGAAATTTGCTCAGCAATATTTCGAAGCTGTCTAATGTTACCAGGGTATTGATAATTGATTAATAATTTTGTAGCATTTTCATCCAATCTAATCGTTGGCATATTGTACTTCTGAGCAAAGTCTGCTGCAAATTTTCTAAAGAGCAAATGAATGTCTTCTTTTCGTTCTCTAAGTGGTGGTAAAGAAATTTCAATAGTACTTAGTCTATAGTATAAATCTTCTCTAAATTTCCCTTTATTAATCGCATTATCCATATTCAAATTTGTTGCAGCAACAATTCGAACATTTGTTTTTAGCACTTTAGAAGCCCCCACTTTTATAAATTCTCCATTTTCTAAAACACGTAATAATCTCACTTGAGTGGTTAATGGTAATTCTCCAACTTCATCTAAAAAAATTGTACCACCATCAGCAACTTCAAAATACCCTTTTCTATCTGATGTTGCTCCTGTAAAAGAGCCTTTTTCATGACCAAATAATTCGCTATCAATTGTTCCTTCAGGAATTGCTCCACAATTTACGGGAATGTATTTTGCATGTTTTCTGTGTGATAATTGGTGTATAATTTTTGGAATATTTTCTTTTCCAACACCACTTTCTCCAGTAACTAATACAGAAATATCTGTAGGAGAAACACGTACGGATTTCTCTAAAGCTCTATTTAATTGAAAATCGTTTCCGATAATTCCAAAACGCTGTTTTATGATTTGTAAGTTTTCCATATAAACTTGTATTCGTTTCCACTTCCCGATAAACAATCAGAAACAGAAATCTATTTTAATTATTTTCAGAATATCCAACCGCTGTACCAATTAAAGTTGCAGAAGTACAATCATTTATTTTTACATTTACAAAATCACCTATTTTATAGTTTTCCTTCGGAAAAACAACAACGGTGTTTTGCGTATTTCTTGCTTTGTAATGTGCAGTAGATTTTTTAGAAACACCTTCAATCAAAAATTCTTCAGTTTTCCCTAAATGTTGTTTGGTTCTGTATAAACTATGATCTCTTTGTAGTTCAATAACTTCAGCTAATCTTCTTTTTTTAATAGCAAACGGAACATCATCTTTCATTTTTTTTGCAGCCAACGTTCCTGGTCTTTCAGAATAGGCAAACATATAACCGTAATCGTATTTTACGTATTCCATCAAACTTAACGTGTCTTGATGATCTTCTTCAGTTTCTCCACAAAACCCAATAATCATATCTTGAGAAAGTGACATTTCAGGAACAATTTTTAAAACATTGTCAATCAGCGCTATATATTCTTCTCTCGTATGTTGCCTATTCATTGCTTTTAGCATTTTAGAGCTTCCGCTTTGTACTGGCAAATGCAAATATTTACAAATATTTTTGTGTTTTGCCATAACATGAATTACATCTAAACTCATATCTTGTGGATTAGAAGTAGAAAAGCGAAAGCGCATTTTCGGAAATTCTGTTGCTGCCATATCTAACAGTTGTGCAAAATCTACCGCAGTTGTTTTGGCAATTTCTGAGGCGCTTTTATAGTCTTTTTTCAATCCTCCACCAAACCACAAATAGCTATCAACATTTTGGCCAAGCAAAGTAATTTCCTTGAAATTTTGCTGATGCATTGATCTAATTTCTTCTAAAATACTCTGAGGATCTCTACTGCGTTCTCTACCACGCGTAAACGGAACTACACAAAAAGTACACATATTATCACAGCCTCTAGTTATTGAAACAAAAGCTGAAACACCATTGTTATTTAGCCGAACTGGAGATACATCTCCATAGGTTTCATCTTTAGATAAAATAACATTTACGGCATCTCTGCCTGCATCAATTTCTTCCAGCAAGTTCGGTAGGTCTCTATAAGCATCTGGACCAACTACTAAATCAACAATTTTTTCTTCTTCTAAAAATTTTTCTTTTAATCGTTCTGCCATACAACCCAATACGCCCACTTTCATGGTTGGATTTATTTTTTTAACAGCGTTGTATTTCTCTAAACGCTTTCTGATGGTTTGTTCGGCTTTTTCACGGATAGAACAGGTGTTTACCAAAACCAAATCAGCATCTTCTAAAAGCTGAGTAGTATTAAACCCTTGTTTGGCAAGTATTGAAGCAACAATTTCACTGTCGTTCATATTCATTTGGCAACCGTAACTTTCTATAAATAATTTTTTAGTATTTTCTTTTTTAGTAGTAACTATAAGAGGTTTCCCTTGTAATTTCTCGTCAATTACCTTTTCAATGTGTTCCATATCTATATTCTAATAAAGGGCAAATATACAACCAAAATCTAATTTTTATGACAAATTGGCAGAATATTAACAGCTGTTTTTGTGTTAAAATAAATTAAAAATAGAGTAGAAAATTTGATATAAAAAAAAACTTCCTACTTTTGCGAATCTAAACACACTATATATATAAAGGTGTAAAAGAGATAATTGAAAAGACGTATGGCAAAGAATTTAGTAATAGTAGAGTCACCAGCAAAAGCAAAAACAATAGAAAAATTTTTAGGAAAAGACTTTCAAGTAGAGTCTAGTTTTGGGCATATTGCAGATTTGCCGTCCAAAGAATTGGGAGTAGATGTAACAGGTGATTTTTCTCCTAAATATATTATTTCTACGGATAAAAAATCTGTTGTAAAAAAATTAAAAGACCTTGCTAAGAAAGCCGAAACAGTTTGGTTAGCAAGTGATGAGGATAGAGAAGGAGAGGCAATTGCTTGGCATTTATCTGAACAATTAAACTTAAAAGAAGAAAATACAAAGCGTATTGTTTTTCATGAAATTACAAAGAAAGCCATTCTAAAAGCAGTAGAGAATCCAAGAGAAATTAATTATAATTTAGTTAACGCACAACAAGCACGTAGAGTGTTGGATAGGTTGGTTGGTTATGAATTGTCTCCCGTGTTATGGAGAAAAGTAAAAGGAGGTTTATCCGCAGGAAGAGTACAGTCGGTATCTGTGCGTTTAATTGTAGAGCGTGAACGTGAAATAGAAAATTTTACACCCGTTGCTTCTTATAGAGTAGATGCAGAGTTTGTAAATGCAAATAGTAAAAAGTTTAAAGCAAAACTAGTAAAGAATTTTACGACAAAGAAAGATGCTGAGTCTTTTTTAAAGTCTTGTGTGTCGGCAGATTTTTCGATCTCAGATTTGCAAAAAAAACCAGCTACAAAAACTCCAGCTGCACCTTTTACAACATCAACATTACAACAAGAAGCATCTAGAAAATTAGGATATCCGGTAGCCAAAACAATGATGGTTGCCCAACGATTATATGAAGCAGGTTTGATTACCTATATGAGAACTGATAGCGTAAATTTGTCTGACGATGCTAAAAATGCAGCTGCTACAGAAATAACTGCCTCTTATGGTGCTGAGTATAGTAAGCCTCGTGCTTTTTCAACAAAAACAAAAGGCGCTCAGGAAGCCCATGAAGCGATTCGCCCTACGAATATGGCAAATCATGAAATTTCAGCCGAATATGATCAAATGCGGTTGTATGGCTTAATTTGGAAACGGACACTAGCTTCACAAATGAGTGATGCAAAATTAGAACGTACAGTTGTTAAAATTAACAATACCAAAAACGAAAAACTATTTGTAGCAAACGGTGAGGTTATTACTTTTGAAGGTTTTTTAAAAGTGTATTTAGAAGGATCTGATAATGATGATGAAGAACAAGCAGGAATGTTACCAATGTTAGAAGTGAATGAATTGTTAAAAAATGAATTTATTACAGCTACAGAACGCTATACAAGACCAAAAGGACGTTTTACTGAAGCTTCTTTGGTAAAGCGTTTAGAAGAGTTAGGTATTGGTCGTCCATCTACATACGCACCTACAATTTCTACCATTCAGCGTAGAGAATATGTAGAAAAAGGAACCGTTGAAGGAAAAGAAAGAAATTATATTCAATTGTTATTTAAAGATAATGCTATTAACGAGAATCAGCTTACCGAAAGAGTTGGTTCTGATAAAGGGAAATTGGTTCCTACAGATATTGGAAATATCGTAAATGATTTTTTAGTAGCGAATTTCTCAAATATTTTAGACTTTGGATTTACAGCGAAAGTAGAATCTGATTTTGATGCGATTGCAGAAGGAAAAGAAGATTGGCTTTCTATGATTAAAGCGTTTTATAAAGGTTTTCATCCAACGGTAGAAGATGTTGCCGCAAATGCAGAAAGAGCAAAAGGAGAACGTTTGTTGGGGATAGATCCTGATAGTGGTAAAAATGTGTATGCAAGATTAGGTCGTTTTGGAGCAATGGTACAAATTGGAGAAGCGACGGATGAAGAAAAACCTAAGTTTGCAAGTTTACAAGCCGGGCAAACGTTAAATTCGATTACTTATGAAGAGGCATTAGACTTGTTTCAGTTACCAAAATCTTTAGGGGATTATGAAGGTGAAGAAGTTGTTGTTGCAAGTGGTAGATTTGGCCCTTATTTAAAATTTGAAGGGAAATATATTTCTTTAGAAAAAGGAGAAAACCCAATGGCTGTTGAAATGGACAGAGCAATTGAATTAATTGAAGCCAAACGAAAAGCAGATGCGCCAATAGGTGAGTATGAAGGAATGCCGATTCAAAAAGGAGTTGGTCGATTTGGACCTTTTATCAAATGGAATTCGATATTTATCAATGTGAATAAAAAATACGATTTTGATAATTTATCAGATGAAGATTTGGTTCAATTAATTGAAGATAAAAAACAAAAAGAGATTGATAAATTGATTCATAATTGGGAAGATGCAGGAATTCGTGTAGAAAAAGCACGTTGGGGACGATTTAATATTATCAAAGGGAAAACAAAAATAGAATTGCCTAAAACAACCAAAGCAGAAAAGCTTACTCTAGAAGAAGTTGAAGCAATCATTGAAGCAAAAACCCCGAAGAAAAAAAAGGCTAAGAAAAAAGCAACAAAGAAGAAACCTACGAAGAAAAAATAATGAACCTCGATTTTTTAAGCCCTATAAAAGATACGATAGTTGCTCACTTAGTGTTACAATCAACACAAAGTTTGGGGCAGAATATTGAAGTTCATTCTGTTCAAAATGGGTTGCCCGAGTTAGAGAATGTTCAATTGGCTATTGTTGGAGTTCAAGAAGATAGAAATGCAGTTGACAATACAAATTGTGGAGAAAATTTGCTTGAAATTCGCAAACATTTATACCAACTGTTTCCTGGAAATTGGCACACCAAGATTGTAGATTTAGGGAATGTAGAAAAAGGAAATACCGTTGAAGACACCTATTTTGCAGTATCAAATTTACTTACATATTTATTAAAAAAGAATATTATTCCAATTATTATTGGTGGGAGCCAGGATATTACTTTTGCAAATTATAAAGCGTATGATGCATTAGAGCAGACTGTAAATATTGTTGCTATTGATAGTCGGTTTGATGTTGGAACCGCAGAAGAGGAATTAAATTCAAGATCTTATTTAAGTAAAATTGTTATGGATACGCCTTGCAATTTATTTAATTTTAGCAATATAGGGTATCAAACATATTACAACTCTCAAGAAGAAATGGATTTGTTAGAGAATTTGTTTTTTGATACATATCGATTAGGGGAAGTAAAAGATGTACATGTTGTAGAGCCGATTTTAAGAGATGCAGATATTGTAAGTGTAGATATAGGATCAATTAGACAAAGTGAAGCACCAGCAAATAACAATTGTTCACCAAATGGTTTTTATGGCGAAGATATTTGTGCGATTTCAAGATATGCTGGAATTAGTGATAAAGTGAGTTCTTTTGGGATTTATGAATACAATGCAACATTTGATCAGAATAATCAAACAGCACATTTAATTGCTCAAATGATTTGGTATTTTATTGAAGGTGTTAATTTTAGAGCAAAAGATTATCCATATTGCACAAAAGACACCTATCAAAAATTTATTGTTTTGATGGAAGGGGATGATCCTATAAATTTTTATAAAAGTGATAAAAGCGGTAGATGGTGGATGGAGATAAATATTATTACCAATAATAAATACAAAAGACATGCGTTAATACCATGTACATATCAAGATTATGTACAAGCAACAGCTCAAAAAATGCCAGAAAGATGGTATAAAGCTTTGCGAAAATTAATGTAAAAAGAACGAGGTTGAAGAATTATCAATCTAAGTAAAAATATAAAGCACGAAACCTATTGTTTTTTTAAAAAAAAATAATAGGTTTACGAACAGTTTTAGTAACGTTAATAAGAACATGAAGAAAGTAGTATTACTTGCACTAATTACAACGTTAATTTACAGTTGTGGCTCTAATGATAGAGGAGAGTTAACAGGCGTAACGTTGAAGAGAAAGTGGTTTGCAGAAAAACCTTTAGGAATGGTGTTAATACCTGGCGGATCTTTTACTATGGGTAAACAAGATGAAGATGTCATAGGAACGCTAAGCACCCCAACCAGAACGGTAACTGTTCGTCCATATTATATGGATGAAACTGAAATCACAAATAATGAATACAAGCAATTTGTACATTGGGTTAGAGATTCTATAGTAAGAACTCAATTGGCATTAAAGGCTGAAGAAGCAGTATTACTGTCCGATGGAAACCTAAACGGCACCCCTTTAACAGGAGGGATACATGATTTTGCTTTTATAAATGACACGGTAAATGCAACACCTTACCAGAAATACATGATTGAAAATTATTACGATTTTGATTCTATAAAACCACTAAATTGGGATGTAGATATTATTTGGAATCGAAATGATTACCCAGATGTAGATTATGTTGAAATAATGGTAGATTCTATTTATACTAAAAAAGAAAACTCAGTAAGTGGTGAAAGAACGATAAACACGAAGCTTTTAAATTACAGATATTCTTGGGTTGATGTAAATACGGCAATTAAAAAAGGAGCAGACAGAGCCTCTTTTTTAAGAACAGAATCTCTAAATGTGTATCCAGATACAACTGTTTGGGTAAAAGATTTTAATTATTCTTATAACGACCCGATGCATCAAGACTATTTTCATCATAAAGCATACGGTGATTATCCAGTAGTGGGTGTAAATTGGTATCAAGCTGAAGCTTTTTGTAATTGGAGAACAAAAATGAAAAACGATTACTTAAAAGGAAAAAAGAAAGCATCTCAAGTTTCAAATTTTAGATTGCCAACAGAAGCGGAATGGGAATATGCTGCACGAGGTGGATTGGATTTTGGTAAATATCCTTGGGGTGGACCAAACACCACTAGCGATCGAGGGTGCTTTTTAGCAAACTTTAAACCCGTAAGAGGTAATTATGCGGTTGACGGTGCTTTATATACAGTAGAAGCAAAATCATTTAACACAAATGATTACGGATTATATAACATGGCTGGAAACGTTTCAGAATGGACAAATTCTGCATACAATCTATCTTCTTATTATAAAGGTTCTACAATGAATCCGAATGTGGTTGATAGATCAAATAAAAGAAAAATTATTCGTGGAGGTTCTTGGAAAGACGTTGCTTACTTTTTAGAAGTAAGCTCTCGAGACTACGAATATTCAGATACCGCTAGAAGTTATATCGGTTTTCGAACGGTACAAAGTTACTTAGGTAAAATTGGATCAAAATAAAAAGAAACATCAAACAAAAACCCCCTAATAAAAAATTAAAAGTATGGCACAGTCAATGAAAAGTAAAAAAATGATGAATATGGTTTACGGCCTTGGAGCTGCTATCGTAATCATCGGAGCGCTATTTAAAATTCAGCATTTCACAATCGGACCTATAACTGGTGGAATCATGTTAACAATTGGATTGGTAGTAGAAGCAATTGTGTTTGCAATTTCTGCTTTTGAACCCGTTGATGATGATTTAGATTGGACGAAAGTATATCCTGAATTAGGTGGTATAGACGGAGAAGGCACTTTAGGAGCACAGGGAATGTTGTCTCAAAAACTTGATATTTTATTGCAAGAAGCACAGTTAGATACAGAATTGATTTCAAATTTAGGGAAAAGTATCAAAGATTTCTCAGGAGCAGCAGATGGGTTATCAGCAGCTTCAGAGACGATCTCTGCGACAAATAAATATAATGATCAAATGTCATTAGCAGCGGTACAAATGGAATCTTTAAATGGATTATACCAAGCACAAATGGAAAATGCCACAAAGCAATCAGAATTGAATAATTCACTGGCTGCAAGTACAGATCAAATACAGGAACAAATGGAATCATTGGCTAAAAATTTAGCTTCGCTAAACGTAGTTTATGGTGGAATGTTATCTGCTATGTCAAATAAATAATTAGGATTCGTAGAACTAAAAACTAATTAGATATGGCAGGAGGAAAAATGTCCCCAAGACAAAAGATGATTAACTTAATGTATCTGGTATTTATTGCAATGTTGGCAATGAATATGAGTAAAGAAGTATTGTCTGCATTCGGTTTTATGAATGAAGAATTATTAGCAAGTAATTTATCGACAACAGATAAAAACACTTTGGCATATGCAGGTTTAGTTACCAAAGCGAATGAACAACCAGCAAAATATAAGTCGTTAAATGATAAAGCAGTAGTAATTAAAAAATTATCGTCAGATTTTTACAGTTATTTAAGTAATTTAAAAACGGCAATGACAAAAGAAATTGAAGACCAAGATGATTACGAATCTATGGATAAAACCAATTTTTTAGATGAATATTTTTTTAAAGGAGATGGATATACGAAAGAAGGGAAAGATTTTGTTAATAGAATAAATGGATATAGAACTAGTCTAACAAATACATTAGGTTCTGAATATAAACAATTAACGAATGTATTGGCAAAACGGTTTAATACAGATGATAGATCTCTTGGAAAAGGAGTTACTAAAAAGTGGTTAGATTCTCGGTATAAAGGTTTTCCTTTAATTGCTTCTGTTACAAGTTTGACACAAATTCAGGCAAAAATTAAAAATACTGAGAGTGATGTTTTGACAACGTTATTAGGAGGTCAATTAGAATCTGAAGTATCAATGTCTAATTATAATGGAATTGTAAGCCTTAAGAAAAACGCTTACTATCCAGGAGAGAAAGTTACTGGGAGTATAGTTTTAGGACGTTATGATCCAACATTGAAACCAAACAAAGTTATTTTAAATGGCAAGGAATACGATAACTTTAAAGACGGTGAAGTTATTTTAGATTTTAAAGCTGGTACCGTTGGAGATAAAGATATTAATGGGACAATTTTCTTTATGGAAAATAATAAAGAAATACCAGTTCCTTTTAGCAATACATATTCTGTGATTCCGCAACCTAATAATGCCGTTGTGTCTGCAGATAGAATGAATGTGGTATATAGAGGAATTGAAAACCCTATTTCAGTGTCATTACCAGGGGTTTCAGATAATAGTCTTAAAGCAACTGCGACAAGTGGACTTTTAAAAGGGAGCGGTGCTAAATACACCTTGATGCCTGGAAAAGTAAATCAAGTTGAAATTGTTGTGAAGGCAACGTTGGATAATGGAACACCAGTTACTTCAAAAAAGCCATTTAGAGTAAAAGACATTCCTGCGGCAATGGGAACTGCGAGAGGCGAATTTGGAATTGTGAGAATGCCAAAAAACAGTGTGTCTAGAGTTGTTGTTGGTGCTGGATTACCAGATTTTGTTTTTGACTTAGATTTAATTGTAAGTAGTTTTAAAGTAAAAGTACCAAGGCAACTAACGGTTGTTGTTAACGGTACAACATTTAGCGCAGCAGCAAAAAAGATATTAGCAAGAGCACGAAGAGGAGACGTTATTACCATTTTTGATATTAAGGCAACAATTAAAGGAAACTCGTCTTACAAATTAAAAAAGGTATTACCGGTAAGTATTGAGATTACAAACTAATTGTAAATGTACGAGTATGAATAGTAAACATTTTTATATTGTTTTTTTAGCATTGCTAACCTCAGGGATAGTTAATGCACAAGCCAATTTGTTAAATTCAAAGACTGTTGAGACTATCGGAAAAAAAACAAATGAACAGATTACTGCAGATAACGACGGCCCTTTGCCGTATGGTTATATTGATGACAGAGATATTTTGTGGTCTAAAGTAGTGTGGGAATTTGTAGATTTAAATCAGAAAATTAACTTGCCATATTATTTTCCGATTGATACCACAAGCATTTCTAGTGATAGACGTTCTTTGTTTGATACGTTGTTAAAAGGTCTTAAATCAGGAAAGATTAAAGAGGCGTATTCCGATTCTTTTTTTAGTTCTAAAATTACTCGTCAAGAAATAGCAGGTAAATTGTTTAATGTTCGTCAAAACGGAAATAATGTAGACACCTTTAATATTAAAACAGAAGACATTTCTGGATACAAAATTAAAGGAATGTGGTATTTTGATAAAAGACAAGGAGAATTAAAATACAGATTGTTGGCAATTGCTCCGATGGGACCAGATGTGCAAACATTAGGAGTAGCAGAAATTGAAGACGATGAATTGTATGAATTATTTTGGGTGTTTTACCCATCAGCTAGAGAAGTGCTGTATCGATCAAAAGTATTTAATCCTGAAAACTCTTCACACCCAATATCATTTGACCATTTGTTAAACGCAAGGCGATTTTCTGCAACAATTATTAGAACTGAAAATATCTATGGAAATAGAAAGATATCTGATTACATTAGAGGAAATTCGTTGTTTCAATTGTTAGAAGCCGATAAGATTAAAGAAGCTATTAGAAATAAAGAAATGGATATGTGGAATTATTAATCCCGTTAGATTCAATGCTGAAAAGACATTAAGTTATACAAAAGCGTTCTGATTTTCAGAGCGCTTTTTGTTTATAAAAGATTATTTTTGTAAGATGAAAGTAGACTATATTGTTGTGGGTTTGGGTTTGGCAGGATTGGCTTTTGTAGAAGAGTTAGAAAATGCTGGAAAAACATATCTTGTTTTTGAAGATGATTCTCAAACTTCTTCTTTGGTTGCAGGTGGTGTATATAACCCTGTTATTTTAAAAAGATTTACACCAGTTTGGAATGCAAAAGAACAATTAAAAGTTGCACTTCCTTTTTATAAAAGTATTGAAGAAAAGCTAAACATAATTGTAGATAAGAAATTTGTAATTAAAAAAGCTTTTAAATCTATTGAAGATCAAAATAATTGGTTTACTGCTTTAGATAAACCAAAACTAATAGATTATTTAAGTCCTAAGTTGGATACCCAAACATATCATGGAGTTTTAGCTGATTTTAATTTTGGTGATGTAAACGAAACAGGGAGAATTGACACAAAAAAACTATTAGAATCGTACAGAAGTTATCTTGAAGAAAGAACATCTATCCGCTTTGAAAATTTTGAGCATCAAAAATTAAACCTTGATGGGAAAAGCATAAAATATAAAGATGTTAAAGCTTCTAAAATAGTTTTTTGTGAAGGTTTTGGAATTAAAGAAAATCCTTATTTTAAGTATTTGCCTTTAAATGAAGCAAAAGGAGAGCTATTAACTATTCATGCACCAGAATTAAATATCGATTTTTTATTAAAATCAACTTTATTTGTAATGCCTTTGGGAGACAATTTATATAAAGTTGGCGCTACTTTTAATTGGACAGATAAAACCTCTGACCCATCAGAAAAAGGAAAAGATGAGTTAGTAGAAAAGCTGAAAAAAGTAATTGATGTTCCTTATACTATTGTTTCTCAATCTGCAGGCATAAGACCTACTGTTACAGGTAGAAGACCCTTGGTTGGCGTTCATCCCAACTATGCTCAATTAATAGTTTTAAACGGCTTAGGAACACGAGGCGTTATGATTGCCCCTACTGTTGCAAAAAACTTGTTTAATCATTTAGAAAAAGGTGAGCGATTGGATTCAGAAATTGATATCAAAAGGTTTCATTAAACTAGAAAGTCATTTTTTTTTGTGTAAATTTTTCTTCAAATTCAATAAACAGATTAATCCAGAAAACTCTTGAAAGTCTTGCGATTAAAGGCATTAATAAGATTAATGTAATAAGTATTACAATAAAAGACTCTAAGAGTGTTGTATTAAAAATCAAAGAAGCAATTAAGAACATAGTTACAGAAATGGCAACAGTAAGTCCATAACCTACATACATTGCGCCGTAAAAAAAAGAAGAATCAATAAGATATTTTAATTTACAATTTGGACAATTTTTAGGGAGTAAAATGATCTTGTTAGGAATATAAATAAAACGGTGTTTAAAGAATTGACCTTCATGAGATCTAGGACATTTGTTAGATGTAATACTGTATAGTTTGGTACCTTTTTTAAACATGCTTTTTGATAGAATAGCGTTTCAATTTTGTAAGTTTGCACAAAAATCAACAAAAATTAAAACATGCTTAGTGACACTTGTTACAAAAGTATACTAACTTATTTATTTTTATGTTAAACGTACATAATTTAACAGTTTCATTTTCTGGATCTGAATTATTTTCTGGAATTACTTTTAAATTAAATAAAGGAGATCGGATTGGACTGATTGGGAAAAACGGTGCAGGGAAATCCACGCTTTTAAAAGTGCTTTCTAAAGATGTAGAAACCAGTGGAGGAACCATGGCTTTTGACAAAGATGTCCGTATTGGTTTTTTGCGCCAGGATATAGATTTTATTGCTGGAAGAACTATTTTAGAAGAAGCATATCAGGCTTTTGAAGAAATTAAAGAAATAGAAGGAAGACTAGATGAAATCAATCATTTATTAGCAACAAGAACCGATTATGAAAGTGAATCATATCACCAATTAATTGTTGATTTAACAGATTTAACAGAACGATACGAATTATTAGGTGGGTACAATTATCAAGGAGATACAGAGAAGATATTACAAGGTTTAGGGTTTAACCGTGAAGATTTTGATAAGCTTACAGATACTTTTTCTGGAGGATGGAGAATGCGTATTGAATTGGCAAAATTACTATTGCAAAATAATGATATTCTCTTACTTGATGAGCCTACAAATCACCTGGATATTGAATCTATTATTTGGTTAGAAAATTTTTTAAAAGGATATTCAGGAGCCATTATGTTGGTCTCGCATGACAAGATGTTTTTAGACAATGTAACCAATAGAACGATTGAAATTTCTTTAGGACAAATTTACGATTATAAAAAACCATATTCTCAATTCTTGTTATTACGAGGCGAGATTAAAGAAAAACAACTACAGGCGCAAAAAAATCAAGAGAAAGAAATCAAGCAAACACAACAATTAATCGATAAGTTTAGAGCCAAAGCAAATAAGGCTTCAATGGCACAGTCGTTAATTAAGAAACTCGATAAAGTGCAGCGTATTGAAGTTGATGCAGATGATGATGCTACAATGAATGTTCGGTTTAAAATATCAAAAGAACCAGGAAAAATTATTGTTGAAGCAGAAAACATGAGTAAAAGTTATGGAGATAATCATGTGTTAGAAAATGTAGATTTACTGATTGAAAGAAATAGTAGAATTGCTTTTGTTGGGCAAAATGGACAAGGAAAATCAACATTGGCAAAGATGATGGTTGGAGAAACCCCATTTGAAGGACATTTAAAATTAGGACACAATGTAGAAATCGGGTATTTTGCTCAAAACCAATCTGAACATTTACCACCAGAACAGACTGTTTTGCAAATAATGGAAGATGCTGCAAACGATAGCAATAGAGTTCGAGTTAGAGACATGCTTGGAGCTTTTTTGTTTGGAGGAGACGCAGTTGATAAGAAAGCAAAAGTACTTTCTGGAGGAGAAAGAAACCGATTGGCTTTGTGTAAATTATTGTTATCGCCATTTAATGTGTTAATTATGGATGAGCCTACAAATCATTTAGATATTGCCTCTAAAAATGTGTTAAAACAAGCATTGAAAAACTTTACTGGCACATTGATTTTGGTATCGCATGATCGTGATTTTTTACAAGGATTAACAAATACCGTATATGGGTTTAAGGATAAAATTATTAAAGAATATTTAGGAGATATTGATTATTTTTTAGAGCAGCATGAAATGGAAAATATGCGTGAAGCTGAAAAAAGAACGGTTGTAAAAGTTGATAAAAGTTTAGTGAAAAGTGAAAGCAGTCAGTTAAATAGAGCACAGGAAAAAAAAATAAAAAAGTTAAAAAACAAACTTTCAAAAATTGAAACTGAAATTGCTGATTTAGAACGAGAGTTAGAAAAAATAGACCTTGCTTTAGAAGAAGATTATGCAGGAGCATCTAGTGAGCCTCATTTCTTTGAGAATTACAAGACAAAGAAAAAAAATCTAGATATATTAATGGAAAAGTGGGAATTGATTGAAGAAGAGGTTTCTATGCATGTGTAATTGGTTTTGATGAATGACGTCTTTTGCGTTTTAGAATAAAATATAAGATATGTTTCACTCAAAAATACAGACTGAAAATCAGCAGGTGTTTTTATCTTTATTAGAAGATAAAAATATAGAATTGTTTGTGAAAAGAGAAGACAAAATCCATCCATTAGTTTCTGGAAATAAATTCAGAAAACTCAAATATAATATTCAACAAGCTAAAAGTTTAGAACAGGATACCTTGTTAACTTTTGGCGGTGCTTTTTCTAATCATATTGCAGCAACTGCGTTTGCAGGAAAATCAGATGGTTTAAAAACAATTGGTATTATTCGTGGAGATGAATTAGCACTCGATTTTCAAAACACTTTAGCAAATAATTCGACATTAAAACAAGCACATGAAAATGGTATGCAATTGAAGTTTGTTTCTAGAGAAATGTATCGCGAAAAATCATCAGAGCGTTTTATCAATCAATTAAAAGTAGATTTTGGGGATTTTTATTTGATTCCGGAAGGAGGGACAAATCATTTAGCGGTAAAAGGTTGTGAAGAAATTTTAACAGTTAAAGATGATAAATTCGACTATATTTGTGTGGCCGTAGGAACAGGAGGAACTATTTCTGGATTGATAAAATCAGCGAAGAAACATCAAAAAGTAATTGGTTTCCCTGCTTTAAAAGGCAATTTTTTACAAAAAGAAATCGAAAGTTTTGTTGATAAAATTAATGACTGGCAGTTAATATATGAATATCATTTTGGTGGTTATGCTAAATATAATCAGTCGTTAATTTCTTTTATAAACCGATTTAAAGAAGAAACTAAAATTCCATTAGATCCAATTTATACAGGGAAAATGCTTTTTGGAATTGTAGATTTAATTAAAAACAACTATTTTTTAGAGAATAGTAAAATTTTAGTAATTCATACTGGTGGATTGCAAGGAGTAAATGGTTTTAATGAAATGTTGCTAAAGAAACAACAAAAATTAATAGAGTAAATGAAGTTAAGAGTTCTAATTGTTTTCATAGTAACATTGTTTGTGTTGGTTGGTTGTGGCTCTAAGAAAATCATTGTCAAATCAAAAAGAAAACCTTCAGTATCTCTTAAAAAATTACCTTCCGTAAAGCAAAATTCACATGTTAAAAAATTAAAAAAGAAAAATGCAAATTTAAATAAATACACGTTAGCGTATATTAAAAAATATGCACCATTGGCAGTGAAAGAAATGCATGAATTTAAGATTCCTGCTAGTATTACATTGGCACAAGGAATTTTAGAATCAGGAAATGGAAGAAGTGGTTTGGCTTCAAAATCAAACAATCATTTTGGTATAAAATGTCATAAAGGATGGAAAGGAGAACGCGTATATCATGATGATGATAAAAAGGACGACTGTTTTAGGAAATATAAATATGTAGAAAACTCTTATGATGATCATTCAAGGTTTTTGAGTAATAGAAAACGGTATGCATTTTTATTTAAGTTAAACAAGAAAAAATACAAATCTTGGGCAAGAGGATTAAAAAAAGCAGGATATGCTACAGATCGTAAATATCCAAAAAAACTCATTAAAATTATTGAGGATTATAAGTTATATGAATTTGATAAAATTCGTAAGAAAGATCTAAAAAAAATAAAAAGAATAACAAAAAAAATAAAAACTCCAATTGTTACTTCTTCTAAAAAATCTACCAAATCAACAGTAGGTTATTATAAAGTTAGAAAAGGAGATACGTTATATTCTATTGCTAAAAAGCACAAAATTACTGTTGCAAAGTTAAAGGCGTTAAACAATATAAAAAGCAATGCGTTAAGTATTGGGCAACGTTTGTTGTTAAAATAAGATAGTTCGCGAAAGCAACTGTGATTCCGCGAACAAACAAATAACCAATTTATTTTTTCCAAGTATATTTTTTACGATTTGCTTGTTTTTTAATAGCTTTAATCAACACATTGTCTAATTGATCTTTACCACTTTCTTTTTGCTTATTGATTACATATAATTTACGTTTTTTATTTAAAATTTGAATGTTTTCTTTAATTTTTGTTCTCGTCAATGCCTGTTTTTTAACATAAATTTCGATTTCTTTTGCAGATTTACTTTGCAGGTGTTTTGGCAGGTTTTTTTTATTAAGTTTTGTGTAGTTTACCTTCTTTTTTTGATCCGCATCTACTAAGTCCCAAGCAGCATTATTGTAAAGTCTTGAACTTTTACTTATGGCTCTTTTTACTTCTACAACTTCATTCAATTCTGATGCATTTGAGTCTTGCAATGATTGATTTTTGTGTTTTTTATAACCATCAATTCCGTAATAAATATAGGTTTTGTTAAGGCGATTGTTTAAGATAAGAATTTCTGTGTCATATGGAGTAACAATGTGTATCACTTTTTTATTCTGATTGATGGTCATATAATCACCACCTCCAGAAATAGCGCCATCTTGCCATTTTCCAGAAATGCCTTGGCTGTAATTTCCACAAAAAATAGTGTTAACAATAACGTCTTTTTCTTTGGCATTACTTATAGCATCTTTATAGTTGATTTTTCCTTGAGTGAAAGGTTCATTTCCTGCAATAAATAGTAATCGTAAATCATTTTTGTTTGTACCCCAAGCTAATTCATTTAGTGAAGTTTGAATTACTTGTCCACAAAATTCACTTCCTCCATTTGTGGTTAATGAGAATAATTTTTCTGAAATTTTATCTAAATCGCTGCTAAATTGCAATACTTGCCTAATATATCCTTCTTTAGATGATAAATTTGAGTTTCCATATTCATACAAAGCAATTTCTAAATTTGGCTTTTGAATTCCGTATTTGGCAAAAGAGAGTTCGTTAACAATTTCCCATAATTGTGCTTTTGCTTGATTGATTAACCCGTCCATGCTACTACTAGTATCTAGTAACAATGCAACTTTGATGGTTTGCTTTTTAGATGTTGTAATTTCATTTTGATGATTGGAAAATGTGGTAATTGTCAAAAATAGAAATGCAAAAATGCTTACTTTTAATGTGTGTAATTTCATAATGATGGATTTAAAGAATATTTATTAAAAGCTTGGTTTGGTGACGTAAAACTAACACCAACATTGTTTTTATAAAACAGGTAATGAGTGAACGTTTCTTTTTGATGAGTGAAATGCCTTTTTGAAATAGGTTTTTTAAAATTTTAACATTTTACTACTAAAAATTATGATTACATTTAGAGTTCAAATTTATTTTATAATAATAAAAAATAATCTTATGAAAAAAATGAATCATTATCGTAATGTTTTTTTAATCGCATGTACATTTGTTTTTGCATTTACTATAAATGCACAAACAAAAACAGCTTCGGTTGAAGGGATTAACGAGTACAAGTTAAATAATGGATTGAAAGTGTTGTTGTTTCAAGATAAATCTTCACAAACAATTACAGTAAATATTACCTATAAAGTAGGTTCTCGCCATGAAGGATATGGCGAAAAAGGAATGGCACATTTATTAGAGCATTTGGTGTTTAAAGGCACCCCAAATCACCCAAACATTCCAGAAGAATTAACTTCTCATGGAGCAAGACCAAACGGAACTACTTGGTATGATAGAACAAATTATTTTGAAACATTTAATGCCACGGATGAAAATCTAGATTGGGCTTTAGATTTAGAAGCAGACAGAATGGTAAATTCATATATCGCTAAAAAAGACTTAGAATCTGAGTTTTCAGTAGTACGAAATGAATTTGAATCTGGAGAAAATTCTCCTTCTAGAGTTTTGATGCAAAAAGTAATAAGTGCTGCTTATTTATGGCATAATTATGGACAATCTACTATTGGAAACAGGTCTGACATTGAACGTGTTCCTATAGAAAATCTAAAAGCATTTTATAAAAAATATTACAGACCAGATAATGCAATATTAATGGTTACTGGAAAATTTGACGCTAAGAAAACATTAGCACTTATTAATAAAAAGTTTGGAGCGATTAAAAATCCAACAACACCTCTAAAAGACGTTCCAACAATAGAACCTGAACAAGATGGAGAAAAAAGGGTTGCATTGAATAGAATCGGAGATTTACAGTTGGTTTCTGCATTATATCATACACCAGCAGGATCTCATGTAGATTATGCAGCGATGGCAATTGCAGAGTCTGTTTTGACAGATCAGCCTTCAGGAAGATTATATAAATCATTGATAGAAGCAAAAAAAGCCTCTAGTTTATGGTCATCTTCTCCATTTACAAAAGAACCAGGTTATTTATATATCAATGTTGATGTTCCTTCAGCAAAATCTTTAGTTGATGTAGAAAATATATTAGTATCTACATTAGATGGGTTTGCTAAAAAGCCTGTAACAAAAGAAGAATTAAAAAGAGCAAAATCAACTCTTTTAAAGCAAATTGATCAAATTAATAGAAATTCATCTTACTTAGGTACGTATATGAGTGAATTTATTGGTGCAGGTGATTGGAGGCTATCTTTCATCCATAGAGATAGAGTAGAAAAAGCAACACTTGATCAAGTAAATAAAGCAATTAAAAAGTATTTAATTAAATCAAATAGAACTCTTGGTAAATTTGTACCAACTAAAAATCCTGTGCGTGTAGGAATTCCTCACACAGTAGGTGTAGAAAAATTGGTCACTGGTTATAAGGGAAGAAAAAGTCTTGGAGAAGGGGAAATGTTTGATGTTTCTTATAAAAATATTACTTCTAGGTTAAATACTGGAAAACTCACTAAAAATTCTATAAAATATGGGTTTATCAAAAAGGATAATAGAGGAAAAACAGTTTCTGTTAATTTTACTTTTAGAAACGGAAATGTAACTCAATTAATGAATTTAGGAAAATCTGCAAGCTATACTGCAAGGATGCTAAATAAAGGAACGACGAGTAAAACTAGACAAGAAATAAAAGATAAATTAAGTGAATTAAAGTCTTCAATTAGTTTTAGAGGTGCAAATGGTCGTACGTATGTAAGTGTAACTTCTACGGAAGGTAATTTAATGCCAACATTGGCTTTGATGTCCGAGATGCTTAAAAATCCTGCCTTTAATAAAGTGGAGCTTGATAAATTGAAAGCACAAGAATTAGCTGGATTGGAAAGAGGTAAAAACGAACCTCAATTTGTTGTGTCTCGAAGAATGGGGCGAGTAAATCAACAATACAAAAAGGGACATCCATTGTATAGAATGTCTTTAGAAGAAGATATTGCTTCTGTAAACGGTTTAACAATTGCAGATTTAAAAAAATATCATAAAGAATTTTATGGTATTTCAAACAATGCTACTTTGGTTGCTATCGGTAATATTGATGAAGCAGGATTAAAACAATATTTTGATAAAGAATTTGGGAACTTTACGTCTGACAAACCTTTTACGGCTATTCCAAATGTACATAAAATAAATAAAGGAGTTAAAGAATCTATCAATACACCAGATAAGAAAAATGCTTTTACTTTAGGAACCCTTAATTTTGAATCTAGTCAATATGATGAAGATTACGCCGCGCTTCAAATTGCAGGTTCTATATTTGGAGGCGGATTTTTAAATTCGAGAATTGCCACACGTTTACGTCAAAAAGATGGTGTAAGTTATGGAGCCGGAGGAGGTATAAATGTTGATGGAAATAAAGATGATAAAAATTCATCTACTTTTATTTATGCTATTTATGCACCTCAAAATGCAGCAAAAGTTCAGTTAGGGTTTAAAGAAGAAATTGAACGATTTATAAAAGACGGAATTACAGAAGAAGAATTAAAGAGCGCCATTAAAGGATGGGTGCAAGCAAGTACGGTGTCAAGAGCAAAAGACAGAGAGCTATCATCAGTAATAAATAACAATATCTATTACAATCGCGATTTGAATTTTCAAAAAGAAATTGAAACTCGTATTAAAAATCTATCTATAGAGGATGTAAATAAAGTAATTAAGAAACACTTTAAAACATTAGATAAATGGACTGTTGTAAATGGAGGAGATTTTAAGAATGAAATTAAAACTAAAAAGTTAAAAAAAGTCGATTAATTTAGTTTTTTGGTAAGAAAGTAAAAGAGGAACATTTTTAAATGCTCCTCTTTTTTATTTTAAGAATACTCTTTTATAATAAAAAATTAGTAATGAGTAAAGAACTCTTTTAAATGAGTAAACCTGTTTGTTGGTTTCGTAAACAGTACTTTTTTGCCGTTTTTATTGCTAAAATTAAAGAAATGACATTTTTTCTAACCGTTTTTTGTGTGTAAGTTTACATCAGAAAAATGAGCAAACAAGTATACATAACCTTCTTAATTTTATTGTTAAACTTTCAATTTGTGTTTTCTCAAGAAAGTATATTAGAGAAAAAGCAATGGTCTATTAAAGTTAAAATAATAGACAAGGCAACGAACTTGCCTATAAAAAATGCTGATGTACAAGTAAATGGACGTTATTTTTCGTTTCAGTTTGCGAATGAAAGTTATTTAATCAAAGCCGTTATAGGAAATGAATTATTGGTGTCACATCCCGATTTTGAAACTGTTTACTATACGATAAAAAGTAGTGATGCTATAAAAATTATGGTAGAAGGATTTGAAAGAAACCGATCTTCTAGACTAAAATCTTCTAAAAAAGAAAAAAGTTCGAGGGCCTATTTTGAGCAGCTAGACTCCGCAAAGTTTTATAAAAAACGAAACATTAGCAAGAGTGTAACTTTTATTGAAAAAGCACTCCAAAATAATCAAAATAGAAAAAGGAATGCTGCTGCTTATAAAGTGTTAGCAGATATTTATTTGTTTTGGAAACAATATGATTTAGCAATTAATAACTACCAGACTTCATTAAAATACTCTGACGATGTAGCCACAGAAATTCAATTAGCAAAAGCAAATTTTTTATTTAAAGATTATGTTTCGAGCGAAATTATATATACAAAAGCCCTAAATAAAAAGCAAAGCAGTTATGAGAAAATTTTGATTTTAGAAGGCTTAGGTGATGTGTTTTTTAAAACAAAGAAATATGTTAAATCTAGAAGTAATTATACAAAGGCTTTAAAAATAGCAAAGAGCACCTCAGTGGTATTTGAGATTACAGATTTGAATTCTAAAATCGCAGAAGTTTTTGCCGCAGAAGGAAACACGGTAAAGGCTAATGTTTATTACAACAATTCATTAAAGTTAGCGTCAAAAGAAAATGCTCAAAGAGGTTTAAAAGAGAAAGAAAAGGTAGCCAATTTTTACAATCGGTCTAGACGTTTTGATGATGAAATTAAACTACGGAAAGAAAGTTTAAAAGAAACAGATTTTATTGTGTCAAAAAGCAAAGGAATTCAAGAAGATTCAATTACTGCACAAAAAATTAGCTATAAGATTGGGAGTGCATATGTGTTAAAAGAAGCCTATAAAGAAGCCATTCCGTTTTTAAAGAAAAGTATTGATGTTGCTGATAAAAAGCAAGATTTAGTTATTCAAAAAGATGCTACGAGAAAACTTTCTGAAGTGTATGCAACAGTTGGAGAATATACAAAAGCATTAAAAAGTTATCAAGAATATGTCTCATTAGTAGATAGGTTGTACATAAAAAAAGAGCAAGAAATAGGACAAGTAAAACGCTTCAATAAGAAGATTTCAGAGAACCAAAACCGAATTTCTAGTTTAGAAAAAGACAAAGATTTAACAGAGACTAAAATCAATTTAGCATATAAAGACAAACAGCTATCAGAAGAAAGTAACAAGCGTCAGCAATATGTAATCTATACATTAATTGCAGGTATTTCATTGCTTGTTTTACTTGCGTATTTAATGTTTAGAAATAGTAAGCAACAAAAATTGGCGAATAATTTATTAGCTTTAAAATCGATGCGATCACAGATGAATCCACATTTTATTTTTAATGCTTTAAATTCTGTAAATAGCTTTATTGCTGTAAATGATGAGCGAAATGCAAATCGATATTTAACTGAATTTTCAATATTAATGCGTTCTGTATTAGAAAATTCTGACGAAGATTTTATTTCGATGACAAAAGAAATTGAGTTGTTAGAATTGTATGTAAAGTTAGAGCACAATCGTTTTAAAGATAAGTTTGATTATACAATTTCTGTTGATGAGAGTATCTCTTTAGAAGAATTTAGTATTCCTCCGATGTTGTTGCAACCTTATATAGAAAATGCTATTTGGCACGGTTTGCGTTATAAAAAGGAGAAAGGGAGTTTAGAAATTATCGTGCAACAAAAAGATACAAACACGTTATCGATTGTTATTGTAGATAATGGAATTGGTAGAAAGCGTTCTGCTGAATTAAAAACTGAAAATCAATTGAAACAAAAATCAAAAGGAATGAGTACGATTAAAAGCAGGATCGCTATTTTGAACGATATGTATCAAGATCGGGTTTCTGTTTCTATTGCAGATGCTTCAGAAAACGGAGAAGGCACCAAGGTATTATTGTTATTAAAAAGAGAGTAAAAGATATATATGAAATTAAACGCAATTATAGTAGAAGACGAAGCTGTTAGTAGAGATGTTTTACGAAATTATATCGAAAAATATTGCCCGAATGTTCAGTTGTTAGGAGAAGCAAGTACTATTGAAGAAGGGTTACATTTAATTCAAAAGCACACATTAGATTTGGTGTTTTTAGATGTAGAAATGCCTTTTGGAAATGCTTTTGATTTGTTAGAAAAGGTTGTAGATAGAACTTTTGAAACGGTATTTGTTACAGCGTATAATCAATATGCGATGGATGCTTTGAACAGCCATGCTTCATATTATTTGTTAAAACCTATTTCTATTGATGAATTGATTAAAGCTGTGAATCATGTAACGGAAATCAAGGAAAAAGAAAACGAATTACAAAACAAAGTTTTAACACCAAAGATGAAAGCTACGGTTGGTAAAATTACCATACCTGAACAAGATGGTTTTGAAGTGCTTGACGTAAATGATATTATTTTTTGTAAGGCAGATGATAATTATACAGAAATTCATTTTCAAAATTCTAAAAAATTAGTTAGCAAAACCTTAAAGCATTTTGAAGACATGTTAACACCGCATTCATTCGCTAGAATACATAAATCATATTTAGTAAACGTAAATAAAATCGTAAAATATAAAAGAGGAAAAGGTGGAAGTGTAATTGTTTCTAGTGGAAAAGAAATATTGGTATCTTCTTCTAAAAAGGCAAATTTGTTGTCATATTTTAAATAACTAAAAAAATGAAAATAATTAAATCGGTAAGAGGTAAACATCCACAAATTCCTAAAGATTGTTTTATTGCAGAAAACGCAACTATTGTAGGAGAAGTGAGCATGGGGTCAAATTGTAGTGTTTGGTACAATGCTGTAATTCGTGGCGATGTTCATTTTATAAAAATGGGCAAGAAAGTAAATGTACAAGACGGAGCAGTTATTCATGCAACGTATCAAAAATCCCCTACAACTATTGGAGATAACGTGTCTATTGGTCACAATGCTATCGTTCATGGTTGTACAATTCAAGACAATGTTTTGGTAGGAATGGGAAGTATTATTATGGATGATTGTGTGGTAGAAAGTAATAGTATAATTGCAGCTGGGGCAGTAGTTACTAAAAATACTCGTGTAGAAGCAGGTAGTATTTATGCGGGAGTTCCTGCAAAAAAAGTTAAAGATATTTCTAAAGAGTTAATCTCTGGAGAGATTCATAGAATTGCAGATAATTATGTGAAATATTCGAGTTGGTTTCAAAAAGATTAGATAAAAAATAATCCCAAATACGTTACTTCGTATTGGGATTATTATTAACTAACCAAACAATATTTTATTGACGCTTCTTTTTAAGGCGTTTGTTTATTTTTCTTTTTTTTATCATTTTCATTTTCCCTTTTTTACGAGCGTGATGTTTTATTTTTTTAAACTTTTCGTATTGTTTTTCTGTTAAGATTCTTTTCATCTTATTTTGAAAATCAAGTTTTTCATCAAGCTCTTTATTTATTCTCTCAAAGTCTTTTTTGACAACTCTTTTTTTGCCAGAGGTTTTGGCTGCTTTCATTTTTTTAAAGAAAGCTTCTCTTTTAGAAATTTGAGCTGTAAGTAAAGGTTTGATTTTATTTATTTGAGAGTTGTTTAAATCTAAAGTCAACGCCAACCTTTTTACAGAAATTGTTGCTTTCTGTTCAACAGTTAGTTTGTCTTTTTTGTTCATTTTTCTCATTCTATGCGCTCCTTTTTGCGCCTGTGCAGCTATTGTAAAAGCGAATACAAAAGCCAGAATACTTGCTACTTTTTTCATTATAAATAGTTTTAATTATTATTTTATTTCGCTTCTATGACCGTTAAATTTTTAAAAGGTTTAACTTTGTATGGTTTTTTAACATACGATTAACAAATTTAGTAAAGAATGAAAAAATTTTTAATTTTAATAGGGTTTCTTACAATAAGTAGCTATGCTCAAAAGACTGTAGAGGTTGATTTATCAAATCCTAGAGCAACGATTTATACCCATTTATATTTTTTACAATCAGATTCATATCAGCCAGTAAAATCTGCGACTACAATTCAAGGATATAAGGGAGATAAAGCGATTCAGAAAGCAATCCGGTTAAAAAAGATTATGGATGGAAAAGGCTTATTTGTTGATTTTAATAGAATTTCTTCCGACCCAAATTTTAGCGACACAATTGGGTATGTAAATTCGTATAAGTATGTATTATTTCCAAGCAGAATGCCTTTAATATCAGTAGAGAAAATCGATAATAAATGGCTGTACTCTTCAGAAACAATTAGAAATATTGATGTAATGTACAGTGAGGTATTTCCTTGGTATGTGCAAAAAATTCAAAATATCATTCCTGCAGTAGGTCATAAAAAACTCTTCGGATTAGAGATCTGGCAATTTATGGCAGTTGTAGTATTGTTAATTTTAGTGATTGTTCTGTTTTATATCACTAAAAGAATTGCCTTTTTTATACTTCAAAAAGTACAGTACAGGATTACAAGGAATCAAAATGAAGAAGTGAAAAAAGTATTAAAAAAGTTAGCCCATCCTATAAGTTTATTAGTTGTAATTGCTTTTATTGGTCGTGTTTTTCCTTCTTTACAATTTAGTTTAGAAGTAAATACGTTCGCTTTTTTAGGGCTAAATATTGCTAAGACCATTTTTTGGATTTATGTATTCTTAAAATTAGTGCAGGTTGTTATTCAGATTTATGCAGAATTTGCCAAAAGAACTCACGGAAAACTAGACGACCAGTTGGTGCCAATTCTAAATAACTTTTTAACGGGTATTGTTATCTTTTTGGGAGTTCTAAAACTGTTAACACTTTTTGGTGTAGATACAACAACAGTAATTGCTGGAGCTTCTATTGGAGGTTTGGCTGTTGCGTTGGCATCACAAGATACGGTTAAGAATTTGATAGGTACTTTTATGATCTTCTTGGACAAACCTTTTCATATAGGCGATTGGATTGAAGCTGATTCTGTTGTTGGAACCGTTGAAGAAGTAGGTTTTCGATCTACAAGAATTCGTGCTGCGGATACATCTATTTACCAAATTCCGAATAGTAAATTAGCAGAAATTGTCATCAATAATAAAGGGTTGCGTTTGTACAGACGTTATAATACACAATTAGGTTTGCGTTACGATACACCGCCAGAATTAATTGAAGCTTTTGTAAAAGGAATCAAAGAAATTATTGTTGCACATCCAGAAACGCGTTCAGAATCTTTTAATGTAGAATTTACTGGCTTTGGCGATTCATCACTTTTAATTATGTTAAATATGTATTTTAAAAGTTTAGAATGGGGCACAGAGCAATCTTCTAAACATAGGTTGCACATTGCCATTGTAAAATTAGCAAAAGTATTGGGAGTTGAATTTGCATTTCCTTCTTCTACCGTTATGATTGAGCAGTTTCCTGATAAAAATACGATAGATTTAAAGTACAATACAGCTCAAAGTACCATTGATATGGCTATTCAAAAAACAGTTGAGGAGTTTAAAAAAAGCGATTCTAAATAGTAGTTTTGTAAAAATTTATGACTACTTTATTGTTTCAACTGCCATTTCCAAGCAGAAAGTAATCCTTCTTCTAGGTTTTTTTCTGTTTTCCAGTGCAATTCTTTGTTTGCAATAGTTGTGTCTGCGTATGCAGAAGTTATATCTCCTTCTCTACGAGAAACAATTTTGTAATTCAATTTTTTTTCAGACACTTTTTCAAAAACATTGATTACTTCTAATACAGAGCTTCCGGTTCCTGTACCCACATTGTAATACTCAAAATTAGCAGTATTTTTTTTGTTCAAGAGTCGTTGTAAAGCTGCAATATGAGCCTTAGCCAAATCTACTACATGAATATAATCTCTAATAGCTGTACCATCTGGAGTTGGGTAATCATTTCCGAAAACAGATAATTCCTCTCTGATTCCAGCTGCAGTTTGAGTGATAAACGGAATTAAATTTTGCGGAATCCCTAGAGGTAATTCACCAATTTTACAACTTTCATGTCCACCAATTGGGTTGAAATAACGCAATGCAATGGCATTTAAACCGTAAGCTTTACAGCTTTCATTAATAATTTCTTCACCAATTTGTTTGGTGTTTCCATACGGAGATTCTGCTGTTTTAATAGGTGCGTTTTCAGTAACAGGCAATTCATCAGCTTGTCCATAAACGGTACAAGAAGAACTAAAAATAAAATGATCTAGCTTTCGTGCTTTTATTTCTTGAAGTAAGTACACTAAACTACCAATGTTGTTTTCGTAATAGCTAAGTGGTTTTTCTACACTTTCGCCAACGGCTTTAAAAGCGGCAAAATGAATAATTCCATCAACATGTGTATTGTCAAAAAAATGTTGTACATCGGCTTTTATACGTAGATCTATTTGATGAAAATCAGGTTTAATACCTGTAATTGATGCAATACTTTCTAATACAGATTTTTTTGAGTTAGATAAATTGTCAATAATAATCACTTCAAAACCTGCGTTTTGTAATTCTACAGCAGTATGAGAACCGATAAAACCCAATCCGCCTGTGACTAAAATTTTTTTCATAATTAAAATATATGTTAGGTCAAATGTTTTATGACTTAAAAAATAAAAAGGAAATAAAAATGTGTCGAAAAATTTTAATTATATCTCGATATAAATTTGCCTCATAAATTCACTCGATGTGATGTTTTGTTATTTTATCCTACAAAATCTAATATTGTTTTGGTAATAAAAGCCAATTGCTCTTCTTCTAATTCAGTATGCATCGGTAATGAAATTACTGTGTCAATCAATTGATTGGTTATGGTAAAATCATCTTCATTATAACGAACATCTTTATATGCTTTCTGACTGTGTAATGGCACAGGATAGTAAATCGCATTCGGAATGTTATTGTCTAATAAATGTTGATGTAAGTCATTTCTTTTTCCGTTGGTAATTTGCAACGTGTATTGATGAAAAACATGCGTTGAAAAATTGCTAATTACTGGTGTGATAATGTTTATATTATTTGCAAAAGCATTACTATAATATTCAGCAGCCTTTCTACGAGCATCACAATACGTGTCTAGCAATGGTAATTTTGTTTTTAAAACGGCTGCCTGAATACTGTCTAAACGTGAGTTTACGCCAACAACATCATGGTAATAGCGCTTGTACATTCCGTGATTTACAATGCCACGAAGTATTTGAGCCAAGTCATCATCATTGGTAAAAATAGCGCCTCCATCTCCATAACAACCTAGGTTTTTAGAAGGAAAAAAAGAAGTAGTTCCAACGTTTCCAATAGTTCCTGACTTTTTTGTTGTTCCGTTTTTAAAGGTGTAATCAGCGCCAATTGCTTGTGCATTGTCTTCAATGACAAATAAATTATGTGTTTTAGCAACTTCCATCACCGCTTCCATATTGGCACATTGACCAAATAAATGTACGGGAACAATGGCTTTTGTTTTAGGAGTAATTGCTTTTTTTAAAGCATCAATATTCATGTTATACGTATCAGCGTCAACATCAACCAAAACAGGGGTTAATTTTAATAAAGCAATCACTTCAACAGTAGCTGCAAAAGTAAAATCTGTAGTAATAACTTCGTCCCCTTGTTCAAGCCCCAATCCCATCATGGCAATTTGTAAAGCGTCTGTTCCGTTTGCACACGGAATTACGTGTTTTACGTTCAAATATTGTTCTAAATCTGCTTGAAATTCTTTGACAAAAGGACCATTTATATAAGCTGCTGTGTTTAAAACTTCTTGTATAGATGCGTCTACATTTTCTTTGATGTGTTTGTACTGACCCGGTAAGTCAACCATTTGAATTTTTTTCATGGAATCTTAATTTTTTTGAATACACAAAAATACAATTTAATTCTTTTATCTTTGATGAAAATCAAAAATCAAATGAAGCTTTTTAAGAATTTTTTAAAAATTGTAGTGGTACTTATTGTTTTAATTATTGCCCTTGGATGGTTGTATATTAGAACACTACATCCAACCTATAAAGGAGAGTTAGAGTTGTCAAACCTTACAGATGAAGTGACTGTGTATTATGATGAAATAGGTGTTCCGCATATCAATGCAAAAAACCAAAAAGATGCATATAGGGCTTTAGGGTATGTTCATGCACAAGATAGATTGTGGCAAATGGAGTTGATTAGAAGAATAGCTTCAGGGAGATTGTCTGAGATTTTTGGAAGAAAACTATTACAAACAGATGTGTTTTTCTCTAGTTTAGGAATTGAAGAAAATGCAGGAAAAACAATCAAAAATTTAGATAAAAACTCAGAATTTTATCAGCTTTCGATGGCATATATAAACGGAATTAATCAATTTATAGAGGATGGAAAAACACCTATTGAATTTTCTTTAGTTGGTGTCGAAAAAGAAAAGTATACAATGAAAGATATGTACAACGTCTTTGGTTATATGGCTTTTAGTTTTGTGGCTGCTCATAAAACAGATCCATTGGTGACCGAAATGAAAGAAAAATTGGGCGATGCCTACGCTCAAGAGCTAATAGGTTCTACAGCTAAAAATATAACGTTAATTAAAAATGAACAGCATGGAATAATTAAGGCAGAATATGCAACTGCGATGAATAATTTGTACAAAAATTTACCAATTCCATCGTTTATTGGAAGTAACTCTTGGGTAATTGCTGCGAATAAAACTAAAAACAACAAAGTTATTTTTGTGAATGATCCTCACATAGGTTTTGCACAACCATCAGTTTGGTATCAATCTCATATTAAGACTCCAGATCATGAAATGTATGGATTTAATATGGCACTAACACCATTTGCAATGTTAGGACATAATAGAGAATATGCGTATGGATTGACTATGTTTGAAAATGATGATGTTGATTTTTATTTTGAAAAAAACAATCCAAACAATACTTTAGAATATGAAACTCCGAATGGTTTTTTAAGGTATAATTTAGTTGATAAACGAATTAAAATTAAAGGAGAAAAAGACACAGTATATCAGGTTCGGGTAAGTCAACATGGCCCAATAATGAATGATGCAATTGCTTTTATTGAAGAAGAAAGACCGATTGCAATGCAATGGATTTACACCAAATTAAAGAATGAAATATTAGAAGTTTCATATGAAATGTCTCATGCCAAGTCTTTAGAAGATTTTAGGAAAGGAGCTAGTAAATTACATGCTCCAGGACTGAATATTATGTATGGTGATGCAAAAGACAACATCGCATGGTTTGCCTCTGGAAAGTTGTATAAATATAGAGAAGGTTTAGATACAAAATTTGTTTTAGATGGCGCTTCTGGAAAGGATGAAATTGTAGAATATTTAGATTTTAAGGATAATCCACAAGCAATTAATCCAGCTTGGAATTATGTGTATTCTGCAAATAATCAACCAGATTCTATTGCAGGTATGATGTACCCTGGATATTATTTACCTAAAGATAGAGCACAGCGAATTGTAGAATTATTGGAAGCTAAAAATGATTTTACGAAAGAAGATGCTGCTAAAATGGTGTACGATGTTACCTCGTCAACGACGCCTAGTACGATTAAAAAATTAGTAACAGGAATCACAATTTCAAAATTATCAGCAAGTGAAAGAAAGAGTTTAAAAATATTGCAAGCATGGAATGGAAACTATGATAAAAAGAGAATAGCACCGACTATTTATAATCGTTTCATATATGAGTTTTTAGCAGCGACATTTAAAGATGAAATGCAAAAAGGGTTTGAACAATTTCTTACAGCACCAATACAGAAAAAAATGTTATTGGCACAAGTAGATGCTAAAAAATCTGTTTGGTGGGATGATATTTCTACAACAGATATAAAAGAAACACGACAAGATATTATCATGAAATCATTTCAATCTGCTATTGTGTTTTTAGAAAATCAGTTAGGCGAAAATGTTGATGATTGGACTTGGAATCGAGTGATTTCTGTGGAGTATAAACACGCCTTAGGAGAAGTGTCTTATTTACGTAAATACTTCAATGTAGGCCCGTTTGAAACTGTAGGAGGAAATGAAGTAATTAACAACCAGATTTTTACGTTAAATGAAAGTGGTTATTACAACGTGCATGCAGGACCTTCTACTCGTAGAATTGTTGATTTTTCTGACGTAGAAAATAGTTGGAGCATTTTACCAACCGGACAATCAGGAAACGTATTTAGTCCGCATTATAAAGATCAAACACAAAAATATTTGAATGGTGAGTTTATAACAATGAAAATGAATCAGCAGGAAATTGAACGTGCTAAGAATAAGTTGGTATTAAAACCGAAGAAGTAAATTTTCATATCTTATCGAGTGCAGTCAACATAATTTATATTAACAAAAACTAATCAAAGTAATATTTAAGATAGTTATATTAATTTAGATTTCCTTATACACTTCTTCAAAAGGAATGCGAAAACGATCTCCATATACGCCTTCTGGTTTTCTAATTCCACAGCTAATAATCATATTTATTTCTGCCCCTTTTGGTAAATCTAAAAGGCGTTTTACACGCCAAGTATCAGAGCCTTCCATTGGGCAAGTGTCATATCCAATGGCAGCCATGCTAATCATAAAATTTTGAGCAGCTAATCCTGCAGTTTTATGTACTACAATTCTCATGTCTTTATTTCGGATTTCACGATATATAGGACGAAATAAACCTGTGATTAAAATAATTAAGTATTTAAACCACCCCAAAATACCTAAGAAATCTGCGTAGGTAAACGGAATGAGTTTTCCGTAATAATTACGGGCAACCTTTTCTCTACTACTTTGTTCTGATGTTGGTTTGAGAGGAAATAAAGTGTCTAAATAATTTAAGTTTGCTTTTACACGCTTTTTCCATAAATCTTTTCGGGTTACTATAACAACCAATTGTTGGGCAGTTTTTGCTGCGTTTTGGTTAAAACAAAGCGGTGCAATTTTAGCAATTGTATCTTTTGAAGTGATGTGGTAAAATTCCCACAATTGCATATTACTACTGTTTGGAGCTAGGCTTGCTTGTTCTATACACTTTTTAACAAGAGTTTTATCAATTGTTTTTTCTGCATCGTAAACTCTTACAGAGCGCCTGTAATTGATAGCCTCTGAGACTGTTTTTTCTGTTAGCATAAAAGGTTATTCAAATGTTTTTAATTTTTTATTCATGTACCAAAACCAAAGAGGAGGAAACAATGAAAGAATCATCATACCAGGATATCCAGTTGGCATTTGAGGGCTTTCTGGAAGTGTTTTTAAAAGTTGGTAATGCTTGCTTCCATTATAATGATGATCTGAGTGACGAGATAAATTAAATAACATTAGTTTGCCTAAAACATGATCAGAATTCCAAGAATGGATTCTTTTTACTCGTTCATAGCGTCCGTGCTTATTTTGTTTTCGAAGCAAACCATAGTGCTCAATATAATTGACAGTTTCTAATTGTAAAATTCCAAAAATAGCTGCAGCAAGAAAGTATAATAGTACTTGTTGTCCATAAAAATAATAAAGATCAATCAATAATAGTAATGTAAGAAAAGTATAGGTTATCATTCTGTTTTGAAAATGAAACCAACTCCTGTTAGAGTCTTTTAAACGCTTGTTTTCTAACTGCCAAGCTTGCTTGTAGCTAGAAAAATGAGAACGGAACCAAAAAATATAAACCCATTCATTTTTTTTTGCAGTTGCAGCATCCTTGGGCGTAGCCACATTGAAATGATGACCTGCATTATGATATGGGAGGAAGTGTGTATTGATTGAGGTTAGTAACAATGCTTCCCCAATTAATTGATCAAAACGATTGTTTCTATGCCCTAGCTCGTGTCCAACATTTATCCCTAGAGCACTACACATAATTCCCATTGCTGATATTCTTCCGAATAAATCAAAAGTTGTTAATTCTGTTTCCTGAATTGCATTGAAAAAATATGCTAAAAATCCAACTTGAATAGGTAATGTTATGTACAAAATATAGGTATACATTTTGTTTTCTTTTTCTTCTTGCTCTTGTTCTTTGTTAAAATTTTCTTTGTCTGGCTTTAGCAACATTTCTAATAAAGGCAAAGCGCCAAAAAATGTTATTATTGGAATATAAGTTAGCCAACCCATTGATGTAAAAGAAATATAAACGGTAAAAGGAATTATTAGAATGGATAAATATTTAAAACTTTTCATAGAAATAAATTATTAAAACGCTTCAAGATACAACTTACATGCAAGCTTCCCAAATCACATCTTTTGGCACGGATGCCAAAAGGCTAATTTTTTCTTTGCTAACAGGGTGTGTAAACTCAATTTTTCTGGCATGTAAATGAATGCTGCCGTCTTTATTACTTCTATTAAAACCGTATTTTAAATCACCTTTAATAGGGCTTCCTATTGCAGAAAGTTGCGCCCTAATTTGATGATGTCTTCCTGTTTCTAAATTTATTTCTAGTAAGGTGTAGTTATCTAGATTTTTGATGGAATTATAATGTAAAATAGCTTTTTTACTTCCTTTCACTTCTTTTTGAAATACAGTTGACTTATTGTTTTTAGGGTTTTTCTTTAGGTAATTAATCAATGTACCGTTGTTCTCTTTTGGAAGGTTTTTTACAACAGCCCAGTATGTTTTTTGAATTGTTTTATCTCGTAACATTTTATTGAGTCGTTCTAATGCTTTTGAAGTTCGAGCAAAGATAATAATGCCACTTGTAGGTCTGTCTAATCTATGAACAACGCCTAAGAAAACATTTCCAGGTTTGTTAAATTTTTCTTTAAGGTATTCTTTTACAACATCACTCAAGGGTTTGTCACCAGTTTTATCGCCTTGCGTAATATCTCCAGCACGTTTGTTTACAATAACAATATGATTGTCTTCATATAAAACGACCAGGTTTTTTTTGGTAGAATACATTATAAATTAATTAAAATCGTCTGATACATCTTCATTAATCTCATCAATAAATTGTAATAATTTTTCACGTCCAAAACCATTTGAAGAAGAAGTGATAAATGATGTAGGTACTGTTTCCCAAGTGTTTAACAATTTCTTTTTATAAGATAGAATTTGCTTGTTTAATTTAGAGCTCCCTAACTTGTCTGCCTTAGTAAATGCAATACAAAAAGGAATTTGGTTTTCTCCAAGAAATTGCATAAAGTCTAAATCTATTTTTTGCGGATCGTGCCTGCAATCAATTAAGATAAAAGTGCATACTAATTGTTCTCTTTTTTTAAAATAATCTTGAATAAAAGATTGAAATGTTTTACGTTTTGATTTAGAAATTTGTGCATATCCGTAGCCAGGCAAATCTACTAAAAACCATTTTTCATTGATTTTAAAATGGTTTATAAGTTGTGTTTTTCCAGGTTTTCCAGATATCTTTGCTAAACTTTTTCGATCCATTAACATGTTTATCAATGAAGATTTCCCTACATTAGAACGACCAATAAAAGCGTATTCTGGAATTCTGTCTTTTGGGCATTTAGCAACATCTGTATTGCTAATAATAAAGTCTGCGGATTTAATTTTCATCGAACTAGATATTTCTAGAAGTCAGCCAATCATCAAGAATTTTGTTAAATTCTTCTGGAGTTTCCATCATTGCGGCATGACCACATTTGTCAATCCAAAATAAATCTGAATCGGGTAATAAATCATGAAAACCATCGGCAACTTCTGGTGGAGTAACAGTGTCTTGTTTTCCCCAAATTAGGCACGTTGGTTGGTTCATTATTGGTAAATCATCTGCCATATTGTGCCTAATGGCACTTTTTGCAATTGATAGGGTTCTAATCACAGAACTTCTGTTGTTTACGATTTTAAAAATATCATCGACCAATTCTTTTGTTGCAACATCAGGATTGTAAAATACGGCTCTTGCTTTTTCTTGAATATATTCGTAATTCCCTCTTTTAGGATAACTATCTCCCATAGATTTTTCATACAACCCAGAACTACCAGTAAGAACTAACGCTTTTACTTTTTCTGGATAGTGTTTTGTGAAATATAAACCAATGTGACCTCCTAAAGAATTTCCTACTAAAATAGCATTGTCTAATTTTTTAAATTCGATAAAATTGTATAAAAATTTAGCAAGATTTTTTACATTAGTTTTTAGAAGAGGTAATGAGTACAAAGGAAGCTCGGGGATTAAAACTTGGTATCCTTTTTTAGAAAAATACTTAAAGGTTTCATCAAAATTACTCAAGCCGCCCATCAATCCATGAAGTACAATAATTGCCTGCCCTTCACCAGCTTCTGCATAGGTATATTGATTTTCTGTTTTTAAGTTTTTCGTCATTGTTTGTCGGGTTTGACTCAAGGACAAATGTAGCTTTTTTTTGTCATATATCCATTCTAAATATTGGCATACAGTTACTAGCTTCTATCTTAAAGAACATCAAGTATTTAGGATGTCTTTGAAAACTTATCAACAAAGTGGTAAAAAGTGGTAAAAAGTGGTAAAAAATTTATATTTTTGAAACACTAAATGATTACAAAAAGATTTTGACAAATTTAATAGGTACATACGAATGTAAAGCAGATGCTAAAGGAAGGCTTATGTTTTCTGCAGCTTTAAAGAAACAGCTGCTGCCTATTGTGTCTGAAGGGTTTGTTATTAAGAGAGCTGTTTTTCAGTCGTGTTTAGAGTTGTATCCAATGCAAGAATGGAACTTGATGATGGAGAAAATTAACAAACTTAACCGGTTTGTAAAGAAGAATAATGATTTTATTAGACGGTTTACGGCTGGTGTAAAAGTGGTTGAGTTGGATGCTTCAGGAAGGTTGTTGATTCCAAAAGACTTATGTCAGTTTGCAGGAATTGAAAAGCAAGTAGTCTTATCATCTGCGGTAAATATTATTGAAATCTGGGATAAAACACAATATGAAAAAGCTATTGATGATGCTGCAATTAATTTTGCAGAGTTGGCTGAAGAGGTAATGGGAAATACTGATGTAGATGAATTATCATAGTCCAGTTTTATTAAAAACGAGTGTTGATGCACTGAATATAAAAGAAAACGGAATTTATGTCGATGTTACTTTTGGAGGTGGCGGACATTCTAAAGAAATTCTAAATCGATTGGGTAAAAACGGAAAATTGTTTGCTTTTGATCAAGATCCTGATGCTTTAGAGAATAGAATAGACGATCATAGGTTTGTGTTGATTGCAGAAAATTTTAGATACATTACTCGGTTTTTGAAATTTTATAGAATAGAAAAAGTAGATGGTATCTTGGCAGATTTGGGAGTTTCATCTCATCAATTTGATGTTGCAGAAAGAGGGTTTTCTACTCGTTTTGATGCGGATTTAGATATGCGAATGGATCAAAAATCAACAATATCTGCCAAAAAAATAATCAACAGATATTCTGAAGAAAAATTAGCAAATATTTTTTTTTTATACGGAGAGCTAAGAAATGCACGAGTTTTAGCAAGAACCATTGTGGATGCTCGCTTAAACAAAAAAATTACCACAAGTTTTGAGCTAAAAGAAGTGTTGAAGTTGCATTTACCAAAAGCGAAAGAGCATAAAATTTTAGCACAAATATTTCAAGCTATACGTATTGAGGTTAATCAAGAATTGGAAGTTTTAAAAGAGTTTTTAGAGCAAACTCCAGAGTTGTTAAAAGAAAAAGGAAGGTTAAGTGTTATCTCATATCACTCTTTAGAAGATCGATTGGTAAAAAGATTTATAAGAACAGGGGAATTTAATGGAGATCCTGAAAAAGATTTTTATGGAAATACAAATGAGCCATTAAAGAAAGTTGGAAAGCTCATTGTGCCAACATCAGAAGAAATAAAAGAAAATAATAGAGCCCGCAGTGCTAAGTTAAGAATTGCAACGCTAAAATAATAAAGGTGACAAAAACTGAAAAAAGTGTGTATGGTATTTTACGAGGAAGTTTTCTTACTGATGCATCTGCTTTTAAAAATTGGCGAATTATCATTTTTATAGTAGTGCTTTTACTCTGTATGATTACAAGTGCACACAGGGCAGACCATAAGGTTATAAAAATAGCCGAATTGAATAAAAAGAAACGAAAATTAAGAGCAGAGTACGTAGATACGGGAACTATTTTAATGCGAATGAAAATGGAATCAAATATCCGAGAAAAAGTAAAATTAAGAGGGATATTACCTTCAAAAATATCACCAAGCAAAATAAGAATAATACGTAAAACAGAGTAGCATTGGCAACAATTAAAAAAAGTATATTAAACAAACTGTATATAGTTGTTGCTTTAATGACGCTTTTTTTTATTGCTATCATTGGTAGAATTATAGAGATTCAATATGTTCAAGGTGATAAATATCAAAAACTTTTTGTAGAGAGTGCCGTTAAAAACGATACCATTTTTTCGAATAGGGGAAACGTATATGCGGCAGATGGTAATTTGTTGGCAACTTCCATGTATAAGTATACCATTAGGATGGATTTGGTTGCAGTAGAAGATGCTGTTTTTGAAAAAAATATTCATAAGCTTTCAAAATCACTTTCAGGTTTGCTAGGAAAACCAACTTCGTATTATCAAGATAAATTAAGAAATGCGAAACAAAGAAAAAATCGCTATTTGCTAATTGCAAGAAATATTGGGTACAACGATTATGTGAAAATGAAGCAATTTCCGATTTTTAGATTGGGTGTTTATAAAGGGGGATTTATCACAGAACAAAAAACAATTCGAGTTCGTCCTATTGGCAAAATAGCAGAACGAACAATTGGATATCATGATTATAGAGGAGGCGCAGGAATTGAAGGTGCTTTTGCAGATTATTTAGAAGGAGAAAATGGGTGGAGGTTGAAACAAAAGATTGCAAAAGGACAATGGAAACCTATTAATGATGTGAACGAAAAAGAACCTATTGATGGGAGAGATGTAATTACTACTATTGATGTAAATATTCAAGATATTACCCATCATGCATTATTAAGACAATTAGAATACTTTGAAGCAGAACACGGAAGTGCTGTTGTTATGGAAACAGCAACGGGAGAAATTAAGGCGATTTCTAATCTTGGTAGAACTTCTAAAGGAACGTATTATGAGAAACGAAATTATGCCATTTGGGAATCTCATGAACCAGGATCGACCTTTAAATTAGCAAGTTTAATGGTGGCTTTAGAGGATAAAGTAATTGATACTTCTACCGTTGTAGATACCGAAAATGGCATCATAATGATTCATGGAAAAAAAGTAGAAGATTCACGTAGAGGTGGTTATGGAAAAATTTCTGCAGCACGTGTATTTGAGGTTTCATCAAATGTAGGTATTGTAAAATTAATTAGAAAGCATTACGATCATAGGCCTCAAAAATTTGTAGATAAACTAAATGCATTTGGGTTAAATGAAAAATTAGGGCTTCATATAAAAGGAGAAGGAAGCCCGATAATACCATCGCCAAAAAACAAAAAAACATGGTATAAAACTACATTAGAGTGGATGGCTTGGGGTTATGGAGTTTCTCTAACTCCGCTGCAAATACTTACGTTTTATAATGCGGTTGCTAATAATGGAAAAATGGTAAAACCTCGATTTATTAAAGAACTTAGGGTTCATAATAAAACAGAAAAGAGCTTTAAAAAGGTAGTGTTACGAAAGAGAATTGCTTCGCAAGTGACTATTGACAAAGTTAGAAAGGTGATGGAAAATGTGGTAGAAAAAGGTACAGCAAGCAATATATATTCTCCAAATTTTTCTATGGCTGGAAAAACAGGAACTGCAAAAAAATTGGTGCTTGGACATAGAAATAGCGAAGGAAAATATATCAGTGCGCATTATTCAAATCAATTGTATGTAGCTTCTTTTGTAGGTTTTTTTCCTGCTAAAAATCCTAAATATTCTTGTATTGTAGTAATTCACGAACCAAAAAAATCAAAAGGTTATTATGGGGCTGTAGTTGCGGCGCCTGTGTTTAGAGAAATTGCCCAAAAAATTTATACAACCAAACCTATAAATGTTCAAAATGTTTCTGAGAAATCGAGTTTTACAGCAATAAACAAGCAGTATAAAGAATTTGATACAAAACTACTTAAGTCATATAAAACGATTCCTGATGTAAAAGGTATGCCTGGGATGGATGCAGTTTCATTGCTAGAAAATATTGGATTAAAAGTTCAATTTACTGGTTCTGGAAGAGTGGTGAAACAGTCAAAAAGAAAAGGAGAAGCACTAAAAAAAGGAGATGTTATCATCTTAAAATTATCATAAGGGAAATTGAAAAAACTAAAAGACATATTAACAGAAGTTTTAATAATTAAAGCAATAGGAACACTAGATGTTTCTATAAATACTGTTGTTTTTGATTCTCGAAAAACTCAAAAAAATGATATTTTCGTTGCTCAAAAAGGAGTTATAGTTGATGGACATTTATTTATAGAAAAAGCCATTGCTTTAGGAGCTGTTGCTGTGGTCTGTGAAAATCTTCCTTTAATGATAAAAAAAGAAGTCACTTATGTATTGGTTAAAGATTCAAATAGCGCATTGGCAGTTATGGCTTCAAACTTCTATGAAAATCCATCTTCTCATTTAAAACTTATTGGGGTTACTGGAACTAATGGTAAAACAACGATTGTTTCTTTGTTATATCAATTGTTTAAAAAATTAGGATTTAAAGTAGGGTTATTGTCAACTGTTAAAATACTTGTTAATGAACAAGAATTTGATGCCACACACACAACTCCAGATTCAATCACCATTAATCGATATCTAAAAAAAATGGTAGATTTTGGTGTAAACTATTGTTTTATGGAGGTAAGTTCTCACGGGATTCATCAAAAAAGAACTCACGGATTACTTTTTAAAGGAGGTGTTTTTACAAACCTTACACATGATCATTTAGATTATCATAATTCATTTTCAGCATATAGAGATGTAAAGAAAATATTTTTTGATTCTTTGCCAAAATCAGCTTTTGCATTGGTAAATATTGATGATAAGAATGGTGAGTTTATGTTGCAAAACACCAACGCCAAGCAAAAAAGTTATGCATTAAAAACAATAGCAGATTTTAAAGCAAAAGTATTAGAGAAACATTTGTCTGGATCTCTTTTAAATATTGATGGAACAGAAGTTTGGTCAAAATTAATAGGAGTATTTAATGCATACAATCTTCTAGCAATAGTTGGGACTGCAGTATTATGTGGTTTAAAAAAATCAGAAATTCTACGTGTTATTAGTGAACTAGAAAGTGTAAATGGACGATTTCAATACACCGTTTCTAACACCAAAATTACCGCAATAGTAGATTATGCACATACGCCAGATGCACTTAAAAATGTTTTAAAAACAATAGTGGATCTTAGAAGTGGAAGCGAAAAAATTATAACAGTAGTAGGTTGTGGAGGAGATAGAGACAAAACAAAACGACCAAAAATGGCATCCATAGCTTCTCAATTAAGTAACCAAACAATTTTTACATCAGATAATCCTAGAACAGAAGATGCGCAAAAAATTATTGATGAAATGGAAGCAGGTGTTTCTAATGAAAATCTTCAAAAAACACTCTCAGTTTTAGATAGAAAGCAAGCCATAAAAACAGCTTGTAAGTTATCACAAAAAGGCGATATTTTACTTATTGCTGGCAAAGGACACGAAACATATCAAGAAATACACGGAAAACGATATCATTTTGATGATTTTGAGACTGTCACCCAATGTTTAACACAATTAAATAAATAACATGCTGTATTATCTATTTGAATATTTAGAAAACCAATTTAGTCTTACAGGAGCGAGTGTGTTTCAATTTATCACTTTTCGTGCGGCAATGGCTTTTGTTTTTTCATTGTTGTTTTCAACAATTTATGGGAAGAGGATTATCAATTATTTAAAGAAGCAACAAGTAGGTGAAACTGTTAGGGATTTAGGTTTAGAAGGACAGGCTCAGAAATCTGGAACACCAACTATGGGAGGAATTATTATCATTTTGGCAACTCTGATTCCTGTGTTGTTATTCTCGAAATTGGATAATATATATGTGATTATTTTGATAATTACCACTTTGTGGATGGGTTTTATAGGTTTTGTAGACGATTATATTAAAATTTTCAAGAAGGATAAGGCTGGTTTAAAAGGAAAGTTTAAAGTATTGGGACAAGTTGGTTTAGGAATTATTGTCGGATCGATGTTGTATTTCCATCCAGATGTAACAATGAAAGAACAATTACCAAAACAAGAACAAATTGTACAACAAAATGGAAGAAAAATTGTATTTGGTCCAGCACATAAATCTACAAAAACTACCATTCCTTTTTTAAAAAATAACGAATTAGAATATTCAAGAGTATTGAGTTTTTTAGGAGATGGATATGAAAAATACGCATGGATTGTTTTCATTTTTATAGTAGTATTTATTGTCACAGGAATTTCAAACGGCGCAAATTTAACAGACGGTATTGATGGGTTGGCAGCAGGAACATCAGCAATAATGGTCCTTGCCTTAGCCATTTTTGCATGGGTTTCTGGAAATATAATTTTTGCTGATTATTTGGACGTGATGTATATCCCAAATTCAGGAGAAATGACAGTTTTTATTGCGGCATTTGCTGGAGCTTTAATTGGTTTTTTGTGGTACAATACCTTTCCTGCACAAGTATTTATGGGTGATACAGGAAGTTTAACGATAGGTGGAATCATTGCAGTGATTGCCATTGCAATTCGAAAAGAATTATTACTGGTAATTCTTGCAGGGATTTTTGTAGTAGAAAATGTATCTGTGATTTTACAAGTGTTCTATTTTAAATACACAAGAAAAAGATATGGTGTAGGAAGGCGAATTTTTAAAATGTCTCCATTGCACCATCATTACCAAAAGTCTGGATATCATGAAAGTAAAATTGTAACTCGTTTTTGGATTATTGGAATTTTATTAGCAGTGTTGACAATAGTTACTCTGAAATTAAGGTAAAGATGAAGAAGTATTTGGTAATTCTTGGAGGAGGAGAAAGCGGAATTGGAACTGCAATTTTAGGAACGAAAAAAGGATATAAAGTTTTTGTTTCAGATAGCGGAAAAGTTGCTAAAAATTATAAAAAAGTTCTTTTACATAATAATATTGCATTTGAAGAAAAAGGTCATACGGAGGCTAAAATTTTTGTAGCAGACTTAGTAGTGAAAAGCCCTGGAATTCCAGATGACGTTGCGTTGATTCAAAAAATAAAAAATGTTTCAATTCCGATAGTATCAGAAATTGAATTCGCAGCTCAATACACCAAAGCAACATTGATGGGTATAACAGGTTCTAACGGAAAAACAACCACAACGTTGTTACTACATCATATGTTAAAAGAAGCGGGTTTAAATGTGGGTGTTGCAGGAAATATTGGAGATAGTTTTGCAAAGCAAGTAGCAGAAAAAAACTATAAAAACTATGTGTTAGAACTCAGTAGTTTTCAATTAGATGGAGTGAAAAAATTTGCTCCTCATATTGCCATTATCACAAATATTACTCCAGATCATTTAGATCGGTATGAGTATCAATTTGACAAATATGTCAATTCTAAATTTAGAGTAACAAAGAATCAGAAAGAAACCGACTTTTTGATTTATGATGCTGATGATATTGCCATTAAAGAATGGCTAAAAAAGAATCAAGTAAAAGCACACCTAGTTCCTTTTTCAATTCTAAGAGAATTAGAGTATGGCGCTTTTTTAAAAGAAGATAAAATAATAATAAAATTAAATATAGAAGAATTTACTATGAGTATTTCTAACATAACATTACAGGGAAAGCACAATGCCAAAAATGCTATGGCAGCAGCTATGGCAGCACAATTATTAAAAGTAAGAAAACAAACGATAAAAGAAAGTCTTTCTAATTTTGAAGGCGCCGAACATCGTTTAGAAAATGTAAAAAAAGTAAAAAATGTGCAGTATATCAATGATTCTAAGGCAACCAATATAAATGCTACATTTTACGCTTTAGAATGTATGAGCTCACCTACCGTTTGGATTGTTGGAGGCGTAGATAAAGGAAATGATTATCATGATTTATTGCCATTGGTACGTGAAAAAGTTAAAGCAATAGTATGCTTAGGTTTAGATAATCAGAAAATTGTAGAAATTTTTCACAATGTAGTGGATGTAATTGTAGAAACAGCAGGAGCAGAAGAGGCGGTAAAAGTAGCAGCTAAATTAGCATCAGAAGGAGAAGTCGTGTTACTTTCTCCTGCTTGTGCCAGTTTTGATTTGTTTGACAATTACGAAGACAGAGGAAGACAATTTAAGCAAGCAGTAAGAGAATTACAATAGGTTTTAAAAAAAATGAGTCTAGTTTTTAAACATATAAAAGGAGATAGAACAATTTGGTCAATTGTGGCTGTTTTGGCGATATTTTCGTTTATGCCTGTGTATAGTGCAAGTACAAACTTGGTATATGTGGTTGGTTCTGGTTCCTCAATTGGTTATTTAGTAAAACATATTGTGTTGTTAATTATGGGTTTTGTAATTATTTACGGAGTCCATAAAGTTCCATATCGCTATTTTAGTGGAGGATCTGTTTTGATGTTGCCAATAGTTATTGTTTTATTAATATATACACTAATGCAAGGAACCACAATTGGTGGTGCCAATGCTAGTCGATGGATTCGTATTGCTGGTGTAGGTTTTCAAACATCTACTTTGGCGGGATTAATTTTAATGGTGTATGTCTCTAGGTATTTAGCAAGAAATAAAGAGAACAACATTGTATTTAAAGAAAGTTTATGGCAATTATGGTTACCAGTAGGTGTTGTGTTGCTGTTGATTCTACCTGCTAATTTCTCCACAACAGCGATTGTTTTTATGATGATATTGATCTTGGTATTTATTGGAGGTTACCCTCTAAAATATTTAGGATTTATTTTAGGAATTGGTGTTTTGGTTTTGTCATTATTTATTTTAATTGCGAAAGTATTTCCGGATGCAATGCCTAACCGAGTAAATACCTGGCAAAGTAGAATCGAAAGTTTTTCTAAAAGCGATGGTATTGAAGGTTATCAGGTTACAAAAGCAAAAATTGCAATAGCAACTGGAGGTGTAACAGGGAAAGGTCCAGGAAAAAGTGTTCAGAAGAATTTTTTACCTCAATCAACATCAGATTTTATTTTTGCAATTATTATTGAAGAATATGGAATTTTTGGAGCAAGTTTAGTTGTATTTACTTACTTTTTATTACTGTTTAGAATTTTGATAGCCGCTAAAAAAGCGACAACTATTTTTGCTTCTTTGTTGGTGATTGGAGTAGGATTGCCAATCATCTTTCAAGGCATTATAAACATGATGGTTGCGGTTAACATTTTACCTGTTACAGGACAAACTTTGCCTTTAATAAGTAGTGGAGGAACTTCCATTTGGATGACCTGTTTTGCCCTTGGGATGATTTTAAGCGTAAGTGCTTCAAAAGACGAAACAGAAGAAACAATTTTAGATGATAATCCGTTAGACATTTTACATGAAGCAATCGATTAACATTATTATAAGCGGCGGAGGAACAGGCGGACATATTTATCCGGCAATTGCGATAGCCAATGAATTAAAGTTGCGATACCCAGAAGCAAATTTTTTGTTTGTAGGAGCAAAAGATAAAATGGAAATGGAAAAAGTACCCCAAGCAGGTTATGTAATTAAAGGCTTGTGGATTTCTGGTATCCAAAGGAAGCTAACCTTTAAAAATATGCTATTTCCGTTTAAATTAATCAGTAGTTTATGGAATGCACGGAAAATTATAAAAAAGTTTAAACCAGATGTTGCTATTGGTACTGGAGGATTTGCAAGTGCACCCGTACTAATGGTTGCAAATAAAAGAGGAATTCCTACCTTAATTCAGGAACAAAATTCATACCCAGGAATTACGAATAAATTATTGAGTAAAAAAGCGCAAAAAATATGTGTCGCTTATGATTACTTGGAGCGTTTCTTCCCTGTTAAAAAAATTGTAAAAACAGGAAATCCTGTTCGGCAAGATTTGTTGTCAATTCATCATAAAGTTGCAGAGGGTAAAACGTTTTTTAAGTTGGAAGCATCCAAAAAAACAGTTTTAGTTTTAGGAGGAAGTTTGGGGTCAAAAAGAATTAATCAGTTGATAGAAACACAATTGCCGTTTTTTAAAACACAAAAGATACAGTTGATTTGGCAATGCGGAAAACTCTATTTTGATGGATACAAAAAATACAATGATGTAGAAAACGTGCAAGTACATTCATTTTTAAATAGAATGGATTTGGCATATGCAGGAACAGACTTTATTATTTCTAGAGCAGGAGCAAGCTCAGTTTCTGAATTGTGTATTGTAGGTAAACCAACCATTTTTATTCCGTCGCCAAATGTTGCAGAAGATCATCAAACAAAAAATGCGAAATCAATTGCAGATAAGCACGGAGCAATTTTGTTAAAAGAAAGTGAACTAGAAACGTTCTCAATTGTGTTTGAAACGCTGTTAAAAGACAAAGGGAAACAACAAAATTTAAGCGAAAATATTAAAGGATTGGCTTTGCCAAATGCAACAAGCGATATAGTAAATGAAATTGAAAAACTAATTAGTAAGTGAATTTGAAAACTTTTCATACTGTTTTTTTTATTGGAATCGGAGGAATCGGAATGAGTGCGATTGCCCGTTATTTTCTTGCAAATGGAAAAAAAGTTGGAGGTTTTGATAAGACGTCAACAACAATCACAACCTTATTACAAAAACTAGGTGCTGAAATTCATTTTAAAGATGCTGTCAGAAATATTCCTCATCATTTTTTAGATGTAGAAAACACTTTAGTTGTTTACACGCCTGCAATACCTCACAAACATTTAGAGTATACTTATTTTCTTGAGCAAGGTTTTAATGTACAAAAAAGAGCAGCTGTTTTAGGAGGAATTACTAAAAATACTTTTTGTTTAGCTGTTGCGGGAACTCATGGAAAAACAACCACTTCGGCGATCTTAGGGCATCTTATGAAATCTAGTAAGGCAACTTCATTTTTGGGAGGAATCGCAGAAAATTACAATTCAAATTTAATACTAGGTGAAGGAGAAGTAACTGTTGTTGAAGCTGATGAATTTGATCGATCTTTTTTACAATTGTCTCCAAATATTGCTTGTGTAACTTCAATGGATGCAGATCATTTAGATATTTATGGAAATGATTCGGTTTTAAAAGATGCATTTTTTGCGTTTGCGAATAAGGTTTCGGACGTATTAATTGTTGCAAAAGGAATTCCTTTAAGAGGGTTGACCTATGCTGTTGAAGAACCAGCAGATTATAAGGCTTTTAATTTATCAATAAAAAAAGGAACATATATTTTTGATGTAAAGACACCTTCAGAAATTCTTAAAGAGGTTGAGTTGCATTTACCAGGAAGACATAATGTGATGAATGCATTAGCGGCAATTGCAATGGCAAGTGTTTATGGAGTTCCGCTTATAGAAATTAAAAAATCATTAAAAAAATTCAAAGGCGTACAACGAAGATTTTCTTACAAAATAAAAACAGATGATTTAGTTTTAATTGATGATTACGCACATCATCCGACAGAAATTAATGCTGTAATTAATTCTGTTAGAGAAATGTATCCAACAGAAAAAGTATTGGGAATTTTTCAACCACATTTATTTACTAGAACAAGAGATTTTGTCGATGATTTTGCGACAAGTTTAGGGAAGTTTGATGAACTATTTTTATTAGATATTTACCCTGCCAGAGAATTACCAATAAAAGGTGTTTCTTCTTCTTGGTTGCTTGATAAAATTGATTTAGAATTAAAAAAAATAATTTCTAAAAATGAAGTGTTAATAAATATTAAGAAATCGTCAGCAAAAGTCATTGTTATGATGGGTGCTGGAGATATCGGAATATTGATAAATGATGTTGTAAATGAGATAACAAAATCTGTAAAAGTATAAATGAAAAAAGTGCTGACATACCTGTTTTTTATAGCTTTATTAGTAGGGTTGAGTTTTTTATATGCATTTTCATCTGCTAGAAATGGTAAGAAAAAAGTAATAGATATTGTGATAGAATTTGAAGAAGGGAGTAACTATTTTTTAAATCAAAAAATGGTTAATAAATTGTTAATACAAAATCAGAAAGAGGTAAAAAACCAACCAAAATCTATCATAGATTTACAAGGTTTAGAGCATAAGATGATGTTAAACCCATATATAGAAAAAGCAGTGGTCTTTTTATCTATAGATGGTGTGTTGAAAACAACCCTAAAACAACGCACGCCAATAGCAAGAATTAATATTAGCGATTCATCTTATTATGTTGATAGCCAGGGTATTAAATTTCCATTGTCAACAAATTATTCTGCAAGAGTAATTTTAGTGACTGGTGTTTTAAATGAAAAAAAATTATCAAAGATTACGCATCTTGTCAACACTGTTTTAGCGGATGATTTTTTAAAAAAAGAGATTGTTGGCGTTCATAAAACTCAGAAAGGTGAATTTGTTTTGAGTGTTAGAAGTGGAAAACAGAAAATAGAGCTAGGTGCTTTAGAGAATCTAGGTATCAAATTTAAAAAATTAAAAGCGTTTTATAACAAAGCATATGTTGATAAAACAATAGACAAATACAAAGTCATAAATTTAAAGTATCACAATCAGGTTGTGTGCACAAAATAAATCAGAATGGAAAACAATAAAATAGCAGTTGGTCTGGACATTGGTACAACCAAAATTGTTGCCATGATTGGTAGTGAAAACGAATATGGAAAATTAGAAATTTTAGGTATTGGTAAGGCTAAAAGTTTGGGTGTTAAAAGAGGTGTTGTAAGTAATATAACACAAACAATACAATCTATACAGCAGGCAATTGAAGAGGCAGAAGGAGTATCAGGATGTAAAATTGAAGATGTTGTAGTTGGTATTGCTGGACAACATATTAGAAGCTTGCATCACAGTGATTATATCACGAGAAATAATCCAGATGAAGTAATTGATGAAGCAGATATTGATAATCTTGTAAACCAGGTGCATAAATTGGTAATGCTTCCTGGTGAAGAAATTATACATGTGTTGCCACAAGATTTTAAAGTAGATAGTCAAGGGGAAATTAAAGAGCCAATTGGGATGTATGGCGGAAGATTAGAAGCTAATTTTCATGTTGTGGTCGGGCAAGTATCCTCGATAAGAAATATAGGCCGTTGTGTAAAAAGTGCTGGATTGGATTTAAGTGATATTACATTAGAACCGTTGGCTTCTGCAGCAGCAGTTTTAAGTCAAGAAGAAAAAGAAGCGGGTGTTGCTCTGATTGATATTGGAGGAGGAACCACTGATTTGGCAATTTTTAAAGACGGAATTATTCGTCACACAGCAGTAATTCCATTTGGCGGAAATGTTATTACAGAAGATATAAAAGAAGGCTGTTCTATAATAGAAAAGCAAGCGGAGTTGTTGAAAATTAAATTTGGATCGGCATGGCCAGGAGAAAATAAAGAGACAGAAATAGTTTCGATTCCAGGTTTGCGAGGAAGAGAACCAAAAGAAATTACCTTAAAAAACTTGTCTAAAATTATTCATGCCCGGGTACAAGAAATTATTGAGCATGTGTATTTAGAGATAAAAAATTATGGTCATGAGACTACAAAAGGAAAGCTAATTGCTGGAATTGTATTAACTGGTGGAGGTTCTCAATTAAAACATTTGCGTCAATTGGTTGAATATATTACTGGGATGGATGCAAGAATTGGGTATCCAAATGAGCATTTAGCAGGAGATTCTGACGATTCTGTTTCGAGTCCTTCTTATGCAACAGCAGTTGGTTTGCTGATGGAAGGGTTAGAAAACAGAACGGAAAAATTAATGGAAACTGTTGTTGAAAGTGAAGCAAATAAGATTGAAGATGAAGAACCTGTTGAAGAAGTTGAGAAATCAATAAAGAAAGGAAAATCTTTCTTTGAGAAGTTTACAGAGCGGTTTAAAGAATTTTTAGACAATGCAGAATAATTATAGAAATAAAGAAGTAATCATATAAAAAATATAAAAGTTATTATGAGCGAAGAATTCGATAACATTTTATTTAACATGCCTAAATCAAAATCTAATGCCATTAAAGTAATTGGTGTTGGAGGTGGAGGTAGTAATGCTGTTAATCACATGTTTCAGCAAGATATTAAAGGAGTAGATTTTGTGATTTGTAACACAGATGCTCAAGCATTAGAAAACAGCGCAATTCCAAATAAAATTCAACTAGGAGAAGATTTGACTTCTGGTTTGGGAGCAGGAGCAAATCCAGATATTGGAGAAAAATCGGCTCAAGAAAGTTTAGCTGAAATTCAGAAAATGTTAAGCGCACAGACAAAAATGGTTTTTATTACTGCTGGTATGGGTGGAGGAACCGGAACTGGAGCAGCTCCAATAATTGCTAAAATAGCCAAAGAAATGGGTGTTTTAACAGTTGGTATTGTAACAATGCCTTTTCAGTTTGAAGGAAGAATGCGTTCAAAACAAGCGCAAACGGGAATTGATATTTTAAGAGAAAATGTAGATTCTTTAATTGTTATTAACAACAACAAATTGAGAGAAGTATATGGAAACCTTGGCTTTAAAGCTGGTTTTTCTAAGGCAGATGAAGTGGTGTCTACAGCTGCAAGAGGAATTGCAGAAGTAATTACACATCACTATAAGCAAAATATAGATTTACATGATGCAAAAACAGTATTAGAAAATAGTGGTACTGCAATTATGGGATCAGCAAAAGAATCAGGAACCAATAGAGGTAGAAATGCCATTGTAAAAGCATTAGATTCTCCATTATTAAATGATAATAAAATTACGGGAGCCAAAAATGTATTGCTTTTAATTGTTTCTGGAAATGATGAAGTAACCCTAGATGAAATTGGAGAAATCAATGATTATATTCAAGTAGAAGCTGGTCATAATGCAAATATTATTATGGGAATAGGTGAAGATTCTTCTTTGGGAGATGCAATAACTGTTACCATAGTTGCTACAGGGTTTTCTGCAGATCAGCAAAGTACAATTACCAATACAGAAGCCAAAAAAATTGTTCATATCTTAGAAGGAAATCAAAAAGCTACCTATGATTTTTCGCAAGAAACAGTTTCAAAATCTAGTGCTTTGGATTCGCCAATTAGTAATGAACCCAAAAGAATTATTCATGTTTTGGAAGAAGATACTGTAGAGGAAGCACTAACGTTAATCCCAACTTCTGAGTTTATTGAAAATATTGAGGTGACTTATGATGAAATTGAAATAAATGCAGTTTCTGAAGAAGATTTTATTATTACAAATATGACACCAGATATTGAGGAAAATATTGAAGAACCAATACAGTTACAAACAGATTTATTGTTTGACTTGCCATTAAATAGTTTTGAAGAAATAAATGGAGAAGAGAAAGAAAGTTTAGTTTTTTCTACGGATGTGAATGATATACTTGTGCAGGATGCAATAGAGATTGTTGTAAAAGAAGAAGCTCCAAAAAAGAGGTATGTTTTGGAGGAATTTGAAGCAGAACCAACCATTTCTAAGAGTTCTAAAGCGGGAAGGAATACTATTGCCGAAGAAGAGGAGTTGCAGTTTGAAATAAAAACCAAAGAAGAGGCGTCAACTACTGTAGAAGAGATTGATACAGTTTCTGAAGAAATTTCTCCGTTGAGTTTAACAATTTCTCAATTAGAAAAAACGGCAGAGCTAAGACGTCAAAAGATGAAAGGATTCAATTATAAATTTACAGATCATGTAAATAAAAATATTGATGAAATAGAACGTCAACCAGCATACAAAAGAATGGGTGTCGATTTAGATGAGGTTGATTCTGAAATCAGTAAATCTAGAACAACATTAAGTACAGACGCAAGTGATGAAATTCAATTACGTTCAAATAACTCTTTTTTACATGATAACGTTGATTAAGAAAAGAGCTTTAAAATTTTGATTGCCCCTTAAAAATAAATAACATTTATTTTAAAAATTCCTAAGTGATTAGGAATTTTTTTTATGCTTATATTTGCAGTTCTAAAAAAGAGACAATGAGTTTAGAAAAAGAATTAATGGTATTGTTAAAAGAGGCAATGAAATCAAAAGATACAGTTGCATTACAATCTTTAAGAGCTGTTAAATCAGCAATATTATTAGCCAAGACAGAAAATGGAGCTAAGGCTGAGTTGACAGAAGAGCAAGAATTAAAAATCTTACAAAAACAAGTTAAACAACGTAAAGATAGTGCAGCAATATTTATAACACAAGGAAGGCAAGATTTGGCTGACCCAGAATTGGCAGAAGCAGCTGTAATTGAAAATTTTTTACCAGAAGCATTGTCAAAAGAAGCTATCGAAAAAGTAGTGGTTGCAACCATTCAGAAAACGGGAGCAACTGGAATGAAAGATATGGGCAAAGTAATGGGGTTGGTTTCTAAAGAATTGGCAGGGCAAGCAGATGGAAAAACCATTTCTACATTGGTGAAAAAGAATTTAATATAATGAGTTACTTCTTTTAGAAGTTACAAAGGCTGCGTAGTTCAACTGGATAGAATATCAGATTTCGGCTCTGAGGGTTGGGGGTTCGAATCCCTTCGCGGTCACGAATCAATAAAGCAAGCTAAAAAGCTTGCTTTATTGATATATAGCTAAATAAAAAACAAAAAGAAATGATTTTTGTCAGCTTTAAACTTCTTTTTTTGAGAGAACTTTATAGGAGAATTTTAAAGCCTAACAAAGATGAAAAGAAGAGAACCAGTATCAAAAATTATGTCAACAAATTTAGTGACGGTTAACCTCACAAATAATTTAGTTGAAGCAGAAAAATTGTTTAACGAAAATAGTATTCGACATATTCCTGTAATAAATAACAGTAAAATTATTGGAATTTTAAGTTTAACAGATTTACTGAGAGTAAGTTTTGTAGATACTTATGGATCTGATGAAAAAGAAGTAGATACAGCAGTTTATAATATGCTAAGTATTGAGCAAGTTATGGTAAAGAAACCTATTTCTGTTTCTTCTGTACAAACCATAAAGGAAGTAGCAGAAATCTTGTCTAAAAACGAATTTCATGCGTTACCAGTTGTAGATGAAGGCAAACTGATTGGAATTGTAACTACTACAGATTTATTAAATTATTTGTTAGAGCAATATTAATGCATAAAAAAACCAGCTTTACTAAGCTGGTTTTTTTATGTGATTTTTAGTAGTTTTTATATTGATTTTAAATGAGCAATTGTTGCAGTTGGATCGTCACTTTTAAAGACAAAGCTACCAGCAACAAGTACATCGGCACCAGATTCTATCAATGCATTTGCATTTTGATCTGTAACACCACCGTCAATTTCTATTTGAGCATTAGAATTAGAGAATTCAATTAAGTGCTTTAATTGTGTTATTTTTTTGTAGGTGTTTTTAATAAATGATTGTCCTCCAAAACCAGGATTTACACTCATAATACACACCAAATCTACATCAGCAATAACATCTTCTAAAACAGAAATTGGTGTATGTGGGTTTAAGGCGATTCCTGCCTTCATGCCCGTATCTTTTATTGCCTGAATTGTTTTGTGAAGGTGCGTACAAGCTTCGTAATGCACAGTTAATATATTTGCACCAAGTGCTTCAAAAACTGTAATATACCTATCAGGGTTTACAATCATTAAATGCACATCAATTGTTTTTGTAGCGTGTTTAGAAATCGCTTTTAAAACTGGCATTCCAAACGAAATATTTGGAACAAAAACACCGTCCATAATATCAATATGAAACCAATCGGCTTCACTATTATTTACCATTTCGATGTCGCGTTGTAAATTTGCAAAATCTGCTGCTAAAATTGAAGGAGCAATTAATGTGGTCATAATTTTATTGTGTTGTTTCTTGCAAAATTACAATTTTAAAAAGAAAAAACTCTCAAAATATTTGAGAGCTTTTTTGTGTTTTTAATCAATAGTTAGATTATCCTAAATAGGTCATCAGAATTTTACTTCTTGAAGTGTGCTTTAATCTGCGGATTGCTTTTTCTTTAATTTGACGAACACGCTCACGAGTTAAGTCAAATGTTTCTCCAATTTCTTCTAACGTCATAGGTTGATGTTCTCCTAAACCAAAATATAACTTTACAACATCTGCTTCTCTAGGAGTGAGTGTTTCTAAAGCTCTACTGATTTCTGTGCGTAAAGATTCGTGTAATAACTTTTTGTCTGGATTTGGAGATTCTCCAGAGTTTAAAACGTCGTATAAATTAGAATCTTCTCCTTCAATTAGTGGAGCATCCATAGATACATGACGCCCAGAATTTTTCATCGACTCCTTCACATCGTTAATAGTCATGTCCAATTTTTTTGCAATTTCTTCTGGACTTGGAGGACGCTCGTGCTCTTGTTCTAAGAACGCATACATTTTGTTGATTTTATTAATAGAACCAATTTTATTTAATGGCAACCGTACAATTCTTGATTGCTCTGCTAATGCTTGTAAAATAGATTGACGAATCCACCATACAGCGTAAGAGATAAATTTAAATCCACGAGTTTCATCAAAACGTTTTGCTGCTTTAATTAATCCTAAATTACCTTCATTAATCAAATCAGGTAGCGTTAATCCTTGATTTTGATATTGTTTTGCTACAGAAACTACAAAACGTAAATTTGACTTTGTCAATTTTTCTAATGCTGCTTGATCTCCGGCTTTTATACGCTGTGCTAATTCAACTTCTTCATCAGCAGTAATCAAATCAACCTTTCCTATTTCTTGTAAATATTTGTCTAATGATGCAGTTTCTCTATTGGTAACCTGCTTGGTAATTTTAAGTTGTCTCATCTAATTTGCAGTTCTAATTTAAACGATTAATAATACTCTACACATACTTATACGTTGAAAAAACAATAAATGTTACAAAAGATATTTATTTTTTCCTTTTTGATAAAAAAAGCGAACTGAAGAGTTCGCTTTTGTAAATGATAAAAGGAATTTAAAACAACCCATTTATTTGTGCGTCGATTCGGTCTATGATATATCCTAAATCTTCTTGATTGTCTACAAAATCTAAATTGTCAACATCAATAACTAATAATTTTCCTTTTGTATAAGTAGAAATCCATGCTTCATAACGTTCGTTTAATCTACTTAAATAGTCTATGCTTATAGAGTTTTCGTATTCTCTACCTCTTTTATGAATTTGCCCAACTAAATTAGGAATGCTGGAGCGTAAGTATATTAATAAATCTGGTGGGGTAACCAAATTTTCCATCAAATCAAATAAAGAACTGTAATTTTGAAAGTCTCTATTGGTCATTAAGCCCATTGCATGAAGGTTTGGTGCAAAAATATGAGCATCTTCATAGATGGTTCTATCTTGAATAATCTTATTCCCCGTTTTTCTTAACTCAAGAATTTGTCTAAATCTACTGTTTAAAAAAAAGACTTGTAAATTGAAAGACCAACGTTCCATTTCTGCGTAAAAATCATCTAAATACGGGTTTTCATCTACAGATTCATAATGTGGTTTCCATTTGTAATGTTTGGCTAATAATTTGGTAAGTGTTGTCTTTCCTGCTCCAATATTTCCTGCAATAGCTACATGCATAATTTATGTTTTCTAAAGTTTAATTAAGGTCGATAAAGTTAATCAAATTTTAGAAACAGACGTCTTTTTAGCAAATCAATTTATAACCATAGCCACGAATGTTTACAATTTGTATCGTTGCATCGCTTTTTAATTTTTTCCGAAGTTTGGTAATAAATACATCCATGCTACGTGCATTAAAGAAATCATCATCTCCCCATATTTTTTTTAGGATATACGAACGATCTGCAACTTCATTCTTATGCTGAGTGAGAGTGAAGAGCAACTCAGACTCTTTATGAGTCAGTTGTTTTTTGGATTCTTTATAATATAAGGTTTGATTGGTGTAATTAAATAAATAGTTGCCAATTTTAATTTTTGAAACATCTTTTTTTAAAGTGTCTCTATTAAGAAGAGCATAAATTCTTACAACCAATTCTTCCATAGAAAAAGGTTTTTTTAAATAGTCATTTCCACCATAACTAAATCCTTCCAAAACATCTTTGGTTTGCGACTTAGCGGTTAAGAATATAATCGGAATTTGTTTGTTTTCTACTCTAATTTCTTTTGCCAACGTAAAGCCATCTTTTAGAGGCATCATTACATCCAACACTAAAATGTCTGGATTTTTTGTTTTATATAAATCATACGCTTCATTGCCATTACTTGCTAAAAAAACATCAAAGTTTCTGGTTTCTAAACTCTCTTTAATAATTTGAGCCAAACTAGGTTCGTCTTCTGCTAAAACAATTTTTATGTTAGAACTCATATTGGCAAAGTTATTTTAAAGATTGTATTGGTTAAGCTTGGTAATAATTGAATTTTACCATCGTGTTTTTCTATAATTTTTTTGGTGTAATATAATCCAATTCCAAAACCTTTTACATTGTGTGTATTTCCTTTTGGGATTCTATAAAATTGATCAAATATTTTTTCTCGTTGATTTTTTTCAATTACGTTTCCGTTATCTGCCACGGTAATTTCTAAAGTATTTAGTACGCAATTTATATGAACTTCAATTTCGTTTCCGCCATATTTTAGTGCATTATCAACTAAATTAGAAATAGCATTTTCGAAATGAAAAGGGTCTAAGTAAACAAGTAATTTATCTGTACTACTAGCAAATTGAATGTTCTTTTTTTCTGAATCAAATTCATTTTTTAAAGCAATGTTTTTTACTAAAGTAACAACATCAATTTCTTCTTTTTGAAGCAATAATTTTTCGCTGTCTAACGTAGCAGTTTCTAATAATTTTTCAACCATCAGATTTAATTTTTTTAATTGAACAGAAGATATAGAAAGATATTTGTTAGTTTTTTGTTTGTCATCCATCGCATTAAATGATCGAATAGCTTCAAGTGCTGTAGAAACGGTTGTAATTGGTGTTTTAAACTCGTGAGTGATATTACTAATTAAATCGTTTTTAATTTCTGCTAACTCTTTTTGTTTATTGATGATTTTTAACAAGTAAAATAGACAAAAAATAATTGCTAATGATAATAATAATGATAATAAAATTCCGGTAGAACTTCTTTTTAACGCTTCTTTATTAGGATTGTTTATTAATAATTGCAGTTTTTCATTGGTTTTTAAATAGGTAGATTTTGAAAACATTTTAATGTCTCCTTTCCACTTTTCATTTTTCGAGAAAAACTCTTTTTTAATAGAATCATCTTCATAATGTATAAAGCTAAAAGGAAGCATTATTTTTTTACGATTTAATTCTTTTTCAAAATAAGGGTTTAATTTATCAAACTCAATCGAATCTTGCGAAATAGAGATAATTATTTTATTTGCAAATCCCTTTAACCGATCTATACTGTCAACTTTTGCGCCTTTAAAAATACTTATTCCTTTAATATCTGAAGATTCAATAGTAACATGCTTTAAATTTAAATTTTTCTTTTCTGCTGATGAATTTTTAAAAAAAGTATCTAATTTTACTTTAGACAAAAAGGCTTTCATTTTTATTGTTGAACTTATACTGTCAGAAGAAGTGTCTAAAAAAGCAACTCTAGAATTTTTAGCAATGTCTGCAAAATATTCTTCTATAGCAGTGTCTAAACTTATTTGTATTTCATTTAAAACACGTTGTTTATTTTGTTGGTAATTTTTGTAATTCCAAAAAACTTGTACAGAAATTGTTGCTATAATTGTTAAGGTAATTACATATAAAAGCCATCGATATTTTTTTGTATTCATAAACCAAAGGTAAGTAGTTATGAGGTATAATAATCTATCAGTTAACACACGTTAACACTTATTAACCTAGCTGTGTCTAATAAAGTTTCATATTTGTGTCGTTAAATTAACCCAAAATAGATGAAAAAAATATTCTTTCTAATAGTCGTTTTTTGTATTACAGCAGTAAATGCACAAGAAGTAAAAAACACAAATAAAAAGTTCAGTTCAATTCAAGCCAAGATTACATCATTAACGTTTTCTGTAAATTCATCTGCTGATTTGAAATCGATTAATTGGGAAACTACAAAAGAACTTTTTGAAATTAATTCAAACGAACAACAAATACAACTGATTTTTAAATTTGACCTTCTAAATTCAAAGAATAAAATGAAAGGATCTTTTACTGTTAGTGGAGAAAGTAAAAATATAGATAACCTAATTGTGAAAGCTAAAAAAGGAGTAAAAGGACTCATAAAAATAATTGATAAAAATAAGACCAATGAAAACTAAAATTTTAATTGTATTACTAGTAGTTACGGGAAGTTTATATTCTCAAAATTTTCAAGGAAAAGCCATTTACAAAACCCATCGAAAAATGGATATGAAAATGGACGGACCAGGAATGTCTGATAAGATGAAAGATCAAATGAAGGCCCAAATGAAAAAACAGTTTCAAAAAACTTTTACGCTCCACTTTACCAAAACGACTTCTGTATATAAACAAGAAAAAAAATTATCTGCCCCAGTAACTACGACTAATAATGGAATGAGAGTGATGGTGATGGGTGGAGGTGGTGGTTCTGATGTGTTCTATAAAAACATCAAAGAGAATAGGTATGTTAACAAAACTGAAATTATGGGAAAACGCTTTTTGATTAAAGACAAGCTTCCTAGTTTTGATTGGAAATTGACAGGTGAAACCAAGAATATAGGCATATATACTTGTTATAAGGCTAATTATACAAGAGAGGTTGATCAGATGATGATGAAAGTAGATGAGAAAGGGAAAATGAAAGAATCAAAAGTAAAAAAAGAAATTGTTATCACAGCTTGGTACACACCTAAAATTGCAGTAAACAATGGCCCAAGTAATTATACCGGATTGCCAGGGTTGATATTAGAAATCAATGAAGGAAATTTAACAATTGTGTGCTCAGAAATCATCATGAATTCTTCAGAAAAGGGTGAGATTAAAGAGCCTAAAAAAGGAAAAGTTGTTACTCAAGAAAAATTTAAAAAAATTATGGATAAGAAAACAAAAGAGATGATGGAACAATTCAGAAGTAGAAAAGGAAAAAAGGGAAATAATATTGAAATTAAAATTGGAGGTTAAGTATTAAACCTTTTGGAATTTTGGAAGTCATATATTTTGTACAAAAGACCAATACAAATACTAAAACCCATTTTTATGAAATCTCTATTCACATTTTTGTTTGCATTGCTAACAGTAGCTGCGTTTTCACAAAAAAACTTTCAAGGAAAAGCAATCTACAAATCAAAAACAACAATGGACATGAATTTTGGAGGAAGACAAATGTCTGAAGATCAAAAAAAGAGGATTGCGGAAAGAATGAAAGGCATGCTAGAAAAGACGTACGTTTTAAATTTTAATAAAATAGCATCTACTTATAAAGAAGAAGAAAGCCTTGGAGCTCCCGGGCAAGGTAACGGTAGATTTGGAGGAATGATGAGTAGTTTTTCTGGCGGATTGAGATACAAGAATATAAAAGAAGGAATTGTATTAGAAGAAAAAGAGTTTTTTGGAAAGAAATTTTTAATTTCTGATACAGGAACAAAACCCGAATGGAAGTTAGGAAGCGAAACAAAGAAAATAGGAAACTATATCTGTTACAAAGCAATACTTACAAAAAAAATAGACCCAACAAGTTTTTCGAGTTTTAGAGGAAGAAACCAAAACAATGATACGAAAAAGGATTCTACTCAAGTAGTGATTCCAAAAGAAATTCAAGTAATTGCTTGGTACACGCCACAGATTCCTGTAAGCCAAGGCCCAGGAGAGTATTGGGGATTACCAGGGCTCATTTTAGAAATTAATGAAGGAAGGTCAACTGTTTTGTGCACAGAAATTATTTTGAACCCATCAGAGAAGGTAGAGTTAAAAGCGCCTAAAAAAGGAAAAAAAGTAACAAGGGTAGCGTACAATAAGATTATTAAAAAGAAAATGGACGAAATGAGAGAGCAATTTAGAGGAAGAGGAAATAGAAACAGAGGTTCAAGACACTAAGCAAACAACACTAACAAATCTATTTTATGAAAAAACAGATACTAGTAGCCATGTTATTGGTTACAGGAATTGCCAATGCTCAAATTAGTCTTACTGGTTTTGTAAAAGACAGCATAGGAAATCCTTTAGAAATGGCAAATGTAATTGCTATAAATACACAAACAAAAGCCCTAGATTCTTATGGGTTTACAGATGCAAAAGGACGGTATAAGTTGACACTTAAAAAGAACACATATTATAGTATTAAAGTGAGCTATATTGGCAATAAAACAGCAGATATTTTGTTAGAAACCAAAGCAATAGCAATAGTAAAAGACATTACTCTTTTACCAGATACTACACTAGACGAAGTAAATATAAGCTATAAAATGCCCGTAACAATAAAGGGAGATACGATTGTTTATGATGCTGATTCATTTAAAGTAGGAACCGAAAAAAAGCTAGGAGATGTTTTAAAACGTTTGCCAGGAGTTGAGGTTAATGCTGATGGTGAAATTGAAGTAGAAGGGAAAAAAGTAAGTAAAATAATGGTAGAAGGAAAGGATTTCTTTGATGGAGATTCTAAAATTGCTACACAAAATATTCCTGCCAATGCTATTGATAAAGTACAAATTTTAAAGGGTTTTAGCGAGGTTAATCAGCTAAAAAGTGTTTCTGACAACTCAGATAATGTAGCAATTAATATTCGATTAAAAAAAGGAAAAAAGAATTTTTGGTTTGGTGAAATTACAGCAGGATTAGGGCCAGATGATCGATTTATCGCACATCCAAAATTATTTTACTACACACCAAAGTACAGCCTAAATTTTATTACAGATATGAATAATGTCGGTAAAATACCATTTACAAGAAGGGATTATTTTCGGTTTTCTGGAGGTTTTAGAGCAGGAGGAAGTAGTGGTACGAGCTTTAATGTTGCATCTTCTGATATAGGGTTCTTATCTCTGCAAAATGACAAAGCAAAAGAAGTAGAAGCAAAATTTGCAGCTGCCAACTTTAGTTATTCTCCGAAGAAAACTTGGGATTTAAGTGGTTTTGCAATTTACTCAGGCACAAAAACAAACATAGAAGAAAGTAGTGTTCGGAATTATGTAGAGTCAAATCCAAACACCCAAGTAGCACAATTGGTAGAGACTACAAATAGTAATACAAATCAAAATAGTCAATTAGGGTTGTTTAAATTGAGCTCTAGTTATAAACCAAATACGAGGAATCATTTTGATTATGATATTTTTGCAAAAATATCAAATCAAAATGAAAATCAATTATTTGTGTCTTCTGAGATTCCTGGAAATATTATAGAGTTAAATGAGCAGAAACCTTTTTCTATAAATCAGAATATAAATTATTATTACACGTTAAATGAGAAACATATTTTTGCATTAGGAGTGCAGCATTTATGGCAAGATGAAAATCCATTTTACAATGCGAACTTAGAAAGATTGTCTTTTTATAATTTATTATCATTAACAAATGTAAATCCAAACCCTGGAGATCATAACTTGTTTAATGTTGGTCAAAACGAGAGAATAAAAACGAATAAGTTTGATTCGAAATTAGATTATTATTATGTTGTTAATACAAAAAGTAATGTGAATCTTACGTTGGGTACTACTCTAAGCAGCCAACAATTTAATTCCGATATTTTTGAGATTTTAAATGGAACTAGAACACCAATTACAACTGCCGAAACTATGAACGATGTAGATTATTCGTTTAGCGACCTTTATGCAGGATTGCATTATAAGTTTATTACGGGTATTTTTACTTTTACACAAGGAATAACATTACATTCTTATTCGGCAAAAAACACACAGTTGGGTTCTGTTGTTGATAATAGTTTTACAAAATTTTTGCCAGATGTTTCTATAAAGTTACAATTAAAAAAATCGGAAACGTTACGTTTATCATATAGTAAAAATGTAAGTTTTACAGATATTTATAGAGTTTCAGAAGGTTTTGTATTTAATAATTACAACCGATTGTATTCTGGAAATAGAGATTTAGAAAGTACCTTGTCTCACAATGTTCAATTAAATTACTTTAGCTTTAATATGTTTAACTATACTAATGTTTTTGCATTTATCAATTATAATAAAAGAATTGATGGTATTACTGGAGATACAAGAGTAAGTGGAATTAGTCAAATATCAACATCTGTTAATTCTATTTTTCCAAACGAATCTTTAACTGCTTCAGCAAATCTTCAAAAAACGATTGGTAAAATTAAAGGAACACTTGGCGGAAATATTTCTTTTTCTAAATCTACAAATACCATAAACAGATTACAAGATATAGATAACAATCCTACAACACCAAGTGTGTTGGTTTCTGAAGATTTAGAGTCAAAATCATTTTCGCAATCATATAGAACAAAAATTAGTTCTAATTTTAGAACAGCGCCAAATTTTGAAGTTGGGTACAATGTGTCTATTAACAGATATGATCAAGGAAATGGAACTATTAACAAATTTACAACACACAGCCCATTTATTAATTTAGATGTATTGTTCTTAAAGAATTTTACGTTTACTTCAAAATACACCTATAACAACTACAAAGACGAGGTAAAATCAATTAACAACTATAGCTTTTTAGACTTTGATTTAACATATCAAAAGAAAGACAGTAAATTCGAGTATACGATAGAAGTAACCAATTCATTAAATACAATAGCAATAAACAGAGATAATAGTAATGTTATTTTTAATAGTACTTCAAGTTATGTAATTCAGCCAAGATACACCGTTTTTAGTATTAAATACAATTTGTAATTTCTTGAAATTTAATTGAAAAGCGGATAGTAGTATTCGCTTTTTTTTTGATGTTAGATTTACATCACATGATGTCAATTACTGATAAAACCAAATAAAGGTTTTTATCAGGATAAAGTTTTTCCCTTTTTGTATTTAGAATCGTAAATAAAAAACTTAGGAATTGTTTTAAATTGAGGTTTGTCTTCTTTTTGTTTGCTAAACTCTCCACTTTCTAAATCATAATTTAAATAAATAGATGCACATTTAACAGAAACTAAAGAACCATCCCTTTCACTTGATGTTTCTTCATAGGTATTTGTATTTTCCAAGAAAGAGGCCTTAAAACTGTGTAGTAAATCATCTTCAAATACAGAAAAAACAGAAAATATTCCTTTTGAGTCCCATAAATGATATCGACTAAAGTTATTATTTATAGTGTAAATATCTAATGTGATGTTTTTTACAGGAATTTTAAAATTATTAATATATAAAATATCATTTGCAATTTTTATTTTATTAGTATGGAGTTCCCCTCTCTTTCGGAATGCCTTAAATATTATAATAGCTCCAACTATTAGCGCTATAATAAGTTGAAAAGCATATTCTTTTAAATCTTCTAGATTGTCAAATCTTGTAAGTAAAAAAATTATTGCCAAAAAAGCAATAACTACTAGAAAAACGCTTACAATGTCATAACCTTTAGAGGGTTTTTTACCATGATAATAAAAATTCATAATTAATTAAGTTTAAATTCAATTTGTTCTTTTTCTAGATTGCTTAGTAACTCATTGGTTATTTTTATTTTAGTATTTCTACTTGGTAAGTTTAATTCAATTTTTTCACTACCATCCCAAATGGTAAAATCCAATTGTTGTTTTCCTCCATTATTGACTAATAATATTTGTAATTGTGCAATCTTTTTTTCTGTAACTTCTTTTAAGGGAATTTGAACGGTAATTTTTTTACACAATTCGTCCATCATATCATGAAGCAATTTAAAATCAGTAAACTGTAATCTTGGTTCTCCAACAATCCCTGTGTTTTTGTTTGACCATCCTGCTTTTACAATAGTTTTTATAAATAGAAAAGAGTTAGGAACTAAAAAGTGTTTGAATTTCAAGTAATCTTCTCCAAAAATCCGAAATTCATGATTGTCATTATAATCTTCAATAAAAAAGGTTCCCCAACCTTTGCCAACTTTAGAAATACGATGTTGTACTTCTGTAACAATACCTGCAAAAGATAAATTCATACCCAAAACTTTATTCAAATCTTCTTTAAAATACGACAAATTTGCATTGCAAAACCGCATTTCATTTTTAAAATCATCTAGCGGATGCGCAGAAATGTAAATACCTACCACTTCTTTTTCTTTTCCAAGTAACTCCATTGTGCTCCATATTTCACAATCTGGTATGATAGGCTCTGGTAACTGAATTTCTGAAGCTTCACCAAATAAAGAAACTTGAGAAGAATTTTGGCTGTCTTGAAATTTATGTCCGTATCGCAATGCCTTTTCAATAAAGGTCTGCCCTTTTTCATCAAGTACATAATATTGAGCGCGATGTGTGTCTTTGAAAGAATCAAACCCACCTGCCAAAATCAATCCATCAAAAGCTTTTTTATTGGCAACACGTAAATCTACACGTTTGGCAAGATCAAAAATAGATACAAAATTCCCATTCTTTTTGCGTTCATCAATAATTGCTTTTACTGCCAGACTTCCAACACCTTTAATTGCAGCCATCCCAAAACGAATATTTCCTTCTTTATTTACAGAGAATTTTGAATAAGATTCATTTACATCAGGGCCTAAAACAGTGATTCCAGATCGTTTGCATTCCTCCATAAAGAACGAAACTTGTTTAATATCGTTCATATTGTTAGACAAAACTGCTGCCATATATTCGGCAGGATAATGGGCTTTTAAATACGCTGTTTGGTAAGCAATCCAAGCATAACAAGTAGAATGAGATTTGTTAAATGCATAGGCTGCAAAAGCTTCCCAGTCTGTCCAAATTTTTTCTAACTTCTCTGGATTGTGATTGTTTTTTCCAGCTTGTTCGATAAATTTAGGTTTCATATTTGCCAAGACTGCAATCTGCTTTTTCCCCATGGCCTTACGCAACACATCGGCTTCACCTTTGGTGAAATTTGCTAATTTTTGCGAAAGTAGCATTACTTGCTCTTGGTATACTGTAATTCCATACGTTTCAGCTAAATATTCTTCCATTTCAGGCAAGTCATATTCAATATCTTCAGTTCCGTGTTTTCTTCGGATAAATGAAGGAATATACTCAATTGGGCCAGGTCTGTACAAAGCATTCATCGCAATTAGATCAGCAAAAACAGTTGGTTTTAACTCGCGCATGTATTTTTGCATTCCAGCAGATTCATACTGAAAAATCCCTACGGTTTCTCCACGTTGAAAAAGTTCGTATGTTTTTTTATCATCCAACGGAAAATTTTCTGGATCTAATTCAATTCCATGTTTTGCTTTTACAATTTTTACTGTGTCTTTGATTAAAGTCAAGGTTTTTAGTCCTAAGAAGTCCATTTTTAACAAACCAGCACTTTCTACAACAGAATTGTCAAATTGAGTTACGTACATATTAGAATCTTTTGCCAAGGCAACGGGTACGTAATTGGTAATATCACCTGGAGTAATAATTACCCCACAAGCATGTGTTCCTACATTTCTAACAGAACCTTCTAAGATTCGTGCTTTGTTGATGGTTTCTGCACTTAAATCATTTCCTTCAGAAAGACTTTTTAATTCATGAACCAAAACCAGTTCATCTGGACGAAGTTTTTCTTTGAGTTCTTTTTCATCCAAAGAAAAAATTTTCTTAAGTTTCATTCCCGGAATTAACTTGGCAATTCTGTCTGCTTCAAAAAGAGGCAAGTCTAAAACTCTAGCAGTATCTCTTACAGAAGATTTTGCAGCCATGGTGCCGTAGGTAATAATTTGTGCTACTTGGTTTGAGCCATATTTATTAATCACGTAATCAAGTACTTTTCCACGTCCTTCATCATCAAAATCAATATCAATATCTGGCATAGAAACTCGCTCAGGATTCAGAAAACGCTCAAAAAGTAAATCGTATTTAATAGGATCTAGATTGGTAATCCACAAACAATAAGCAACTACAGATCCTGCTGCAGAACCACGTCCTGGACCTACAGAAACTTCCATATTTCTAGCTTCTCTAATAAAATCTTCTACAATTAAAAAATACCCAGGATATCCGGTGTTTTCGATAACACTTAACTCAAAATCAATCCGCTCTTTAATTTCATCAGTAAGCTCTGGATACCTTTTTTTGGCACCTTCATAACTCAAATGACGGAGGTAATTATTTTCACCTCTTTTTTGATTATCTTCAACATCTTTGGGATCTTGAAATTTTTCAGGAATATCAAAAGCAGGTAGTAGAACATCTCTTGCCAATGTATAGATTTCTATTTTATCGACAATTTCTTGAATGTTTGAAATTGATTCAGGGTGATCGATAAACAGCTTTTTCATCTCTTTTGATGACTTGAAATAATATTCTTCATTTGGCAATCCATAACGATACCCGCGACCACGTCCTTTTGGCGTTGCTTGTTTTTCACCATCTTTTACACATAATAAAATATCATGTGCATTGGCGTCTTCTTTGTTTAAGTAAAATGTGTTGTTAGAAGCAACGGTTTTAATGTGATGTTGTTTAGAGAATTTTAACAATGTTTCGTTGGCTATTTTTTCATCTTCTTGTCCGTGACGCATCAATTCAATGTAAAGATCATCTTCAAATTCTTCTTTCCACCAAAGCAATGCTTCTTCTGCTTGTTTTTCTCCAACATTTAGAATTTTACTAGGAACTTCTCCATATAAATTCCCAGTTAAAACAATAATATCTTCTTTGTATTTTTTTATAATTTCTTTATCAATTCTAGGCACGTAATAGAAGCCATCAATGAAAGCGATGGATGACATTTTTGCCAAATTATGATATCCTTTTTTGTTTTTTGCTAACAACACAACTTGATAGCCGTTGTCTTTTTTTGTTTTATCTATATGATTTTCACAAATATTAAATTCACATCCAACAATAGGTTTTAACGTTGTTTGTTGTGGCACTTCTCCTTTTTCTTCAGCTTCTTTATTGGCAGTTTCCGCATGTTTATTATGTAGTAAAATTTCTTTTACAAAATGAAAAGCCGCCATCATATTTGCAGTATCTGTTAACGCAATAGCAGACATGTTGTCTTCTGCAGCAGTTTTTACAAGGTTGCCAATTTGCATGGTAGATTGCAGTACAGAAAATTGTGTATGATTGTGTAAATGAGCAAATCTAACGTCTTTTAAAGCCTCCGTATTTTTGATAGATATGATAGTACTTTTGGTTTCTTTTTTAGCTTCTAAATGTTTTCTTATTTTTTCGCTTTCTTTTTTTAGGTTGATGTGTTTTAAACCAATTAACTGAATTGGTTTTGGATTTTCTTCTGAGAATTTTTCGAAATAATTATCAGTAACATCTAGTTGTTCTTGTGTAAATTCTCGAATCCGAATCAGTTCTAAAAAACAGCGTGTAGTAGCTTCTACGTCTGCTGTTGCATTGTGTGCATCTTCAAAACCTTTGCCGAATAAATGGGTGTGTAATTCGGTTAATGTTGGTAATTTAAATTTACCATAACGCCCACCCGGAATTTGACATAAAGCGGCTGTTTTTTCAGTACACGTGTCTAAAAGAGGTAATGAAGATAAGTTGTTCTCAATTCCTAATCGATGAAACTCACAACCCATGATATTGATATCAAAACTAACATTTTGTCCAACAATAAATTTAGTTTTCCCTAAAGCTTCGTTAAATAAGGTTAAACTATCCGCCAAAGAAATACCTTGTTCTTGGGCAAGTTCTGTTGAAATACCATGAATACGTTCAGCGTCATACGGAATATTAAATCCGTCTGGCCTAATTAAAAAATCGTTATGTTCTAATAAATTCCCGAACTCGTCATGCAGCTGCCAAGCAATCTGAATACATCTTGGCCAATTATCTGTGTCAGTAATTGGTGCGTTCCAACTCTTTGGTAATCCGGTAGTTTCAGTATCAAAAATTAAGTACATAAATGCGTGCTTGAACAATGAAAAATAGGAAGTTTAAAAGTAGAAAAAACTCATCAATAATTGGTATGAGTTTCAGTTGATTTATTAACAAAAAACAAAAAGGAACCAGCTGCTTTTATCAGTATATAATAAATAAGTTCAATGGTATTAATCAGAGAATAATTTTGTACATTTGCGCCCACTTACTACGAGATGGTAAGATTATTAATAATCAAGGTCGAGAACCTTAAAAAATTAAGAGAGAATGTCAGTAAAAATTAGATTACAAAGACACGGTAAAAAAGGAAAACCATTTTATTCAATCGTAGCAGCAGATGCTCGAGCAAAAAGAGATGGTAAATTTTTAGAAAAATTGGGAACGTATAATCCTAATGTAAATCCAGCAATTATTGAATTAAATATTGATGGCGCTGTAAAATGGTTACAAAACGGAGCACAACCTACAGATACTGCAAGAGCAATTTTGTCTTATAAAGGAGTTATGTTAAAAAATCATTTAGCAGGTGGTGTAAAAAAAGGTGCTTTAACCGAAGAGCAAGCAGCAGCTAAATTTACTGCTTGGGTAGAAGAGAAAACAGGAAAAGTTACTGCTAAAGAAGAAGGTTTTGCAAAATCACAAGCAGATGCAAAATTAAAAGCGTTAGAAGCTGAAAAAGTGGTGAACGAAGCTCGTGTTAATGCTGTAAAAGAAGCAGAAGCTGCTTTACTTGCAGAAGAAGCTGCTAAAGTTGCAGAAGCAGAAGCTGCTAAAGTTGCTGCAGAAGCTGTTACTGAAGAAGTTGTAGAAGAAGCTACAGAAGAAACAGCAACAGAAGAGAAGTCTGAAGAATAATTCAATATTTTAACGAGATGCGTAAAGAGGATTGTTTTTACTTAGGCAAAATCGTTAGAAAGCATAGTTTTAAGGGAGAAGTTGTTCTTAAATTAGATACAGACGAACCCGAATTATATCAAGAAATGGAATCAATTTTTGTCGACTTAGGCAATAACTTGATTCCATTTTTTATTGAAAGAAGTTTACTTCAAAAAGGAAATCAGCTTCGTGTGCAGTTTGAAGGGATAGATTCTGAAGAAGCTGCTGAAAGTATTTTAAAATCGGATGTATATTTACCGCTAGATTTATTGCCAACACTAACCGGAAATCAGTTTTATTTTCATGAAGTAATCGGCTTTAATGTGATGGATGTAAATTATGGGGAAGTCGGAATTATTGTTGGTATTAATGATAAAACAGCACAAGCTTTATTCGAAATTAAAAACGGAGACAAAGAAGTTTTAATTCCTATGATTGATGATTTTATCAAAAAAATTGATAGAGAAAATCAATGTGTACTTGTAGAAACTCCAGCTGGTTTAATTGAAATGTATTTATCTTGAATTTAATTCTATAATAAAGAGAGGTGGCCGAGTGGTCGAAGGCGCACGCCTGGAAAGTGTGTATACGGCAACGTATCGAGGGTTCGAATCCCTTCCTCTCTGCAAAAGAAAACCTACAACTATTGTTGTAGGTTTTTATGTTTTATGGAGTTTTTATTTTGTTAAATCCTAAAGTTTATCTGCAAACCATTTTATTTTACAGTTAACAAAGAAGCCTTTTGAAAAATCAAAAGGCTTCTGTTAAAAATAATATATATCGATATTAATTTGCTGATCTGATAAATTCAAAGATTTTTTCACTTTCAACTTTTGTCAAATTGGCTCTTACTTTCATATGCATTTCTATTGTTGACCAATCTACGTCATTAAAAGCTGCAGGCGAAGGGATGTTGTGACATCTAACACAGTTTTCTCCCCATAATTGAACTCCAGATTTTGCTTGAACTCCTTTTTTTACTTGAACTAATGCCTCTTTATTAGAAGAACATGATACTACTAATAGTCCCATTAGTAAACTTACTATTGTTGTTTTTATTATTGTTTTCATAATGTGTATTTTTTGTTAATTAAATTCCAAATGCTAGTTGGATAGTGAATAATTTTCTATCTATTAATCCACCTCCGTGACCACCAGTACCATCTGTAATTTGATAATTCATTTTAATAGCAGAACGCCAATTAAGCCAATAATTAATACCAAATGTTTTTTGATTTACTTGAGATTCCCATTCAGATCCTTCTGGTGTATTTAATTTTGAAACACGACCAACAAATTCAAGATTGTTAAAGAAGTCAGTTTCGGATGCTGTTGGTCTATAACTTAATTGTGCGTAAAATGAATCACTTTTGTTATCAAAAGTATATTCTTCTAACACGCCATTGTGTTCTTCAAAATAAGAAGCATCACCTACATTAGAAGTGTTTACTTGCGCCTTTATGTCTATAACTCCTCCAAGTGGTTCAATTTTCTTTATAAAAGAGAAATCATAAGCTATTAAGTTAGAAGATACATTTTCATACGAGGAATCTGCATCACCAACCTTAGAATTTAAGAAAGAAAACCCTAATTCAACTGAAGAGTCTGAAAAAGGTAAATACCCAATTCGTCCACCAAATGATTTATTGGTATTGTTATCTTCATAATTGTTAAAATGTAATATACCAGCTTCTTCTGGTTCATCAGCGCCATTATTTAATTTTGGCCCATTTGTAGAATAAAAAGCGTAGTTAAATTTAGAAGAAGAAACAGAAAAAGCTCCTCTTATTTCAACTCCAACTCCAGTTGAAGGAACAATTCCATCATGACCAAAGCCAAGAGGCACTGTAGATAATTTATTTATCCAAGTAGGGTGAAGTCTTTCCATAAAGGTACCAAAAGGAAGTAAGAATTTACCTGCTCTAATAGTCATATAATCGTTCATAACATACATTACATCTGCATATTCTAAAGCAGATTCTAGTTCTCCATTTTCAAATTCAAACTCCATTTCTGCTTCAAACATAAGTTTGTCTGAGAGTTTAAATAAAAATATTGGCGCAAAAGTTCCTGTATTAAAAGAAGATTCTTTTTCTCCACTATTGTTTAAAGAGGAAAAAGATGCACTTCCGTACCCTCTAACCATAAATTGTGTTTTACTGGGTTTGTTATCTAGTTGAGCATAGATATTCCCAACAAAAACAAATAGTATTAATGTTAATATAATTTTTTTCATGATATTATTTTTTAAAAGTTCTTATATAATTTATTATTTGCCAACGTTGCGTTTTAGTAAGAGGTTTGTCATATGAAGCCATTGGAGCATTACCATTGGTTATTTTCCAAAAAATAGCTCCATCAGTTTGCTTAGAAAATGTTTCAGATTTAAAACTTGTAGGTTTCGGGTTTAAGCCTGCGCTAGCAACACCGTCTCCTTTACCTTTGCTACCATGACAGATAGCGCAAAGCTGATTGAATAATTTCTTGCCCTCTTTAATTGATTTACTGTCTCCGTTTAATGGGTTTTTAATTTCATCTGCACTTTTAGGAGATTTCCAAGTAGATTGCGAATACATATCTGTTGAAAAAAGAACCATCAAAGCAGCAAAAATAAATGTTGTAAAATTTTTCATTTTTTTAGTGAGTTTTAATTGATACTTGTAATATACGATAATTATTGAATGTGTTTTAAATTAAGAAGTGTTCGTTTAGAATATAAATATCACGAATCATTATTGGTGGACTATACTCTGATGAGTAATAATTTTGTGTTTTATTTGGTTGGAATAACTCGGTATTTATTAAACTAAAGAAAGGTGTGAAATGTAATTGTACGAAGTTACTTTTTTTATGATGATTGGTATTAAATACGGTAGCGAATTTAAAATCAAGAATGTTATTACAACATTTAGATTCTGATATTGAAGAAGAATCTTCTAAGCTACATAAACTCATGTCCATATCACAGACATCAGCACTTCCAAGAATTGAAGAATCAATTTCTTCACCATTACAACAATGTGTTTCAACAATCACAAACGATGATGAAAACATCACAGTAAATGCTAAAATAATTGCTACAACTTTAGATAAAAAATAGTTCATTTCTGAATAATAGTTTTTTACACGCCAAAGATAATATGCTTATAAGCATTTTAATATGACATTTGTCATAAATGTAATTTTTTTATGCTTTAGTCATTTTATGAAATACTTTTTTGTGTCTTTAATGGTAAATTGAATAGTATAAATAGTTTTGTTACCTTAATTACTACTCAAAAAGGTGTTAAATTTGTAAACCATTTAATATAAAACGTTATCGAAAAACCATTTCATTTTAAAGAATTCACAGTTCAACAAGATAAAACTGCTATGAAAATAGGAACAGATGCGGTTTTACTTGGGGCTTGGAGTAATGCTGATTTTTATCCAGATACCATTTTAGATATTGGGGCTGGTACAGGAGTAATAGCTTTAATGTTGGCACAACGCTTTGATGCTATGACAATTGATGCAGTTGAAATGGATGAAAATGCATATGAGCAATCGGTTGAGAATTTTGAAGAATCAGACTGGGCAGATAGGTTGTATTGTTACCATAGTTCTTTTGTTGATTTTGCTAAAGAAATGATTGAAGAGGAAGAAAAATATGATTTGATTGTTAGCAATCCTCCTTTTTATGAAGAGGATTATAAAACTGAAAACTCTGCAAGAAACAACGCTCGGTTTACATCTTCATTATCTTTTAAAAAATTACTAGAAGGAGTTTCATCACTTTTATCTGTAAATGGAATTTTCTCAGTAATTATTCCTTATAAAGAACAAGAGAGATTTGTGACATTGGCGGTAAAAAACAAATTAAATCTAGTTAGGATTTGTCTTGTAAAAGGAACTCCAACATCTGAAACAAAACGAAGTTTACTTGAATTTTCATTTCAAGAAAAAGAAATCATTAAAGAAGAATTAATCATAGAAGTTGCTCGGCATCAATACACACAAGCATATATTAACTTAACTAAAAATTTTTATTTAAAGATGTAATTTTTTGATTCGCTTAGTTCTTTGTTTTATCCTGTAACGTTTTCTGGATTGTACCCTAGATAAGGAACCTCTTTTTCTACAAATGTAATTCCGTATTCTTTAAGTTCACGTAAAATAGGTTCGTATACTTCTTTTTTGATAGGTAATTGAACACCTGTAGTTTTTATGTCTCCGTTTAAAATACGCAGCGCTGCCATCGCAACAGGCAATCCAACAGTTTTTCCCATTGCAGTATAGGTTTGATCATCTCCATTAATAACCATGCTACTTTCTAATTGCTTCTTTTTTCCGTTAATTTCGTACCCGAACTTATGATGCATCACAATCATATCTTTATCTGTTGGCTCAAGTGTCCAACTATCCGACAATATTTTTTGTAAAATCTGAGCAGGAGTAGCCTTTTTTAACCCTACTTTTTTCTTCGGATTAAATAGATCTAATTCTAATAATTTACCCCACATAATATCATCTTGGTCAATTTTTAAATAAGAGCGAAGCTTTAATTCTACCGAATCACTAGGGTTGTAAGCTAAAAATAAATTTGTGAAAGAACGATAGCTTAGATTCTCAGAGTTTTCGATAGTATAAGAATCATCTGTCATGCCTAATTGCACAAAAATATTCCAAGCTCTAGAAAAACCAACCTTTCTAACAGTGCCTCTGTACATTGTAGGAATCGTATCTAATCCATAAATACTTCTGTATTTTAAAGAATCACGATTTGCATACGCTTCAAATTTTCCATTTCCGTTAATGGTTAAAAACTCAGTTCTTCTAAATAATTTATGATAAGGAATGTATTTATAAGTATTTTCTTGAATAAACATAGCCGCTCCTCCTTGTCCTGCTAACACTACGTTTCTAGGATTCCAAGTAAATTTGTAATTCCATAGATTCGTATCGCTTTCTGGCGCAACTAATCCGCCGGTAAACGATTCAAATAAAAGTATTTTAGCATTATTATCTCGAATTCTATCAATGACTTGCATAGCACTCATATGGTCAATTCCTGGATCTAACCCAATCTCATTCATTAAGATTAAGCCTTTTTCTTTTGCTACTTTATCTAAAGCTTTCATTTCTTTAGAGATATAAGAAGCAGTAACCAAATGTTTACCAATAGATACACAATCTTTTGCTACTTCTAAATGAAAACGAGCAGGTAACATAGAAATTACAATATCTGCTTTTTGAATTGCTTCTTTTCGTTGATTTTCATTAAAAACATCTAATAATATAGCACTTGCATTTGCGTGATTGTTAAGAATGTTTTTTGCGTTTTCTAACGAAACGTCTCCAATAGTAATATGTAAATTTTCATCAGAAGATTTGTCAAGTAAATATTTTATGAGTGAAGAGCTAGATCTTCCAGCACCAATGATTAAGATATTTCGCATGTATATGTTTTATATTGGTTTTAGTATTTATCTTAGCTGTTTTATAGATAAAAATCAACAAAGCTAAAATACACAATTCATAATAAAAAGTTTAAAATAAAATAAAAAACGGAAAAATGTATAAAAATTTAACAATCACCTCAGTATTAGGATTATTAGCAATTGGATTGGGTGCTTTTGGTGCTCATGCTTTAAAAAACAAATTGTCTATAGAAGGTTTAAACAGTTTTCAAACGGCAGTTAGATATCAAATGTATCACGTAATAGTGTTGTTATTTATAAATACATATCAAGGGTTTTCAGAAAGTATAAAAGCAAAAATTAGTACCTTCTTTTTTTTAGGAATTTTATTCTTTTCAGGATCTATTTATGCAATTCAATTAACAACGATTACTGCAAAGAGTATTTGGTATATCACTCCTTTAGGCGGAATGTTTTTTATGCTAGGTTGGGCAACTATAAGTTGGTTTTTTCTAAAAAAGAAATCAACAATAGATAGTTAATAAAAAATAAAAATGCGGTAATCAATGTTAAAATAATCTGTACTTTTGTCTTAACAAACACAACTAATTAATACTAATTAAAACCTTAAGAATGGTAAATATTGATTCGAAATCGATTTCGCTAGATAATTTAGGAATTACAAATGCAACGGTAAGATATAACTTAACTTCTGATGATTTGCATGCTATTACGTTAGAAAAAGGACAAGGTGTAGAAGCAAAATCTGGTGCTTTAGCAGTTAATACAGGTGAGTTTACTGGTCGGTCTCCTTTAGACCGATTTATTGTAAAAGATCATATCACAGAAAATGAAGTTTGGTGGGGAGATATCAACATTCCTTTTAATTCTAATGCGTTTGATAAGTTACATATAAAAGTAACCGATTACCTTTCTAGTAAAGAGGTTTTTGTTAGAGATAGTTATGTTTGTGCAGACGAAAATTACAAACTCAATATTAGAGTTGTAAATGAATACCCTTGGAGTAATATGTTTGCTTACAACATGTTTTTACGTCCAACAGAAGAAGAGTTAAAAATATTTTCACCAGAATGGACAGTAATAAATGCGCCAGGTTTTATGGCTGATGCAGCTATTGACGGTACTCGCCAACATAATTTTGCGATTCTAAACTTTTCGAAAAAGATTGCCCTAATTGGTGGAACAGGATATACAGGAGAAATCAAAAAAGGTATTTTTTCTGCATTGAATTTTATTTTACCAGTAGATAAGAATACGTTGCCAATGCATTGTTCTGCAAATGTTGGTCAAGATGGCGATACCGCTATTTTCTTCGGATTGTCAGGGACAGGAAAAACAACCTTATCTGCAGATCCAAATAGAAAATTGATCGGAGATGATGAACATGGTTGGACGAACGAAAACACCGTGTTTAATTTTGAAGGAGGTTGTTATGCAAAAGTAATTGACCTGACTGAAAAAAACGAACCAGAGATTTTTCATGCTATTAAAAAAGGAGCAATTTTAGAGAATGTGATCTTAAATAGTAATGGAGAAGTTAACTTTGAAGATACCACCATTACGCAAAACACAAGAGTAAGTTATCCAATCTACCATATTGATAATATTCAAAAAGGTTCTATTGGACAAAACCCAAAAAACATTTTCTTTTTAACCGCAGATGCTTTTGGTGTACTGCCTCCTATTTCTAAATTAACACCAGGCCAAGCAGCCTATCATTTTATTTCTGGTTATACTGCAAAAGTAGCTGGTACAGAAGCAGGAGTTAATGAGCCTCAACCAAGTTTTTCAGCTTGTTTTGGAGCTCCTTTTATGCCATTACACCCAACACGTTATGCAGAAATGTTAAGTAAAAAAATGCAAGAAGCTAGTGTAACGGTTTGGTTAGTAAATACTGGTTGGACCGGAGGTTCTTACGGAGTAGGAAGCAGAATGAAATTGAAATATACTAGAGCAATGATTACTGCTGCAATGAATGGAAGTTTGGAAACTGAAAACAAAGGAAACTACCACATACATTCTGTATTTGGTTTGGCACAACCAAGAACATGCCCAGATGTGCCAACAGAAGTTTTAAGTCCTAGAAAATCTTGGAATAATGATGAAGGTTATTACAAAACAGCTCAAAAATTATCAGATTCATTTAAAGCAAACTTTAAACAGTTTGAAGAGTTTGCTAGCGAAGAAATATTAGCAGGAGGTCCTTTAGTATAAGTCAACGGTACTTAAGTTTTTTAAAAAAGCATTCCAATTTTTTGGAATGCTTTTTTTATGAAATCTTTTCTTTACATTTATCATCTAAAGAATCAACTACTAATGAAGAGGTTTTATTTGTTTTTTTTATTTGTTGTTTTAATAAGTTGTAATTTTTCAAAAGAGAAAAAAGAAGTTGCACTTGCAAAACCAAGTACAAGACTTAAGTTAACACTTGATCAAGCAAATAAATTGGTTCATTTACCAATGGACTGTGTAAACACAGAATACCCAAATAAATTAAATCAAACTATTAGTGGTGATAAAGATTTACAATCTCCGAGTAGTTTACACCCAGCTTTTTATGGATGTTTTGACTGGCATTCTTCAGTACATGGGCATTGGAGTATGGTTTCGCTTTTAAAGCAATTCCCTAATCTAGAAAAAGCATCAGAAGTAAAAGAAAAATTGCGAAGCAACATATCTAAAGAAAACATTTTAGAAGAAGTTGCTTATTTTAATGACAAACAAAATGGAAGTTATGAACGGACTTACGGCTGGGCTTGGTTGTTGAAATTAGCACAAGAAATACATATGTGGGATGATCCAATAGCGAAAGAATTAGAACAAAATTTACACCCTTTAACTAATTTGATCGTAAGAAAATACATCGCTTTTTTACCAAAACTAAAATATCCAATTCGAGTAGGGGAGCATACAAATACCGCATTTGGATTAACCTTTGCATGGGACTATGCTGTTGCTGTAGAAGATACAGTATTCAAAAAAAGTATTGAAAAAAGTGCCAAAAAATTCTACATAAATGATGCCAATTGCCCAATTTCTTGGGAGCCAAGCGGATTTGATTTTTTGTCTCCTTGTTTACAAGAAGCAGCCATTATGAAACGAGTATTGCCTACAGAAGATTTTAAAAAATGGTTGTCGAGTTTTTTACCAGAATTAAAAAGCACAGATTTTAAATTATCTTTTGGAGAGGTTTCAGATAGGAATGATGGAAAACTAGTTCATTTAGACGGTGTCAATTTTTCGAGAGCTTGGAGTTTGTATAAAATTGCAGAAGGGTTGCCTGAATATAAGCATTTAAAAAATATAGCAGATAAGCATATCAATTATTCATTACCAAATATTGTAACTGATAGTTATGCCGGTGGACATTGGTTGGGAAGTTTTGCAATTTATTCACTTAACGCTGCTGGAAATGATTAAAAAGTGGTTTAAAAATATTGGCCCTGGCGCACTAGTATCTGCAGCTTTTATTGGCCCAGGAACTGTAACTATTTGCACACTTGCAGGAGTTGGTTTCGGCTTTAATTTGTTGTGGGCAATGTTATTATCGATACTTGCAACTATTGTTTTACAAGAAATGGCTGCTAGGTTGGGAATTATTTCTCAAAGAGGACTATCAGAAGTCATCAGAAGTGAAATTAAAAATCCCGTTTTTAGACAGTTTGTTACCTTGTTAATACTTTCTGCAATTGTAGTAGGTAACGCTTCTTATGAAGCAGGAAATATTAGCGGTGGAATTTTAGGATTAGAAACAGTATTTGGAAGTGGGATGTTAGATGTTGGATTCTTTTCTATAAATATGTTGAGCGTCTTTATAGGAGTCATTGCTTTTGTATTACTTTATATAGGAAGTTATAAATTTTTAGAAAAAATGTTGATTACTCTAGTTATTTTGATGAGTATTTCTTTTTTAGTAACTGCTATTTTAACAAAACCTGATATTATTGCGGTGTTAAAAGGAGTTTTTATTCCTAAATTTCCAAAGAAAAGTTTGTTAATGATTGTTGGTTTAATTGGGACAACAATTGTGCCATATAATTTGTTTTTACATGCAGCTTTGGTAAAAGAAAAGTGGAAAACGACATCCGATTTAAAATATGCTAGAAGAGATACAATAATTGCTATTGGTTTGGGAGGTTTGGTATCAATAGCAATAATTATTTCAGCAGCAGCAATTCAATCTACAACTATTTCTAATGCAGGAGATTTGGCAAAAAGTTTAGCACCTTTATACGGAGAATTTTCAACTTATTTCTTAGGATTGGGGTTGTTTTCGGCAGGAATCACATCTGCAATAACTGCACCGTTAGCCGCGGCATACGTGGCAAAAGGTTGTTTAGGATGGCAAGGAGGATTAAAATCTAAACGTTTTAGAATTGTATGGATGATTATTTTATTTTTGGGAGTTAGTTTTTCTTCTGTAGGTATAAAACCGATAGAAATCATAAAATTTGCTCAAGTTGCAAACGGGGTTTTATTGCCTATTGTAGCAGGTTTTTTATTGTGGATAATGAACAAAAAATCACTTTTAGGAAGTTATATAAATACGAAACTTCAAAATATAATTGGACTTATTATTGTGTCTGCAACTCTGTTTTTAGGATTAAAAAGTATTTTGAAAGTGTTTAACCTTATTTAATGAAAACCATAGATATTAATTGTGATTTAGGAGAAGGGATTGAAAATGAAGAATTGTTGATGCCGTATGTTTCATCTTGTAATATTGCCTGTGGAGGTCATTATGGGAATAAAAATACCATTCGAAATACAATTGAATTGGCACTAAACAATAGTGTAAAAATTGGTGCACATCCTTCTTTTCCAGACAAAGAAAATTTTGGAAGAAAAAGGATGGAGATTTCATCAAAAGAATTAAAGAAAAGTATTACTTCTCAATTAGATTTAATAACGAGTCAGTTAGCTTTTTTTCAAACAAAATTGCATCATATTAAAGCTCATGGTGCACTATACAATCTAATTGCTAAAGACATTAAGGTTGCTGCTATTTATTTAGATTCCATAAAAGAATACGCGGATCATGTTTATTTATATGTACCCTATAATTCAGTAATTGGAGAGTTGGCTAAAGAGAGGAATTTTAATGTTAAATATGAAGTATTTGCTGATAGAAATTACAACAATGATTTGTCTTTAGTAACTAGGACAAACTCTAATGCACTAATTACAGAACCGAAAAATGTGATAAATCATGTCTTAAATATGATTCAGAATAATACTGTTAGAACTCTCAAAAACGAGAATATATCTATTATTGCTGATACTTTTTGTATCCATGGAGATACTAAGAATGCTTTCCTAATTTTAAAAGAATTGACGAGCTTTTTAAAGCTACAAAATATAAAAATTGCATAAATATAACCTTTCATATAAATCTTTTGGAGAGAAAGCAATCTTAATTGAATGGCCTTCAAAAATAAATGAAACGATATTGCATGATATTCTTGCTTTTAAAAAGAAAATTGAGCAAGAAGTAAATTTAGAAGATATTATTGTAGGCTACAATTCATTAGTATTAGTTAGTAATTTTAGAATTGAAAAGATTGAAGAGAAAATAGGTTTTCTAAAAAAATGGTATAAGTTGCCTCTAGAAATAGGGATTCAAAAAGCAAACCATTGGGAAATTCCTGTATGTTATGACCAACATTTTAGTATTGATATTGAAGAGGTTTCTCAAAAGAATATGATTACCAATAATGAAGTTATAAAATTGCATACAAGTTCAGTTTATACAGTTTATTTTGTTGGTTTTTTACCAGGGTTTCTTTATTTAGGAGGATTAAATTCTAAGCTTAATACACCAAGAAAAGATACACCAAGGTTGCGAATTCCAAAAGGAGCTGTTGCAATAGGAGGAAGTCAAACAGGAGTCTATCCAACTGAAAGTTCTGGCGGATGGAATATCATTGGTAATTCTCCAATTTCATTTTTTAATGTAGAAAACACCTTGCCTTGTTTTGCAAAAACTGGTGATAAAGTTTCGTTTAAAAGTATTTCGCTTGATGATTATAAAAAAATAAAACAAAAAGTAGAAAAAAAAGGTACCAAATAACGTTGAAGCAATGATTACCGTTTTAAAACCAGGAGTTTACACTACAATTCAAGATTTAGGAAGACCAGGTTTTGCACATATTGGTGTACCGGTTTCTGGAGTTATGGATTCGTATTCTACTAAAATCGGAAATCAAATATTAAAAAATGAACTTCATGATGCTGTCGTTGAAATTACTTTTGGTGGATGTCAATTTCAATTTAATAAAGATGCTTGGATTTGTATTACTGGCGCTGATTTTTACCCAACTATTAAAGGAAATCGTTTGTTGATGAATACCTTAATTAAAGTAGAAAAAGGAACGGTACTAATTTTTGCAAAAAGAGTACAAGGAATTAGAACTTATTTGTGTATTAAAGGCGGAATTCTATCTGAAACCGTGTTAAAAAGTAAAAGTTTTTATAAAGGTGTTACTTCAAATTTCATTTTAAAAAAAGGAGATAAGTTAGCATTTAGAACAGCAACTACAGAAATTAATGAAACTCATTCTAAAGTAAAAATTGATGCTACTCATTTTACTTCCAAATCAATGGTTTGCACAAAAGGACCCGAATTTGATTTGTTAACTGAAAAAGAACAAACAATCTTGATAAAGAGTCCATTCACAATTTCAAATGATAATAATAGAGTTGGATATCGGCTAGAAGAAAAGCTAAACACAAAGTTAAAAGCTATATTGACATCTGGAGTATTGCCCGGAACGGTACAATTAACTCCATCTGGCACATTGATTGTGTTGATGCGAGATTGTCAAGTTACTGGTGGGTATCCAAGAGTGTTGCAATTATCAGAAATGGCAATTAATCAATTGGCTCAAAAAACAACTGGAAACCAGTTTTGGTTCGACTTGAAATCTTTCTAAAAGAAAAGGCTGTCTTTATAAAGACAGCCTTTTGTAATCATTTAAAAAGGAAAAAAATTATTTGTCCTTGTGAATTTCTTTTACTTCTTTGGTGATTTTTTTCATCTTAATGTGCATATCAGATTTAGCACCATATAAAGAATCAATAGCTGCTTTTACTTCAGCTTCAGTTCCTTTGAAGTCTTGGGTAGTTTTTGTTTTTTTTCCATCAACAGTCGTAATTACAGACACTGTAGCAACAACTATGTCACCTTCGTTTTTCATTTCTACTGTTACTTCTTTTGTATTATGATCAGCGTGTAGCTCCATATTGTGAGTAGCTTTATGCGTATCAGTAGTAGTTGCATGACCTCCTAAAATTGGCGCAATTACTAACCCGATTAAACAAGTTAGTTTAATTAAGATGTTCATTGAAGGGCCAGAAGTGTCTTTAAAAGGATCACCAACAGTATCACCAGTAATAGCGGCTTCGTGAGCAGCAGAACCCTTGTGAGTCATTTCACCGTTGATCATTACACCAGCTTCAAAAGATTTTTTAGCATTATCCCAAGCTCCACCAGCATTGTTTTGGAAGATAGCCCAAAGTACACCACTTACGGTTACTCCAGCCATATAACCACCTAGCATTTCTGCAATAATCATATTGTCCATTCCGAATAACATCGGAACAAAAGTAATTACTAAAGGAAAACCAATCGTTAATAAACCGGGTAACATCATTTCTTTTAACGATGCTTTTGTAGAAATAGCCACACATTTATCGTATTCTGGTTTTCCAGTTCCTTCCATGATACCTGGAATTTCTTTGAATTGACGTCTTACTTCATATACCATTTCCATGGCAGCTTTACCTACGGCGTTCATTGCTAATGCAGAAAATACTACAGGGACCATTCCGCCTACAAAAAGCATTGCCAATACAGGTGCTTTAAAGATGTTAATTCCGTCAATTCCAGTAAAAGTTACATAGGCAGCAAAAAGTGCTAATGAAGTTAATGCAGCAGAAGCAATTGCAAAACCTTTACCAGTTGCAGCAGTTGTGTTTCCAACTGAATCTAAGATGTCTGTACGTTCTCTAACAATAGGATCTTGTTCGCTCATTTCTGCAATACCACCTGCATTATCAGCAATAGGTCCAAAAGCATCAATAGCTAACTGCATGGCAGTTGTTGCCATCATTGCAGAAGCAGCCATTGCAACTCCGTAGAATCCTGCAAAAGCATAAGAAGCCCAAATTGCCCCAGCAAATAATAATACAGTTGGAAAAGTGGAAATCATTCCTGTTGCTAAACCTGCAATAATATTTGTACCAGCACCGGTAGCTGATTTTTCTACAATATTTAAAATTGGTTTTTTACCCAACCCTGTATAGTATTCAGTTACTGAAGAAATAACACCACCAACAAGTAATCCAACAAGTGTTGCATAAAAGACTCTCATTGCAGATATGTTCATAGTACCTTCTCCGAAGAAATTCATCTGCATGGTTTCAGGTAACATCCAGTTTACTAAGAAGAAACTTGAAATAGCAACCAATATAATTGAAGTAATGTTTCCAACATTTAAAGCAGCCATTACTTGTGACTCTTTCGCATCGTTTGATTTTATTTTTACCAACATGGTTCCAATCATAGAAATTATAATTCCAACTCCAGCAATTGCCATCGGTAATAAAATAGGTCCAATTCCTCCAAAAGCATCTTGAATATTTCCTCCCATATCTTTAATGATATAGTTCCCTAATACCATTGCGGCCAATACAGTTGCGACATACGAACCGAATAAATCTGCTCCCATTCCAGCAACATCACCTACATTATCACCTACATTATCTGCAATTGTTGCAGGATTTCTTGGGTCATCTTCTGGAATACCAGCTTCTACTTTACCTACTAAATCAGCTCCAACATCTGCAGCTTTGGTGTAAATTCCACCTCCAACACGTGCAAATAGAGCAATAGATTCAGCTCCAAGAGAGAATCCAGCAAGCGTTTCTAAAACAACAGTCATTTTATCTACTGAAAAAGTTCCAGCTGCACCTCCCATAAAATAGTTATAGAAAAGAATAAAGAAAAAAGTTAACCCTAAAACGGCTAAACCAGCAACACCTAATCCCATTACGGTACCACCACCAAAAGAAACTTTTAATGCATTTGGTAAACTTGTACGTGCCGCTTGTGTTGTTCTAACATTTGTTTTAGTTGCTATTTTCATACCAATATTCCCTGCAAAAGCAGAGAAAAATGCTCCTAAAATAAAGGCGATTACAATTAGCCAGTGAGTAGAAGGAACAATTGTAGATACCACAAAAAGTAACACACTTACAACTGCTACAAAAATTGCTAACAAACGGTATTCTGCATTTAAGAATGCCAAAGCACCTTCGTAGATATGGTCTGAAATCTCTTTCATTTTACCATCTCCTGCATCTTGTTTCATTACCCAAGATTTTTTTACCAACATGTATGCTAATCCTATTAAGGCTGCTACGATTGGCATGTAAATCATCATTGATTCCATAGTATGTTATTGTTTTTAGTTAATTTCTGAATTTTGTTAAAACGGTTGCAAAAATAGTGAAATTTTTAATAAAAAAAAACTATTTTCAAAGAAGAAAAATAGTTGGTTTTATCCGGGGAAAAAGGAAAATTTCCTTTAAAAAGTACCTCCTTTAATACCAATACGAATGGCAAACTTTGGTGAAGGTAAACCGTTTATACTTGTATGATCTCCTCTCCAAACAAAATCTACACGAAGTGGTCTGATATTTTTATATCCAATGTTTTCTAGACCAACACCATATTCGTAATATAATCTGTCAGTTGGTGCAGCATAAGTAATGGTTGATCTATTGATGGCTACGTTTTTATCAGAAATAGTTCCGTAAACAGTTTTAAATGTAATCAAGCTTCGTAGTTTTAATTTTTTTAACAATGGGAATTTGTTGAAAATAAGACCATTAAAATGATGTTCAAAGTGACCTGAAATATAAGTATCTGTTACAAAATCATAATAATTTATCAACGAAAAAGTATTTCGAGTAATCCAAAATGTTTGATTTGCGGGAATCGGACTTAGTAATGTAATGGGTACTGTGCCAAAAGTTTTACCAGCATCTAGAGTTGTAATTAGCAACCCTATTTTTCCTAACAAAATTGGTTGACTATATTTAAACTGAATCTTATCATAATTAAATGAGCCGTTTAAAATTCCTTTATAACCTTTGCGATAATTTAAAAGGATTGATGGAAATAAATTTCTACCATTTCTTTGCTCTACTCCCAAGCCGTAAACAAACCTACCAGGTGTGTAAGCGATATAAATATCTGTACTTACATCTGTAACTTGATTGTTTATGCCTCCTTTATCATTTGTATAATCTATTGTGAAATTTGCTGGAGAAGCGCTTTTTATAATATTGTGTCCTGCAGAAATTCCTATGTGTAAGTTGTTATGAACTGCAATATCAAATTTTAGAGCGGTCTTGTTTACAAATGATAAAAAGAAATTTTCTCCTCTAGAGAATAACGCATTTGGATCAAAAACATTTGCATTTAACCCGTTGGTATTTAGAAGTTTACCTCCTAATTGTTCGATGTCATAAAGGTAAGCGATACCAACCGAAATTCTAGGTTTGTAAGAAAGTAAATACTTAGCTTCAAGTCCAAATTTATAGCGCTCATCTTTTGTTCCATAACTAACAAATCCATCTAAACGAAATCTATCTTCGGTGCTTTTAAAAAACCTAAATCCTGCTTTAATTTTTAAACCTTCTACACTGTTTTTAACAAAAGTATTCCAATATTGTCCGAGTTGAAAAGAAGGAGAGATATTAACGTATCCTCTTGAAAGGGTATTTAGAAGTCCAGTAATTTTCTTTATTTCTTTCTTTTTTTTAATGTTTTCAATAAGTTGATAGGTTTCTATATTGTCAGAATTAGCAATAGTATTTTTCCAATAGGTATCTTCTTTTTTGAATTGTGCAGGTTTATACTTTACTATTTTTTTTGTGTAAAAATCGTTCGACCTGATTTCATCAAATGTATAATTATAGAAAGAAGTTGTTTTTTTAATGCTCAAGCCTTTGTTTTCATCATTTTTATCAATCAGGGTAAAATCTCCGAGATAACGATCTGTTTTTGGTAAATAAATAGAATCATCTTTGATGATAAATTCTTTCTCGAAAGACAGTTTTCTGACAAAATTAAGATTGATATCTTTATGAATTTTCATCTTAATTTTAGTAATTGAAAAATTCTTATCAGCAACCCAAAAGAAACCTTCAAAAGCTAAGTCGCCATTTCTTCTTGGAAAAAAATAGATAGAATATGATTTTTTATTATTTACAAAAGTACTGTCATGCAATACATAATCATAAGTTTCAAAGCCTGTTGTAGAAATTGGACTTACAAAAGATTTCTTTAAAATTTGAACATTGTTTTTGTGGATATCAATTTCGTTAAATGTATTGGACATTCTATCAAAAACAAACCCTTCTTTATTAATTCCTTTACTTTTTTCTGCTTCAACATCTTGTCTTTCTGTACCTGTTTTGTTATTTCCGTAAACATTAGTTACAACTTCATTTAGGTAAAGGGGAATGTAGTAATTGGTGCCATCTTCATCAAAAGGAAGTTTTTCTATGGCATTTTTATATCCTTTTTTAAATATTTTTTTAAGAAATATAGAATCTAAATTATTTAAGCCAATTTCTGTGGTTTGTAATTTTTTGTATTGATAGGCAGCAACGAGTTTTAACCCATTTTTCTTTTTTCGCTTCCAAATCTCTTTTAAAATTCGATAAGCAGGATTTTCTTTTTTTCGAAGTCTTTTTTTAGGTTTTGAGACAATGACCACTTCATCTAAAGTATTACTCGCTTCTTTTAGATAAACTGTAAAATGTCTTTTTTTTTGGTTGAATCGTATGGTTTCAGTTTTGTAGCTAACAAAAGAAACTTCTATTCGCCCTCTTTTTTTACTTGTTGACAATTCAAACTTTCCTTCAAAATCAGTTACCACTCCATTGGTTGTGTTTTTGAAATAGACATTTACATAAGGCAAAGGCTGGTTTTTCTCATCAAGGACAACACCCGAAACTTTATATTGGGCATGCGCAATTGAACTAATCAATAAAAAGATTAAAAGTGCCTTTAACTTCATGATATGAAAAATCCTTTTCTACAGTAAGTAAACTATAAAAAAGGATAGTTAGTGTTATTTAAAAATCAAACTTATAGATACAAAACTTCTTTAACTGCTTTTACAACATCAGAAGAATTTGGTAACCACTCCGCTAATAAAACAGGAGAGTATGGTGCAGGTGTGTCTGCGGTAGTAATTCTTTTAATAGGTGCATCTAAATAGTCAAACGCTTGGTCTTGTATTCTAAATGTAATTTCTGAAGAAACACTTCCAAAGGGCCATGCTTCTTCTAAAATTACCAATCTATTTGTTTTTTTTACCGACGCAATAATAGCATCAGTATCCATCGGACGAACGGTTCTTAAATCAATAATTTCTACTGAAATATTTTCTTTAGCCAATTCTTCTGCAGCTTTATAGGCTTCTTTAATAATTTTTCCAAAAGAAACAACTGTTACATCTGTACCTTCTCTTTTTGTTTCTGCAACGCCAATCGGAATGATATATTCTCCTTCAGGAATTTCCATTTTATCGCCATACATTTGTTCAGATTCCATAAAAATTACAGGATCATCATCTCTCAAAGCAGCTTTTAACAAGCCTTTTGCGTCATATGGATTTGAAGGAACAATTACTTTTAGTCCCGGAGTATTTGCAAACCAGTTTTCAAAAGCTTGAGAATGTGTTGCACCTAATTGACCCGCAGAACCTGTTGGACCTCTAAATACAATTGGGCAATTAAATTGTCCGCCAGACATTTGTCTAATTTTTGCTGCATTGTTAATAATTTGGTCAATTCCTACCAAAGAAAAGTTAAACGTCATATATTCTACAATCGGTCTGTTGCCATTCATGGCAGATCCAACTGCAATACCAGCAAAACCTAACTCAGCAATCGGCGCATCAATCACTCTCTTTTCTCCAAACTCATCCAGCATCCCTTTAGATGCTTTATAAGCTCCGTTATACTCCGCTACTTCTTCACCAATCAAATAAATGCTTTCATCTCTGCGCATTTCTTCGCTCATAGCTTCACAAATAGCTTCTCTAAATTGAACTGTTCTCATGCTGTAACTTAAATCTTAAATTGAAAAGCAAAAATAGGAAAATTATAAGTAAAAAGAGGGCTAATTTTTTTGTAAAATCCAAACATCTTGCTGTGCTTTATTGTTTGCGATATTCCCTTTTTCATGTTTTACTATTTTAAATCCTTTTTCTAAGCAAATTTTAGTAAAAAATTTTGGAGATTGATAAGAGGCAAACAGCCTATTTCCTTCAATTCTATATTTATGCTCTATTAGAAAACCTGTATCAAATAGCTGTTGTTCTTTTTGAGTTAGTTTCGTTTTAAAGCAGGCACCATGTGTTGTTAAGAGCAAGAATCCGCCTTTTTTTAGTGTCCGATGTAATTCTTCTAGCCATAAATGGTGCATTTTCTCTGAGAGGTGTGTGACAATGGAAATGCCATAAATTGCATCAAAAGAAGAATTTTTATACTTCAATGGTGGTGTTAATTCGTTGTTATTAATAGTGACATTTTATATATTTTCTTTACACCATGTTGTGTATTTTAGATTATAATCTGTTCCGATAATACTATTGCTATTGTCAATGAACGTTGATATATGTCTTATAATTCTGCCAGAACCACACCCCCAGTCAAGAATTTTTTTATTTTTAAATTCGAAATGATTTTTAAAATGATTCGTAACCCATTCCGCAGTTTCGAGTCCGCCATAATATATTTTATGATAATCTAGTGCAAACGTTTCATACATATAATAGTCTGGAGGAAGTATTATTGTAGGGTTTTCGAATGAAAAATTTCTATTCTTTTTTAAATTAATTAGTTTTGCTCTTTGAAAGTTTACTTTTTCAACAATTGGAAGTAGTCTACAAAATAAAAAGATTTTTTTAATATAAACTTTAAGCATTTGTGTTTGTTTATAGCAAAAATAGATATTTTTTATAACTTCCATTTATGAATTTCTTCATGTTGGAGTATGGCATAAAAAAATACTATGCACGCATAATAAATTGAAAAAAATTACCTAAATTTGTAGGAAATATATTAAAAGAATACTTACAAAAATTTATAGGATGAAAATATTAGTTTGTATCAGCCATGTGCCAGATACCACGTCGAAAATTAATTTTACAGATAATGATACAATGTTTGATACAAATGGAGTGCAATTTGTAATCAATCCATATGACGAGTTTAGCTTAACACGTGCCATGTGGTTTAAAGAAAAACAAGGAGCGTCAGTTACCGTTGTGAACGTTGGAAATGCAACGACAGAACCTACATTGCGTAAGGCGTTGGCTATTGGAGCAGATGATGCTATTAGAGTGAATGCAGAAGCTACAGATGGTTTTTTTGTTGCGAAACAATTGTCAGAAGTGGTTAAAAATGGCGGATACGATTTAGTGTTGGCAGGAAAAGAATCTATTGATTATAATGGAGGAATGGTTCCAGGAATGTTAGCATCGTTGGTTGATTTTAATTTTGTAAATGCGTGTACCGGAATGGAAATTGAAGACATTACAGCAACATTAAGCAGAGAAATTGATGGAGGAAGTGAAAAACTTTCTGCGGATTTACCGTTGGTTGTTGCAGGACAAAAAGGATTGGTAGAAGAAAAAGATTTACGTATTCCAAATATGAGAGGGATTATGATGGCACGTAAAAAACCTTTATCAATTGTTGAACCTGTTGATACTAAGGTTGCTACTTCTATAGAGTCTTTTGTAAAGCCAGAAGCTAAAGGAACAGTAAAATTAGTGGATGCAGATAATATTGATGAGTTAATCAATTTATTGCATAATGAAGCGAAAGTAATATAAGTAAAAATCACAGTCGTTACGAGTAAAGTGAAGCAATCTGTTTCAAAAGATTGCTTCGTCATTTTTTCTCGTAATGAAATAAAAATATAAAAAATATGTCTGTTTTAGTATTTGCCGATTCATCGGAAGGAAAATTTAAAAAATCTGCATTTGAAGTCGTTTCTTACGGAAAAAAAGTAGCAGAACAATTAGAAACAACTATTGTTGCTTTAACAATTAATGCAAACGATGCTACAGAATTGTATGCATATGGTGCAGAAAAAGTAGTAACAATTTCTAATGACCAACTACAAAACTTTAATGCAAAAGCATATGCTGTTGTAATTGAGCAAGTTGCCGTAAAAGAAAATGCTACAGTTGTGGTGTTAGATTCTAGTGTAGATGGTTTGTATTTGGCTCCATTAGTAGCTGTAAAATTTAATGCTGGTTATGCATCTAATGTTGTAACTGCGCCAAGTTCTACGAGTCCTTTTACAGTAAAAAGAAAAGCATTTTCTAATAAAGCATTTTCTAATACTGTAATTATCACAGATAAAAAAGTGATTAGTGTTGCTAAAAATTCCTATGGAGTTCATGAAAATGCAGTTTCAGGAGGTGTAGAAAATTTTGAAGTTTCAATTTCAGATACAGATTTTGGTGTAAAATCAATTAGTGTAGAAAAAGCTTCTGGTACTATTTCTATTGCAGATGCAGATATTGTAGTTTCTGGAGGACGTGGATTAAAAGGTCCAGAAAATTGGGGGATGATTGAAGAATTAGCAGAAGTTTTAGGTGCTGCAACAGCATGTTCTAAGCCAGTTTCTGATTTAGGGTGGCGTCCACATAATGAACATGTTGGTCAAACAGGTAAGCCAGTAGCGTCTAATTTATATATTGCTATTGGTATCTCAGGAGCCATTCAACATCTTGCAGGAATTAATGCTTCTAAGGTAAAAGTAGTAATCAATACAGATCCAGAAGCACCTTTCTTTAAAGCTGCAGACTATGGTATTGTTGGAGATGCTTTTGAAGTAGTTCCAAAATTGATTGAAAAATTAAAAGCATTTAAACAAGCGTAGATTCTTTTTAATGAACCGTTTGTTTCAATTTTCTTGAAATCATGTTCGTAAGTTCCTTTTTCTTTTTATTAGAAAATTGAAATCAACACATTATTTTTATTAAATTGTGCCCAATAAAAGGGCTGTCTATTTTAAGCAAATGCCTAAAATAGACAGCCCTTTATTTTTTAAGATGATTGCCACAAGTATATGAATTTAATAAAGCTAACGATTAAAGGAATTTCTTATAGTCAGACACAAAGCGGTGCATATGCTTTGGTGTTAAGTGAAATGGACGGAACTCGAACTTTGCCAATTATTATTGGCGCTTTTGAAGCGCAATCTATTGCTATAGCATTAGAAAAAGAGATTCGCCCACCGAGACCTTTAACACATGATTTATTTAAAACGTTTGCAGATCGTTATTTAATAACCATCAAACAAGTAATTATTCACAAATTAGTAGATGGCGTTTTCTTTTCTAGTTTAATTTGTGAAAGATCAGGGAGAGAAGAAGTAATTGACACTAGAACTTCAGATGCAATTGCTTTAGCTGTACGTTTTGAAACACCAATTTACACATACGAAACGATTTTAGACAAAGCCGGAATTTATTTGAAAATAGAAGAAGAAGTTTCTCTTGAAGAGGCTGATTTTAATAATGATGACCTAGTTTCAGAAGTTTTATCGGAGCCTTCTAAAGAGCAAGAAAATGAAAAGTCATTAAAAGAATTATATATAGAACTAGACGATGCCGTTGCTAGTGAAAACTATGAATTGGCGGCTAAAATCAGAGACGAAATTAGCAAGCGCTCTAAATAAATAACCTTTTTATTATGAAAAAATTATATGTATTAGCACTCTGTTTTGTTGTGTTTTTTTCAAATGCACAAAGTATTGAACAAAATTGGAATTTTAGCACTATAAAAAATAGCGAAGGAACTTCTGTTGTTGCAATTGGTGAAAACGATTTTTTTAAATTAAAAGAAGGGGTTTTTAAGTATTCAATAGCTTCAAAAAATAATTTAAAAGCAAGTGGAACATACACCTTAAATAATCAAACGCTCACACTAACTTACCTGCAACCTAAGGATACTATTAGAACATATACAATTTCTAAACATACAGAAACTGATTTAACGTTGTCTGAAAATAAGATACTATACACTTTAAAAAAACCTTCGGTTAATGTGTTAAATATGGCTATAGATAGTAAAGAATCAAAGGCAACCATTGTTCAAAGTCAAGGATTTTCAATCACAGGTTTATGGCGCGGAATTTTAGGAATGATTTCATTATTAGTTATTGCCTTCTTATTTAGTAGTAATCGAAAAGCCATTGATTGGAAAACAACCATGTTTGGTTTAGCCGCACAATTATTAATTGCTGTCGGAGTATTGAAAGTTCCCTTTGTACAAAAAGGATTTGAATGGGTTGGTAGTTTGTTTGTGAGTGTTCTTGATTATACAAGAGCTGGAAGTAAATTTTTGTTTGAAGGATTGGTTACAGATATGGATACTTTTGGGTTTATATTTGCTTTTCAAGTACTGCCTACCATTATCTTTTTCTCTGCACTAACCTCTGTGTTGTTTTATTTAGGCTGGATACAAAGATTGGTAAAGCTACTAGCAATGCTTTTAACTCGTCTGCTAAAAATATCTGGTGCAGAAAGTTTATCTGTCGCAGGAAATATCTTTTTAGGTCAAACAGAAGCACCATTGCTGATTAAAGCCTATTTAGAAAAAATGAACAAGTCAGAAATGTTACTGGTGATGATAGGAGGAATGGCGACCGTTGCGGGAGCTGTATTGGCTGCTTATATAGGATTTTTAGGAGGAAATGACCCTTTGCTAAGATTACAATTTGCAAAACATTTATTAGCAGCTTCTGTCATGGCGGCACCTGGCGCTATTGTAGTTTCTAAAATACTATTTCCACAGACCGAAGCTATAAATACAGACGTAAATGTTTCTTCAGATAAAATAGGATCAAATATTTTAGATGCCATTGCAAATGGTACTACAGAAGGTTTGCGTTTGGCGGTAAATGTGGGAGCAATGTTATTAGTATTTGTAGCTTTTATAGCGATGATTAATGGAATTTTAGGTTGGATTGGAGATGTGACTACTATCAATGATTGGATGGTAGCAAATACCCCGTATAAAAGTTTGTCGTTAGAATTTATCTTAGGATATATTTTTTCTCCACTAATGTGGTTAATTGGTGTTGCAAAAGAAGACATGGCTTTGATGGGGCAATTGCTAGGAATTAAATTAGCAGCAAGTGAATTTATTGGGTATATTCAATTGTCAGAATTAAAAGATGTAACCAATCTGGTTCATTTAAATTATCAAAAATCAATTATTATGGCAACGTATATGTTGTGTGGTTTTGCAAATTTTGCATCGATAGGAATTCAAATTGGAGGGATTGGGTCGTTGGCGCCTGGACAAAGAAAAGTGCTATCAGAATTTGGTATGAAAGCGTTAATTGGTGGAACCATCGCTTCATTAATGTCTGCTACAATTGCAGGAATGATGATTGGTTAAAAAAAGGAGCAGTTAAATAGTTTTATAAATAAATCATTACATAAATAAATAGTAAGTGAAACAGTATTTAGATTTAGTGAAGCACGTTTTAGAGAACGGAAATGAAAAAGGAGATAGAACTGGTACTGGAACTAAAAGTGTTTTTGGTCATCAAATGCGTTTTGATTTAAGCAAAGGTTTTCCAATGGTTACCACTAAAAAATTACACTTAAAGTCTATTATTTATGAATTGTTGTGGTTTATAAATGGCGATACAAATATTAAATATTTACAGGAAAATGGTGTCAGAATCTGGAATGATTGGGCTGATGAAAATGGAGATTTAGGACCAGTTTATGGACATCAATGGCGTAATTGGAATAGCGATGATATTGATCAGTTAGAAGAAGTAATTGCGACTTTAAAAAATAATCCGAATTCTAGAAGAATGTTGGTTTCTGCTTGGAATCCATCAGTATTACCAGATACTTCTATTTCGTTTTCTGAAAATGTTGCAAATGGTAAAGCAGCTTTGCCACCATGTCATGCTTTTTTTCAGTTTTATGTAGCAGACGGAAAATTATCGTGTCAATTGTATCAGCGTAGCGCAGATATATTTTTAGGTGTTCCGTTTAACATTGCAAGTTATGCCTTGTTTACCATGATGATGGCGCAAGTTTGTGGTTACGAAGTAGGAGAATTTATTCACACATTTGGCGATGCTCATATTTATAGCAATCATCAAGAGCAATTAGAACTACAATTGTCTAGAGAATTAAGACCGTTACCAAAAATGAAAATCAACCCAGAAATTACATCAATTTTTGATTTTACTTTTGATGATTTTGAATTGGTAGATTACAATCCGCATCCACATATTAAAGGAAAAGTTGCAGTTTAATATGAATACAATCACAATAATTGCAGCAATAGCAAATAACAAAGCATTAGGAAAAAACAACGATTTAATTTGGCATTTACCTGCCGACTTAAGACGCTTTAAAAAAGTAACTTCTGGACATCATATTTTAATGGGAAGAAACACGTTTGAATCCATTGGAAAGCCTTTACCAAATAGAACAACGGTTATTATTACGAGAAATAAAAATTACAAAGCAGAAGGATGTATTGTTGTTGATAGTATTGAAAAAGCAATAGAAGTAGCTAAAGAAGATAAGCACATATTTATTATTGGTGGAGCGCAAATTTACAAGCAAGCAATGGCTTCTAATTTAGTAGATCAATTAGATATTACGCAAGTGCATCACACTTTTGATGCCGATGTATTTTTCCCAGAAATCGATACAGAAATTTGGAAAGAAATAGCAAGAGAAGATTTTTTTGCTGATGAAAAAAATAATTATAATTATAGCTTTATCAGTTATGAAAAAAGAAATGCTTAGTTAATACGTCAGATTCATTTTATATTTCTGTTCTGCAAATTTAAAATACCAGTACAATTTATAATTTACTTCAAGACCATAGTTGATGTTTGCATCATAATCAATGTGGTTTTCATAGATGTTTGGATTATATTTTGTTGGATTTCGAACTCTGTCATTCCATGTATAAACATACAATCTGTTTTTGTTTTCTAAATAAGTGGTTGAATAATAAGACATTGGTTTTGCAATGGTGTTTAGATAAAGAGTAAAACCAACATCAATAATAATAATCTGATATTCTAAGCTGTCATTGGCAATGACTACAGGTTGTTCTTTCTGATTAGTGTTTTTTACAGGTGATGAACTACAAGCATATACAAATATTCCAACAGAAAGGAGAACGAGATATTTTTTTAAAAGTTTCATAATCAGTAGTTTTACAAGTAAAGTACTGAAATTTATTTTAGAAACGATTGGATTATCCGAGTTTTAACATTAAATTTCAACATCAAACTTATATAACATGCGTAAAATTATATTTCTACTTTTTATAGTTAATGTTCTTGTTTCTTGCCATCAGCAAGAAATCAAAAAATCTACTTACAGCATTTTAGACGAAAAAGAGAGAGCAATTGTGCGAGACCAAATTATTGAAGATCGTTTTAATAATTTGCTTCCTAAATTGATGGATAAAACCGATATTGATATGTGGGTTGTAATCTCAAGAGAATACAACGAAGATCCAGTAATAAAAACCATGTTGCCGTCTGTTTGGTTAAATGCAAGAAGAAGAACCATCTTAGTTTTTTATCGAAATAAAGAAAAAAACACCATCGAAAAATTGGCTGTTGCAAGATATGATGTTGGTAATAACATTAAATCGGCATGGAATAAAGAAAAAGAACCAAATCAATGGAAAGCGTTAAATAGAATTATAGAAGAAAGAAATCCGACTAAAATTGCCGTAAATATTTCAAAACATTTTGCGTTGGCAGACGGATTGGTAAAAACAGATTATGATGAGTTTGTAGAAAATCTATCGAAAACGAATCAAAAGAAAATTGTTTCAGCAGAAAAACTAGCAATTGGTTGGATAGAAACGAGAACTCCAAAAGAGATGGAGTTGTTTAGAGATTTAGTAAAAATTACACACAATATTATTGATGAAGCGTTTACAAATAATGTCATAAAACCAGGAGAAACTACTACAGATGATGTTGTTTGGTGGATGCGTCAGAAAGTTACGGATTTAGGTTTAGCAACTTGGTTTCATCCAACGATAGATATCCAGCGGAGTAAAGAACCACTAAAATCTCATATATATTCATTTACAAAAGCAGGAAATGATAAGGTAATATTGCCAGGAGATTTATTGCATTGCGATTTCGGAATTAGTTATCTTGGATTAAATACAGATTGTCAGCAACACGCCTATGTTTTAGAAAAAGATAAAAAAGAAGTTCCAGTGTTTTTAGCGGATGCTTTTGCAAAAGGAAATCGGCTACAAGATATTTTAACGAGCAATATGCAAACAGGTAAAACGGGGAATGAAATTTTATTAGCATCTTTGAATCAAGCAAAAAAGGAAGGACTTCGACCTTCAATATATTCTCATCCTTTAGGGTTGTTTGGTCACAGCGCCGGAACAACAATTGGCATGTGGGATTCTCAAGGTGGCGTTCCAGTTAATGGAGATTATCCGCTACATAAGAACACTGTCTATGCAATAGAATTAAATGTTACTGTTGCCATAAAAGAATGGCAAAAAGATATTAGAATAATGTTAGAAGAAGCAGGTTTTTTTGGAAACGGAAAACATAATTATGTAAATGAAAGACAAGAAGCGATTAAGCCCATAAAAATAAAATATTAAATGCAGAACAGATGTTTTTGGGTAAATGAAGATCCATTATATATTGAATATCATGATAATGAATGGGGAAAACCAGTGTATGATGATGCAAGGTTGTTTGAGTTTTTAGTACTCGAATCTTTTCAAGCAGGAATAAGTTGGATCACAATTCTGAAAAAGCGTGAAAATTTTAGAGTAGCTTTTGATAATTTCGATTATAAAAAGATAGCCAATTACCAAGAAGATAAATTTGATGAATTATTACAAAACTCAGGAATTATTCGCAATAAATTAAAAATAAAATCTGCCATATCAAATGCAAAACTATTTATAGAAATTCAGAAAGAATTTGGCTCATTTTCAAAATTTATTTGGAACTATGTAGATGAAAAACCAATAATAAATACTTTTCAAAAACGAGAAGATGTCCCAGCAACGACTGAGTTATCAGATGTAATTTCTAAAGATTTAAAAAAACGCGGATTTAAATTCGTCGGATCAACCATTGTGTATGCTTTTATGCAAGCAACCGGAATGGTTAATGATCACACAACTAATTGTTTTTGTTATTAAAGTTTATTATGGCTAGAAAAATAAAAGATCCAGGTTTTGGATATTCTTCTTCAAAAAACGCAAGAAGTATTATTAATAAAAACGGTAGTTCTAATGTTGTTCATATCAACAAAAAAAGAAGTTTAGATGATTTTTATTCATTTTTTATTGAAATTTCTTGGAGTAAGTTTTTCTTAATAATTCTAATATCTTATACATTATTAAATGTGCTTTTCGGACTCGTTTACACATTAATAGGTATTGAAGAAATTACCAAAAGTACCGGGAGTTTTTTCTCCGATTTTTTAAACGGATTCTTTTTTAGCGCACAAACATTAACAACTGTTGGTTATGGTGGAATTGCACCTCATGGAATTGCATCTAACATTATTGCAGCTTTTGAAGCAATGATTGGTTTGTTAAGTTTTTCATTTATCACAGGATTATTATATGGTCGTTTTTCAAAACCAAAAGCTGCGATAAAATTTAGTAAAAATATAATCCTTAGAGAGTTTAAAGATAAAAGAGCTATAATGTTTCGCTTAATGAATAGCAGAAAAACGGTTATGATTGAGCCTAAAATTTCGGTAACATTAGCGATTACAGATCCTAAAACTGAAAAATATAAGTTTTACAATTTAAATTTAGAAAGAGACTCAATTATGTACTTGCCAACAGTTTGGACAGTTGTTCATGAGATTGATGAGAAAAGCCCGTTGTTTGATTTATCAAATGATAAAATAGCTTCTTTAACGGCAGAATTGTATTTGCTTCTTCAGTATCATGAAGAATCATTTGCACAAAATGTATATCAAATACACTCATATAATTTCAATGAAATGGAAGTTAATGTAAAGTATAAACCTTCTTATGGATATGATTTAGATGGGTTTGCAGTATTAAATCATGATACATTAAGTGAAGTAGAAAAAATGTAATTAGCTTTTGCTATAAATCCTAATAAAACTAAAAATAGCAATGGCAATTAGCATCCAAAAACCAACTTTTAACGCCGTGTTTTTATAGTATTTTTTATGATTTATAATATCCTTTCTATAACTCCAAATCATTAAAATAATAAAAGCAACAATAAAAAATCCAGCAAAAATTAATTGACCATTGGTAAACATAAATTCGTATTTTTATACAAAAATACGAATTAAATGAAGACAGCTATTGTTTTTGGAGCAACTTCTGGTATCGGAAAATCTCTAACAGAAATATTGGTTAAAAACAACTATAAAGTTGCAATTACTGGTAGAAGAATAAAAAACTTAGAAGAGTTAAAAAACAAATACCCAGATCAAATTTTAGTCAAACAAAATGATATTCAACAAATAGAAGAGGTTGAGAATGTTTTTAATGAAATTGTTGCAGAATTTAAAACGGTAGATTTAATTGTGCAATCTTCTGGAGTTGGATTTGTAAATCCAAAATTAGAATGGAATTTATTAGCCCAAACAATTAATACAAATGTATTAGGAGTTACAAAGTTATATTCTTTGGCGTATACACTATTTAAAGAGCAGAAATTTGGACATTTGGTTGGTATTTCATCTATAGCATCAATTAGAGGAAATAGAGCAGCGCCAGATTATTTTTCATCTAAAGCGTATCAAAAAGCATTTTTAGAAAGTTTATATATTAAAACAAAATCAATAAAATCTAAAAAAGTTTTTATTACAGATATTCGACCAGGATTTGTTGATACACCAATGGCATTAGGAGAAGAAATTTTTTGGATGGTTCCTTTAGATAAAGCTGCAACTCAAATTTATTCAGCAATAAAAAAGAAAAAAAGAGTTGCCTATGTTTCTAAACGTTGGGCACTCATTGCTTTTGTGTTAAAAATAGCTCCAGCTTGGTTGCTTAAAAAAACAACATAAATGTTATTTCGACAGAACGACGATAGGAGTGGCGAGAAATCTCATGAAGTGGCACTAAAATATTTCTCAATCATATCTCATTTAAAGATAATTAGCAAAAACATAAATTAAGAAGAAAAGACAAGCAAAACATATGAAAAATAAAATCAAAGCAGTACACGAATTCCACACAGCATTTAAATTAAACATGAACACTTCTCCAATAGCAAGTATTGGAGAAGATAGAAATCTATTGCGTTTTAATTTAATGAAAGAAGAAAACGAAGAATATTTAGAAGCTGCGCAAAATAACGATTTAGTAGAAGTTGCCGATGCGCTTGGTGATATGTTGTATATTTTATGTGGAACGATTATAGAACACGGAATGCAAGATAAAATTGAAGAAGTTTTTAATGAAATCCAACGCAGTAATATGAGTAAGCTAGGAGGAGATGGAAAACCAATTTATCGTGAAGATGGGAAAGTGTTAAAAGGGCCAAATTATTTTAAACCAAACATTGCTAGTATTTTAGATAAATAAAAAGTAATATATTTATTGAATTTTTAAAATTTAAAAATAGATAATTATGAAGAATATATATGTTGTATTGATTTGTATCTTACTATCTGTAAGTGCAAATTCACAAAGTTTTATTGGGGCTTGGGAAGGATATCATGAATCTGAAAAAGGTGTAAAAATAAAAACAGTAGTTACTTTTGCAGAAGGCTATCAAGTAATGACTAGATACGAAGCCAACTCAGGGAAATTTATAACCACCAATGGAGGTTCTTGGAAATTATCTGGAAATACCATGACAGAGAAAATAGAATTTGATTCAAGTAATCCAGAACTAGTTGGGTCTGAAGTAAGTTTTGAAGTATTCATTTCAGACTCAGAAATGGGAATTGTAGGGCGTAAAATGAAACTGAAAAGAATTGATAATGGAACGCCAGGGAAGTTGCAAGGTGCTTGGTTGATGTCTGGTAGAATTAGAGATGGAAAAACGCAAATGAGAGATACATCAGGACCAAGAAAAACAATGAAAGTTTTATCAGGAACTCGTTTTCAATGGATTGCATACAATACCAAAACCAAAAAATTTATGGGAACTGGTGGAGGAACATACACAACCATTAATGGAAAATATAAAGAGAAAATAGAGTTTTTTTCTAGAGATGATTCTAAAGCAGGAATTAGCTTAACTTTTGACTATACTTTAAAAGACGGAACATGGAATCATAAAGGTTTTTCTAGTAAAGGAGCTGCAATGCACGAAATTTGGAGTGTTCGGAAATAAAACTGTTTTTTTTTATTAATTAAGTGTAACATTCTTTTGATTTTGGATACTAATAAGTATAACTAGTAAAATTTTGAAAGATATGCAAAACACATCAAAGGGGAAATTAGAAGCTATAAAAGAAACAATTTTGAAATTTTACCAGTGCGAAGTAAGAACCTTTAAACAAATTTTAGGTATAAAATAAGGATTACAATTCGTAATTCTGACCTTCTAAAGCAAATCGAAAACCTAGTTTTTCGATTTGCTTTCTTTCTTTACTATCTTTTTGTAATGTTGGATTTGTATGATTAAAATGTATAAAAATCACTTTGTTTTTTGTTGTTAAAGATTGATTTTTAAACAGAGCAACTGTTTCGGAAGTAAATGGGTGTGGAATCTCTGACATCGGTCTGCTTAGTTCTCCGTCTTTTAAAAAAGACGCATCTAAAAAAGCATAATCTACTTTTTTTACTTCTTCAATAATATTTTTTCTCCATTTGTGCCATTTGTCAATATCTGGAATAAACAACGCTGTTTTTTTTAAACCTTCAATTTTATAACCAACCGTTTCAGAAAATTCATCTCTATGGGGAACTAAAAAAGGTGTCACTTTTAATTGCCTATTCAAGACAATTGTTGAGTCATTTTGTAATTTTTGTATTGCAATATTTTTTAACGAAACTAATTGACTCCAAGGTCCGTTTGATTCTAAAAACGTTTTCATTTTTGGCATCGCAAAAACATTAATGCCTTTTTTTCCAAATGCTTCTCTGCCAAAATACATTAAGCCAGTATAATGCCCAATATGCGCATGTGTTAGAAAAACACCATCAATAATTTTATCGTTTTTTAAATGATTTTGCTCTAAATCTGCTAATTGTGTGTGCATATCTGGGGTTGCCTCAAATAACCATTTTTGTTTGTTTTCAAGATCAACCAAACCTAAAGAAACCACACTTTTTCTTTTATTGGTTCCGTTATAATAATTGGCGCAACATTCTTTTTGACAACCTATATGTGGATAACCACCATCTTGAGCAATTCCTAAAACAGTAATGTATTGACTTGGTTTTGAGGTTTCTGCTAATTCAATCGATTTTTTTTCTGTTTTACAGCTAAATAAAAAGATGCCTAATAAAAGAAAGAGTGATTTAAATTTCATTATTTGATTTGTTTAAGAAATTAAATCTACAAAAAAGAAGCAACATGGTTGTTGAGATATTTTTTCTATTTTTGTGAAAGTTAGCTTAACATGAGATATAAAGAATATAATATCAACAAAGTTTTAGAAAAATGCATTCCTGTTTTTTGGGAAAAAGGATTTAGAGGTTGTTCCATACAAGAAATTGTAAAAGTAACTGGAGTAAATCGATTTTCGTTGTACCATGAATTTCAAAACAAAGAAGGAATCCTCTACAATTCTTTAAAATTATATGATGAGCGTTATAGTAAACAAAAATTTGATCTTTTAAAAAAGGAAGGCGAACTTAAAAATGTTCTTCAAGAATTTTACCTGTCTTTTTTACAAAATAAAGACGAATTTCAAGGTTGCTTTTATATCCATATTGGAACAGAGTTGGCTGATGATGATTTAGAGATTAAAAAACTTATAAAAACGTATTTATCAAATTTAGAATTGATAATTAGTGAAAGATTACAAAAAGAAAATAGCACAAAAGAAGATGCTTCTTTTTATGCTAGGCATTTAGTTGGATTATTTTGTACATCAATGAGTTTTTGTTTAATCCATTCAGAAAAAGAAAAAGAAAAACACATTGCTAACGGAATACAAGTAATATTGAATAAAAAAATCAATTATGCCACAAGTTCTTAATCAATCATACAATCAATTAGTAGAGAAAGCACAGGTATTATTCTGGACTAAAGGATACAAAGGTGTGAAAGCACAAGAATTGGCAGAACATTTAGATGTAAGTACATCTGTAATTTATAATAAGTATACAAAAGATATGCTCTTTATGGATTCATTAGATTATTATACCTCTAATTATTCTGATCCTTTTCTAAAACAATTAAGAGAGTCTACTGAAGGTTTAGATTCCTTAAAAATGTTTTTTTATGCGTTGATAGATGCTTTGTTAGATAAAACCTTTCCTAAGAGTTGTTTAATGGTAAATACTGTGGTGGAAATGCGTAATGCAAATCAAGAAATTATTGATGTGTATCAGCGTTATTTTGATACTTTAATTAAAAGCTATAAGGTGGTTCTTGATAAAGCTATTGAATTAGGTCAGATTAAATACAAAGAAAAAAAAGATGAATACGCAGAGTTTTTATTAGGGGTTATCTTTTCAGTGAGTATTTTATATAAAATTCAAGAAAAAGAACAGCTACTTGAGTTTATAGATGAACAGCTTTCATTTATAGAATAGTTTATATCTGAACGCTATTTTTTATTCTTTCTTTTACTATTTCTAAATTTGGTTTATCATAAACGAAAAACTAAAAATTATGTCAGAAGTAGTTGTAAACAAAACAATCAATGCATCAGCAAAAGATGCTTGGAACAGATTATCATCATTTAAAGGAATTGAAGAATATTCTCCAATTGCAAAATCAGAAACTACTGGTGAAGGAGCAGGAGCTAAGCGTACTTGTTATATGCCAGATGGAGCTGTAATTTTTGAAACCCTAAACAGCGTTGATGTTGAAAATATGGAGTTTGAGTATGAAATTAATAAAGGGCCATTTCCAATTACCCGTTATGTAAGTACAGTAAAAGTAGAAGCGATTGGAGATAATAGTTGTAAGATAACTTGGGGATGTGAATTTGATTCAGATCCAGAAGCAGAAGCAGATATGATTCAGCTTTTTAAAGGTTTTTACAATGTAATTATAGATAGTTTAGAAGAATTATTAGCTTAAATAGTTATTGTTAAAACAAAAAAAAGCTCTCAAATTTGAGAGCTTTTTTTTATTATACTATTACTCTCCAATTATAAGGATCAGCAGATTTGTTAGTTTGTATATCTGTTATACGTTTTTTTAATAAAGTCGCATACGAATTGTTTATTTCTGGCAATCTGTAATCAGTATTTTTATGTCCAAATACAGCAATTGGAGAAATTACCGCAGCCGTTCCTGCTCCAAACATTTCTTTTAAACTTCCATTTTTCGCTGCACTCACAACTTCTTTTACAGTAATTTTACGAACCTCAACAGTAATGTTCTCGTTTTTAGCAATTTCAATGATGCTTTTTCTGGTGATTCCATCTAAAATACGATCACTAGTTGGACTGGTGATTAAGGTGTCGCTAATTCTGATGAAAATATTCATAGCACCAGCTTCTTCAATATATTCATGCGTATTATCATCAGTCCAAATCACTTGACTGTAGCCTTTTTCTATGGCCAATTGTGTTGGGTAAAACTGAGCTGCATAATTACCACCTGTTTTTGCAAAACCAACTCCGCCATTTGCAGCACGAGCATATTGCTCTTCAATCATTACCTTTACTTCTCCAGAAAAATAAGAGCCAGAAGGAGAGGTTGCAATGATTAACTTATATTCATCTGCCGGAGCCGCTTTAAATCCATTTCCAGAGGCAAACATGAAAGGTCTAATATATAAAGAGCATCCTTCGTTTTTAGGGATCCAATTTCGATCAATATCGATGAGTTTCAGTAACCCTTCCATGAAAATATTTTCTGGAATTGCAGGAATCATTAATCGTTCTGCAGAAATATTTAAGCGTTTGCAATTATCTAGAGGTCTAAAAAGCATTGCATTATCATCAGCATCTCTATAAGCTTTCATTCCTTCAAAAATAGATTGTCCATAATGAAAAATCCTAGCAGATGGATCTAATTGAATCGGGCCATATGGCATTATGGTAGAATTCTGCCATTTCCCTTCTTTGTAATCACAGACAAACATATGATCTGAAAAAATAGTTCCAAAAGGTAGGTTGTTAAAATTAACTTGATCTATAGTGGATTCTTTTACCAGATTTACTTCGATATTTGAACTCATTTCTATGCAAATTTTTAGGTGACAAAGTTACGTAATTTATTGTTTTCTGATGGTAAGAAATACGGATTTCTACTGTTTAATTTCTTACATTTGTCAGCAACGTGTGAATGTCAAATCAATAAAATTTTCACTAAGATCTAGTATTGTTTTGCAATTATTACTAGCAGCTTATAAAGAAGGAAACAGCATTAATGACTAAACCAAAACATACATACTCTTTTAAAACTAAAGTGTATCGATGAAAGGAAAATGAAGCAACTATTTATTTAATTAAATAATTTGAAAAGAGAAATTTTGATAACTTCAGATGGTTCTACAACTATTCATTTACCTGAATGGAATGAACAATATCATTCTAAACACGGTGCAATTCAAGAGGCATATCATGTGTTTATCAAGTCTGGTTTAGAAACGGTTTCTGCCCCTGAAGTATCAATTCTAGAAATAGGTTTTGGCACAGGTTTAAATAGCTTTATTACATTGTTAGAGGCAGAGAAAAACCAACAAAAGACACACTATGTTGGCGTAGAAGCATATCCCGTAATCAAAGAAGAAGTAGCTTGTTTAAATTATGTAACTCAACTTAAAGCTAAAAATCATCAAAATATTTTTGATAAAATGCATGCCATTTCTTGGAATCAACAGCATCAGTTAACGGAGAATTTTAGTTTAATAAAAAGACAACAATTTTTTCAAGATATTAACGATAAGAATATTTTTGACTTGATTTATTTTGATGCTTTTGGAGCAGAACATCAGGCAGAATTGTGGACTATTGCTATTTTTGAAAAAATGTTTACTGCGTTAAAAATAAATGGTATTTTAGTGACTTATTCGGCAAAAGGAAGTGTACGAAGAGCGATGCAAGAAGTTGGTTTTGTTGTAGAGCGTTTGCCTGGTCCTCAAGGAAAAAGAGAAATGCTGAGAGCTATAAAAAAATAGTGTAAAATATCTAGAGTAATAAAACTGACTCACATGAAATTTAGAAGAATTAGAGAGCGTAAAAAATCAAATCCTAAGAGAGGAATTGTATTGGTTATCTTGTTAATTATAATTGTTTATTTGTGGATGAATGCAGAAGCGTTTATTACACGTTTATTTGAATAGAAGCTTGTTGAAAACCGAAAAAATTATATTAGGTATTGATCCAGGAACCACAATTATGGGTTTTGGCGTAATTAAAATTGTTGGAAAGAAAATGGAATTTGTTCAAATGAACGAATTGATTTTAACCAAATACACCGATCATTATCTGAAACTCAAACTTATTTTTGAAAGAACAATCGAATTGATTGATACGTACAATCCCGATGAAATTGCCATTGAAGCGCCTTTTTTTGGTAAAAATGTGCAATCGATGTTGAAGCTTGGAAGAGCGCAAGGAGTTGCAATGGCAGCAGGATTGTCAAGAGAAATTCCGATTACAGAATATTTGCCAAAGAAAATTAAAATGGCAATTACTGGAAACGGAAATGCGAGTAAAGAACAGGTTGCGTTGATGTTAAAATCATTATTAGATTTAAAAACCTTACCAAAAAACTTAGATGCAACCGATGGTTTGGCAGCAGCCGTTTGTCATTTTTACAATGCAGGAAAAGTTGTTGGAGGAAAAAGTTATACAGGTTGGAGTGCTTTTGTGAAACAAAATCCTAAAAAATTAGGCAATTGACAATGAACAATAAACAGTTAACAATTATCATTAAACTGTGAATATTGTTAGATCGAAGTTCCTAAAAATTTTATTTTTGATAACTGATAACTGATAACTGATAACTGATAACTGATAACTGATAACTGATAACTGATAACTGATAACTGCAACTGATAACTGATAACAGATCCATGTCCGGCATATACCTTCACATACCATTTTGCAAACAAGCATGTTTTTATTGCGATTTTCATTTTTCTACTTCGTTAAAAAAGAAAGATGATTTGATTTCTTGTTTGATAAAAGAACTCGAAATCAGGAAAGAAGAACTACAAAACGAAACGATTGAAACGATTTATTTTGGTGGCGGAACTCCGAGTTTATTATCTGTTGATGAAATTCAATCAATAATTGATGCAATTAATGCGAATTATAAAGTTGTCGAAAACCCAGAAATAACTTTAGAAGCAAATCCTGATGATTTAGTGTCCGTTCGAGCGCAGTCGAGAACTATTTTTGAAGATTATAAAAAGGCAGGAGTTAACCGATTAAGCATCGGAATTCAATCTTTTTTTGAAGAAGATTTAAAACTAATGAATCGCGCACACAACGCAAAAGAAGCAAAAGATTGCTTATCTATGGCAACTCGCTATTTTGATAATATTACTATCGATTTAATTTACGGAATTCCGAATATGTCCATCGAAAAGTGGAAACAAAACTTACAAACTGTTTTCGATTTTGAAATTAATCATATTTCTAGTTACGCATTAACTGTAGAACCAAAAACAGCATTAGACACTTTTATCAAGCAAGGAAAATATCCAGAGTTAGATGAAGAGTTGGCGAAACAACATTTTGAAATTTTAGTTAAAGAAACTCAAAAACAAGGATTTGTGCATTATGAAATTTCGAACTTCGGAAGACCAAATTATTTTTCGAAACACAACACGAGTTATTGGCAGGGAAAAAAATATATCGGAATTGGTCCATCAGCTCATACGTTTAGCAAAACACATAGAAGTTGGAATGTTGCTAATAATACAAAATATATCAAATCAATTTTAGAAAATAAATTGCCAAACGAAGTTGAAAAGCTGTCGAAAAATGATCAATTCAACGAGTCTATAATGACAGGTTTACGAACTATTTGGGGAGTTTCTTTATTGGAAATTGAAACAGAATTCGGAAGTGATTATAAAAGGCAATTATTAGCATCCGCAGAAAAATTTATTAACAAAGATTTAATTGTCATTGCGAGAGAAACGAAGCAATCTTTTAATGATAAAGAGATTACTTCGTCGATTCCTCCTCGTAATGATATTGAATTTCTAAAAACCACAAAAAAAGGTAAATTTTTAGCAGATGGAATTGCATCAGATTTATTTATTCTGAACTAGTTTTAGCTTGTTTTTTAGGTTTCTAAATCACAAAACCCTAATTTAAAAAAGCTATATTTGGATTTATAATAACCCGTTGAGCGTTTTGACAAAATCCTGTCAGTTCGAGTGAACTTTATGATTGAAATGAGTAAAATTTGTATCGAGAACCTGCCTACCGGTCAGGCAGGTAAGAATTTTAATACTTAAAAAGTTCTCGATACAATTTTTCGTTCCTCAAAATCACTCGAACTGACATTTTGATGCGATTTATAATAATAAAATTTACTGTAATCAAGTTTAATTAAAAAGATACTGAAAATTCAGCATGAAAGCAATAATAGAATATAATTCAAGAAAGATAGAGGTTAACATATCTAACCCTTTAGATATTTCAATTCCTATAGATATGTCAAAAAAAAATGTGAACGCTTGGTATGTTGATGATCCAACCATTTTTCCAGAAGAATTTGAAGGAGAAAAAATCAAGGTTTCTGAAGGTGCAGTTGTAAACTTTAACAGCATTCACTTTAATCCACATTCACATATTACACATACAGAATGTGTTGGACATGTTACAGAAGAAGTACATTCTGTCAATAAAAATTTAAAATATTTTATTTTTCTTGCAGAGGTAGTTACAGTTGCTCCAGAAAGTAAAAATGGAGATTTTGTTATTTCAGAAAAACAACTAAAAACAGCATTAAAAAACAAAAAAAGAGATGCAATTGTAATTAGAACTTTACCAAATTTATCGGATAAAAAAGAGATGCACTATTCAAATACAAATCCACCTTATTTGTTAGAAGAAGCGGCAATTTATTTAAAAGAAAAAGGCATTAAGCATTTATTGATCGATTTACCTTCAGTGGATAAAGAAAAAGACGATGGTAAATTATTGTCTCACAATGCTTTTTGGAACACTTCAGGAAAAACAAGAATGGATGCAACCATAACGGAGTTTATTTACGTGCCAAACTCTATTGAAGATGGTGAATATTTACTAAATTTAATGATTGCACCTTTTGAAAATGATGCAACACCAAGTAAGCCTGTTTTGTATGAAATTATCAAATAATATATGAAGAAGAATAAAAAAATAAAATATATTTTTTACGCAGTAATAATTGTATTTATTCTTCTAATAAAAGGAGCGGTGTATTCAGACATCCCTGTTGAAGTTTTAAAAAAGAAGTATGCAAATGAATATTCTAAATTTATTGAAATCGACGGAATGCAAGTGCATTACAGAGATGAAGGAAAAGGAACTCCAATTGTATTAATTCACGGAACAGCTTCTTCATTGCATACTTGGGATGATTGGACAAAAGAACTCTCAAAAAACTACAGAATAATTAGAATGGATTTGCCAGCTTTTGGTTTAACTGGAGCAAATGAAAACGGAGATTATTCAATTGAAAATTACACTAAATTTTTACATAAATTTTTATCAAAAGTAAACGTTGATACTTTCTATTTGGTTGGTAATTCTTTAGGAGGAAATATTGCCTGGGATTTTGCTGCTGAATATCCTAAAAAAGTTAAAAAATTGGTTTTAATTGATGCAAGCGGTTTATCAACAAACAAACCACAACCTTGGATTTTTAAAATGGCAAGAACGCCAGTTGTAAATTCGCTTTTTTTATATCTAACGCCAAGAATGGTCATTAAAGATAATATGAAACAAGTGTATGCAGATGATTCTAAAATAACGGACGAGTTGATTACGCGTTATCACGAAATGGCTTTGAAAATAGGAAACAGACAAGCTTTTATAGATAGAGCAAAAATGGATTTTAACTTTGACGATAAAGCAAATTTAGAGAAGTTAAAAAGTATAAAAACAGAAACGTTACTACTTTGGGGAGAAAATGATGTTTGGATTCCGCTTGATAACGGAAAACGAATGGATCGTTTACTTCCAAATTCTAAATTAGTTATTATAAAAAATTCTGGACATGTACCGATGGAAGAAAATCCAACAGAAAGTTTTGCGGTTTTGAAGGCATTTTTGGAGATTCGCTAACGGTTCGCATAAATGGCGTGGCTGTGCATAACAGCCATGAACATTTTATGCATTGTTGGTGGTTCGTTTTTAATTCATTATGTTGTTTTCATTCAACAATTCCAAGCATTTTATTTCACTTTCTTTGATACTATTACCAAATGAAATCATAATTTTATAAATACCCAAAAGTTCTTTAAATACATAATGCTGCTGCAGAAGTCCTTTTATTTTAGAATCTTCAGATTGAATTACTTGAACAATTTCATAAAAATTGTTTTCCGAGGGATCAAAATCCAAGTATTTATTTCGTTCAGATATATATTTATTTCGTTCCTTTACTCTTATATCGATGATAGATTGTAAATATTCTTGTTGTCTGGTTAATTGAAAAAGTGATTTACGTTTTTCTTCGCTGAATAACCCAATCTTTCCTGAAGATTTTAAATCTATCAATGTATGATTAATGGGCAGGTATCTATAGCGTTCCCATTTTACGTTAGTACTGCTATCAATTAATGCATTTATTGAAATCCCACCTTTGTCAAAATAATCAAAATACGATTGGATACTACGCACAGCTTTTTCGGATTTAATTATAAGGTTATTAATCATAATCGTATCAGCAACTAAATCAGCAATAATTTTTTCTTTATACAAGTTCGCCTGAATTCTCGATTTCTTTTCCTCATTCAAATTGTTAACTTGTAGAGCTAATAATATTCCTATCATAACAAGAAGAATTTCTCCAATTGCATAAATCAGGTATCTTTTCAAATTACTTTCATTAATCAACTTCCTCCTTATTTTTCGAAAAAATTTTAGCATTGATTTTTATTTTTTCTAATGACCACCAACTTTAATGATATCGAACGTTTCAATGTTTTATATCAAGAGTTAGCGAAGTTACCGAAAAAGGAGTTTAGAAACAAACTGAATTATTTTTCAAAACTATCTTATCTTTAACTCAAATTTTTTTACATGCACATAGAACAACTAAGAGAATATTGTATTGCCAAAAAAGGAGTTACAGAACACTTTCCGTTTGATGATGTTACGTTGGTTTTTAAAGTCATGGGAAAAATGTTTGCGTTGGTTGGCTTAAATCATTGGGAAAAAGGAGAAACGAACATCAATTTAAAATGTGATCCAGATTGGGCAGAAGAGTTGCGTGGCGAATACGAAAGTATAAATGCAGGTTGGCACATGAGTAAAAAACATTGGAATACTGTTACGCTAAACGATGATACTTCTGATGCTTTTGCTTTTGAGTTGATAGATCATTCATATGAGTTGGTTGTAAAAGGATTGACAAAAAAGTTAAAAGCAGAATTAGAGAACTTGTAGTTTTATTGTGAGATCTCTCCGCTACGGTCGAGATGACATTTCGTAATATTTTTATGTACTTCTGTCATTTCAAGTAAAGTCAAGATGATTGTGTAATGTCATTTCGAGTGAAGTGAAACAAAACCGAGAAATCTTTATTTTTATAATGAGATCTCTCCGTTACAGTCGAGATGACATCGTGCTGTTTTGTGAGTATTATTGTCATTTCGAGTTAAGATAAACGAAACCGAGAAATCTCAAATTTCATCATTTAAAAAACTCCAATCTGGATTTTTAAGATTTATGAGAAATTCTTTCTTTTTTCTACCCCACCGTTTTAATTGTTTTTCTCTATCGATAGCTATTTCAATTTCTTGATAATGCTCAAAATAAATCAAATACTTACAATTATATTTATGTGTAAAATGTTTTGAATTAGCTTCTGGATTCTCATGATAAAATAATCTAGTTTTCAATTCATTGGTAACACCAATATATAAAACTGTCTTATTTTTGTTGGTAATTATATACACATAATAATTATGTGTTCCTTTTGTCTTTTTCATAGTGCTTAAATTTATAAACATTTTTCAAATTTCCCTTCTTTGTATTGAATAAAAAACAGATTAATTGTCATTTCGAGTGAAGTGGAACAGGATTAGAGAACTTGTAGTTTTATTGTGAGATCTCTCCGCTACGGTCGAGATGACATTTCGTAATGTTTTTATGTACTTCTGTCATTTCAAGTAAAGTCAAGATGATTGTGTAATGTCATTTCGAGTGAAGTGAAACAAAACCAAGAAACCTTTATTTTTATAGTGAGATCTCTCCGTTACAGTCGAGATGACATCGTGCTGTTTTGTGAGTATTATTGTCATTTCGAGTGAAGTGAAACAAAACCGAGAAACCTTTATTTTTATAATGAGATCTCTCCGTTACAGTCGAGATGACATCGTGCTGTTTTGTGAGTATTATTGTCATTTCGAGTGAAGATAAACGAAACCGAGAAATCTTTATTTTATAATAAAATCTCTCCAAGGATCCTGTCTTGAGCGAAGTCGAAAGGATCGAGATGACATTTCGTAATGTTTTTATGTATTTCTGTCATTTCTTGTGAAGTAAAATGATTGTATGTTGTCATTTCGAGTGAAGAGAAACGGAATCGAGAAATCTTTTAAAATTATATCGAGAAGTCTAATTCAAAATTCGATATTTAGAAGGCGTAATTCCTTTAGTATCTTTAAATTTTCTATTGAAGTTTGAAATATTTTTAAATCCAGATTTTTCAGAAACTTCTGCAATCAGCACATCATTATTTTTTAACAACCGACACGCATTTTCTATCCGAACTTCAATTAAAAACTGAAAATACGTCTTGTTAGTTCGTTGTTTAAAATACCTGCAAAAAGCATTCGATGTCATATTAGAAATTTCTGCAATCGTAGCTAAATCAATCTCTTTGTTGAAGTTGTTCATGGTATATTCCATAATATTACTCATGCGTTTTCCTTGATTATCAGAATATTTTTTCTGATAAATAAATTTTGATAACGGTTTCATTTCGGCGTTCAATAATTCACGAACAATTTTTAAGAAAATAATAAATCGCTCAAAATTTGATGCATTTTTTAAAGAAGAAAATAGCTCCAAAATTTCATTTTTATTACTCGTTACAATTCCGCCAGATTCACTTATTTTAAAAAAAGATTGCATTTCAGCAAAATCTCCCAATTCAAAAAAACCATCTCCGAAAGATGTTTTGGTAAAGAACAACGTTTGCATAAAAGAAGTTTTGCCAGAAGAAATATCGCTTTTAAAAACGTGTGGGACATTGCTTCCAATAATTAAAATATCTCCAGTTTTGTATTCATTTATAGAATCTCCAATCACCAAACTTCCTTCGCCTTGCACAATTGCGCATAACTGAATTTCTTCATGTTGATGTAGTTTATCATAAAAAAAAGCTCCTTTATCTTCTTGATAAATCAATGCAACATCTTTCGACTTCGGAATTTTAAAAGGTAAAACTTTCATGCATTAATTGTTTAGTAATTGCACAAATATATGCTAAAATTCACTTAAAAATAAAGTTAATCAATTAAATTAGGCTAAAAAAGTATTATATGTAGATAATATAAGGAAATCAAAAAAGTAAAAACTAGCCTAAATTTGTAAAAAATAAATGACAATGAGTATACAATGGAATGGTGTTATGCCAGCAGTAACCACTAAATTTTCTGATGATGACACGTTAGATTTGGTAAATTTTGAAATAAACATCAAGGCACAATTAGATGCTGGTGTTAACGGAATTATTTTAGGCGGAACTTTAGGAGAAGCAAGTACTTTAACAGCAGAAGAAAAGAAAATTTTAATAGAAAAAACAGTAGAAATTGTTCAAGGAAAAGTTCCTGTAATTATCAACATTGCAGAACAATCAACCAAAGACGCAATTGAAGCGGCAAGATTGGCAAAAGAATACGGAGCCGAAGGATTAATGATGTTGCCTCCAATGCGTTACAAAGCTGATGATAGAGAAACAGTTACTTATTTTAAGAAAGTTGCAAATAGTACTTCTTTGCCAATTATGATTTATAACAATCCTGTAGATTACGGAATTGAAGTTACTTTAGATATGTTTGAGGAATTAGCTGAGTGTAAAAACATCCAAGCGGTAAAAGAATCTACCAGAGATATTTCAAACATATCGAGGTTTAAGAATCGTTTTAAAAAACGTTTTGCTCTTTTATGCGGAGTTGATACGTTGGCGTTAGAAAGTATTTTAATGGGAGCAGATGGTTGGGTTGCAGGTTTGGTTTGTGCATTTCCTGCTGAAACTGTTGCAATTTATAGCTTAGCAAAAGCTGGAAGAAATCTAGAAGCAATTGAAATTTATCGTTGGTTTTTGCCGTTGTTAGAGTTAGATATAAACACTAAATTAGTGCAAAATATTAAGCTGGCAGAAGTAGCAACAGGAATTGGAACAGAAAATGTTCGTGAGCCTCGTTTGCCTTTAATTGGTGAAGAAAGAAAAAAAGTTTTAGCAATTATAGAAGACGGATTAAAAACAAGACCAACATTGCCAGCGTATAAAAATTTGTAAATTAATTTGGGTGTTCCCTAAAGGTCGTGCTTTCGGCAGTCGCTTTTTTTACGTGTAAAAAAAAACAAACACATAAAAAAGAGCTTCAACAAATGCCTCAATCACTAACACAAAACAACTAACTACAAAGAAAAATAGTAGATAAAATCATGTTAGAAATTAGACCAACATGCGAAAACTGTAATAAATCATTGCCATTTGATTCTCAAGAGGCAATGATTTGTACGTTTGAATGCACCTTTTGTAAAGAGTGCGTAAATACAGTTTTACAACATGTTTGTTCCAATTGTGGCGGTGATTTTACACAACGGCCAATCAGACCAAAAGCATTATTAGAAAAATATCCAGTATCAACAAAAATTATTCATAAACCTGTTGATATAGAAAAACATATTAAAAATCTGAACATTAAAGATTAACTTCGGATTGTCATTCCGTACTTGATACGGAATCCATAAAAAAATAATTTATTAATTAGAATAATTCCTGTTTTTATAGGAATGACATAAAAAAATGATAACAGGAAAAAATTATATAGGAAATCAACTTTCTGCAACAGGAACGAAAACATTTACAACGTTTAACCCACAAACAAATACAGAAAATGCCTTTGTAATTACTGAAGCAACATCAGAAGAAATACAACAAGCAACAGTATTAGCTGCACAAGCATTTCAAATCTATTCTAAAAAATCAGGAAAAGAAAAAGCTGTTTTTTTAAGAGCAATTGCTGAAGAAATTGAAGCATTGGGAGAATCGTTGATTGAAATGTATTCTTCAGAATCTGGATTGCCTGCAGGAAGAGCAATGGGAGAAAGAGGAAGAACTGTTGGTCAGTTAAGAGCATTTGCAACTCACATTGAAGAAGGGTCTTGGGTTGATGCAACCATTGATACTGCTCAACCAGAAAGAAAACCAATGGCAAAAGTAGATTTACGTAAAATGAATGTTCCGTTAGGTCCAATTGTTGTTTTTGGAGCCTCTAATTTTCCGTTAGCATTTTCAACTGCTGGTGGAGATTCAGCGGCAGCTTTAGCAGCTGGTTGTCCGGTAATTGTAAAATCACATCCAATGCATGCAGGAACAGGAGAAATGGTTGCGTCCGCAGTAATTAAAGCAGCAGAAAAAACTGGAATGCCAAACGGCGTATTTTCTAATTTAAATAGTAGCGGAATTGAAGTTGGACAAGAATTAGTGCAAGATCCGAATGTAAAAGGGGTTGGATTTACAGGAAGTATAAGAGGAGGTAGAGCCTTGTTTGATGCTGCAGCAAAAAGATCAGAACCAATTCCGGTTTTTGCTGAAATGGGAAGTATAAATCCAGTTGTAATTTTACCAGAAGCATTAAAAGAAAAAGCTGTTGATTGGGCAAAAATTTATGCAGGTTCAATTACTTTGGGATCGGGACAATTCTGTACAAATCCTGGATTGTTACTAGGGATTAAAGGAAATGGATTGAATCAATTTGCACAAACTTTGGCAGAAGAAATTGTAAAAATTGAACCAACTTGTATGTTGCATCCAAATATTGTTGGAGCATATAATGGCAATAAAGCAAAAGCAATTTCTCAAAATGGAATTGAAGTATTAGCAGATTTTTCTGGTGATGTTAAAAGCAATTATGGACGTCAGATAGTTTCTAAAGTTGATGGGAAAACATTTTTAGAAAATCCAACTTTACATCACGAAGTATTTGGTCCGTTTTCTTTATTAGTTGAATGTGAAAATGAAGCACAATTAGAACAAATTTTACACCAATTAGAAGGGCAATTAACAGGAACAATTATCGGAACTGAATCTGAACTTTCTTCAAATTCTGGAATTGTATCTGCGTTACAAAATAGAGTTGGAAGAATTATTTTTAATGGCGTTCCAACAGGAGTTGAAGTATGTCCGTCAATGCAACACGGAGGTCCATATCCAGCATCAACAGATTCAAGATTTACAGCAGTTGGAGTAGATTCAATAAAACGTTGGGTTCGACCATTTAGTTTTCAAGCTTGGCCAAATAATTTATTGCCATACGAGTTGAAAAATGAAAATCCATTACACATTTTAAGAAATGTAAATGGAGTAAAAACAACAGATAAAATATAACATATGAAAATCATAAAACTCTTTGGATTTTTAGTATTAGTAAGCTTTGTAGCTTGTAAAAAAACTTCTTCAAACGAACAACTAAAATTATTAATTGCTACTTATGAAAAGCATAGAGAATATGATTTTAAAAGAAATGAATCTGTAGAAAACACCATTAAATATTATCAAGCTGAAGCTGAATTTGCTAAAAATATGAAAGCAGAATTACAGCAAGTTGCAACAAAAAACCTGTCTGAAACGGATAAAATTTCGCAAGAGTTATTGCTTTTTGTGTTACAGGATAAAATAGATCAACAGACGTTTAAAATGTACTTAAATCCGATTACTTCAGAATCGGCTTTTCATTTGAATTTAAGTAAAATGGCAAACCGTACTTTTAAAAACAAAAAACAAGTAAAAGAGTATTTTAAACAATTAGAAAATCTACCAAAACGTGTAGATTATAATATTGCGCTTATAAGAGCTGGAGTAAAAGAAGGGATTTCGCAACCAAAAGCGGTTTTTAACGAGTACGAAAAAACCTATGATAAACATATTGTTTTTGATGTAACTAAAAGTGAATTTTATAAACCATTTTATAAATTACCAACGTCGTTATCCTCAGCATTAAAAGATTCAATTCTTGGAGCAGCAAAAGTTAGTGTTCAAAAAAATGCAATAGATCAATACAAGAAAATTAAAACTTTTTTTGAAGAAGAATATTTTCCAAATACCAGAAAAGAATTAGGAGCTACAAGCATTCCAAACGGAAAAGAATTTTATCAAAATAGAATCAATTTTTATACAACAAGTACAAAATACACGGCAGAAGATATTCATCAAATTGGATTGAAAGAAGTGGCTAGAATAAAAGCCGAAATGGAACAAATCATCAATGATTTAAACTTCAATGGCACGTTTTCAGAATTTCTAAAATTTTTAAGAACTGATGATCAGTTCTATGCAAAAACTCCAAAAGAATTATTAATGTTTGCCAGAGATATTGCCAAAAGAATTGATGCGGAATTGCCTAAATATTTTACCACATTACCAAGAAAACCCTATGGAGTTGTTCCTGTTCCTGCAGCAATTGCACCAAATTATACAGGTGGAAGATATTCTGGTTCTCGAAGTGAAACTTCGGCAGGTTTTTATTGGGTGAATACCTACAATTTACCAAGCAGAACGTTGTATACAATTCCGGCTTTAACTGCACATGAAGCTGTACCAGGACATCATTTACAAATGTCTTTAAATAATGAATTACCAGAAACAATTCCGAGATTTAGAAGAAATTTATACTTATCAGCATTCGGTGAAGGTTGGGGATTGTACTCAGAATATTTAGTTGATGAAATGAATATTTATGCAACTCCGTTTGAAAAATTTGGTCAGTTAACCTATGAAATGTGGCGCGCTTGTAGATTGGTTGTTGATACCGGAGTTCATGCAAAAAATTGGACGCGACAACAAGTATTAGATTATTTGGCAGAGAATACAGCGTTGTCTTTACATGAAGTGAGAACAGAAACAGATCGATATATTTCTTGGCCAGGGCAAGCATTGTCTTATAAAATGGGAGAAATTAAAATTCGTGAAATGCGAAAAAAAGCGGAAGCTGAGTTAGGCGAAAAATTTAATATTCGAGATTTCCATGAAGTAATTTTAGAAGAAGGAACTGTAACATTATCCATTTTAGAATCTAGAATAAACAGCTATATAGCAAATACTAAAAATGAGTAGAAAAACATTTTTTTGTGTGGATGCACATACGGGTGGAAATCCGGTAAGAGTTGTTGCTGGTGGCGGACCAAACTTGGTTGGTAAAAACATGAGTGAAAAGCGTCAGCATTTTTTAAAAGAATACGATTGGATAAGAAAAGGATTGATGTTTGAACCTCGAGGACATGACATGATGAGTGGAAGTATGTTGTTTCCGCCACACAATCCAGAAAACGATTTCGCTATTTTATTTATAGAAACTTCGGGTTGTTTACCAATGTGCGGACACGGAACTATTGGAACAATTACAATCGCCATTGAAGAAGGATTAATTATACCAAAAGTTCCTGGAAAAATTAAAATGGAAGCACCGGCTGGTTTGGTGAATATTGAATACGGACAAACAGGTAAAAAAGTAGATTGGGTAAAATTAATCAATGTAAAAAGTTATTTGGCAGCAGAAAATTTAACGGTTGATTGCTCAGAATTAGGAGAAATTACTTTTGATGTTGCGTATGGCGGAAATTATTATGCAATTGTAGATCCACAAAAAAACTTTTCTGGCGTGCACGATTTTACTGCAAGTAAGATTATTCAATATTCTCAAGTTGTTCGAGATCAAATCAACAAAAAATATCCAAATCAATTTATTCATCCAGAAAACGATACGATTAGAGATGTAACACATTTATTGTGGACAGGCAATCCGATTGATCCAACATCATCTGGAAGAAATGCTGTTTTTTATGGCGATAAAGCAATTGATAGAAGTCCGTGCGGAACAGGAACATCAGCAAGAATTGCACAATTACACGCAAAAGGAAAATTAAAAAAAGGAGAACAGTTTATCCACGAAAGTTTTATCGGAAGTAAATTTATAGGTTGTGTAGAAGAAGAAACAACATTAAATGGAAAACCTGCAATTATTCCAAGTATTAAAGGTTGGGCAAAAATTTATGGATATAATACGATTATAATTGATGATGAAGATGATCCGTACGCACATGGGTTTCAAGTAATTTAATTCAAGATTTTAGTATAAAAAAAGTGCAAAAGAAATGAGTAAAAAAGTAGTAATTATTGGTGGTGGAATTATAGGGTTATGTGCTGCTTATTACCTTCAGAAAGAAGGACATCAAGTTACTGTAATCGATAAATCAGATTTTACAAATGGAGCTTCTTATGTAAATGCGGGTTATATTACGCCAAGTCATATTATTTCTTTGGCTTCACCAGGAATTATTACGCAAGGAATAAAATGGATGTTCAATGCTAGCAGTCCGTTTTATGTAAAACCAAGATTAGATTCTGACTTTTTAAAATGGGCGTGGGCGTTTAAAAAATCTGCCAATGCAAAAAAAGTAGCAGCTTCAATTCCCGTAATTAAAGACATTAATTTATTCAGTAGAGATTTGTATGAAGGTTTAAAAGCTTCTGATGATTTTGATTTTCATTACGAACGAAAAGGCTTGATGATGTACTATCAATCAGATAAAGTTGGTGAGCACGAATGGAAACTTGGCGAAAAAGCTTTAAAAGTAGGATTACACGCAGAGCATTTAACAACTATTGAGGCTATTAAAAAGTACGAGCCAAATGCAAATTTAAATGTAAAAGGCGCAGTTTATTTTGATTGTGATGCACATATGACTCCGTCAGATTTTATGCCAGAAATGGTTACATATTTAAAAACGAAAGGCGTACAAATATTTTCAAATGAAGAGGTAAAAGACATCGTGGTTGTAAATCAAACAATTAAAAGCGTTGTTACAAATAAAGCTAGTTTTGAAACCGATGAAGTTGTAATGGCAGCAGGAAGTTGGAGTCCTTTATTGACAAAAAAACTTGGCATTAGCATACCAATTCAAGCAGGGAAAGGATATCGAATTAATGTAGAAAGAGAAACTAAGATTACGATTCCGGCTGTTTTGTGCGAGGCAAAAGTAGCGGTAACACCAATGAATGGTTTTACACGTTTTGCAGGAACGATGGAAATAGGAGGAATCAATCATAAGATAAATCCAGTTCGAGTAAACGCAATTGCAACTGCTGCAGAGAAATTTTATAATGAACTTGAAATTTTACAAAAAGAAAAAGACACAGCGGAATGTGGTTTGCGTCCATGTTCTCCAGATGGCTTACCATATATTGGAAAATCATCAAAATGTAAAAATTTAACAATTGCAGCTGGTCATGCAATGATGGGTTGGAGTTTAGGGCCAGCAACTGGGAAATTGGTTTCTGAAATTATTTCAGATAAAAAAATAAGCTTAGATTTAAATCCGTTTCATCCAGATAGAAAATTTTAACAGGACGTATCAGCAATAATTTTCCATTCGCCATTGCTTCCGTAAAATTTTAACGAATCAGATTTCCAATAACCTTGCATAAATCCTTCTAAATCGTTTTTAGACCAGGCTATTTGTTGCATATCCATTATAGCTAAAATATCTTTTTTATCTTGCTCTTCTGTTGAGGTTGTACAAGAAGATAGTATGAACACAGTTACAAAAAACAAGTGCATTTTTTTCATAATATAATTGTTTTGATTAATGACAACTACATGTTGGAATCGTAAAACTATTGGTTTCTAAATTTAAAGGAACTCCTTGATTGTAATTGCCACTTTCCCAATAAAAAGAGCTTCTCTTTTTGTTGTAATTTCCAATCTCATTCATAGTACTTGTATCATACAAACGTCCATTAATCATGGTGTAAGAAATTGTATTTGTATGTTGAATATTCTTTAACGGGTTTTTATCCATGATAATTAAATCGGCTAACTTTCCTTTTTCTAATGATCCAATTTCGTCATCCATTCCTAAATAATCTGCTCCGTTAATTGTAGCTGAAATTAAAGCTTCATGATTAGACATTCCGCCTTGTTGCAACATCCATAATTCCCAATGTGCACCCAATCCTTGTAATTGTCCGTGAGCACCAACATTAGCTTTTACACCTAATTTTGACAATGCAGTTACACTTTTTGAAGTCAATATATGTCCATTGTTATATTCTTCATCCGGAATCATTATTCTGTGTCTTGAACGTGGATCTACAACATGTCTAGGTGTATATTTTAGTAGTTTTTTATTTTCCCAAACATTAGATTTTTGATACCAATAATATTCACCACTCATTCCTGCATAATTTACAACCAAGGTTGGTGTGTACCCTGTTTTGCTGTTTTTCCAAAGAGATTGAACATCTTTGTAAAGTGGAGCAACTGGAATATTGTGTTCAATTCCTGTATGACCATCAAAAATCATACTCATATTTACAAAGAAATTTGAACCTCCTTCAGGAACCACATTTACGCCTAATTCTTTTGCTGCTTGCATAATTTGCTGACGTTGTTCTCTTCTTGGTTGATTGTAACTTTTAACTGATTTTGCTCCAAAAGCTTTTGTTCTAGCAATGGCAAAACGTGCGTCATCTAAGCTATTAACAACTGCTTTAAAATCTCCTTCTGCACCATATAAAATAAATCCAGTTGAAAACATTCTTGGTCCAACAGTTTTGCCGCTTTTTTGTAGTTCCTCTAAAGTAAATGCTGCCGCTGTATTTACAGAAGGATCATGAGAAGTTGTAACTCCATATGCCAAGTTTGCATAAAATTGCCAATGTTTTTGTGTGCTTAATCCATTTCTGAAAGCTCCAACATGTGCATGAACATCTACAATTCCAGGCATAATTGTTTTGCCTTTCATGTTGTAAACTTTAGCATCAGAAGGAAAGCGTACTGAACTAGATTTCCCTATTTTTTCAATCTTATTTTTATAAACGACAATGGTTCCGTTTTCAATAACTTCATTTCCTTTCATCGTAATCAATCGCGCATTTGTAAATGCAATTCTACCTTCAGGAACATCAGATTTTGCAGTCAATCCAATTTTAACTCTGGTTCCAGAATCTGCAATTAAATTAGTCTTCGCAAACGGATTTGTAGTATTGTTTACAATAGATTTAGTAAAATATTCATCACCCAATGTCCAATGAACTTTATTGCTTTCTTTTGACCAATGTAAATTTATTCCTGCATTTTTAGATAAACTTTCAACTTTAAATGATTTTGTGTTGCCATCTAAATTGATTTCGCTTCCGTTATGTACAAATGGCGCAATATATAATTTGTGTAAGTGGATAAATGAAATCCATTTAAAATCTTTACTTGGCACTAATTTGTTGGCTAGTTTTGATACAAAATGGCTACTTTCATTTTTTCCATTTAAGTCAATACTTTTTAAACGTTTTGTTAAGCCACCCATAAAAGAACCTCCAGATTGGAAGAAAACTCTTTTGTTATTTGGTGAAAATATTGGAAATTCTCCTCGATCAGCAATCTTTTTCGGGCTTTTCCCATTAGTATTTACAATATAAATTCCTGTTTTTTTAGAGTAATCAAACCCTTGGTCTCCATTTCCGCCTTCTTTTCTGTAAACAATTTTTGTCCCAGAATTATCATAAGAAGGAGTTCTATAAATCCCTTTTTTAATAGTTAATTTTTGCAAGCCAGTTCCGTTGGTGTTAATAGTATAAATCGCTCCCAAATTTTCATCATTCCAAGTAACAAACACTATTGATTTTCCGTCAGGAGAAAAGGTTGGTTCAGCTTCAAAGTCTGTTAAGTTTGTGATTCTTTTAGGAGTTCCGTTTGGTAATTCTTTTTTATAAATATGACCCAAAGATGTAAATATAATCCACTTTCCATCAGGTGAAGTTTTTACGTCCTTAATCATTTTTGAAGTAAAATTTTCTTCAAAAACTTTTCTTTTTACACGATGTGTTTTTGCTAGTTTTATTTTTTCTTTTACTTGAAAAGGAATGGTTGTTAGTTGTTTTGTGTCGATGTTTATTTTGTTGATTTTTCCTCCGGCCCAAAAAACAATTTCAGTATCATTATTTGTAAATGTAAAATGAGGATATACACCAAAAACCGCCCAAGCTTCTTGTTGATCTTTGTTTAAATCATAATATAAAGGCCACTCTTTTCCGGTTTCTAATTCGTGAATATATAAAACCGATTTTGCTCTTACACGTTTTACGAATGCCAATAATTTTCCGTTTTTAGAAACTACAGGTCTTGCGGCTCCACCAGGTCCACCAGTAATTTGTTTTATTTTTCCTGTTTTAAAATTGTATTGCTTTATAATATAAATCTGTTTGTTAGGGTCTTTATTGTACTGAAAAAAACCTCCAGGATACATATCTTCTGCAAAATATAAATATTTTCCGTCTGATGAAATCGAGGGGTCATTTACATCTTGTTGATCATTTTTTCTTTTGGTTAACTGTAATCCTGCAGAACCAGAAAGTGGATATTGCCACATTTCTCCGGCTCCAACTGATCGAGTAGAAGTGAAGTGTTTTCTAGCAACTAAAGATTTACCGTCTGGTGTCCACACCGCATTGTTTAGCAACCTGAATTTTTCTTTGGTAATTGATTTTGCATTTTTCCCATCAACGGTCATTACCCAAATATTATTTCCTCCTTCTGCATCACTAGTAAATGAAATATATTTTCCGTTTGGACTAAATCTTGGTTGTACCTCATATGCCAAACCAGCACGTAAAATAGTTGCTTTTCCTCCAGAAATGGGTATTTTGTATATGTCTCCTAATAAATCAAATACAATGGTTTTTCCATCTGGACTCACATCTAAGTTCATCCAAGTTCCTTCACTTGTATTTAAAGTAAACGAATTGTATTTCCAATCTTTATGAGGATTATTGACATTCCATTTGGTGCTTTTTTTTGTTGTTTTCTTTTGAGAAAAAGAAGTCAATGATAATGTAAAAGCAATAAGTACTAAAAGAATTTTACGCATAACATTCTGGTTTTGTTTATTAGTGGTTATAAATGTAAGATTTATATTTTAATTTTTCATTCTGAAGAAAATTTGTCGATTCGAGTGAGTTTGAAGGATGGAATCAGTCAAATTAGTATCGAGAATAAAATTTTCATTTTTTTAACATGTTCTCGATACAATTTTCTGTCGAAAACCACTCGAACTGACATTTAGTTTATATTCTGTTTCATAAAACCCTCCTTCAATATTTTTTTTAGATAAAAGAGAACTTCTTCTGCATTCTCCTTTGTAAATATAATCGGCGGTTTTATTTTTAAAACATTTTTATCTGGACCGTCTGTACTCATTAATATTCCGTAACCTTTCATTCTGTTTGCTAAATAATCTGTTTGAGCAGCCAACGGATTTAAATTAGAATCTACCAACTCAATTCCAAGAAACAATCCTTGTCCACGTACATCCCCAATAATTGGAAATTCTTTAGCTAATTTTTGTAATTCAGATTTTAAAAATTCGCCAACTACTAATGCGTTTTCTTGTAATTTTTCTCGCTTAACAGTTTTTAAAACTTCTGTAGCAATTGTACAAGAAACAGGATTTCCTCCAAACGTATTAAAATATTCCATTCCGTTTGCAAAGGCATCAGCAACTTTTTGCGTACAAGCTACCGCCGCAATTGGATGACCATTTCCTAGTGGTTTTCCTATGGTAATAATATCTGGGACTACATTATGCAATTGAAATCCCCAAAAAGTTTTTCCCAAACGTCCACAACCAGTTTGCACTTCATCAGAAATACAAATTCCGCCTGCTTTTCTAACTAATTGATATACTGCTGATAAAAATCCTTCTGGCAATTCTATTTGACCTCCACAACTAATGATAGGTTCAATGATAAATCCACCAACTTTTCTTCCTTTTTGCTGAATATTGTTTATGCATTTTTGAACTTCTTCTGCATATTCAGAAGCGGTATTTTCTCCTCTATATTTTCCACGAAAAGAATCTGGTAAAGGAAAAATGTGCGTGTGTTCTGGAATGCCATTTCCGCCTTTTCCATCAAATTTGTAGGATGATATGTCAATACACATATTTGTATTTCCATGATATCCAAATTCGCTAGCAATAATATCTTTTTCTCCAGTTACTGCTTTTGTCATTCTAATTGCCAATTCGTTTGCTTCACTTCCAGAGTTTACAAAATGCAGTACATTTAATTCTTTTGGTAAAGTTTCAATCAATTCTTTTGCTAATTCATTAATGTTTTCGTGTAAATATCTAGAGTTTGTATTGATCAACGCCATTTGCTCTTGACCAGCTTTTACAACAGCATAATTTTCGTGACCAACATGCGCCACATTATTTACGGTATCTAAATATTTATTTCCGAATTGATCCATTAAATATTGACCAGCGCCACGAACCATTTTAATTGGAGTATTGTATTGCAAGCTTAAACTTTTACCTAAATGTTGTTTTCTGTAGTTGATGATTTCTTCATTAGAAATCATCGTATTTTTTTGTAAACCTTCTGATTTAAACAATGCATTTGGATTAGGACATACACTTTTCCAAACCTCAATCTGGCTTAAATACCCAACTCCGGGATAATCAGATTTGTAATCAAACAAAGAAAGTAGTATTTGAAAATGTAAATGTGGCGCCCAATTTCCGTTTTCTGGATAATTGGCTAATTCAGCAACTTTTTCTCCTTTTAAAAGGATGTCACCAACTTTGTGTTTTGTTGCACTTTCAATTGTATTATGTCCGTATAAAGTGTAGAATTCAAAAGTTGCTGTTTTGTGTTTTAAAACGACTAAACCGCCATATTCTTTTTCTCCAGCATCATTTACCGCAATGACAACTACGCCATCAAAAAGTGCATGAACTGGTGTTTTTTCTGGCAACCAATAATCAATTCCTAAATGAATACTTCTGCTTTCCCTTCCATTATTACCAACTTTGTCATAAGCGGTAGAAGTGTATAAAGCTCTAGGTTCTAAATATCCGCCAGCAATAATTTTAGCCGGAATTTCTTTTTGTAATTGATCAATTTTAAACTGTAATAACTCCAAATTATTAAAATCTTTTTGATGTCCAATCCATTTGCTAGAAACACTTAAATCAATATGGTGAATTTCATTTTTATCAATCGTCGGAAATAAATCAGAAAGTAGAAAAGTATTTTTAGAAGTCCATTCTTGAAATTTTTCTTGATTTGGGTGTGCTGTAAATCCGCAAGCATTTCTAAAACTATAAAGTGCAAATTCTGGAGAAATTTGATGCCATTTTTTTAATACTTCCCAAGCAGGTTTTTCGCTAATCCATAAATATTCATTGTCTGGTTCATCAATTTTACTCATTACCGCTTTTGTAACAATAATAACCAATCGCATAGCAATGGCATTGTATAAATTCGCTAATTCATCTTCTAATAGCGGGAATGATGAATGATATCCTTTTACAAATGCAAGTGATGCATCCAAAACATCAGTATGTCTCATAACGCCATAAGCACAAAGAATTGCTACATCATTAATAGTTTGTGTATGTATTGCATCTCCATAATCAATAGCTGCTTTAGCTTTTGGATGTAATACGTCTTCAGAAACAATAATATTATTGTCATTTGGATCATTATGAACAATACTTTTTCTTAGTTTAGAATAGGATGTTTGATATGCTTTAAACTGATTTTGAAAATGAACGAGAATCTCTTTTTTATCAGATTCAAATAAATGCAGCTGTTTTTTTGTCCAAAGAGATTGAGCAATATCCCATTCAAAATTGTAATGCGCTTCAGGATGATCAAAACCTTGTAAGACTTTTGTTAATAAACCACATTGTTTTCCCAAACGAAAGCGAAAGTCTTCTAATTGCGGATTCACAGAACTCCAAACTTTTCCAGAAACCCACGTAAGTAATCTTACAGAGCGTTGGTTGTCGTACTCATCTATAATTTCAGAGATTAAGTTGTTATTCTTATCTTTAACCGGTTTTGGAGCGATTAGATTTTTATTCTCATTTTCAATAAATTGTAATAAATGTTGCTGAAATTCAAGATATTTTTTGTTTTCTTTTGGACGTGAAATTTTTAAGATAAAACCTTCTTCATTAGGTACTTTTATCCTAAAATTAAAATCGACATAACCTGGTAACAAGGAAGCATTTCCTTTAATACCATAAAGTTCAAAAAGAATCTTCTCGGCTTGTTGAATCGATATTTTTATTTGATTGTACTTCATTTAATATTTTTATAATAATAGTGTAAAAGCTAGGTAATATACAATTACTTTTTAGTTTTCTTTGTAGCTTTGAATTTAGAAAATAGAAACATGATTATACAAGGAAATATTGTTGATATCCAAAATAGGAGAATATTTAAAGGAGAAATATCTGTCGAAAACGGAAAAATTACTTCAATAAAGAAATCAAGTCATACTACAGAAACCTATATTCTTCCTGGTTTTGTAGATGCACATATTCACATAGAAAGCTCAATGTTGGTTCCGTCTGAGTTTGCAAAAATTGCAGTTGTTCACGGAACGGTTGCCACAGTTTCTGATCCGCATGAAATAGCCAATGTATTAGGCGTAAAAGGCGTTGAATTTATGATTGAAAACGGAAAGAAAGTTCCGTTGAAATTCAATTTTGGAGCGCCAAGTTGTGTGCCAGCAACATCTTTTGAAAGTGCCGGAGCAGTTATTGATTCAGATGATATTAAGTTGATGATGGAGAATCCAGATATTAAATATTTGGCAGAAATGATGAATTATCCAGGCGTTTTATTTGATGATGAAAAGGTTTTAAAAAAGATTCAGCATGCAAAAAAAAACAACAAACCCATTGATGGTCATGCGCCAGGTTTAAGAGGCGATAACGTTTCTAAATATATTGCTGCCGGAATTTCTACCGATCATGAGTGTTTTACTTATGATGAAGCATTGGAGAAATTGCAAAAAGGTATGAAAGTAATTATTCGAGAAGGAAGTGCCGCGAAGAATTTTGAAGCGTTGATTGATTTGTTGCCAGAACATTATCAAAATATGCTATTTTGTTCTGATGATAAACATCCAGATGATTTATTGTTGGGCCATATCAATCAATTATGTGAACGCGCAATTGCAAAGGGAATGAATATTTTTGAGGTGTTACAAGTTGCTTGTGTAAATCCGGTAAAACATTATAATTTAGATGTTGGTTTGTTGCAAAAAGATGATTTTGCAGATTTTATTGTCGTTGAAGATTTGCGAAAATTTAAAGTATTAGAAACCTATATAAATGGCGAGTTAGTTGCTAAAAATGGACAATCATTTGTGAAATCTGTTGATTTTGAAGTGCTCAATAATTTTAATACGGATAAAAAGAAGGTTTCTGATTTTAGATTTGAATCATCAGCAAAAAAGATAAGAGTTATTGAAGCCTTGGATGGCGAATTAGTAACTAATGAAATAAAAGCAGAATCATTAATAAAAGAAGGAAACTTAGTTTCCAATATTGATAACGATGTTTTAAAAATGACGGTTGTAAATCGATATAAAAATGCTAAACCTTCAATTGCATTTATCAAAAATTTCGGAATCAAAGAAGGTGCTATTGCAAGTTCTGTTGGTCATGATTCTCATAACATTATTGCCGTGGGAGTTTCTGATGAAGCAATTTGTAAAGCGGTAAATTTAATCATTAAAAATAAAGGTGGTGTTTGTGCTGTAACTGCATCCGAAGAAAAAATAGTTTCCTTGCCTGTTGCCGGAATTATGAGTGATAAATCAGCAGTTGAAATCGGAAAATCGTACGCAGAATTAGATAAAATGGCAAAGCAAATGGGAAGTAAATTAAGAGCACCTTATATGAGTTTATCTTTTATGGCGTTGTTGGTAATTCCGTCTTTAAAATTAAGTGACAAAGGATTGTTTAATGGAGATTCATTTCAGTTTACTTCTTTGGAGGTTGATTAATTTTTTTGTTTTCTAAACAGAATAGAACTGTCATTTCGAATGGAATGAAATAGAATTGAGAAATCTATATAAGAAATGAGATTAGATTTCTCCATAAGGTCCGAAATGACAATTAGTTTCTAAACTAAAACAAATAGTTAATAAACAAGCTTAGCCTTGATTGAAGCGGCATCCTTTTTATAGTCTTTTTAAATAAGTCTCATTACGAGGTACGAAGTAATCTTTTTCTAATTATAAGATTGCCACAGTTTACAAAAAAATAAACTTCGCAATGACGCATAAAAAGATATAGTGGAAAGCAGGAAATAGCTCCTAAAAAGTATGATTTAAATAGTACATTTGCCAACATCAACAAAAATATAATTATGAGTTTACAACAAGATTTAGAAGAAAGAAGCGGAAATCAATGTGAATTATGCGTATCAACAAATAATTTATCAATTTATGAAGTAAAACCAACTTCTACTGTTGGTGGTAGTGGAGTTGACGGAAGTTTACTTGCTTGTGAAACTTGTGTCGATCAAATTGAAACCCCAGAAAATACAGATGCAAATCATTGGCGTTGTTTAAACGACTCTATGTGGAGCGAACACAGAGCTGTAAAAGTGATTGCTTGGAGGATGTTGTCTAGATTAAGAAACGAAGGTTGGCCGCAAGATATGCTAGATATGCTGTATTTAGAAGATGCAGATTTGCGTTTTGCTAAAGAATCTGGAGATCATTTAGATGATAGTGAAAAAATTATTCATAGAGATGCTAATGGAGCAGTTTTACAAGCAGGAGATTCTGTAGTATTGATAAAAGACTTAAAAGTAAAAGGTTCTAGTTTGGTTGCTAAACAAGGAACTGCAGTTCGTAGAATTTCTTTAGATCATGAAAATGCTAAGTTTATTGAAGGAAAAGTAGGTCCAACACAAATAGTAATTATTACAGATTATGTAAAGAAAATGTCTGAAAAGGAGTAAGAGAGATAAAAAATAAATTGTCATTGCGAAAGAAGTATGACTGAAGCAATCTCTTAATCTATTGAGAGATTACTTCGTTACACTCGTAATGACGTTATATAGATATTACAACATTTTTTGCTGTTTTTTATAAAAAGAATCTGCTTGTAATTGCATCAATTCGCGTGCTTTTTTTCTTTTGTAATTGTAAATATCTTCTTCCTCAGAAATATCATTATATACTTTTTTGTTGATAATAACATCTGTGTTAAGCAATTCGTTTCGCTGATCTACTTTTTGAGCAACCCAATTTTTAATGGCACTTTCTTCGTCTTCTAATTTATAATCGTATTCGCCTTTTGGAGCGATTAGTTTTGCTAAAATTGGAGAAGTTTCTATTGCTAAAAACAACAAGAAAATAAAAAATGAAGGAATAAAAGGTAATTTTCCTAAGGCATTAATTCGTGCCATTAATCCATCAAAATTGGTAATGATAGGTTGTGTTTTATATTCTTGATTTTTTTGTGAAGTAACCAAACTTGCCAAATGCGCTTCTTTAAGTTGAATCTTATTTCTATTTGCAATTTTTAAATCTTTTAATTCTACCAAAGCAGCGTCGTGTTTTTGTCTTTTTTCAGTGTAAACAGGTCCTTTTCCAATCAATAATGTTCCTTTTCGCCCTTCTGCTTCAGAAATATAGGTTTCGTACATAGCATCAGTTTCGCTTTCTTTAGTAATAATTTCATTTTTTAGTGACGCTATTTCTTCATTGGTTTGTTTAATTTCTGGCTTGTATTGTTTAGCAATCTGAACTTTATTATCTAAGGTCATTTGGTTTTTTTCTGTTAATAAAACCTGATTGATTTCTTTCTCAAATAACTTTAATTCCAGTGGTTTAGAAATAACTACAGCAATAATAATTGCCAAGATAATTCTTGGAGTTGCTTGTGCTAATTCTTTCCATTTATTGTCTCTCTTTTTAATCGTTGAAACGATAAATCGATCTAAATTAAAAATCAATAACCCCCAAATGATTCCGAAAATTCCGGCAATAAAGTAATTGTCAAAAACAGTAAACAAAGCATAACTCGCTGCAATTGTAGCCATAATAGCTGTAAAGAAAACGGTGGCGCCAATTCCGACATACTTGTTTTGTTCTCCGTTAGAGCAATCGTTAATAATAGTAGTATCTACACCAGAGCAAGAAAGAAAAAATCGTTTTAGCATTATAAGTAATTGAATAGTTACACTATTAGAACGATGTTTTACTGGAAATGTTACACAAAAAAGCCGCTCATTTATGCTGTTTTTTTTCAATAATTAATTGTAATCACTTTTTTATACATTTGTTACAATCAAAAAACGAATCAATAAAAAACACATTATGAAAAGAGTTCTATTTTTAATAAGTATTGTTTTAATAGCATCTTGCGCACCAAAAAAATTCAATCAAAAATGGTTAAAAGCAGAAGCACCTAATACTTTTAAGGCACGTTTTGAAACGACAAAAGGAAATTTTGATATTGTTGCCAGAAGAGCTTGGTCTCCAAAAGGAGTTGATAGATTGTATCAATTAATTAAAAATGGCTATTATGATGATGTTGCAATTTTTAGGGTTGTGCCAAATTTTGTTGCTCAATTTGGAATTCATAATGATACAATTATAAATCAAAACTGGAGAAAACACGGAATTGATGATGAGCCAGTTTTGGCAAAAAATGATGCTATGTCAATTGCATTTGCTAGAGGTGGAGTGAAGACAAGATCCAATCAAATATTTATCAACTTAAAAGATAATCACCGTTTAGATGCACTAGCGTATTCTGGCGTAAAAGGGTTCCCCGTAATTGCTAAAGTAATTTCAGGAAAAGAAAATGTGTTAAAGTTTTATGATGGTTATGGAGATAAATTAGGACGAAAGCAAGATTCAATAAACAAGTTTGGAAATGCATTTTTAAGAGAAAAATTCCCGAAAGTAGATTATATAATTAAAGCGTATTTTATTAAATAAACAAAATTCGCATTATACTGTTAAGTAAAATAATGTTTGTCACTTTTTCGACTGTGCTCGAACAGAAAACAAACGAGTTAATAATAAGATATTAAAAAATCGCTTTTATGCTGAATTTGTTTCAGTAAATAATCTGCTTTTTTATTTAGATAATTCAGTAAAATGTTTATAAAAATACGGAATGGTTTCAATCCCTTTTAAATAGTTAAAAATCCCAAAATGTTCATTTGGAGAGTGAATCGCATCTGAATCTAAACCGAATCCCATTAAAATAGTTTTACTTTTTAATTCTTTTTCAAACAAGGCAACAATCGGAATACTTCCTCCACTACGTTGTGGAATCGGTGTTTTTCCAAAGGTAGTTTCATAAGCAATACTGGCTGCCTTATAGCCAATATTATCAGTAGGAGTCACATAACCTTGTCCGCCATGATGTGGAGTTACCTTTACAGTAACGCCATTTGGAGCAATGTTTTTGAAGTGATTTTTGAATAATTCGGTAATTGTTTTCCAATCTTGATTGGGAACCAAACGCATCGAAATTTTTGCATAGGCTTTTGACGCAATCACTGTTTTTGCTCCTTCTCCGGTATAACCTCCCCAAATTCCGTTTACATCTAACGTTGGTCTAATAGAATTACGTTCGTTGGTAGAATATCCTTTTTCTCCATAAACTGCATCAATGTTTAATGCTTTTCTATAATTATCTAAAGTGAACGGCGCTTTTGCCATTTCGGTTCTTTCTTCTAAAGATAATTCTTCTACGTTGTCATAAAAACCTGGAATAGTAATATGATTATTTTCATCATGCAAAGAAGCAATCATTTTTGTCAAAACATTAATTGGATTTGCAACTGCACCTCCGTACAAACCAGAATGTAAATCTCTGTTTGGCCCAGTAACTTCAACTTGTACATAACTTAATCCACGTAATCCTGTTGTAATTGAGGGGATGTCGTTTGCAATCATTCCAGTATCAGAAATTAAAATAACATCATTGGCTAATTTTTCTTTATTTCGAGGAACAAACCAACTCAAACTTTCAGAACCTACTTCTTCTTCACCTTCAATCATAAATTTAACATTACAAGGGAAATTTCCAGTAGAAGTCATGTATTCTAAAGCTTTTACATGCATAAACATTTGCCCTTTATCATCACAAGCTCCACGAGCAAAAATGGCGCCATCTGGATGAATATCTGTTTTCTTGATAACTGGTTCAAATGGTGGAGAATCCCATAAATTAATTGGATCCGCAGGTTGTACATCATAATGTCCATACACCAAAACAGTTGGTAAATTAGGGTCGATTATTTTTTCTCCATATACAATTGGATACCCAGGAGTTTCACATATTTCTACAGCATCACAGCCCGCATTTTCTAAACTTTTTTTTACTACTTCGGATGTTTTTAATACATCGTTGCTAAAAGCAGTATCTGCGCTAATTGATGGAATTTTTAACAACTCAATAAGTTCATTGATAAAACGATCTTTGTTGTTTTCTATGTAGGATTTTATGTCTTGCATTGTATGGTTTTTATGAATCTCAAAAATACTAAAAATACTGAATAACTTCTTTGCATTTTGTAAGTATTGTTTATATTTGCATCCCCATTTATTGGGATAAGTTGCAGGCGTGGTGGAATTGGTAGACACGCTAGACTTAGGATCTAGTGCCGCGAGGTGTGAGAGTTCGAGTCTCTCCGCCTGTACAACGTAAAGCTTCTCTATATAGAGAAGCTTTTTTTGTGGTTTTTAACTTGGTATTATTTTTGCTATATTTATGCAAATTTCTAACAGAATTTATAGAGTATTCTACTAATAAATCATTTATGAAAACTTACATTTTACTACTAGCCAGTTATTTTCTTTCTTTTTATTCCACAACAGTGTCTTCAATAGCAAATATTGATGCTGATGAGCAATCGGTTACAATTTATTGGGATTCTTCATTGTCGATGCATGATAAGAATCTTGAAAAAGAGTTGGTTTTTTTAAATGCTTATTTTAAGGAAGTTCAAAATACGAATGTTCGTTTGATCTCATTTTCAAATAGTATAGACATCAACAAAGAATATGTTATTGCTAAAGGAGATTGGAAATTATTGAAACAAACATTGTTAGCAACTAATTATGAAGGTGTTGCGTTGTATAACTTGTTAAAACCAAAATACGATTCAGATGTCAACCTTTTATTTACAGATGGCAATGGTGTTTTAGATAAGTTATCATTAAAAGATAATAAAAAAACCTATATCGTTTCTACCCAATCTAATACGAATAACATTGTGTTAGCGCAAGAAAGTAATAAAGTAAAAGGCGCACATATTAATTTAAATAGATTGACAGTAGAAAAAGGGTTAGAGGTATTGGGAGTAAAATTATCATATAAGTTAAATTATAAGAATACCAGTAATACCAAGAAAATTATAAAAGCTGCAGGTTTTGTAACCGGAAATGTGTTTGGTTTTTCTGGAACTTTAGAAGGAGCTACCATAAGAGTTAAAGGAACAAATAAAGGAGTAACAACAGACCGAAAAGGAAGTTTTACTATAAAAGCAAAAAAAGGAGATGAGTTGATTGTTGAGTTTTTAGGAAAAAATCCTGTAAAAATTGTTGTTGAACATTCAGATCCGTTAACCGTTTTTTTATACGAGAATGAAAACGTGTTGAAAGAAGTAACTATAAAAAACACAAAGAAGAAGGTAGAATTGGTAGATGATGGTTATGGAAAGAGATCTAAAAAAAAGGTAGGATATGCTGTTAGAACAATTAGTGAAAAAGAAATTAACTCAGGAGTTTCAAGTAATTTATCAGATGCAGTAGCAGGTAAGTTAGGTGCTACCCAGAATGGTAATCAAAGTTTAGATAAGACTATTTTTAGAGGAGGACAGACGATACTAGGAAATAAATACCCGTTAATTGTTCTTAATGGAATCCCAATGAAAAGAAGCCAGTCTAATGGCCCGTATAGTAATCCAGTAGACTTTATTGACCCAAATAATGTAGCAAAAGTTACAATACTTAAAGGAATGGCTGCAAGTAATAGATATGGAAGTGAAGGAGTGAATGGCGTTATCTTAATTACGACTAAAACAGCATTATCAGGAACTCCTAGTGCAAAAAAGAAACTCAACACAGCTTTGGCAAAGAACAATGATTATAAAGAAGAAGTTTCTCTTATAAATGATTCAAATAGCTTAAAGTATTATGATGTTTTTAAAGCACGTAAGAGTTTAGAAGAAGTATATGCTTTGTATTTGACAAAGAGAGAACCGAACTTTAAGAATGCTTCTTTTTTTATTGAAGTTTCAAATTACGTTTTACAGTGGGGCGCAAAAGACTTGGCTTTAAAAATACTTTTAAACGGTGTTGAAACAAATCCTACGGATATTTCTATTTTAAAGTATATCGCTTACAAAGTAGAAGAGGAA